>Ga0308156_1000233_pt1 | contig 158810 bp, 132 predicted proteins | sample PhyAR2_FD_201041 | JGI IMG/M metagenome (GOLD analysis project Ga0308156, IMG submission 201041) | Phyllosphere microbial communities from UC Gill Tract Community Farm, Albany, California, United States - DLSL A.R2 | ecosystem: Host-associated > Plants > Phyllosphere > Unclassified | place...
TGAATAAAGTCTATTATCTGAATAAATTAAGAAATTGTCCGTCAACCGATATTCTGGAGATCGTGACCAGCTATATGCGGAAAAAATTGCCTTCTGATGATCTCTCCTCTTTTGAAGGCGCTTATGATCATCGTAAAGCTGAGCTGATTATGAATGAGACCTACAGCGAAGTACCGGCTGAGGTCTGGCGGCAGGTGTGCTGAGCCTGAATCGCACGGCATAACGAACAGAGCCTCACGCTGAACAGCCGGTGAGGCTCTGTAATGATTACGCGGTATCAGAAATGCCAGGCAAAACCAACCTGACCGCTGTAATCCGTTTTAAACGTCCCGCCAAAACTGCTCTCAACGCTGGCGATAAGCGACAGATCAGATGCAATCTCCCCCTGCAGACTCACGCTGCTGCGATAGCGGTTGTCAGACCAGGCGCTGTACTGGCGATTCGACTGCCGGTCCGAAAGCGTAGTGGTCGATCCGTTTTTACCCGGCGAATACTGATATTCCAGACTTGCGCTCAGATTCACCCCGGGCAGCAGAGAACCCAGGCCGCGTTTCTGCGCCATGATCCCGGTCGTCGTGGCGTAAGGCGCTGATGAGCTGAGAGAAACATTGGCATCTTCGCCTTTCAGCGTATAACCGGACATCACACCGCCATTGACGCCCACGTAAGGCGAAATAAACAGCGTATCGTCAGCCAGCGCGAACTGATAGCCGCTGCGCAGACTGCCGGCGAGCATATGGCTCTCTTTCCTGATGCCATTGATGTTCAGCGTCGGATCCAGCGATAACGTCTGATCAAGATAGAGGTAACGACTGGCGGCATCGATAAACCATCCCTGCTCAGACTGCCAGGAGTAGTAGGCGCCGACGGTGCCCAGCCGGTGTTTTTCATAGCCTTCCCCTTTTACCTCACCCTGCGTATAGCTGGCGCTCCAGCCCACTGTCTGCGCCTCATTGCGGGTATCCCAGCCAACGTTCAGGGTCTGCTGATGGTTTTTCAGCCCGAGGAATCGTCCTCTTCTCTGTTCAAGGGTTGCCCAGGAACCACTGCTTTCCGGTGAGGCACGCAGCATGTCGGTGCGTTTATGTAACTGGCTGACAGCTTCGCTGAAAATGTACTGACGTGATGCCATCAGCGCACGCGTGCGCTGGATCAGTGGCAGGTTGTCGTAAATCGTAAACCAGTCATCCGGGTTAAAGGCCGCTTCAGGGGCTTCTTCCCCGGCTTTTTCCTGAGCTTCGGCTTCAGCTTTTGCTTTCTCATCGGCTTCCGCTTTTGCTTTAGCTTCTGCCTCTGCTTTCGCCTTCTCACTGGCGTTTGCGGGCTCCTCCGCTTCGGCTGTTTCTTCGGCGTTCTGAACCTCAGTCGCCTGGTTTTCTGCCGGTTCAGGGGTGGCGTCAGGCTCAGCCGTGACGTCCGGTGCGGGCGCGGGCGTGGGTTCAGGTGCTGGAGTCGGTTCAGGCTCCGGGGCTGGCTCCGGTTCCGGGGTTGGCTCCGGTTCCGGGGTTGGCTCCGGTTCCGGGGTTGGCTCCGGTTCCGGGGTTGGCTCCGGTTCCGGGGTTGGCTCCGGTTCCGGGGTTGGCTCCGGCTCTGGCGTTGGCTCCGGCACTGGCGTTGGCTCCGGCTCTGGCGTTGGCTCAGCCGCAGGGGTCTGTTCAGGTTCAGGCACCGGCGTCGGTTCCGGCATCAGCTCGGGTTCTGCAGTGACCTCAGGCGCTGGGTCTGGGGTGGTTTCCGTGACATCAGGCATTGGCTCCGGCGCTGGCGTGGGTTCAGGTTCGGCGGCTTTGTTACTTTTAAGCACCCACTGCACGCGATCGCTCTCATCCTTTACCTGATAGTTCGGAGAGTAAATACTGAACCCTCTGTAACTGCTAGCAAAGGCGAAGTAACTGTGCGGAGTGCCAGCCGGTGCATCGACCATCACCAGGTCCTGTGTCAGTGCAACCTGCTCTTCATTGCCCATCAGCAGGGCCACATCCAGCAGGTTGTCGCTGCCCGTCGCCGAATTGTTAATGATGAGCCTGTCGCTTTCCAGCGAGGAGGGCTTAACGCCTAACACCAGATTCATTCCGGTCGCATCCAGGGTATCCACGTTCAGGGTTTTAGCACGCCAGTTGCCCTGAGGCACCATCGACAGCATCGCTCCCCGCTTCGTCAGCAGCGACCCAACATAACTGTCACCTGTCATCGTCCAGTTTGCATTAGCATCCATTGTCATGATGCTGCTGCTGGCAGAGGTCACTGCGCCCTGGTAGTTCACTTTCCCCAGATAGAGCGACGCGTTGTTGCCCAGCTGGACATCACCCTGGACTTCACTGGCGGGCAAGTTTGCCAGTTCATCTGCATTACGCACTGGCTGGCTGCAGGCGACATCATTTGTGTAAATCACGGAGTAGCAGCGCCAGCTTTTCTCCTCCTTCTGCTGACTGTCGTTGTAACCAAAGGAGAGCGTGGCAGCGTCCGCAGCGGTTACGCTGGCTTTAACGCCCGCATACTCACCAACCTGAAGATGGGCACCTTTACCGACGTTGATCTGATCGGCGGCAAACAGAGAGGTTTCCCAGTCATCATCAATGATAACGTTGTTTGCATGCGGAACCGGATGACCGGAAAGAATCGCGGTGCCGTTCTTAACCTCCAGATTGCCATTCAGGTTCATCCCGCCCGTCAGCGCGAAGATCGCGGTGGCATTGCGCGGCATGATATTGACGTTCATGACGCCATTGAGCTTCTCTTTCAGTGTCTCCCCCAGAAAGCCGCGGAAGACCTGAACATTCAGTTGCGTCAGCCGATGATCGATGGCCTTGTCTGGATCGGTGCCGAGATAGGTCCAGGTAGAGGTCGACGATTTATCTGTCGGGTAATACCAGTATGATGTCGTGTTTAACTGGAAATACTCGGTTTCTTCGGTGTAGGGGTTGTTATACACATAGATGTCGCCCGGCGTGCCTTTAGGGTTACTCTCCTGAAAGGTGTTAAAGGGAACGTCTGCCACGGTGTATCCCGTCATATTAAGGGTGGAGGGGGCATCACTGTGGTTAACCAGTCTGGCACCCTCATCGGTATGATTGATTTTTTTCACGCTGACCGTGTTACCGTTTAAATCCAGACGGCCGCCACGATAACCAAAATAGATCTTATCGACAGAAATCTGATTGGGATCGTTCAGCACAACGGTGGGACGCCCGCTGACCACGGTGATGGAAGAGAAGGCCCTTTTTTTACCTTTGGCATCGGGACGCTGATCCAGGATCACGGTGCCATCCCCCACATTCAGCGAACCCGGATTGACCCCTTCTGCGTTCACATGGAGGGTTCCTGCGCCAATTTTATGTAAGGGGTCGCTGGCTAAGCCATTCACCTGCCACAGAACGTCTTTGCCCGCGTCCACTTCCACACCGCCGCCTGCCCAGGTCGCATTGACGCCTTCGGCTGACGTCACCCGGTAGTCATTCGAAAACTGCAGCTTACCCGCGCCCATGTTCACTGGCGTATTCAGGGAAATCACGCCACCTGCGCCATTGAAGCGAAGATCTTTGGTCGCATCCAGTTCCTTAATGGAGGCTTTTGCAGGGGCAACGCTCTCATACTTTTTCGCCAGGCCCTGCCATGTCCAGCTATTCTCACCCTGTAAAATGGCATCGCTGTTCCAGTTGATAACCGCGCTGGTATCGCTGTCCGTCACATCCGGTGAGGTATTCGCAGCCTGTACGGCATCGATAAAATCCCCCTGAATATAAGTGGCCGTCGCACGCTTTAAGTAGAGGCCGGCATCCCTGTCATAGCCCTGATGAACCGCGACAAGTTTCCACTGCTTATCAACAGAATCGAAGGCAAAGACTGGACTGCCGCTGTCGCCGCCATTGGCACCGATCGAAAGTGGCGTGGTGTCAGGATCGTCCGGTCCCAGATTGTAGTAGCGCAACCAGTTGCTGTAGGAAAATTTGCGCACGCTCTCTGCGCTGATTGTGCCGCCTGACTTCCATTTATAAGCACTGGCCAGATGCACGCGTTCTGTCTGATCGTCGTTGATCTGCTCCTGTGTGCCCGTACCCAGTCGCGTATACCAGGCGTAACGTGTCTGGATGTCGGCCCGAAAGTCCGCTTCAGAGACATAGCTGTAAGGCGCCGCTTCCGTTACCACCTTATTCAGGCGCGGCACATGGAAGTCTTTTGCGCTGTCCTCATTACGATTGATCAGCTTATAGGTGGTGCTGTAGGAGGCGCCGTTGCCAAATGATACCGTTTTATAGCCGGTATTATGTTTCACACTGGCGATATAAGAAGGCGAGATCAGGGTAGCGTACCCTAAATTAGCGACGCCGCCGAAGTCCGGCATGGGAAAATCAAGATAGCCCGATAGCGAGCCATCTTTGTTGTAGACGGCAATATTCTCCTCTCCGACTTTATATTTCCCCAGATTCTCAGCGAAATCACGATACTGCTGAACATCAATGTTATTAAGCATAATGCCCGCGTAAGATTTCGTGCAGATAAAAAAGGTGCAACAAATCGCTGCGCTTCCAAAGTGTCTCAATGGGTTGCTCCTGCAAAAATTATTTTTATTTAAGAGATCCTTTAACCAGGCAAATCCTAACATCGGGACAATTACTAACTGAATTCTGATTTGACTTAATAGTTGATTCAAATCAAAAAAAACAGCGCGCCGCCTGTAAAATAAAAGCTAACACACTGTTTTACATGCAAATAGAAATGCAGTGCAAAATAATAACTTATGTGTATTTTTAATAATAAAACAAAACAGATTCTTATAAATGCATGCCAGATTCGCGGGATAAAATTAATGAAAACATCGGAGGATAAAAATCTCATCACTCGTTAGTGTAGAGATCCTACCTTCAGAAGGTTTATGCCTGAATTATTAGCTGAATATCTAAAGAATGATCTGAATCGCGAGAGTGCGAATAATTCTGGTTTACGGAAAAGCGTGCCTGCGCTTTCTGCCTAAACCAAAGTCAATCTGGTGAGGGTGTCAGCGCCGCAGATCAGCCAGGCAGGGGCGAAAAGCGATCTCACAGAGGCGGAAAAGAACGGAGGCTACGAGGAATGTCGTTGCCAGCTTCGTCGGCTGGCAACAGAGACGGCCATGAAGGGGGATTTATTGCGGATGATCGCGATGAAACAGCGCCCACTGCTCAATACGCTCGCCATCCGGCAGCAGGCAGTAGTGCGTGCTGTTGTCAGGTGCTGACCCCTGCACCAGTTCTCCGCCACGCTGGAGGCACCAGACGCTGGCCGGATTACGCATCGCCAGACGCTGCTGTTTGTCGCTATGAGGTGCGCAAGCCTGCAGGCAAAGCACCGTGAGCGAAAGAGCGATTAATTTGAAACCTGTTGCCATAGAAGCCTCATAGCCAGTGTAAAAAAGTGACTGGATAGCCGGAATCCATATCCTGCTAAACGAATGATAATGATCAGAACGCGGCAGTGAGGGATGACGCGTTTCACTTTCGCGTTGAGCAGATTACTGCACGCTTCTGCTCATCATAATTTAAGCGCTAACCGTACGTTTAAACAGGCAGTTAACAGAATGGCTTTATGGATATCGCGAGATAAAGACCTGATGCAGTACTCTATTAATAACAGGATGCTGTATTATATTTACAACATCGCGTCAGGAAATTTCACATGAGGCTGACAGTCATAACAATAACAGCCTGGTGGCTGAACTGAAATTCGTTACAGGAATTAACATTACTATCAAGTACACAATGAAATGAAACGGCTGCGGATAAGAAACATTATCCTGACACAATGAGCTGGAAACAGACAAAGCCAGCGGGGCGCTGGCCTTGTGGCTATCGAATCGCGGAGGTCAACCTGTATATCGCTCCGCGCCCGGACACGCCTTTGCCAATAGAGGCTACGAATGATTTTTCCAGTAGATTGCCTGCTGAGTCGATGCAGAGGGATGCTGCTCGGCTGCAGAAGAGAAATAATTACCATAGATATAGCTGAAAAGTAAAAAAACCACACCCAGCAGAATGGCAGTCACAATACTGAAAGGAAAAATCAGAGTGCGGTTTTTTTTCTGTTCTTTTTTACTCATGAACATATTCCGGTTTTAGCTGCAGAATTCCTGTTGCACATAGATTATCGTGTAACCTCACTGTTGAGCACTTACACTTCGGTTGGGCTGATCACCCCTCTATACAACTCAAGCAGAGAGAGATCGTTGATAAATGCATTAAACTCTCTGTCACCACGCAAACTGAATTTTCTCATCACATTATATTTGTGTGCATAAATGGTTTTTGCCGCCAGATCCAGCCGACTCGCCGTCTGGCTCACGCTATAACCTTTTTTTAAAAAACTCAGCACCTGCAGCTGAATGACAGTGATACGGGCAAAATCACAATTCAGGCAGTCCGATGGCTCAAAACCTCTCCCGGGCCCCTGAAAGTTGACCGCAGCGCGCATTAACTTGTCCGCTATTTTACTGACCGGGTCCAGACGAGAGAGCACAATGAGAGAGCGGTAGCAGACCGGAAGCTGTTCCATAATGATATCCGCAGATTCATCAACAAAGACCATTATGATGCTACCCGGTTTACGGGCGCGGTAAGCAGGCTGGCACATGTACAGACGCCATTGCGAAACATTAATCAGGATAAAATCTGCCTTTTCCAGACATTGCCTGTCTGAACCTGATAAAAAATTCACTTTAGCATCAGACAGAAATGCCTCCTCAATTACTTTTGAAATGCCTAGTCTGAAGAAGTAGTTCTCATCTGTACAAAAGACGTTAAAATCCATTTTTTCCCTTAGGCATCTCAAAAATAAAATATAATCAGGTAAATTTCCCGTTAATCAGAACCAGCTCACCTTTTTCTTTCAGCTCTTTCAACACTCTGCAGATCGAGCTTTTTGAAAGATGTGAACTGTTCTCAATCAGGTAGAGTGCTGAGAAACGTTTCTTGAGGTGGGGCGGCAGTTTTTTCCACCGGCCAATTAACGAAATCACCTCATCATGTGAGTTGCTCTTGGGCAATTGGATGTAGTTCATCAAATCTGAATACTGACCTGACAGGATGGACATCGCATCATTGAAGATGTCTTTTTCAAAGACCAGACGCCAGAAGACATCGTAGTCCATATAGCTGACCTTACCGTAGTCGATCCTTTCAAGATAAACAGGCGGCTCATCCAGCGCGGGCGTCACACCGACGACAAAAGGAGCGGATAAGATGTTGAGGACCTTATTCTCACCCTTTATTTTGAGTAGAAAATCGCCGTCAAGAATGAACATCACGCGGCGAACATTATCTTTCGTTAAATGGTAACGACGCTTGCCCCGTGAAATTTCGTCCGGATTTGCAACCTGTGCATATCCTGCTAAGGCACTGATCACTCGCTCATGATTCTCAGTCACTCTATACATAATAATCAACTCAATCTGACTAACACGAAAGTAGTATTAGTAATAAAATTAGTAAAATCTGTTTGTAATAGTCCTTTCTTTCGCCTGGCGTACTGTGAATCTTTACTCGCCTCCAGAACTCGAGCAAAATAACGATGTTATGGGTTTCACTATAATAAAACCGAAACAGTAAAATTCAACACCACAAACAGGCTAAAAGGAAGAGACTTAAACCAACATACGTCATAACAACCAGATATTACACCTTACATTAATCAGTTATTCAGCATATCAATCCAATATGTGGCGACTTACTGATAGTGTTATAACTTTTTTCTAAAAAAGGGAATCTATCATTATCATTTGCGATCTAATGTTATCGCCCTGATAAATAAGAACGCCACATCTGGAAAAAAATCTATTAACTGAACTTTATATTTAAAAGGGTGGTGTCATATTGGAATCATTGTTAATTCTCCAGGTGAAACTGAAAGCACCAGTTCATTTCTTCTGAGGAGAATTAAACCATAACGATGTCAATCCGGACATTTAAATTGCAATTGCCTTTTTATTTAGTTTTTTATGCTGCATTGATGGTTATTTTTAGACCTTGATTCTATTCTGACTCTGACCAGCTTTCCCCCGGATTTAACCCGCAACAGCAATCCGTACCGGATTCTTACAAAGATGTTATTTGAAGAGGAGCCTGGCCGCTCTGGCAACCCACTGTTCTGCTCATCCGCTCCGGGCGTTAACATCATATTTCTTGAGAAGTGATTATGAAAATCGACTTCATTCACAGATGCATGAAGCAGAAAATAAACTATGGAAATAATCACTCTCCTCACCATGCTTATCCTGACGCTGATTTCCCGACTCTCCTTCTCGGCCTGATTTAATCCGGCTGGAACACGACTTTACCCTCCTTAACTCTCTTATTTCACAATTCCCAAATCCCAATAGAGGACATCACAACCGTGATGCCTGAAAAGCATCCCCATGCTGACATACCTGACAGAGTGTCAGGAAAAATTGCTTACGAAAGATGTGAATATTTATCATGTACTCTTCAGTACACCCTGATGCATCAATATCTGTCGCGCTGTTACACGGCGCCAGTCAGAAAATGCTCATCAGCAAGGGGCGCCATCACCGAAATAATTCTGACAGATTTTCCCTGCTATCAGTGATCCATACTGGAACGTGGCGAATTCCGATTTTCGGTCCTGCTCCGACAGCCGTTAACGCTGCAAAATCTACAATATGCATATATCTCTTTAACTTCATCTCTATTTTTGTGATTCAGAAGACGAGCCTGCCGCTGGCTGAATCATTCCTTCGAGATAATAAGCCATTATCCTTAATTATGAGAATTAACATATTAACCGCCAGAATAACAATATGAACAACAGTTCGGTAAATTACGGACCTGAATGTATTGGATTAAGCATTATTAAGATTACTTCAGAAGCAACATAACGCCCATCGCCTTAACCTCTGGTCGCCGGAATAAGCATATTTTTACCCTGGCGACTAATGTACATACCAACTCGTTTTGTTAAAAACAGTCTATTAATAGGGAAGTTTGATAATGAAAAAACTGGTTTTTTTATCCGCATCAGTAATGTCTGCTCTGATTGCGTCACAGGCATTCGCAGTGTCAAATAATACGATTGCTTTTCAGGGTGAGGTCACTGCCGAAACCTGCTCTGTAACCGTAAATGGTAATACCGCAAAACCTACTATCCTCCTGCCCACCGTTAATGTTTCAGCACTGAATGGCAGCGGCAAAGTTGCTGGTCAGACGACGTTTGATATCGGTGTCACGAGCTGTGGAGGAAATAATATCACCAGCACGGCCATCTCAACCGTTTTCACCGGCAACAATGTAAGCGATAAAGGCAATCTGAGTAATCTGGCTGCAACGGATGCGGCAGGTAATGTAGAAATCCAGATCCTGGATACCAAAGGGAAAGGGATTAACTTCAATGACGGCTCCTTTAGCGGTGCTGGCGACCTGACGCTGGCTGCGGGTAAGAAAGAGGCATCTGCAACCTACACAGCGCAATACTATGCAACTGGCGCTGCCACTGCCGGTGCTGTTGAAGCCACCATGCAGTACGCCATCAGCTACAAATAATAACTATATCCGCAGGGATGAAGATTTTTTCTGAAATATTCCAGATTAAATCGGGTCAGGGAAGGCCCGCTTTTTCTGTTCGGCCAGGGGTTGGCATTAATTTTTTATGGATAACTACTATGTCTCGATTACTTCGAAAAGATTCGTCATATCATCGCATTTTGTTTTTTTTGCTCTCTTTTCTTCTTTGCCAGTCGGTATATGCCAGTGTCGTAATGACAGGATCGCGGATCATTTATCCTTCGGATGCAAAGTCTGTCGACGTCCAGTTAAGAAATAATGATGACTTCCCGTACGTTATCCAGGCATGGTTTGACAGTGGTGACAACACATCCACAGCCGCCACGGGTAAGGCTCCGTTTGTGGTAGTGCCCCCTACATTCAGGATCGCAGAAAAAGAGGGTCAGGTATTACGTATTTTTTTCACTGGTAAAACAGCCTTACCTCAGGATCGCGAATCCGTTTTTTATTTTAATTTCCTTCAGATTCCACCGGGCAATGTTGCAGGTGACAAAGGCAGTCAGATGATGGTTATGCTGAAAAACAGATTGAAGCTGTTTTACCGTCCTGCCTCACTGAAAAATAACCCGAAAAAAGTATTCGATTTTTTAACGTTCAGCGAAATTTCTTCTTTCAGCATCCGTATTACCAATCACTCACCCTATTACGTTTCGCTTAGCAAGGTTGTTGTCAGAGGCGCAGCAGCAAAACAAGAGCCACCGATGCTTGCACCGTTTGCAACGGCCGAAGTGGCTTTGAAGGAAAACAAGACAGGCTCCGGCACCCAGGGAATTGAAATTGGATTAATTAATGATTATGGGGCAATGGTGACGCATGAATATTCAATTCAGAAATAAAGGAACAGGCTTTCGCCTGGCTGTCATCAGTTGCCTTGTCAAAGCCGCGGTCTTTACTCAGGTTGTCCAGGCTCAGGAATACCGGTTCGACAATAATCTGCTGGCCGGTTCCGGCTTCTCAGAGGGCATTGACCTTGAGCAGTTCAATGAAAAACAGGCCCAGATTCCTGAAGGTCAGCAGATCCTCGACATCAGTCTGAACGGGACAACCATCAGGAGTCAGGTACCGGTAAATTTTCGCAAAAAGAACGCCGCCGATAAAAGTGCGCAACCCTGCATTGATGCCGACATGGTGAAACTGCTTCAGCTGAAATCCGGGCTGGCGGAGGCCACTAAACAAAAGTGTCTGCTGCTTTCGGATCTGACGACGCAGGGAAAATGGAATATCAGGCAGGCTACGCTGACGCTCAACTTTCTCATCCCGCAGATTTTGCTCAATCATCAGCCGCGTGATTACATCCCCGTTTCTGAATGGGATGCTGGTACGCCGCTGGTTTTTTTACGCCATAACACCAGCTTTACCCGCAATCTCCGGCGCGATACGCACTCCAGCTATCTCTGGAGTCTGATTAACGCAGGCGGCAATCTCGGCATGTGGCAGTTACGTCATCAGGCCAATATGCGCTATATGGATAGCACACCAGGCGATGCTCAGTATAAATGGAACGCCGTGCGCACCTGGGTACAGCGTCCACTGCCAGCCCTCTCCAGCGAACTGATGGCAGGTGACACATTTACCGACAGTTCAATGTTCGGGTCGATCTCTTTTAACGGGGTGAAACTCGCGACCGATCAACGGATGTGGCCACAGGGCCGCCGTGGATATGCACCGGAAGTCCGGGGTGTGGCAATCAGTGATGCCCGAGTCCTGATCAGTCAGGGTGGCAGCGTGATCTACGAAACGCAGGTTCCACCCGGCCCCTTCCTGATTGATGATCTCTACAACACCCGCAGCCAGGGCGATTTGAAAGTCCAGATTATCGAAGCTGACGGCAAATCTTCCTTTTTTACCGTCCCTTACGCTGCCGTTCCGGAATCCATGCGTCCGGGAAATCTGAGCTATCAGTTTTCCGCCGGTAAAGTCAGGAATTACTACGCCGTCCAGAACGCCTTTACCGAAGGTGTATTGCAGTATGGTCTCAGCAACAGTATCACCGCTAACACCGGTGCCCGCTTCGGCAATGATTATCAGGCATTACTGATGGGCGGGGTATACGCCTCAGAACTGGGCGCGCTCTCGCTCAACACCACCTGGTCGCACGCCAGAGTGGAAGATGACCTGACCCGAAGCGGCTGGCGTGCGGAAGCCTCGTACAGCAAAACCTTCTCTACCAATACTAATCTGGTTCTCGCCGCCTACCGTTACTCCACCTCAGGCTACCGTGATCTTGAGGACGTGCTGGGCGTCCGGCGTCAGCAGAAGAGCGGAACACACTACTACTCCGATACGCTCAAACAGCGCAACCGCTTTACCGCGACGGTAAGCCAGAACATGGCTGATTACGGAACCCTTGCGCTCACCGGAAGCAGCACCGACTACTACAACAATCGGTCACGCATCAGCGAATTCCAGTTCTCCTATAACAATCTGTGGCGCAGGATGAGCTACAGCCTCAATGTCGGAAGGCAGCGTTCGAGCTGGAGCAGCAACGATTTCTATAGCGTCAGTGACCGTGACTACGACTCCGGCCGTTATCAGAAATACACAGAGAACATCGTCTCTGTTGGTATCTCCATTCCGCTCGACTGGCGTGATAGCCGCTCAACCATCGCGCTGGATATGACGCGGGATAAAAACACCACGTCCGCAATGAGCACGCTGTCGGGTTCAGCAGGTGAAAGCAGTGACTTTACCTATGCGTTTTACGCCGGTTACGATCGCTATCGTGATGACGCCCAGCGTAAAAATCACGACGCGCGCTGGGGAACCAACGTACAGGAACGCACCCGAATGGGTACGCTTCGCGCCTCCTACGCCCGCAGTGATAATTACCACCAGCTCGGTCTGGGCACGGCGGGTACGCTCGCACTTCACGGCGGCGGCGTCACCTATGGCCCCTACGCCAGCGACACTTTTGCGCTGGTCGAGGCGAAAGGCGCCAGCGGCGCGAGCGTCAACAATGCGCAGGGGGCAAAAATCGATCCCTTTGGCTATGCCATCGTGCCATCGCTGGCCCCCTATCGCCATAACACCATCAGCCTGGACAGCAACTCCATCTCCAGAGACGTTGAACTCGAAGGCGGCAATGTACGCGTCGTACCAGTATTTGGCAGCGTGCCGAAAGTGACATTTAAAACCCTGAGTGGTTCGCCAGCCCTGATTTCGGCCACCCTGCCCGATGGCATGCCCGTCCCCATGGGCGCAGAAGTCAAAGACAGCCACGGCAACAGCATCGGAATGGCCGGTCAGAATGGTCAGATCTACGCCCGTCTTCCTGATGCGTCTGGCACGCTGTTTGTGAGCTGGGGCAGCGACAGGAAATGCCGCATTAACTATCAGTTGCCATCCGGAAAAGTGAGTGATGGCAGCTTCGCGCATTTGAACGGTGTCTGCTTCAAGTGAACTTCTTTCAGTGAGAACAGATATGAAATTTAACATCACTACATTAAGACCCTGGTTGTGCGCCGGCCTTTTCATAGCGTGCGCAACAGATGTGCAGGCATTCTGCTTCAAGGTTACGGGTGTTGGTACAGGCACCTCATCAATCCCGCAGAAAGTGGCCAATATGGGCTATACCGCAGCGCCCTGGGGAAACGGGGTGCTGAATGCTGCTGCGGGCACTATCTCCTTCGGCACCATCTCCATGGGCACCGGCGCTGAAGCGCTGGCACCCGCCGGAACTGTGATTGCCTCGGCTGACCTGCCGTTTCTTGATAAAGGAATGAAAGAGCCGTACGCCGCCAATCAGATCGTGTTTAAGTGCGCGCTGAGCGACGCTGAGGAGCTATACGAGGTTTACGCCCTGCCGGGCGGATCAGGAATGTTTTATGGAGGAAAAGCCGTTACGGACATTGAAGGGGCTTATCAGACGCCAGCGATGGGGATCGCCTATCGTATTACCAATCAGAAGACCGGGCTCTATTACACTGGCTACTGGCAGGAACGCAAGCTGACCTCTGATGACTATTTTGTCGTAGATTCGACCCTCTACATTCCTGCTTCGTCTTTTGACAGCGCGACCTTTGAGTTACTCAAAACCAACGATGTTTATGGCACCCCTACACGCAACGCCTTCTCACAGATTGTGACGCCACAGGCTTATGAGGCGCTCAGAACCTCTGGCATCAATAACACCGCCAAAACGGGGAGCCTGGCTTATGCACCCACGCCAGCCATGACCTCGGCTGTGTGGAGTATGCGAGGCGGATCAACGACCATCATCCACGGCAATACCTGTACCCTCGCAGATTTTGATCAGGTTGTTAAATTGCCACCCATCAGCGTCGGCAATCTGCGAATCGGTGACAAGAGCAGTAACACCTTCAATGTCGCCATCAGTTGCGAAAAGGGTGCGCATTCTGGCACCGCAACCAACATCAATGATGCGCCTGTCGCGGTCGGTTTTCTGGTGACACAGCCTGCCGCGCTGTCTCAGGCGAGTACGCTGGGTCTTCAGACCAGTGCTGGCGGCATCAGTCATCTTCTGGACAACAACTACGGTGCCAGTGGTGTCGCTTCGGGGGTCGGAATTCGTCTTTATGCTGCAACAGGCGAAGCACTGAATCTGTTGTCCAGCACCGCGACTACCGGCTCCGGAGCCGCCGCAGGCTGGTATGGCTATGCGGACCTGATGGGACAAAGAGGCGTAACGACCGAGGGCAACACGGAGTATGGAGGAACTTTTACCGCTTCACTCGAACAACTCCCGGGATTAACCGCTCAGGCAGGATCAGTTAATGCGCAAGCACAGATTATTGTCAGCCTTCAGTAACCCGCTGCTGACCGGTGTACTCATGCTGTGCACCGGCTTCGGCTCTGCGGTTGTTAACACCACGCAAAGCCGACTGGTCTTCGATGAAAACAGTGAGGTGCAATCGCTGACGGTGGTGAACTCCCACAGCGCACCGGCGCTGGTGCAAATCTGGACCGATGACAGCGATCCCGTGAGTCCGCCGGATCGCATAAGTACGCCGCTGGTCGTCGTCCCGCCCCTGTTCAGGCTGGACCCGGCTGAATCGCGCACCCTGCGCGTGATGCTGCTTTCACGCAAAGATATGCCCCAGGATCGGGAACGATTGTACTGGCTGAATATTTACCAGATTCCACCGACGCCCCAGCCACAGGCCGCGCAGGAGAAGAAAGTCATTTTTCCGCTTCGTATCCGACTGAAGGTTTTTATACGACCGGCAGGGGTTAAAGCCCCGGAAGAGGAAATCGGCAAGAAGCTGAAGTTTACGCTTAAAGCACTCAACGCGCAGAGCAGAGAACTCTGCGTACAAAATCCGACTCCCTATTATATGAATCTCGGGAGTCTCAGCCTGGGTAAGGAAATGCTGACATCAGAGATGATTGCACCCTTCTCTTCCAGCACCGTTGCCCTGAAAAAAAAGAGCGACAGCCGCATATTAACGTGGTCTGTCATTGACGATTATGGCACACAGAAATCCTATAAAAGAGAGCTGAGCAGCCCGTGAAAACTGATACGCTCAAAACGATAAGTATGACATATTTCCACAGGTACCATATGTCCTACGATTTAATCGCTTCATTCATCCAGCATGAGATGAATATTCAAACCATTACCCTGAAACACTTTCCCGGCCTGGAGGATCTTTTAACTGCCATCGAAGAAAACAACATTGACATCATTATTTTTAACTCCTCATGTTTATTTGATGGGTCGTTCCGCGAAAAAGAGATCCGGAGAGTGCTGGACGCATCGTGCGGTAACAAACATATCATCACCGTTTTTTTCGCTCAGAATATGAAATCGGCGCTGCTGAAAAAAATGCTCGATGCGGGCGTCAATATTGTGGTCAGTCTGCAGGACAGACCGCAGGAGCTGATTAAAGCACTGGCAGAGAAAATGACCACCTCAGACGAAAAGACGTATATTTCTCAGTCTGTCTGTGAAAATCTGCAGCAGGAGTGTACTGAACTGACACCTAAAGAGTGGGAGGTGATTAACCTTATTCGGGAGGGATATTCGCTGTCAGAAATTGCCTCTAAAAAATGCCGTGCCATGAGCACTATTTCAACACAAAAAAGAAACGCAATGAATAAACTTCATCTGCGAAATGAAAACGAATTATTGCTTTTCCTGCATCAGAACGAATTCTTTTAATTTTATATTATTATCTGGAAATTCATGTTTATAAAATTCATCATGCCACTGGCAGGAGGACTCCTGCTGTCAACCCATGCCTGCGCACTGTCGCTGCAGGAATCGCTGATAGCGGCCAATAGCTATAATGCCGAAATTAAGGCTGCCCGAAGCGCTCATGACGCCGAGGGACAGAAAAAATATCAGGGCTTTGCCGGGCTGTTACCCGCGATCTCGCTTGACGGATCATGGAGTCAAAGCGATCAGCCCGATGCCGCCTACTCTGCGGGGGTCACGCGCCATAACTACAGCGTCAATCTGTCACAACCCCTGTTTGACCTGGCAAAATATGCAACCTGGCGCAGAACCGTTGTGGCCGGTGACTTAGCCGATGTGAATTTGCTGATTGCTCAGCAAAAACTGATCGGCGACGTGACGAACGCTTTTTACAGTGTGGTTTATCAGCGCAGTGTCCTTAACACAAAGCAGCGGATCCTCACCGCGTTCAGCGCCCGGCTGAAGCAGACACAGAAAGCGCTGGACGTCGGCGATGGCACCCACCTCGATGTAGCAGAAGCGCAGGCTAATTATGATAAAGCCGTCGCCGATGTGCTGGCGGCTGAAAATGATGTAAACGATGCCAGCCTCTATTTCCATCAGTTAACCGGCAGAGATCCCCAGGCTATTTCGGACAGCACGCTTCGCTGCGTGCGTTTTCAGGAAAAGATTAGGCCTGAACACGTAAAACGCACCGCCGCAGCCAATAATCTTGACGTGCTGGCCGCTATCGAAAGACGAAAATCCAGCGAGGCTGACATAGTCACTGCGACATCCGCGCATTTGCCAGTGGTGACCTTTCAGGCTGGCTACGGCAAAAACTGGAGTCGCGCCGAAAACGGAAATTATCTCGATACTCTGTTTGGCACCACATCCAAAACGGATAACACACAAATCAGTATCAATGTTTCAATTCCCCTCTTTGCCGGAGGCGGCCAGATTTCGCAGAGTCTGGAAGCCGCTCATCGCTATGAACAGAATAAAGACCAGGTTATCGATGCCCGCCGCAAAGCCGAACAGCAGGCCATTCAGGCAGCGTCCGGCGTTCAGAACAGCCAGACACAGATTAAAGCCTACGAACGCGCCATTCGTTCGGCGAATAAACGGCTGACGGCTACCCGTTATGGTCGCGAGATCGGCCAGCGCACGCTGATTGATGAGTTCAATGCCGAAAAAGATTACTTCCAGGCTATACAGGATCTGGCCCAGGCGCAGAACATCCTGATTCAGTCGATTGTGAAATTAAAAACAGCCACCGGCTCGCTCGATTACGCCGCGATGAAAATTTTTAACTGTGGTACGGCCTAATCGGGAATATTACGCATGAATAACGACTTATTTCGTCAGGAATCACTGGATGCAAAGAAGACCAAAGTATTGGGTTCCGTTGCACTCTATTGTCCGCCCTTCCGCTGGATGATTATTACTTTGGTCTGCCTGCTGGTTGCCGTCCTTATCGCCTTTTGCCTGTTTGGCAGTTACACCAAACGGGAAACCGCCCAGGGTGTACTGGTGCCGGAGAACGGCATGATGAATATCACCGCGATGAGCGCCGGCACGGTTATTTCCCTTCCCGTTCGTGAAGGTGAGAGCCTGCAGAAGAACAGCCGGATCGCGATCGTTTCTTCGGAGATCTCCACCCGCTATGGTCAGACCCGCGAGGCGATTGCTGCCCAGCTGGAGTTCCGGAAGGCGGGGCTGAGTAGCCAGCTGGACAATCTGGCCCAGCTCAACCGTGAAACGCTGAACGCGTTGCAGGAAAAAGTCACTCTGCTTGGCCAGCAGGCGAAAGAGCTGGACACCCTATACCGTCAGCGCACACAGCAGATCGAACTGTCAAAAACCCAGCATCGCAAGATGAACGCGATGCGCCGGGAGGGCTACGCCTCAAATACCCAGGTAGAGCAGCTGCAGAACGATCTGCTTGATGCCCGCGTACGCCTGCAGGACGTTGCCCGTCAGCGCATTGATGTCCGGCAGCAACTGGCTCAGGCGCGACAGCAGTTACGCGAACAGCCTATCAGCTACGACAGGCAGAAGAGTGAACTGCAGCAAAAACTCTCAGAGATTACGCAGTCGATCGTTGAGAACGAATCCCATCGCTCAATCGAACTGCGCGCCCCCGAAAAAGGCACCGTCAGTGCCGTTCTGGTTAAGCAGGGACAGGTCGTCAGTGCGGGCCAGACGCTCGCGACGGTGCTGCCGGACAATGTTCGTCTGCAGGCACGCATCATGCTCAGCAGCCGCGCGATCGGTTTTATCCGGCCCGGCCAGCGTGTGGTGTTGCGCTATCAGTCCTTTCCCTGGCAGAAGTTTGGACAGCAGTACGGAACGGTGCTGGAAATCTCGAAATCCGCGCTTTCCCCGCAGGAGGTGGCCACCATCACTGGCGACAACCAGGTTAAGGAGGCGATGTATCAGGTGAAAGTCACGCTGGATAAGCAGACCGTGCAGGCCTATGGCAGACAGAGCAGCCTCCGTCCCGGAAGCGGACTTGAAGCCGACTTCATTGTCGATAAGCGCCACATCTACGAATGGGTTCTTGAGCCGCTGAATGCCCTTGGCAAGATGACTTCACTCTAAATTTCTCTACTTAATCAGGTTTATCATGGATTTATTTCACAAACTTAATCTGTCCTTTCGTCAGAAGCTGCCTGTTTTACGCCAGACGCAGGCCGCGGAGTGCGGCCTGACCTGTATCGGCATGATTGCCGGATTTTATGGTCACCATATTGATATGGTTTCGCTGCGCCAGCGGTTCCCCACTTCCCTGAAAGGCAGCACGCTGGCGAATGTCATGTCATTCGCGCAGAACCTGGGCCTGGGCTGCCGCGCTGTCAGGCTGGAGCTGGAAGAGCTTGATAAGCTGAATACGCCCTGTGTGCTGCACTGGGATATGAATCATTTCGTGGTGCTTAAGGGCGTCGCCAGAAACAAACTGATTATCCACGATCCGGCGCGCGGAGTGCGCAAAGTCCCCATGGATGAGGTTTCAGCTTCGTTTACCGGCGTGGCGCTGGAACTCTATCCGGCCTCAACCTTTGAGAAGAAGGATGAAAAGAAATCCATCTCCATGCTCAGCCTGATACGGAATGTCTCCGGGTTAGGGTCGGCCTTTATGCAGGTAGCCCTGCTCTCGCTGGCGCTGGAATTCTTCGGCATCATTACACCGTTTTATATGCAGTGGGTGATCGACCAGGTGCTGGTATCGGCGGATCGCGATTTACTGACGCTGCTCGGTGTCGCGTTTGTCTGCATCACGCTGTTTCAGAATCTGATCTCAGCGCTGCGCAGCTGGGTCAGCACCTGGTTCTCCAGCCTGCTGAGCGTGCAGTGGTCATCCAATCTTTGTGCGCATCTGCTGGGTCTTCCGCTCAACTATTTTGAGGATCGCCACGTCGGGGACATTCTTTCGCGCTTTGGCTCCATCAGTAATATTCAGAGCACGCTCACTGGGCGCTTTATATCGTCCATTTTTGATGGCGTGATGGCCATCGTGACGCTGGCCATGATTTTTACCTACAACGTGACGCTGACCTTTGTGGTGATCGCTCTGTTCATATTGTATGCCCTGATACGCTGGATCTCATTTGAACCCTTTCGTCAGGCCAATGAGGATCAGCTGATGGCGTCGGCAGTTGTGCAGTCGCAACTGCTGGAATCTATCCGCGGCGTACAGGCGATAAAACTGAATAACAAGCAGGATCTGCGCGTCTCGACCTATACCAATGAGACGGTGGAATCGACCAACAAAGGGATCACCATCCAGAAACTGTCGATTGGTTTCAGCACATTGCAGGGCACGATTTCGGGCGTCGGCAAAATCATTCTTATCTGGCTGGCAGCGGTGCAGGTGCTGGATGGCAACTTTACCAGCGGTATGCTGGTGGCATTTATCTCCTTCTCCGATCAGTTCATCTCGCGCTCTGCCGGGCTGATCAACGCCCTTATCGAATTCAAAATGCTTCGCTTACACGGAGAACGTCTGTCCGACATTGTCCTGACTGAGAAAGAGCAGAACATGGAAAGCCATGTCGAATTGGCGGAACAGTCAGGGCCTGTAGGTCTCGATATCAGCGACCTCTCCTTCCGCTACTCCGCCACCGACGAAGAGATCTTTTCCGGTTTCAACCTGAGTATTGAGGCCGGAGAATCTGTCGCCATCATTGGCCCATCCGGGCAGGGAAAAACCACGCTGGCAAAACTGATGCTGGGTCTTCTGAAGCCTGAGGCGGGCGTCATCAGCGTGGATGGCATCGACCATATTAAGCTGGGCATGACCTGCTACAGAGATCTGGTCGGCAGCGTAATGCAGAGCGATATGATGTTTGCCGGTTCCATCATGGATAACATCAGCTTCTTCGATACCAGCCTCGACAGGAATCAGGTCGAGAGAGCGGCCCGCATCGCCCAGATTCATGACGACATTATTGCGATGCCGATGGGCTATAACAGCATGGTCGGTGACATGGGTTCGTCGCTCTCGGGCGGACAGGTTCAGCGCGTTATTCTGGCCCGTGCGCTTTATCGCCAGCCACGGCTGCTCATCCTTGACGAGGCGACCAGCCATCTGGATGTGGCCAGAGAGAGCGCCATTAATGATGCCATCAGGCAGATGAGTATGACGCGCGTCATCATTGCACATCGTCCGGAGACGATACTAAGCGCAGATCGGATCATTCACATCCACCGCCACGGCGTAAAAGAGATATCCAAAACGGACTTTGTGGCACTAATTAACTCTTCTCAGGTTCAACCATCAGCCAGCTAAGACGGGCCGCACTGCGCCTGTCTGACCATTACATCAAGGAGCCAGTATGAATAACAGCTTAATCTGCGTGGAAGGCACCCTCCGTTTTGACGAGGAAATCAAAACGCAGACAATTAACATGATCATGTTTAAGCATGGGCAGCAGATTACCGTCAACCGGGACACACTTCCGGCCGGCAGCACATTTTTCGGCCATATTTCACAACAGATCGCGAATGCCGAAAAGATTCTCAATAATTTCAGCCTCGTCAAAATGGATGAAGTCAAAGACGGGACCTTTTTTACAGATACCCTACAGACCATCTATACTTTCTCACCCAGCCCGGTCACTGATAATCGTATCTGGCAGGTCACCTGCTCCTGTCTTATTTCAGCCAATGAGATCATTAACTTCGGGTCGATGTATCCGGACGAGACCTCAATGAAAAATGAAATGCACAGGTTAGAACACTGTGTAAAAAACTTTTCGCCAAAAATAAGTTAATTAATTTAACATATAATCGTAAAGGAGATTAAATTAAATCATTCAACGCCACCATTGCTCTAAAAATAGAAATGGTTCTATTTCAGCTCATTCACGTTAAATGCATAATTAACGCCGTCAGTTAATAACAGAAACATTAACTGACTCCGATAATTAATTTAAGGGAATATAAAGTGCGTGATTTAAATATGATGGAAATTGAAGCGGTATCAGGGGCTGGCTTCTGGAGCGCGTTTAACAGTGCAATCCTCGGTGCAGTGGGTGCCGGAAGCGCCGGTGCAATCATCGGCGGTATGCATGGTGGTGACGGCGGTGGCATTCTGGGTGTCGGAGCAATCGGTCAGCTGGTCGGTATGCTGGGTGGCGGCCTGATCGGGGTGGTGGCCGGCTCCGTCGGTGGCTGGATTGTAGGCTGGAGTGATCCCGCAACCGTCATTGCCCTGGTCACGCAGTTCTTCAGCAACGCCTCTAGCGGTCTTTTCCATAACGGTCCGGCGGCTAAGTAATCTGAGCAGATTGATAACGTAACGGGATCAAAGGGGTGCTGGTAAAGCTCCCCTTTTTTTAATGGTTTATGATGCCCGGACGCTGTCGACAGGCTGAAGAACGCGGATTGAAAGAGCCGGTCTTCACTTTCTCGGTTTTCCTCTTAAACGAAACATCTGCGGCCAGAACAGGCAGATGAGAGAGGTGAAAATCTGTCGATTCTGGCCAGTACTCAGGAGGCTTCACACGCTTAAAACCAGAGGATAGGACCGGGACAGGCCAGAACTCACTTTTATGATTCAGGCATTATTCAATTAACGTCCCGCACTCTTAGCGCGTCCGGAATCAGCGATGTTGATAGTCTGAATATCGTCAAAATGACAACTCATTTTTTTCGTCTCTCTCGGGTTTCAGGCTCGATTGATGCAGGCGCGGCAAGAACAGTGAATGAGCAGATCGGTATCAGTCTCAACAGCATTAATATCATCAGCCTGATTAAAAGGACGAATATTCTGCCATTCTGTACAGTCAGCAGCGCGATCAGAAAGAAGTTAAATCTGGTAACTGCGATGAAATGATGCTTATTAAAAAAGATCTGTATTCACTAAATGGGCCTTTCTGCTGCCCGCCACGGGATAAAAGCATTGCCAAATGAGAATAGAATATTAGAAATTTACATCTCTTTAAGATAACTCCAGAACTATGAAAAAAGTTAAACTGTTTTCTTTATGCCAGGCACATTCAGATGCATAACTATTACATCATCAATGGCTTCATTGAGTTTCATCCCGCAACCAGTACACTGCGAAACCTTAACGACCCGGAAAAGGTGGTGGTCCTGAACTCTCCTGCAGGTCGCTGTCTGTTGTTGTTAATCAACAGGTATGACACGATCGTGACGCAGCAGGAGTTTATGGAGATTGTCTGGGAAAAAAATGGCATGCTGGTTTCGCCCAATACTTTCTACCAGAACATTTCAATTCTGCGCAAAGGATTAAGAAAAGCCGGTCTGTCTGTAGATCCTGTTGTGACGATTCCTCGGGTCGGGCTGACGCTGGCCAATGGCACCGAAATCAGAAAACGCAGCGGCGAAGAATCTGAAACTGATAGCCCCGGGAGCGTCGCTTCTGATGGAGAGCAATCTCCTGAAACTGCATTACAGGAGCGAAAGAGCCTGTTACATTCCCCTGAAGCAGTAGAGGCCGACACGCCCACGCCCCCCACCGAACCGCCACTCCCCGACAGCTCTATAAAAATCCCCCGCTCTGCAATAGCTTACCGAAACGCATCCTGTGTGCTGCTGTGGACCGCCGGGCTTATAACCATCGCTTTACTGGCCATGACAGTGAATTTTTACAGAAGCAGTGACAATAACCGACACTACTTCAGTAAATATTTTTTTCTGGCTCACGCTAACGGTTGTCACGTTTTTTTCGACAGTAAAAACACAACGCCGGATACCCGAATCAGGGTGATGAAGCTGGTTGAGCAGCTGGAGAGTTCCTGCAGCAATTATCCCTGGGTCTACATCACCTACTATTACATGCTGCCCCGGATTTCGGTTATCCGCTGCAACAGGCAGATGGAACAGCCAAATACCTGTATCTCAGATTACTATTTCAGAGGCCTGGAACAGAGTGATTAAGAAACTCGTGGGGGCGCTGTTATGTGCCATCATCATCTCTGAGAGTCTGTATTTATTCAATGCGTATCTTCAGCGTGAGCAAATCGATAGCTTTAACTGCACTGCAAACCAGCTCAAACATTACAGCAACGAAACTTATTACCTTACGCTTAATTTCATCGTACGCAGCAACTTTGGCCTGGTGCACATAACAGGACATTCCGATAAAAATCCTGAAAAGATCGTGAACCGTAAGATCTCTTTTAAACTGCAGCGTAATCGCGATCTCTATTATATGGTTTCGCAAAAAAATATCAGACTGCCGGATGACAACATCAGTGATGAAGAGTTGAGCCTTTATGTTCCGGCTTTTTTTGTCACTTCAGGCAGTGATATCTATATGCAGATCCTGAAACAGAACAACAGAAACTTTCTCTTTAAGGTGGAATCGATTCCTACCTATGTGTGCAATTCTGATAACGGCAAAGGCCACTGAAAGAGCACAGACGCTATTCACATTAAAGAAAGAAATCGAGGCCCCGCGCAGTGGCCTCGATTTTTGCCTTTCTCTGCTCGCCTGTTATCCGCTCAGTAACGCTCACAGGTAAAGAGATAGGAAAGCGGCCCGCTGATGAGGTAGCTCTTATCATCTACTTTTGTGAGATCCAGTTGCAGATAGGTCGGATCCAGCGTGATTTCTGAAAACAGCAAATTAAATATGGCATCCGGTGTTGTATCGTTGGTTGCGGTCACGATGGTTCTGATTTTATAGCGATAGGTGTTGCTCTCTATTCTGTTACCACTGCTCAACGCGATGCGCCGGTTAAGTACCGTTACGGCGTCACCGGCCGTCACCTGACCGTTCAGCAGAAGATAACCTGAATGCGGGTCGATAAAACGCAGGTCCTGTGAGACATAGAAGTCCAGGCGTTTACCTTCGTGACGGCTGAGGTCATAGCGGCTGAATGCTGAGCAGCGAAAAGGCAGATCGTTATCCTGACGTTTAAACATCACACCTGCGATAACGGCCACTAACAGGGTCAGTGACAGCGTTATTGTCACAATGACGCTCCGTTTCAATTCATTCTCCAGTCAAGGTAGTAGAAGTTGTCGCAGGAAATGATGTGGCCATCACTGTTCAGGTTGCAGGCAGAAAGAATGGTTCTGCCATAATTGGTCGTGTTAAAGGAGGGATTCTTATCAAAATAGATCCGCCTTCCCGGCACGCAGGATTGCTTGTTTTCCCGGAGCATCTGCAGAATCTGTTTATCCAGCGACTGCTTCTCAAACACATCCAGGCCCTGGATAATGACGGCCTCGCAGCCTCCGTCCAGTCTGATGGTACTCATCGATGAACGCTTTCCGAAGAGATTATGCGCAGTGTAGTAGCCATAAGCACCAGCCAGAACAGCCAGCACTACCAGGCCAGACACTACCTGTCTGAAGGAGATCAGAGGCTTTTTGTCCGCCGGGAGGGTGAGTTCTGGCACATCAACTACATCCTCACGATTAACCCCTTCCTCCGCCTGATCTTCCGTCTGAGCCTCTGAGTCCGCGAGTACAGGAGGAGATTCGCGTTCTATTTTTATCTCGGTATTTAACCGGATGCCAATCCTGGGAATGGTGATAATCAGATTTTCACAGCCATAGGCTGCCAGCGCCCTGCGCAGAATACTCAGATACTGATTCAGATTACTGTTTGATCCCCGCAGACCATATTTATCCCAGACCTCAGTCAGCAGAGTCTCACGCGCCAGTATTTCGCCCTGAGAATTCAGCAGCTGCTCAAACAATCTGCCGGATGAAATGCTCAGGCTCAGCGTCTCCTCAGTGGGAATATGGCTCAGCGTGCAGTCATCGGAGTTGTAAGCAATCTGGTCATCGATAATGTAAATCATTAAGAATTCACTGGATTTATGCTCATTTCTCACAGTATAAATCAGCTTATTTAAAGAAGCACCTGGGAGACAATATAAGCGGAAAGGCATCAGAACCGGGCGTTCAGGCCGGAGAAGCAGCCTGTATTGTTTATTTGAATCAGCGACGACAGTTATGACGCGTTAGCTAAAAAACTGCCGATTTAATGACTCATGTGCCTGCCAGAGCGCGCCCCGGTCGTGGCTGATTTATTGCGCAGGTCAGAGATCCCTTCTTTCAACCCTGGGTTCGCCTCATGATCAACGGCCCTTTCCGGCTGACGGCCGGGAAGGACCGTTGTCTCAGCCGGCAGAGGAATCCCGAAGAATCTGCACCTTTCCTGACAAAAATGGCCAGCGCCGCGCAGCCTGACGATTTTTAGCCGCACTACAATTAACCGGGAGAAAATCACCTTCGGGGACATCAATGAAAATTGCAGCTTTCGATATTGGCGGGACTTCATTAAAAATGGGTGTTGTGGACGACAGGGGAAACATCCTTGCCAGCGACAGTGCGGATATTTCACACAATGCACGCGACAGAATACTGCAAGACATGCTGGCCTGGCTGGAAAAGAATCCTGGCTGTGCGGGCATCGCCGTCAGCACGCCCGGTTATGTCGATGCCGACGCCGGATTTATCGCCATGGGCGGCACGATCCGTGACTTTGACCAGTTTCATCTGAGCCAGTGGCTGACGGAAAAAACGTCGCTGCCTGCCACGGTGGAAAATGATGCACATTGCGCCCTGCTGGCGGAGCAGTGGCTGGGTAAAGCCACAAAGCTGAATGATTTTCTGATGTTAACGATTGGTACCGGATTAGGCGGCGCGGCGTTCTGTAACGGCGCACTGATCCGCGGAGGCCGGAATCGGGCGGGTGAGTTTGGCTGTCTGCTCACTTCGCGTCCCACCAGCAGCGATATCGAACGCCACACCATGAGCCAGAGCTGTACCATGACGGCACTGCGAAAAAACTACAGTCAGCTGCAAGGGCTGGCCATCGATGACGTCACGGGTAAAGACGTTTTCGATGCGTATGAGCGAAATGAAGACGCTGCCCGGCAGAGTGTCGCTCAGTTCTACCAGGATCTTGCAGCCTGCTTATACAACCTGTTCAGCGTCTTTGATCCGCAGATGATTTTTATCGGGGGAGGAATTACAGCCCGCGAGCCATTTCTGGCGGAGCTGGGTGCGGAGCTGGCAAAATATGATCTGGATATTCACATCGATGCCGCCACCTATGGCAATGACTCCGGCATGCTGGGGGCAACCTGGAATTTTCTGCAGCGCCAGTCGCCCGCCGAAACACTAAAAAATGGCTGAAATACCGATATCAGTATAACCAGCCCGGTTCAGGCTCAGTGCCGGAGTTTTGCCAGCTCGTCTGACGTCAGGCCTGTCATCTCCATAATGGTCTTATGCTCCAGGCCATTCTGTAACATGGCGCGCGCGATTTTCAGGGTGGCTTCGCGTTCACCTTCCGCGCGCCCTATATCAACGCCTTTCTGCTCAAGCTGCTGTGCAATGGTCATCAGTGCATCTCCGTGTTGTGGCACCCGCTGTGCCAGTTCGCGAACGAAAGCTTCATAGTCAGCTGACTCACCAGCCTGCAGTAAATAGTTTATCAGCGTCAATACCTGGGGTGAAGAGAGATAATCAGCCATCAGCAAAGAGGAGAGACGGTCTGTCAGCGTTGCCATGTCACGTTGACGAATATGTTTCTGTAACAGCGTCAGCGCCGCCATACTGCGATGCGTCATGATCTCGTCATCCGGGATTACCGAAACGTCAACCAGAGGAAACGCGCCGCTATAAAGCGCCTCCGCCACATGGGGGTCCTCGAACTCGTCAAACCAGCGGGTTGACCAGGGATAGGGTGAGCGCTTTCCGGCATAGAACAAGACCGGGATCACCAGAGGCAGCCGCTTATGCCCTGCATCAAGATGACGCTGCATCGCCGCAACCGCATAACGCAGCAACCTGAAGGCCATATGCCTGTCCGGTGTGGACTGATGCTCAATCAGAACGTGGATATACCCGTCACCGTTCAGGGTTCTCAGGCTGTAAAGGATGTCACTGTAGTACTGACGCAGATCCTCTTCCACAAACGAGCCTGACTCAAGCTTCAGGGTGTTAAGGTCGCAGATCGCGAGCAGATTCTCCGGAAGATGGAGTTGCATAAAATCCCGCGCAATATCGGGATGCGTCAGAAATTGCCGGAAGGTGGCATCATGAGGTGTTGGATTATTTTTCTTTTCCATGGTCATATTTTGTATTCCTTTCGTACGTTATTAACATTACAAAGTGAAAATAATCCACACATGACCAATATCGTGACATTGCGCGGCTATTCATTCACCTGACACGAAGGCTTCCATTATTCATCGATAATGCTGAACGACACAGACACTCGCGATAGCCTCATAAGCAATAAGCCATAAAGACATTAAAATTCAGCATGATGTAGAGAGCGTTCTCATTGAGAGATTAAATTCAGACATGAGGCGTGACAATATCGATACCGGTAAATAAGGCCTTAAAGGCGCCGGATATTCGTCCAGAATGAAACCGCAGACAGTTAAAAACTTATTCACACGATTATTGACGTGCCTGTAAACCTGACCTGTTTATTTAATAACGGTCAGCGACGACAACCATTCCTGGCTGCCGTATTCGCGGGTTCGATTTTGGGTAAATGGGCTATGGGCTAAAGAAGGATCGTTATACCAGCCTATTTTTGCCTGCAGAGAGACATCAGACAGAAGGCCAGCTGCCTCTGACTAATAAACCGGCATCATCAGCAGAACCGTCCGGCAAAGGTGCATTCCGGTAGTGTCAGGATAGCGGTCAGAACGAGTAGCTCAGTGCCAGCGTCGCGGATGCGTTGTTGCGCCGGGCAACGATTGGGCTGTCCGAAGCGTGTTTATCCAGCCAGGTGTAATCACCGATAACGCTGGCGGCCCACGCGGGCGTAAACTGATGGCTCCATGTCAGACTGCTGTCGGTGCCATAAAATCCACCCGCCGCGTCATAACGCTTAAACCCGCTCTGGGCGCTTTGCTGGCTGCTCACGCCATACCAGGTGTTCATATAGCGTCCATCGCCTGATAATGCCGCGACCTGCAGGGCCACGGTGTCGCTGCTGGTCTGCCAGGGAATCAGCGTTACCGATGTCCGGTACTGAACCCCCTGGCTGTCACTCAGCGGCAGCGTCGCTTTCTCCTCCAGCACCAGCCACGGCGTGACTGACCATCCCAGCGCCAGTGACGTGTTCAGCGTCGGGTCGATCTTTCCCATTCCTCTGAGCCGATCGTCACCGTCGCGCCAGGAGGAGTTCCGGTCAGAACGTCCCAGCCCGTACCCCAGCGTATGTTCCAGGTAGACGCCATTGTCCGTCTGCAGGTCATAACCCACCCCTTTCTGCGAGTCGAAAAAGAGTGCGCCATCGCGTGCCTGGACCAGCGGCATCAGCTGCCAGTGCTGTTTATCTGCGCCGCTGTAGCGCGGTGCATTGATTGCGGCGATGCCCAGCGTCACGCTCGGAGGCGGTGTTGCTGACGCATCTGCAACCGCATCAGCCGTCAAACAGCCCAGCGAAAAACAGACCATGTGAAGCGTTATTTTTCCGGTTATCATCACATCTCCTCATTATCACATCAGGGGCGGAGCTGAAGGATCCAGTGCCGCATCACCGCCCGGAGTATGCGCGGCGAGTGTCAATGAACGGCCAGGGATTTATGAAGAAACAGTCAAGGTGATCCGGAAATGCAGTCAAAACGTGTACTGATTATTGAAGATGACGCCGATGCCGCGGGCGTACTTGAGGCTTACCTGAAACGTGAAAATTATGAGGTCACGATTGCCGGTGACGGTCCTGGCGGGCTGGAGATAGCCAGACGCTGGCAGCCTGATCTGATCCTGCTGGATATCATGCTGCCGGGCATGAACGGCACCGAAGTGCTGGCTGCGCTGCGACGCCGCGATGACACGCCGGTGATCATGGTAACGGCGATGGGTGATGCGCCGGATCGCATCGGTGCCCTGCGCTATGGCGCAGATGACTATGTGGTCAAACCCTATCATCCGGGCGAAGTGGTGGCGCGCGTGCAGGCTGTGCTGCGCCGCAGCCAGAGTCATGCACCGGTCAGCGAGACCCTGCGCTGGGCCGATCTCGTGGTTGATCCCGTGGCACTCACCGCCGTGGTCGACAGCGGCAGTGCTGCGCCGCGCCGTCTGGATCTGACGCCAACCGAATTTTCTCTGCTGGTCACCCTGATGCGCGCCCCGACGCGCCCGTTCACCCGTCTGTTCCTGCTGGAACAGTGCCTGCCGGAGAGCGATGCGCTGGAGCGGGTAGTCGATACCCATGTCTATAACCTGCGCCGCAAGCTGGAAGCTGCGGGCATCTCAGACGTATTACCGGCGGTACGCAGCGTCGGCTACCGGTTCAGACAGCCATGAAGAACGATACCCATACATCGCTGTGGCGCTGGATCTGCCTGCGGGTGCTGTTTCTGGCCATCGGCAGCGTAATCCTGATCGCCATCTGCATGTGGCTGCGCTTTGCGGTGCAGGCCTTCTGGGTGTATCAGCGGATGCCGGCGGCGGTGGCAGAAGAGTTCACCCGGCTGCGCGTCAATCCCGCCAGCGATCCGGCGCGCTTTCACCAGATTGTCGATCGCTGGTGGGGAATTACCTTTTCCGATCCCTCGCTGGCCTCTTCTGACTGGCTGACCGTGCTGGTACTGGTCATGGTGGCCATTCCGTTTATGGTGCTAATCGCGCTGCGGTTTGCCCGACCGCTCTCCGTGCAGTTCAGCCAGCTGGCAGGCGCGGCGCGGGCCGTATCGAAAGGCGAATTTGGCCGGACGGCCGCGGTGGTGAAAGAGGCCCCGCAGGAGCTGGTGCGTTTGACGGAAGACTTTAACCAGATGACGCAGCAGCTGGCCCGTTATGATCGTGAGCTGCGCACCTCGCATGTGGCGATGGCCCACGAACTCCGCTCGCCGCTGACGGCCGCGATGGGCCGTCTGCAGGGCATTCTGGATGGCGTTTTTCCGGCCGAGCCGCAGCAGCTGGCGATGATCATGAAGCAGCTGACGCAGCTCAGTCGCCTGACCGACGAACTGCATCTGCTTTCACTGGCGGATGCGGGGCAGCTGACCCTGAACCGCGAGTGGATCAATCCCGGCGAGCTGCTGCGCGAGCGCAGCGGCTGGCTGCTGCCGCAGGCGGAACAGGCGGGCGTGAGCATCAGCGTGACCTCGCCGGAGGATCTGCTGCTTTACGGTGATGCTTTCCGCCTGGGTCAGGTGGTCACCATCCTCATTGAAAATGCGCTGCGCTACGCGGCAGAGGGTGGCGCACTGCAGATCACGGCCAGCGCGCGCAATGGGGCTATTGTGCTGACTTTCCGGGATTACGGTCAGGGTGTGGAGCCGGCATTTCTGCCCCGTCTGTTTGACCGCTTTACCCGCGCCGACTCCTCCCGCGCCCGTCATTCGGGCGGCAGCGGCCTGGGCCTGTCGATCGCCAAAGCGATTGTCGAGGCGCACGGCGGGGCACTTGAGGCCACGCTGCCTGCCGACGGCGGATTGCTGATTGGGATCACGCTGCCTGTGGAATAAAGCGTTCTGACTTGACCGTTTCTTGATGGTTCATGGAACGTTTCTGGACATAAGCCAGGTTCAATGAGCACAACTCATTAAAGGAACCTGGTTATGACAGACTTCTTATCTGATGCTGCCCGTCAGGTGTGGCGTCATCTCTTCACCGTTCACATCGTTGCGCCCGTGGTGTTTGTCCTGCTCGGCGTGTTCATTCTGGCTGGCTGCCGGGATAATAATCCGCCGCCCGCCGCTGCGCCGATCCGCCCCGTCAGAACCACGATCGCCCCGCCGCCCAGTACCGATGCGTCACAGGTACTCACCGGCGAAATCCGCGCCCATGAGGAGGTTGCGCTGGCGTTCCGGCTGGATGGCCGGGTAGTCAGCCGCACGGTGGAACTGGGCGATCGCGTCAGCGTCGGCCAGCCGCTGGCAGCCCTGGAAAAGAGTCAGTCGCGTAATCAGCTCAGCAGTGCGCAGGCCGATCTGGACAGCGCCCGCGCCGCCGAACAGGTCGCCGCGCTTAATCTGCACCGCATGACGCTGCTGATGCCCGGCGGTGCCATCGCCCGCAGTCAGCTGGACAGCGCGCGGGCAGACTGGCAGAGCGCGCAGTCGCGCCGTATCAGCAGCGAGGCCGCGCTGAAAAATGCCCGGGATAACCTCAGCTGGACGCAACTCAATGCACCCGCGGCGGGCCGGATCACTGCGGTTTCCGTTCAGCCGGGTCAGGTGGTCAGCGCCGGACAAACGGTGATGACGCTGGCCGCAGATGATGCGCGCGATGCGGTGTTTGATCTGACCACACCTGCCCTGTTACGTCCGGAAGAGGGCGCGCCGCTGAAAGTTACGCTGCTCGCCGATCCCAGCGTTCAGGCCAGTGGCACGGTGCGCGACATCAGCCCGCAGGCCGATCCCCAGACCCGCACCTGGCGGCTGCGAATCACTCTGCATCAGCCACCCGAGGCGATGGCGCCCGGATCCACGGTTATCGTCAGCCTGCCCGATGCGCAGCCCCCGGTCATCGCCCTGCCCGCCAGCGCCCTGACCCGCTCAGCGGACCAGCCCGCGCTGCTGGTGGTGGATGCCGCTTCACGCCTGCAGCTCCGGCCTGTGGTGCTGGCGCGCTTCAGCGCCCGGCAGATCTTTGTCACCTCGGGAGTGCGGCCCGGTGAACGCATCGTTACCGCCGGAATCAGCACGCTGCAGCCCGGTGAAAAAGTGAATGTGATGCAGGAGGCGCAATGAACAGACCGGCTGGCATCAATCTCTCTGGCTGGGCGCTGGCCCATCAGCAGCTGGTGATCTTCTTTATGCTGCTGATCATGGCCGCCGGGGTACTGAGTTATGAGCATCTGTCTCGCAATGAAGATCCGGCGTTTACCATCAAAACGGCGGTCATCTCGGCGCAGTGGCCGGGCGCGGATGTGAATACCACCGTGCAGCTGCTCACGGACGTGCTGGAACAGAAGGTGCAGGAGATCCCCTCGCTGGATGCGGTAGAGAGTGAAACCCGCGCCGGACGAACGGTCATTTACGTCAACCTGCGCGATGACACCCCCCCCTCGCAGGTGGCGGGCATCTGGTATCAGTTGCGCAAAAAGATGCAGGATGTCACCCCCTCACTGCCGCAGGGCGTCGTGGGTCCGGCGGTCAACGACGAATTTGATGACACCTTCGGCACGATTTATGGCTTCACGGCGGATGGATTCAGCGACAGAGAGTTACGCGACCGGGTCGACGCAGTGCGCCGGAGCCTTGCCAGCCTGCCCGACATCGGCAAAACCCGGCTGCTTGGCGTACAGGAGCAGCAGGTCGTCATCGCCTTTTCTCCGCGCAGGCTTAACGGCATGGGGCTGGATTTACAGCAGGTCAGCGACGCCATCAAGGCGCAGAACGACGTCGTTCCGGCGGGCAGCCTGCGCACCGATCGCGAGAATATCGCATTGCGGGTCAGCGGCACCCTGACCTCGGTAGAGAGTCTGCAGGCGATAACCCTGCACATCGGCGACCGCTTTATACCGCTCACCGATCTCGCCACCCTCAGCCTGCAACCGGCCGATCCCCCGACACCGACGTTCCGGGTCAACGGCGTGCCCGCTATCGGGCTGGCGATCTCCATGGCGGCCAGCGGCAATATGCTCGATTTCGGCAAACAGCTTAATCAGCGCATGCAGACGCTGGCCGATCAGCTGCCGCACGGCATCACCCTAACCCGCGTGGCCGATCAATCTTCTGTGGTCAGGAGCGCGGTCAGCGGGTTTGTCCGGATCCTGGGCGAAGCGGTGGTCATCGTACTGGCCGTCTCCTTTGTCTCGCTGGGTCTGCGTGCCGGGCTGGTAGTCGCCGCGGCCATTCCGCTGGTGCTGGCAATGACCTTTACCGGCATGTTACTGGCAGGCATCGGCCTGCAACGGATCTCGCTGGGCGCACTGATTATCGCGCTGGGGCTGCTGGTGGATGATGCCATGATCACCGTCGAGACGATGGTGGCGCGGCTGGAGGCGGGCGACAGCCGATGGCAGGCCGCGACCTATGCCTTTAAAACCACCGCGTTCCCGATGCTGACCGGTACGCTGGTAATGATCGCCGGTTTTATTCCGGTCGGGTTCGCCGCCTCCAGCGCAGGCGAGTACTGCTACTCGCTGTTTGTGGTAATCACCCTGGCGCTGCTCTGCTCCTGGGTCGTCGCGGTGATCTTCTCTCCGCTGACCGGCTGCTGGCTGCTGCCCGCGACGGCAATCAGGACCCATCAGCCGGGCTGGCTGATGCGCAGCTATCATCGCCTGCTGGCGCGGATCCTGCGCCACCGGCTGATGACAATTGGCGCGGCCCTGGCGACGCTGCTGGTCAGCCTTTACGCCACCAGCTTTATGCAGGGTGAATTTTTCCCTGCCTCCGATCGGCCGGAACTGCTGGTCAGCCTGACGCTGCCTGCCAGCGCGGCCCAGGCGGAAACCACCCGCCGGACTGTCCGGCTGGAACAGATGTTGCGCGACGATCGGGATGTGGCGAACTTCACCAGTTACGTGGGGTCGGGAGCGATACGCTTCTATCTGCCGATGGATGTGCTGCCTGACAATGAAAACATCGCGCAACTGGTGGTAGTGGCGAAGGATCTGGCGGCGCGCGATCGGCTGCGCAACAGGCTGGAACAGGAACTGGCGGCAGATTTCAGTGACATCACCACCCGCGTCTCGCCGCTGGAGCTGGGCCCGCCGGTGGGCTGGCCGCTGAAATATCGCATCACCGGCCCCGACAATGCCCGGGTACGTCAGGCTGCCAGCCAGCTGGCGGCGCGGCTCGCCCGCTCTCCGCTGACCCGCGACGTCAATCTCACCGCGGGCGAACCGGAGCGGGTCATGACGCTGGCGGTCGATCAGACCGCCGCGCGCGCCGCCGGACTCTCCTCCGACACGATAGCCCAGGCGCTGAACACCCTGCTGTCCGGCAGCGTGGTGACCACCCTGCGCGATCGCAACCGGCTGATCGATGTGGTGCTGCGCAGCAATGATGCAGAACGGCAGGACACCGACACGCTGGCCGGATTAATGATCACCAATGCCAGCGGAAAAAAAATCCCGCTGCGGCAGGTGGCGACCCTGAACTGGGGCGTGGATGATCCGGTTATCTGGCGACGCCAGCGGCTGGCCGCCATCACCGTCCAGACGGATATCGCGCCCGGCCTGCGGGCGGAACAGGTTTCACAGCAGCTTGCTCCGGCCATTGCCTCGCTGCGCGCCACGCTGCCCGCCGGATACCGCATCGAAGAAGGCGGCGTGGTGGCGGAGTCGGATAAAGGCAACGGTTCGGTGTTTGCCCTGCTGCCGATCACGCTCTGCGCCATGCTGCTCCTGCTGATGATCCAGCTCCAGCGCTTTTCCGGCATGCTGCTGGCGCTGAGCATGGCCCCGTTTGGCCTGCCCGGCATTGTTCTGGCGATGCTTCCGGCGGGGACGCCGCTGGGATTTGTGGCGCTGCTGGGCATTATCGCGCTGGCAGGCATTATCATCCGCAACGCGGTGATCATGATCAGTGAAGTGGATGCCAACCGTCGGGCCGGGCTGCCCGCCAGTGACGCGATCAGGGAGGCCGCACATCACCGTGCGCGTCCTATTGTGCTGACCGCCTGTGCGGCCATCCTCGGCATGATCCCGATTGCCCATCAGGTGTTCTGGGGACCGATGGCGCTGGCGATCATCGGCGGGCTGATCAGCGCAACGCTGGTTACGCTCACGGTGCTGCCCGCGGCGTTAAGCCTGCTGTTGCAGCGCAGTGCGCGGTAAACCGCCTCCGGCGGAAACGCCGGAGGCAGTCAGTTCATCACCTCGACCAGAATCAGCGGGCACTTTCTGACTTTGCAGGCCTGACTGTAGGCCAGCGAGCAGACCGAACAGAGGTCGCGCACGTCAGACTGGTACTCATACTCCATGAAATAGCGGAAACGGCCGCCGGCAGAGTCTGTTCGCCAGAATCGCTGCGGCTCGAGAATTTCGTCCAGTTGCCTGAATGTCAGGGCTGACGGGTTATGAAACCCGACTCTTACGCGGTATGTTGTCATGCTCCGATTATTGGCTTCCGGGCACCCTGCCGCCAGCTGGTTATTGTTTTCAGTATGATAGCTGCCGCTTATCAACCGGCGTCGCCCGGTGCCGCCGGTGAGTCCGGCAGCAGCGCCAGCAGATGCAGAACGGCCTTCGATGGATGATGGCGACGCCAGGCAAAGGCAACATCCGTAAACAGCGTGTTGTTCTCAATGTCGCTGAAGCGGACCTCGGGATTGTCTACGCAGAGCATCGACTCCGGAACCAGCGCGATGCCGCAGCCCGCCGCGACCATCCCCAGCGAAGTGGTGATCTGCGGCGCCTGCTGAAAGGTATGGCGGGAAAAGCCGGCCCGCAGACAGGCCGTAACGATCAGCTCATAGAGGCTGGGTGAGACGTCGCGCGGAAAGATAATCAGGGTCTCGTCCGCCAGTGCAGAGAGCGCCAGCACAGGCGTGCCGCTGAGGGGATGGCTGCGCGGCAGGGCAATCAGCATTTTTTCGGTGGAGATGAGGCGCAGATTAAACGCCTTGCTGCTTTCACACGGCAGCCGGATAAAGGCGGCATCCAGCAGCCCCTCCTGCAGATCCTGCATCAGCAGGGCCATATTCTCTTCCCGCGTCAGCAGCGTCATCGCCGGATAGCGCGCCGTAAACTGACGGATCAGGGTAAAGATGCGCGGATTAAACGCCACCGAACTGGCAAACCCCAGCGAGAGCTGACCGCTGATCCCACGCGCGATACCGCGCGCATTCTCCAGTGCCTGGTCGGCGAGCTGCACGATCTGCAACGCATCCGCCAGAAAGGCTTCCCCCGCTTCCGTCAATTCCACCCCGCGCGTCAGCCGCTTTAACAGCGGTGTGCCAATCTCCTGCTCCAGCCGCAGTATCTGCTGACTCAGGGGCGGCTGCGAAATCCCCAGCATTTCGGCGGCCCGGGTAAAGTGAAGCGTCTCAGCAACGGCAACAAAATAACGCAGATGGCGCAATTCCATATCAAAAACGTCTCAAAGTTAACAGGTTTCGCTATTGGACCCGACAGCGGAATCGGTTCACCATTAGGTTAACACGGCTTAACGGTTATTCGATGAGGCATCAAATGAGCAATTATGTAACTGATTGTTCCTGTGAGGATCAACTCAAACACACCGTCCTGAAACTTTCTCAGGATGCACCAGAAAGCGTTATATATCAGACCTCTCTGATGAGTGCGCTGCTGAGCGGCGTATATGACGGTAATGTCAAAATCGCCGACCTGTTGCGTAAAGGTGACTTCGGTCTGGGCACGTTTAACCGGCTGGATGGCGAAATGATTGCCTTCGACAGCAAGGTCTATCAGCTGCATGCCGATGGCAGCGCTCATCCGGCCGACCCGGCACAGAAAACCCCGTTTGCGGTGATGACCTTTTTCCGACCGCAGCACCGCTATGAGTTTGACCGGCCGCTGTCGCGAGAGGCCATTCATCAGGTGATCGACCGCGAGATCACCTCCGATAACCAGTTCTGCGCGTTGCGCATCAGCGGTCATTTCAGCCGCGTCGACACCCGCACCGTGCCGTGCCAGTGCCGTCCCTATCGCTCAATGCCGGAGGTCCTGGGCGACCAGCCCACCTTTGCTTTTCGCCAGCGCGCGGGCGAGCTGATTGGATTCCGCACGCCCCAGTATATGCAGGGGATCAACGTCGCAGGCTATCACGAACATTTTATTACCGACGATCGCCAGGGAGGGGGGCACATTCTCGACTATGCGCTGGAACGGGGCACCCTCACCTTCGGAGCCATCAGCAAGCTGGTCGTGGATTTACCGCAGGACAGCGATTTTCTGAATGCCGACCTGAACCCCGCCAATCTTGACGCCGCGATTCGTGCGGTCGAAAGCTAATCAGAGGAATGACGATGAAAACTCCAACCGATACCACACTCTGGACCTGCGGCGCTGACCTGGTGGTCGCGCAGCTGGAAGCGCAGGGCGTTCAGCATGTCTTTGGCATTCCCGGCGCAAAAATCGACAAGGTTTTTGACTCGCTGCTGGACTCCTCTATCCGGACCATTCCGGTTCGCCATGAAGCTAACGCCGCGTTTATGGCCGCTGCGGTAGGCCGTCTCACCGGTAATGCGGGCGTGGCGCTGGTCACCTCCGGGCCGGGCTGCTCCAACCTGATCACCGGGATGGCCACAGCCACCAGCGAAGGGGATCCGGTGGTCGCCCTCGGCGGCCAGGTCAAACGCTCCGACAACGCCAAGCAGGTGCATCAGAGCATGGACACGGTGGCGATGTTTCGCCCGGTCACCAAATATGCCGTGGAGGTCACCGATCCCTCGGCGCTCTCTGAGTGTCTGTCGAATGCGTTTCGTCACGCCGAGCATGGCCGGGGCGGGGGCGCCTTTATCAGCCTGCCGCAGGATATTGTGGACCAGCCGGTGACCGGCAAAGCGCTGAGCAGCAAAGGCCGTCCGGTGCTGGGTGCCGCGCCTGATGCGATGATCGACGCGGTCAGCCGGGCGATTGCCGGCGCGAAAAATCCGGTCATCCTGCTGGGCCTGATGGCGAGTCAGCCTGAGAACAGCGAGGCGATCCACGACCTGCTGACCCGCAGTCATATTCCGGTGACCAGCACCTATCAGGCGGCCGGAGCGATCAGACAGGAGCACTTCTCACGTTTCGCCGGGCGCGTCGGCCTGTTTAACAACCAGGCGGGCGATCGGCTGCTGCAACAGGCTGACCTGATCATCACCATCGGCTACAGCCCGGTGGAATATGAACCGGCGATGTGGAACAGCGGCAGCGCCACCCTGATCCATATCGATGTTATCCCGGCAGAGACCGATAACCGTTACCTGCCGGATGCCGAACTGGTGGGCGACATCGCCGCCACGGTGCGCAAGCTGGCAGCACGGATCACCACCCCGCTGCAGCTGACCTCAGAAGCGGCCAGCATCCTGGAGGATCGGCAGCAGCAGCGTAAATTACTGGCGATGCAGGGGGCCAGCCTCAACCAGTTTGCCCTGCATCCCCTGCGCATCGTGCGCGCCATGCAGGACATCATTAACAGCGACGTCAGCCTGACGGTCGATATGGGCAGCTTCCACATCTGGATCGCCCGCTACCTCTACAGCTTCCGCGCCCGTCAGATCATGATCTCCAACGGTCAGCAGACGATGGGCGTGGCGCTGCCGTGGGCGATTGGGGCCTGGCTGGTCGATCCGCAGCGCAAGGTGGTGTCGGTGTCCGGTGACGGTGGCTTCCTGCAGTCCAGCATGGAGCTGGAAACGGCCGTGCGGCTGAAAGCCAATATTCTGCATATCGTCTGGGTGGATAACGCCTACAACATGGTGGCGATGCAGGAAGAGAAAAAGTATCAGCGCGTGTCAGGCGTCAACTTTGGCCCGGTCGATTTCAAAGCCTATGCAGAAGCGTTTGGCGCGGCAGGCTTTGCGGTAACCCGGGCAGCCGAGCTGGAGCCGATGCTGCGTCAGGCGATGGATGTTCAGGGCCCTGCGGTCGTGGCGGTGCCGGTCGATTACGCCGACAACCCGCTCCTGATGGGTCAGCTGCATCTGAGCCAGCTTCTTTAATCTCATGTGAATAAGGAAAGGATGATGAAAAACAGAGTGGCACTGGTAACTGGCGCAGGCCAGGGAATCGGCGAAGCGATCGCCCTGCGTCTGGCGAAAGATGGCCTGGCCGTGGCGGTGGCCGATTTCAACGAGGCGACCGCCCGCCAGGTGGCGGAGAAGATTAACCAGCAGGGCGGCAAAGCGATCGCCCTGAAGGTGGATGTCGCGCAGCGCGATCAGGTCATGGCCGCCGTCGAGGAGGCGCGTCGCACGCTGGGCGGGTTTGATGTCATCGTCAACAATGCCGGTATCGCCCCCTCCACGCCCATCGCGGAGATCACCGAAGCGGTGATCGACAGGGTCTACAACGTCAATGTCAAAGGGGTGATCTGGGGTATGCAGGCTGCGATTCAGGCCTTCGCCGCAGAGGGCCACGGCGGCAAGATCATCAACGCCTGTTCCCAGGCGGGTCACGTCGGTAACCCGGATCTGGCGGTTTACAGCTCCAGTAAGTTTGCGGTGCGCGGCCTGACACAGACCGCTGCCCGCGACCTGGCCCCGGCCGGTATCACGGTCAATGCGTTCTGTCCGGGCATTGTCAGAACGCCCATGTGGGAAGAGATAGACCGGCAGATCTCTGAAGCAGCCGGAAAACCGGCCGGTTATGGCACCGAAGCGTTTGCGAAACGCATTACGCTGGGCCGCCTCTCTGAGCCGGAGGATGTGGCCGCCTGCGTGGCCTATCTCGCCAGTCCCGACTCCGATTACATGACGGGTCAGTCGCTGCTGATCGATGGCGGCATGGTATTTAACTGATGCCTCTTCGCCTGTTGCGCGCTGGCGCAGCAGGCACCCTTTCCGTGCGGGAAAAACGTTAATTTTTTTTATCTTAAAAGCGGTTAATCATCAATGCGTTGCCCTTTTCAGGCGCATTCTGCCGCCACAGCCATTAAAGCTACTTATCACCCTGCCGATAAAACTGAGACTCCTCACCCTGTCCGAAGCGACCATGTTAACTATCAATCATAACGATGCCGCCGCTAAAGTGAGCAATGCGCGGTACAGCACAGAGTCGATTCTGGGACGAACGATTGAACGCTTATCATCAGGGATGCGGATTAACAGCGCGAAAGATGACGCGGCAGGTCAGGCGATTGCCAACCGCATGACAGCCAACGTCAACGCTGATGCGGTGGTGGCCCGGGGCCTCAATGACGCAATCAGCTATTCTCAGACCGCCGATGGCGGCCTGAACAGCATCGTCAATATGCTGGTCCAGGCGCGCGCACTCTCCGTTCAGGCCGCGAACGGCACGCTCTCCGACGCCGATCGGCAGAGCGTGAACGACCAGTATCAGCAGATCCTGGCAGGCATCAACGACATTGCCGATCAGACCGAAATTTTTGGCCGCTATCCGCTGGCGACCAATAATCCCGATCTGCCTCCCGCGAAGCTGGGCAACGTCGATCCGATAAACACAAAATTTCCGGTCGCGGGCAAAAGCTACTCGTTTACCTCCGGCGTGATCCCGCTGGCCTATATTCCGGCAGGATCGACCGGAATTGCCATCACCATCGACTCCCTGGGACAAGATGATGACCTTCAGCTGTTTACCCGTGACGGGAAGCACCTGGCCGGAACGCCGCTGGACGGCGCAGCTCCCGACTACACCTGGAGCAGCAAAGGCATCAGCGATGCGACAACGGCGGATGCCCGGCTGCTGACCAGCAAAAACGGTTTTACCCCCGGCGCGACCTATGACAGCTCACAGCTGGTGGAGGGAGGAGCAAGCTGGGCGCTGGCGGGCAGTAACAGCGGCAGTTACAACGGCATGAACATCACCTACAGCGGTGACGGCGATCGCTATGAAGATGTCGCCAGCGGTGATTTCAATAACGGCACCATCACCGGCACCCGGCTGGAGCGCATTTCGCTGGATACCGTCACTGAAGATCTGATTGTGGTGGTCGTTGGCAACGGCTCCTTCACCGCCAGCCTGACCTGGGGAAATCTGCCGGAGCCCAAAGGCGTGCCCGCGACTCCGCCCCATCAGAGCCGCCCGCTGGAGGTGATCACCAGCGCCAATTACGGTCAGCCGGTGCAGTCGGATAGCATTCCCGCGACGCCGTCAGACACTAAAGCGCTGGGGCTGAACAACACCACGCTGCTGACCAGTGGTGATATCAGTGTCACGATGAAGGCGCTGGATGGCGCGCTGGCGAAGGTCAGCGGATATCAGTCCCTTTATGGCGCTAAGATCAACCGCTACGAGTCGAACCGTAACGTGTTAGCGCAGCAGGGTGTGGATACCGCCGCCGCACGCAGCCGTATTCAGGATGCCGATTATGCCGAAGAAGCGAGCCAGCTGGCGCGTAGCCAGATCATTCAGCAGGGTCAGACGGCCGTCAGCAAAATGACCAATAAAACGCCGGAGATGATCATTCAATTGTTAGGCAGCTAACCTTCTGAAAGGGCTGAGCATTCCGCTTCAGCCCTCTCTTCCCGCACCGGCGCTACCTCTTTCAATCCCACGCTATTCTGGTCCTGACTGCCGGCTCACGCTGTCGTTCCGTTTGATCCTGATCACACAATCTCGTTTAAGAACCGTTTAAGAATGACGGCGATCACCTTTCTTTGTTAAATAAATGCTAAATCCGGATAACACTTTACTATCAGCTCTCTGAGCAGGGTTAATTAAAACAACAGCTTAATCGTTACCAGGCTAAGCAATTAACTGAATTCTCCTGCCTGAACAACACTTTTCTATAACTTTTACACCATTGCGAGGGCTGTTATTTTGCTGACGATACTGGGTTTTTCCATGGTGGTCTGCTTCATGTATCTGATCATGACCAAACGCATGTCTGCCCTGATTGCGCTGATCCTGATCCCCACCCTGTTTGCGCTGATCGGCGGGTTCCACGCGGGCCTGGGTGCCATGATGCTGGATGGCGTCAAAAAACTGGCCCCCACCGGTGTGATGCTGACCTTCTCCATTCTCTATTTTGGTCTGATGATCGATGCCGGACTGTTCGATCCACTGGTGCGTTTTATTCTCCGGCTGGTGCGCGGAGACCCGCTCAAAGTGCTGGTCGGCACCGCAGTTTTAACCCTGCTGGTTTCGCTGGATGGTGACAGCTCAACCACCTATATGATCGCCATCGCCGCTTTCCTGCCACTCTATCACCGGCTGGGTATGAACGTGCTGATGATGACCTGCCTGGTCAACCTCGCCAGCGGCATCATGAACCTGTCTCCATGGGGCGGACCGACGGCCCGCGCCGCTGCGGCGCTGCGCATCGATGCCCTCGACATCTTTATTCCGATGCTGCCTGCCATGCTGCTGGCGTGCGTCAGCCTGGTGGCGATGGCGGTGCTGTTTGGCCTGCGTGAGCGCAAGCGTTTAGGCGTGATGAGCATGAAAGAGCATCACCTGGACAGCATCGAGCTGGGTCTGGGCGATGCCGAAGAGTGCGCCGCCAACCGGCGTCCGAAGATGTTCTGGCCAAACTTCATTCTGACCACCGTGCTGCTGGTGCTGCTGGTCATCGGCTTAATGCCGATTCAGATCCTGTTTATGCTGGCGTTTGCGATTGCGGTCATGCTCAACTATCCGACGCTGGAAGAGCAGAAAGCCCGCATCAGCGCGCATGCCGGGAACGTACTGGCGGTGACCTCGCTGATTTTTGCCGCCGGTATCTTCACGGGGATCCTCTCCGGAACCGGTATGGTCGATGCGATGGCGAAGAGCCTGCTGGCGGTGATCCCGCACAGCTTCGGGCCTTATCTGGCGCTCTTTACCGCGCTGGTCAGCCTGCCGTTTACCTTCTTTATGTCGAACGACGCCTTTTACTTCGGCATTCTGCCGGTTATCGCGCAGACGGCGGCCAGCTACGGCATTACCGCAGAAGAGATCGCCCGCGCATCCATCGTTGGACAGCCGTTCCACCTGCTGAGCCCGCTGGTGCCGTCCGTTTACCTGCTGGTGGGCCTGGCGAAGGTCGATATCGGTGACCACCAGCGCTTCGCCATCAAATGGGGCATTCTGGTCAGTCTCGTCCTGATGGCGGGCGGCCTGATCACCGGCGCTTTCCCGCTGTTCCACCGTTAATCGTCGGTTTTATGGCGGATAACCGACACTTTTGCCCGGTTATCCGCCTCACCGCTCCGCCTACTGTTTCAACCCTTTCTACACTCTACAGCCAGACGGAGATCTGCGCGCCGGACGGCGCCAGGCTCTGGTCATATTCCGTTAACGCTGTGGAGCTTCGATGAAAATTCACCATCTCAACTGTGGCTGTATGTGCCCGCTGGGCGGCGCGTTCTACGATGGATTCAGCAGAGGCCTTAAGGCGCATCTTGTCTGCCACTGTCTGCTGATCGAGACCGATCGCGACGGGCTGGTGCTGGTGGATACCGGATTCGGGCGGCAGGATATTCATGCGCCCGGCAGCCGTCTGTCCGGCTTTTTCCGTGCACTGAACAACATTCAGCGACGTGACGAACTCACCGCGCTGTCACAGATCACGGCGCGGGGATTCCGGGCGGAAGACGTGCGCCATATTATTCTGACCCATCTCGATTTCGACCATGCTGGCGGACTGACCGATTTTCCGCAGGCGCGTCTCCATCTGTTACAGCAGGAGGTCGATACCGCTCATCAGCGGCATAGCTGGCTGTCGCGTGAACGTTACCGTCCCGGACAATGGGGCGGGATCAGCCAGTGGGAGACCTATCAGCCGCAGGGGGAAACCTGGTTTGGCTTTGAGGCCGTTAACCGCCTGCGTGATCTGCCGCCAGAGATTCTGCTGGTGCCGCTGGCAGGCCATACGCCGGGACACGCGGGTATCGCCATCCGGCAGCCCGATGGCTGGCTGCTGCACGGCGGCGATGCCTGGTTTTATCGCGGGGAGATGCGTCAGCAGACACGGCACTGTACGCCGGGGCTGCGCTTTTATCAGTGGATGATGGGAATGGATAACCGGGCCAGGCGGCATAACCAGCAGCGACTGCGGGCGCTCTCCTGCCAGCACGGCGGCGACATTACCTTTTTCTGCAGTCACGACGCGCGCGAACTGGATGGATTGCAGGGTAATGCCCCGCTGCGCTGATAACCTATCGCTCTTCCCTGAGCCGGGCGGCAGCGTGATCGGGTGACCTATGCCGTCCAGCGGCCTCGTGTTCATCGCCTGAGTGACGGGCTCAGATGCGGACGCCCGAGCCCTGAGGGTCCAGCCGTCTCAGCCGCAGCGGCATCCCGTGCAATCAGCTTACGCCGGATCGCCCGCCCGCTTTTTCAGCTGCGCAGCAAGCCAGGGGGCGGTAAGACTCTGTTCCGCGCGGCTGACCGCTTCCGGTGAACCGGCAGCGACAACCCGTCCGCCCTTCAGCCCGGCACCGGGCCCCAGATCGATCACCCAGTCCGCCTCGGCCACAATCCGCATCGTATGTTCCGCCATCACCACGGTATGGCCGCGTGTGACCAGCTCATCCAGTACGATCAGGAGCTTATCCATGTCCGAGGGATGCAGGCCGGTTGAGGGCTCATCCAGCAAATAAAGCGTAGCGGTTCGCTGCACGCGCTGCAGTTCCCAGGCGAGCTTGATGCGCTGACACTCGCCACCGGAGAGTTCGGTGGCGGGCTGACCCAGCGTCAGATAACCCAGACCCAGCGACGTCAGCGCCTTCAGGGAGCGCTGGATGCCGTCGTACTCCCGGAACCGCTCGGTGGCTTCATCGACGGTGAGCGCCAGCACATCAGCAATCGTGAGGTCATTCCATGTCACCTCAAGCGTTTCGGGATTATAACGGCTTCCCCCACAGACCGAGCAGGTTGCCGTCGCGCTCGGCATAAAGAGCAGCTCGATAGAGATCTGTCCCTGCCCTTCACACGCCGGACAGCGCCCGGCAGGCAGGTTAAATGAGAAGCGGCTGGCGCTGAACCCTCTGGCTTTGGCGGCGGGCGTGTCGGCAAAGAGTCGGCGGATAATGTCGAAAAATCCGGTATAGGTGGCAAGATTTGAGCGTGGCGTCCGACCAATCGGGCGCTGATCGATCCTGACCAGCCGGCCGATGGCGTCACCGCCACTGATAACCTGCCCCGTCACGTCCGGTACTGGCTCCTCCTCCTCGCCCTCTTCGCTGTCAGGCGGGGTATCAAAACGTCCGAGCATTTCGGGCAGCACGCGATTCAGCAGGGTGGATTTCCCCGAGCCGGAAATCCCGGTAACTGCCGTCATTCTCGCCAGCGGGATAGCGATATCAATCCCGTTGATGTTGTTACAGGCGATCTGTTCCAGCCTGAGCCAGTGTTCAGCAGGGTGACGCTGACGCAGCCCGCTGTAGCTGCGGGCAAAGAGGTATTCCGCGGTCGGGGAAGCGCCGACCTCTTCCAGTCCGGCTGGCTCGCCGTTATAGACGACTGCGCCGCCATGACTGCCCGGACCCGGCCCGACCTCCACCAGCCAGTCCGCCTCGGCAATCAGGTCCGTATTATGCTCGACGACAACCAGCGAGTTGCCAGCCCGGACCAGATTTTTCAGGGAGGCCAGCAGCGATCGGACATCGTCGGGATGCAGGCCTGCAGACGGCTCATCCAGCACGTAGAGCACGCCAAACAGACGGGAAATCAGCTGGGTGGCCAGCCGCACGCGCTGCAGTTCGCCAGAGGACAGCAGCGTGGTACGGCGCCCCGGCGCGAGATGCCCCAGCCCCAGCATCTCGAGCTGCCCCAGCCGCGTGCTGATATCGGAGGCCATCCGGATCACTGCCTCGCGCAGCGCCGCCTCAGCGGGCATGTCCGGTGATGTGCCCTGTGCGTAGGGTTTCAGCCGTTCGTTCAGTTCAGAGACCGGGCGTTCACTCAGGCTGGCGATATCCTCACCGGCAAAGGTGACAGAGAGCGCATCCCGGTTAAGCCTTTTGCCGTGGCATTCCGGACAGGGCGCGACCGTCACAAAGCGCGCCAGCCGTTTCTTCGTGGCTTCGCTGCCACCCGCATAGCCCTGCAGCACGATTTTTGCCGCGCTGGTGTAGGTGCCGGTATAGGCGGGCTCTTCGCCCGCCGCCAGCGCTTTTTCCCGCTGCGCCGCGTTCAGCCCGACAAAAATCGGCACTGAGGGTTGTTCATCGGTCAGCAGTATCCACTGCCGATCGCGGGATGAAAGCGTGTGCCAGGGCGCATCGACGTCATAGCCGAGCGTCTCCAGAATGCTGCGCAGATTCTTGTTGTGCCAGCCTCTGGGCCATGAGGCAATCGCGCCTTCGCGGATGCTGAGTGATTCATCCGGCACCATCGCTTCGGTTCTGACGGTATGCACCCGGCCAAGTCCCTGACAATGCGGACAGGCGCCTTTGGGATGGTTGGGGGAAAAATAGTCGGCCGTCATGAAGGGCACGCCCTCTGGCCTTACGCCCGCTCGGGAAAACAGCAGGCGCAGCGTGACGGAAATGCGGGTCAGGCTGCCTACCGTAGAACGTTCCTGCGCTCCGGTACGGCTCTGCTGAAGCGCCACCGCGGGCGGAAGCCCGTCGATATTGTCTACATCCGGCGCAGCTGCCTGATCGATCAGACGGCGGGCATGTGGCGATACCGACTCAATAAACCGGCGCTGCGCTTCCGCGTAGAGGGTATCAAAAGCGAGTGAGGACTTACCCGAGCCGGAGACCCCGGTAAAGACTACCAGCGCATTCCGGGGGAACCGCAGCGACACCTCTTTGAGATTGTGTGTTCTGGCACCCTGAACCGAGACATAAGGGTCAATATGCTCATCAGCGCGGTAAGGATCGGTGGAGCTTTTTTCTCTCATGATGTCCCTGCTTGATCATCTCCGGCAGGCTAAGAGCCGCCTGCCGATAGTTGCTGAAAGTGGTGATGGCCGATTGGGTGTTCAGGCGATGCGGCCCGATCCGGCCTCGGCACCCAGGCAAGGGTAGTCAGGGATCCCGGGATGTACAACGCGGAGGGGGTGTTTGATGGGGGGAGAGGCGGGCAATGCCGCATTAACCGGCACTCACCTCATAAGTCAGGAGATATACACTGACTGGACCCGTAACCGGTAATCTGACAGGTTCACGCACCCGCCACATGGAGAGTCCGGATCATTGCAAGGGCAGCTCGCGCCCTTTGGGCAGCACGTCATAAACGCAATCAGGCTGTTCAGTCGCCGCTAGCGGCTCTCTTGCAGCCAGCCTCGGCTGCTTCATGCAAAATTTGATCGCCGTTGCCGGATCGGATGCCTCGATCGGCGAATCTTCCTGCTCATGTTGTTCAAAAGGCAGAGCCACGTCCGTAAATCCCCCGCTTCACTTGAGTGAGTGCTCATTGTTGAACAAGGGAGAAACAGCCGCCCGCGCTGCCTGATAATCTGCTTTATTGTGAACAGGTTTGACTGACTCAAGCCTCATATCGCCATCATTCCGGCGACTTGGCTGCTGTACCTGGCATGTGTACCAACAAATTCAACAGAGATTGCCAAATCTGTATGTTACCGCGACGACCCGATGGAAGTGGTTTCACACCAAACTGTTACTCATAGGCTTGATTTGCCCAAGCCTCCAGCATCAGGCCAGGCATTCGCTCAAATTCCCGAACAGTGTTTGTTACCAGTACGGCACCACCAGCAGCGATGGCATGACCGGCAATGGCCATGTCGTTTGGCTCGATAAGCGCTGCGGCAAGCTGCAGCGCGACACGAATGTTTGTGATCGCCTCTAATGCAGCATGATCCCAGGGCAGGATGGCATAAAGTCGGGCACAAAACGCGTCAACCAATGGAGTATGATGCGGAGAGGCCTTCGGGCCGGTGGCACCGAAGCGCATTTCAGAGTAGGTAATGGCAAAGACAACAAATACGCTGATTACGAAAGACTGCCTGCTCCAGGCGTCTGAGCAGAGCGTCAGGCTGCTCGCGCATGATGAACGAACTGATACATGTGTCGAACATCCAGACGTTTTTCACAGGTCGGATCGTCCTTTATCACTACATCCTCACGTACTGTCATAAAGACTGGTTCGGCCCTCTCAAATTCGAGCAAGGTCCATGTCGGGCGAACCGGATGCAGAATGATACTGTCCCCTCCCCGGATAATCGCCAGGATGCTGACTCCCTCAAAATCCAGATCGCGGGGCAGACGAATAGCACGGTGATTACCCTTCCTGACAATAGATACGATGCTCATAGTGGATTCCCCTGCGTTCATGTTTCTCAGAATACTTGTCCGTATCAGGTATGGGCTGAGGTTGATTACAGGATAAATTTTAACCTGAACATATCCCTTGCAGATGTGAAGTCCCAGATAACAATTTTTACGATCCCCGCCAGGACACTGGCCTGCTCCGCCTTTTCACCGTGAGCAGGCGGCAGTTTCTTCGATAAGTAGTCAGAAAATCACCGCCCGTCAGCGCGACTCCCCTCGCGCAGACCATCTCACGGGTTGATCCATTCGCTTGCCTGCAATACTCCGTCAGCCGCATAGCGGAACAGCGCGCGCTGGTTGTCGTTCCGCTGGAGCTGATAAGCGTCCAGCGAAACGACCTGCACGATCACCACGCCGAAGCGGGATTCTCCGGCTTCCGGTTCCGTCGATTCATCTGTGAGAGACGCAGTTGCCCGCACCTCGCCCGGCGGTCCACCGTGGTATGTCTGCCGGGTATGCGACGGCAGCGCACGCCAGATGCGCCGGGCAATCTCACTGCCTGCCGCATAACAGTGAACCTGCCCGGCCAGGCGCAGTTGCAGTCGACGCTCATGGCAATATCCCAGCACGGTCACCTGAGGATTTGCTGCCATCTCCTGCCATTTCGGGCTGCGGACATCGGTATGAAATGTCAGCCTCCGGCGCGCATCATCGCATTCGCGCAGAACTACGATCCGCGCCTGAGGCCGCTGCGCGGTATCGGCCGTGCAGAGCGTCACATACCGGAATCCGGCGTGCGGATCGGCGGCCGCGTCCATGAGTTCCGTCCAGGCGGCAGCTTCAAACGATCTCAAATCCATTGGGTTACCCTCATCAGCGTTAACGTCAGCAATCGGCTAAGCGTAGCAACGAAGCGGGAAGATGACCTGCCAGCGCTGTCACGAACGCAGCCCTGCGCCAGTTTATTCAGGCGAACACGGAGACAGAAAAATGTCCTCTGTTGCGGGATGTCTCGCAACGTGACGCGATCGCTTCACGCCCGTCGGCGACACTGTGCTATTTTTGCCGCATCGTCTGACTCAACTGATCCGCAGGAAGTGACCGCATGTCTAGGGACGCATCGCCAGAATCTGAGCCGCAGGTCACTTCACCGCGCCTCACCTACCGTCCGCTGCGTCAGCAGGACTGGCCTTTCTATCTGGCAGTCAGTCAGGACCGATCGGTGATGCAATACATCAGCGACCCGCGCAGCGCCGAAGAGATCAGAACACACTCTTTTGATGTGCGGCTGCCCGCCTGGTACAGGGGCTGTCCGCACTGGCTGTGTCTGGTGATTGAGGAGAAAACCTCCGGGCTTCCGGTGGGCCTGTGCGGGTTTATCGATCGCGGAGACGGGATAGCTGAGGCGGGTTTTCTGCTGGCCGCAGAGGCGCAGGGAAAAGGCTAAGGCAGCGAGTCGCTGCGGGCCACGATCGCCTTCTGCTTTGAGCAGCAGAATTACCGTAAAATGGTCGCCACCGTCACGGCGGGTAACGCGGCATCATGCCGGACCCTGCTGTCGGCCGGTTTTATTCAGGAAGGCACCTTACGGCAGAACTTTTTTCTCGACGGCAGATGGCAGGATGACTGGATCTTCGGCTTGCTGAAAGAGGAATACCGGCCAGCAGCACGCTGATGAGTGGCCAGCGCGCCGCCGTACAGGACGAACCGGTCAGCGTGGCGTGACGCCGTAACCGCTGACAGCAGGCAGCACAGGGGCTTTCTGATCCAGCATCGCCTCAAAGTCCTCTGGCGTGAGTGGCTGACATAACCCATTTCCCTGCATCACGTTGCATCCGGCTGTCGTGACAAAAGCGATCTGATCTTTCTCCTCCACGCCTTCTGCCGCGACCTGAATGCCCAGGCTTTTCCCCAGCGCGGTCATGGCGCGAAACATCATCCGCACCCGCATACTGGAATCCAGTTCCAGCGTCAGCGACTTATCGATCTTGAAGCCCGACACAAAGCTGTAGCGCAGCAGATTAAGCGCCCCCAGCGTCCGACCGTAGTGATCGATAACAAAGGAGGCGCCCGTCCGGCGCACGGCCTCCACCTGCGCGGGCATATCCTGCACCAGCACCGCCAGCAGCGGCTCATCCACCTCCAGCTCGACGAAACCGGCATCGCCTCCGGCGCTTTCACGGATCACCGCTTCCAGCGTCTGTCCGGTCAGCTGACGCGGAAACAGGTTGATGCTGACGCGAAGCGCGGGAAAACGCACCTGCCACTGCCGGACCTGAGCCAGCGCACTGCGGATAATCCACTCCCCGAGCGTGACGGAAAGCGGACTCTTCACCAGCATACCGATGAACTCCGCGGGCAACAGCAAGCCGCGCGTCGGATGCTGCCAGCGCACCAGGGTCTCGCAGCCCACGAGTCTGCCGCTTTCCACGTCGTAGCGGGGCTGATAATAAAGCGTGAACTGCTGCTGCCGTACCGCCGTTTCCAGTTCGCGCTCAAAGCGACGACGCTGCTGTTCGGCATCCCGGAATGCGGGCATAAACAGAATGCTGCACCCTTTGCCCGAAGCCTTGGCGCGATAGAGCGCCAGGTCCGCGGCAGACATCACCGAAGAGGGATCGCGGCCATGCTCAGGATAAGAGGCGATCCCGGTGCTGGCTCCCACCACAACGGGTGAATCGTGATAACGGAACGGCGTCTGCACGGCCGCAATCAGTTTTTCCGCCATGATTGCCGCTTCGGCGCTGCCACCCGCCAGCAGGATCACAAATTCATCACCGCCCAGACGCGCAGCCGTTACGGCGCTGGTACAGACCGCCCGGATCTGTTCGGCGACGTGACACAGCAGCGCATCCCCGGCGGCATGTCCCAGCGTGTCATTGACCTCCTTGAAGCCATCGAGGTCGGTCATCAGTAGCGTATAGGGCACGCCCGCTTTGGTCAGCTGAGCCACCTGCTCCATAAAGGCGCTGCGGCTGGCGAGTCGCGTCAGCATATCCAGCGAGGCCAGTTCACAGAGTCGCGCTTCACTCTCATAGCGGGCCGTGACATCACGGATAATCATTCCCACCAGCCGCTCGCCCTCTTCACACCAGCCGGAAAAAGAGACCTCGGCCGGAAATTCGCGACCGTTCCGGGTCACGCCCCAGATCTGTAACGAGCGCGGCAGAGAGATTGCCGCATCATCCGCGGTGATACGAGCCAGTTCGGTGCGATAATCGGTCTGGCAGCGCGCCGGAATCAGCTCGCTGACATACTGGCCCCGCATCTCTTCGGCGGTGTAGCCAAACAGCGCCGTCGCGGCCGGATTCCAGAAGATGATGCCGCGCCGCAGGTCGGTGCAGACAATGGCGTCAGGCGAGGTCGATGAAATCGCCTGAAGCCGCTGCTGGCTGGTGTAACGCAGCAATTCCAGACGGTGCATCTCCATGCGATCCATCACCAGGGCGGCGATGTCGGCCAGATGCTGCCGATCCTCCGCCGTCAGCGGCTCACGCGGATGGCTGTCGGTCAGGCAGACGGTGCCAATGTGATGACCATCGGGGGTTGAGAGCGGGATCCCGGCGTAAAAGCGGATAAAGGGATAGCCATGCACCAGCGGACTGTCGCAAAAGCGCGGATCCTTCAGCGTATCGGGCACACAGAGGATGTCGCCTTTCGCCAGCGTATGATTGCAGAAGGCGACGTTACGCGCGGTGCCGGAGATATTCAGACCGTAGCGGGAGGCGAAGAATTGCCGCTTCTCATCAATCAGCGACACAAAGGCGACCGGCACCTTAAACAGGCGTGCGGCCAGCGTGGTGAGCCGGTCCAGCGCATCGGTCGGCGGTGTATCCATCAGATGATACTGTTTGAGTGCGTCGAGGCGAGCGGCCTCGGCATCATGATAAACGGGACGTTTCAACGTCATCTCCCCTCTGATGTTATCTGCTGTGGCCGGCATGACACAGCATAAAGAGGACACGTTCAATCAGACAGGACGGACAGATTGCGCTGCCGACCCGCTGCCGGAAGAAAGGCCCGTCAGTGAGCCCGGCAGCAACAGATTGCCGCACAGAGCCCGATAAAGCTGGTGCCGCCAGAAGCGGACGCCAGTTAACACGTTCTGCCCGGCTGAGAGGTCGCGACGCAGCAGCGCCTGTTTGCGGACCGCGCCAGCCAGAACCGGCCGGGGCATATCAGACGAGCGGGATAATGCGCTTCGTTTAGCTATATATCGGCCTGACATAACTTTACTTCAGCGAAAACAGAGGCTGACGATCCTACTTTTTCGGTCTCGGGACCAGCTCATAGTAGGGATGCTCTCCGGCCAGCAGCATCAGCAGCTCATATTCCCCCTGGCTGAGCAGCGCAGGATTTTTCGATGCTTCTTTGGTCTGCCAGACCCGCTGGCTGAGATCAAACCGCTCTGCCGCAATCTCCTGTGAGAGTCCGGCTGCCTTACGCAGTTCACGCACGTTGTGCTGCACAACGACGGGCTGCTGAAAAATCTGATTTCTCATATGAACGCTCCGCATACGGTGCCCCGATCCGATGGCCGGGCAGAAGGATCTGCCTGCAGCCAACACATAAATTTGAGTTAAGTTTTAAATCCCGGGTATTTTTCGCGTCAGGAAAGCGTAAAAAATCAGCAAACGTGCTGGAATTAAGTGAAATTATATTTTCCGTTCTCATCGGACAATTCCTGCCCGGCTTGAATCATTATTTTCATTCTGAATCGCTAAAATGGCTTTGCGATGATCGGCGTCAATAACACTTAAAATAAATGATGCATTTATTCATCTTTAAAATAAGCCGGAAAGCTGGCCGCGATTAATACATATACGGCCAGCCCGGACTTAATGAGAGGGCGTTCAGGCTAGGCCTGACTGAAAGCGGCCCAGCCACCCGGCTGCTCCACGGGCGCTGCGGGCCTGCTGACCGCAGAAGCAGGCTGCTGTGGCAGGGTAAAACGCGTAATCACGCTTCCCAGCGTTTCGGTCTGTCCACTGAGGCTGCCAGCCGTTGCAGAAACCTGCTGAACCAGCGTCGCATTCTGCTGGGTCACGCGGTCCAGTTCAGCCACGGCCACCGTCACCTGGGCAATCCCCTTGCTCTGCTCATCCGATGCCAGCGCAATCTGTCCGATGCGCTCGTTAACACCGCCGACGCCACGCAGCACCGCTTCCATCGTGGTCCCTGCGCTCTCGGCCGCACGCCTGCCGTCATCGACACGCGCGACCGTTTCGGTAATCAGCTCTTCAATCTCTTTAGAGGCGGCCGCGCTGCGCTGCGCCAGTGAACGGACCTCGCTGGCAACCACCGCAAAACCGCGGCCCTGCTCACCCGCACGGGCCGCTTCGACGGCGGCGTTCAGCGCCAGGATATTGGTCTGAAACGCAATGCCGTTGATGGTGGCGGTGAACTGGCGAATTTTTTCTGAGCCCTGCGCGATGCTGGCAATAGCCGTCGCGACTGTCCGGACCAGCGCCACACCCTCGCGGGTGGTATCCGTGGTGCTGACGGCCAGTTCCCGCGCCTCGCGGGCGTTCTGCGCGTTATTGCGTACGGTGACGGTGATCTCCTCCATGCTGGCCGCCGTCTGCTCCAGCGCCGCAGCCTGGGTCGAAGTCCGGTCAGAGAGGTCCGCATTGCCTGCGGCAATGTCACCCGCTTCGCGATGAAGAATCGCCGCGTTATCGTGAATGGCACTGACCGTTTCCAGCAGACTGTGCTGCATCTCTTTCACCAGCGGCACCAGTTGACCAACGCAGTTGCGCCCCAGATCTTCAGGTTCACGGGTCAGATCGCCGTCCGCGATTACTTTCAGGTGCGCGCGGATCTTACCTACCGGACGCACCAGATGAACCACCAGATAGCGGTCACAGAACAGCAGCAATGCCACGGACATCAGCAGCGCGGACAGCAGTGCGCCTTCCAGCTTACGGCGGTCAGCCCTGAGCGGAGCCTGACTTTGTGCCAGCTGCTGCGTCAGCTGATTAAGCTGTTCGCGGGCAGCGGACGGGAAGTCTGCAGGGGCAGCCAGGAGGGTTGTACGCAGACCATCCCATTCAGGGCCGGCCGGCATCGCGGCAATGAGCGCATCTTTCTCGGCCGGGCGGCCGCTCTGCATAACGAGAGCACTCTGCGCCAGCACGCTCAGTTGCTGCGACAGGAGGTCGGCGCGTTCCGTCTGGCGAAAGATATCGCGCACGACCTGGTTGCTGTAGCCGCCCGCCAGCGCGATCACGCCGACGGATACGATCATCATCCACAGCACAACGCGGCGGATGGTGAAATGCCTGAGTGAATTCATGAGGGTTTCCCTGATGTTGTTTTGGTGTAGTTAAAAAAGGCAATAATGAGTTTTGTCATCTACTTTAATGCGTTATTATATAGCGCACTATTTTTATGCTTTCTATCCTGGCAGGGTATTTCAGAAATTAAAAGTTTCTGACGACAAAATAATAGAATCGTGATTAATAAAATATTTCGTTAAAGAAAAAAGCCCTGCTATCCTGGTCAGGAGTGGCGCGCAGTGAACTAAAAAAATAAACTGTCAGGGCTATTCCCTTTTTAAGAAATTGCCTGTAGTGATCACGCTATATCATTAAATTTATCTGTTTAATTTCGCTCCGTAACCAGACGGTGCGGAGGGATCCATGCTTACATGTTCAGGCGGCGACGACGATTGCCGCGCGCGCACGCTGAATGCGCTGTTGAGTTACGACGAAAGCCGTGACCAGGTTTTGCGGCAGTTTGTCCGGCTGGCCAGCCAGGCGCTCGCTATTCCGGGGAGTTTTATCTCCGTGCTGGATGATGAGATGCAGTACGTCAGGGCAGCGCATAATTTCACGCTGACGCACTCTTCCCGTCAGGATTCGCTCTGCCGTCACGCCGTAGACAGTGACAGTATCGTGGTGGTGCCTGATACGCTGCAGGACGCACGCTTTGCGGAACATCCGCTGATCCTGGGCGCGCCGTTTATTCGCTTCTATGCCGGCGTGCCGCTGAAGAGCAGCACCGGCCTCATTCTGGGAACGTTGTGCGTCACCGACGTGGCACCTCATCGCTTCGGTAGCGAGCAGGTGGCGATGCTCACCATGCTGGCGGCGCTGGTAATGTCTTTTCTGGAAGCCTGGTATTCGGCGGGCTTTGCCGATCCGGTTACGGGCCTGCCTAACCGTCAGCGTCTGATCCGCGATCTGCAGTTTCTGGCCGCCTCCGGCGACACCACGCCACGGCGGCTGGTTCTGATTGACTGCATCGATATGCCGCGCGCCTATGAGCTTGCGCGCTCGATGGGAATGGGCCCGGTTGAAAGCCTGCTGAAAGATGTTGCCACCCTGCTGCCGCTGCGTCTGCGGCCCGCGCCGGGTGAAATGCTCTACACGGTGGCAACCGGGCGTTTTGCGCTGCTGACACGTCAGGAGAGCAGGATGACGGCCAGCTGGGTGGCAGATAAGCTGACGGGGATCAGCGCCGATCTCGGCGACGGACTGTCGGTAGCGCTGGTGACTCACACCGGGGAAGCCGGGTTCAACACCGGGGAACTGCCGCCGCAGGAGATCCTGCGACGTGCCGTCAGCGCCCTGCATGAGGCGATTACCCGTGACGTTCCCTCCATGCTTTTCAGCAAGGATACCGATACCCGCCACACCCAGGATTTCACCCTGATGCATGATCTGGCCGCAGCCATCCGCCAGAATAAAGGGCTATGGCTCGCCTATCAGCCTAAAATCTGTCTGCACAGCGGCAAGCCCATCGGCCTGGAAGCGCTTATCCGCTGGAAGCATCCCCAGCACGGCGAACTCTCACCGGCGCAGTTTCTGCCTTTTGCCGGACAAACCGAACTGCTCAGCGAGCTGACAGCCTGGGTGACCGATCAGGCTATCACCCGCCTCGCACGACTGCGCGACAGTTATATTCAGCTGCCGGTCACCATTAACGTCAGCAGCAGCGATTTTTCCCGCGACGGTTTTGCCGACCAACTGGAGGATCAGATGATCAGAGCGAAGCTGCCGGTTTCGCTGCTGGGCATTGAGTGTCTGGAGACCGAACGGATCCTGGAAAGCCCGGCGGCGATGCAGGGGCTTGAGATGCTGAAACTGCGTGGCTTCGGAATTTCGCTGGATGATTTCGGTACGGGCTACAGTAACATCAGCTATCTGCGACGCATGCCGCTGGACGTGATCAAGCTCGACCGCTCGCTGATCAGCGAGATTTCATCGGATACTGCTTCGCGCGTTATTGCCCGCAGCATAATCGCTATGCTCAAGGATCTGGATTACACAGTGCTGGCCGAAGGCGTGGAGAATGCGGAAACCGAAACGGCACTGACCGAGTTTGGCTGCGATCAGGCGCAGGGCTTTTTCTATGCCCGACCGTTGCCGGAAATGGCGCTGGATGAGTGGCTCGGCTGGCGACTTCGCAGCAAGTGCTGAGCCCCCTCATCCCCTGAAGCGTTATCAGGCCGGGGCAAAGGCGATGAACCCTTCAGGCCTCGCCATTATCACCCTGTTGCGTCCGGCGGCTTTGGCCTTGTAGAGCGCTTCATCGGCACGCCGTATCAGAGATTCACGGTCACTCCCCTTCTCTGTCAGCGAGGCGACCCCAGCAGAGATCGTCATTGTGCCGGCAAACGGAAAGGTCGTGGCGCTGACGGTTTCACGGATACGCTCCGCGATACTGGCGGCGTCAGCTAAGGTGGTGTGTGGCAGCAAAAGAATAAACTCCTCGCCGCCGAACCGGCTGACAACATCGCCTGTGCGACAGGCCTGACGCAGTAACGAAGCCAGCCTGACCAGTGCTGCATCGCCGGCATCATGCCCGTAGAGATCGTTAATCTTTTTAAAATGGTCAATATCAATCGCGATCACGCACTGCTCATGCTGGCTGTCTGAGGCTGTCGCCAGCGCCGTAAAACCGCGCCGGTTGCACAAGCCCGTCAGCGGATCGGTCATCGCCTCGTTATTCAGCGCCGCCAGACGCCGGGCAACGATATAGCGGTACTCCTGCGCGGCCTCTTTCAGCCGATCGGCCTCGTAATACCAGGTTTTCACCGCCGAGAGAGCTCCGCTCTGCGGGTCATTGCCCTCGTTGCGAACCTGGTCCGCCAGCTTTTCGAGGGGTAAAGCGATTCGCCCGGCAAGTGACGCAATAATCGCTGCTGTCAGAGCGATGATGATCAGAATGAACCAGAGGGCATTCTCGGCTGACTTGATCTGAATCGTTCTGACCGTTTCAGAGGAGCCGGTGACAAAGATGTTCCAGCCCGTGCTGCGCAGCGTTCCGTAACCGGTCAGAAAGTCCCGTCCGTCTCGTTCCAGCGTGAAATGGCCGTTCTCGGTCGATGCGAGCTGCTTCTGAAGCGCCGGGCTGAGGGGCATCTTTGTGCCCACGCGCGCCGGATCGTGACTGAAAATAACCAGCCCGTCATTGCTGACCACGCTGACTGTCGACCCTTTGGTATAGAAATGCTGGCTCAGGATCTCACTCAGTATGCTGTGTTTTTTGAGGTAGATCGTCCCGCCCACATAGCCAAGATAATGCCCTTCCGGGCTGAAGAGCGGCTGAGACAGGAACACCACATAATTTCCGGAGGCCGAAGTAAAAGGATTGGAAATAAAGGGCTTTTGCGTCGTAATGGCCTGCTGACTGGCGGGTGAATCGAGTCTGACCCCCTTCAGATTCAGGCTTTCGGGGGAGATGGCGGTCACGATGGCATGACTGTTGACCACCAGCACCGAGTTGAAAATGCCCGACTGCATCCGCAGCCGCTCGGTTTCCGCTTTCAGCAGTTGCGTGTCGCTGAGCCCCCTGATCTGGGTGGCGCTCCACGCCAGTTCACGCTGTGCTGTCGCCAGGTAGCGATCGGTGGTATCTGCCAGTTTACTGGCATACGCAATGTTGCCTTCCAGCAGGCTCTCTTCGATGTTGGCCTTCTGAAACAGCAGCAGCGCGCCCAGCAGCAGACCCGAGGTCAGTATAACCCCGCCAATAGAGAGTAAAGTCAGCAGTGAGCGAAGACGGATTTTTTCACGAAACATTAAAGTCGGGACCCGTATTGAGATTAATCTGAGTGTAACAGCTGATGCCCGGGTCAAAGGCAAAAACAGAAAGCGATTTCACTGCCGTTATGAACGATAATAACCGCAGGGATCGCCGGTTCGTGCCGCTGCCCGGCCTGACGGGCCGGGACCGTCAGGCACTGCCGACGCCATAGCGTTTCATTTTGCGCCATAGCGTGGTCGGGCTGATACCCAGCATCACGGCCGCCCTGGCGCGATCGCCCGCGGTCTTTTCTATCACGGCGGTAATCAGTTTCCGCTCCTGCCTGCTGAGTAAATCCACCTCATCGTCCACGCTAAGAGAGCAGGCGTCAGGCTCGCGGGCGATACAGTCGAGGTGGCAGAGCGAGTGCAGCACAGCGGCATCCACGTCACAGGTTTTGTGCAGCACAATCAGGCGGGAAATCACGGTGCTGAGTTCGCGGACATTCCCTGGCCAGGCATGGCGATTGAGGAGCGCGATCGCCTCATCGGTAAAGGTGAGTGTTTTGTTCTGCTTCGCCAGCAGTGAGGCGATGATCAGCAGGATGTCTCCGTGACGATCTTTCAGCGCAGGCAGATGTAACTCAAGGACATTGATGCGATACCAGAGATCCTGACGAAACGTGCCCGCCGCCACCAGCGTACGGAGATCTTTATTGCTGGCGGTTATCAGGCGAAAGCGGGTGCTGATTAGTGTCTCTCCGCCTAACCGGCTGAACCGCTTCTCCTGCAGAACGCGCAGCAGTTTGATCTGCACCATGAGCGGCGCCTCGCTGATTTCATCGATGAAAACCGTGCCGTTGGCCGCCATCTCGAAAATGCCGGGCTTTCCGCCCCGGCGCGCATGCGTAAAGGCGCCGTCGGCATAGCCGAATAGTTCGCTTTCCAGCAGCGTCTCCGGGATCGCGGCGCAGTTGATAGCGATAAACGGCCCGCTGCTGCGTGAGCTGGCACGATGAATACTTTGCGCAAACAGCTCTTTGCCGGTACCGGTCTCGCCCAAAATATTCACCGGCAGATCATGAGCCGCATAGAGTCTGGCCTGTCCGATGGCGGATTCAATGGCAGGCGAACGGCCAATGATGTCTGAGAAAGTGTAAAGGGTGGTGAAGTGAGAGCCCGGATTTTTTCGGGCTGCCGGGGAGCCATATTCTTCCGTCTGCCCTGCCCTGACACCGGACATGAGCGTGTAAAAACTGTGCTGGCCGGGGAAGTGCTTAACGGTCAGGTGAACAAACTCTCCGTTAATCTCAATCAGCTCCTGGGGAACGTCCACCTCGTTGATGATGCTGCTGAAAAGCGGCTTGAAGGCCTCATTTTTAAGGATCTTCTCCCCGACATCGCACTGGAACAGCGATAAGCCCGGCGCGTTGATATTGATGACTTCACCCGACTGGTCGAGCCACATCATCCCTTCTCGGGCCTGATTCAGCGCTGACCAGGCCATCGCCAGTTTTGTACTCTCGCTGTTGAGATATTTCAGCATGCTGGCGGCGACATCCAGCGCCTGTTCGATAGCGATATTATCGGTATCACCCATGATGACGTTCAGATCATACTTTCGGGCCATATCGGCTACCGTCAGGCCGCCGATAACCAGATCGTAATCGCTGTCCGCCAGATTTTTGACGACATAGTCGATGTCGTAGTGGTTATAAACCTGGCAGATCTTGAACTCTTCATGCGTCATATTCTGGTACTGGCGCAGCACATGGCAGAACTGTGGGAAGCCCACTGCGGCAATCTTCTGCGACTGTTTGCGCGCTTCCTGCAGAATGCGCGAGATACCGTGCAGGTCATGCGCAATTTCGACGACCGGAATGTTCAGGCTGTTCCGCAGAAGTGCCGCTGTGCCGCCCCGGCTGATGAGCACCCGGGTTCCGCTCTGGATCAGCTGCTGCGCTTTTTCAACCACCTCGAAGCAGGGATATTCGTAGACCGGAATATCAATCTTCTTCTCAATCAGCACGTTGGAGATGCGCTGCGTGATGGTTTTTGACACCGAAAGAATCGCGATCTCGTTATTGTTCATCATTCAGATCCGTCCCTGTCCCTGAAAATATGCTCTGTCCACGCAGAACCACTGCCTCATGGTGAAGCGAAAATGCCTGCACGGGCAGGCATTTTTTTGTCTGGCGGTGCGGATTAAAACCGCTGCCGTCGGTAGACTATCTGCCCGTTACTGATCGTCGCACAGTTGTCGATATAGTGATCCCCGACAAGCTGCTCCCCGCGGGTGTCTTCAAACACGATCTTCTCCCTGCGTATCTTCACAATGGCGATATCGGCAAACGCACCGGGCGCCAGCGTGCCGATCTGCCCCTGCATTTTCATCAGGCGCGCGGGCGTGCGGGTGACTGTGCATATCACGTCGAAGAATGACATGCCCATGTTCAGATATTTGGACATGATAAAAGGCAGACTATAAACCCTGTCGGTGCGCAGACTATTACGCAGGGTCAGGTCCGTGCTGATAATATCGGGAGTAAATCCCTGCTCAAGGGCGCGACGGGCCACGCTGAAATCAAAGTGCGCCACGCCGTTAGAGCAATCGAACACCACCCCGCGCTGCCTGGCCGCGACAATTTCCGGGAAGAGATCGCCGTTTTCCTGAAGAAGGGTATGGCCGGTACCGTGGAAACAGTGCGCATAGATATCGTCACGCCGGAAATGATGGATGAGTTCGCTGGCTGGCAGACGCGCGTCGGTGACATGCACACACAGCGTCGTGTTCAGCTTCCGGGCCAGCGCAGCGGTGGCAAGCAAGGGATCGCCGCTGAAGTTGCGTCCACGGGCAATCTCCTGGCTGTACCGCAGTTTGAGTCCCAGAATCGTGTCGCGATGCTCATCCAGAACCTGGCCCATCTTCTCTTCATTAAAATTCGCAGGGTTACTGTTTTCCAGATACCCTGTCGGCCCGCCGCCCAGTGTCGAAAGACCCACGTTCACCACGTTCAGGTAACTTCTGATGCGCGTCTGCGCCGTGCTGATCACGCTGTTGCGAAATAACCGGTAGTTAACCCACCCGCTGCTGCCCGCATCGACGACCGACGTCACGCCGTTGGGCAGGCAGATGACGTCCGGATTCACACTGATGGCCGATCCGCCGTGAAAAACGTGGGTGTGGAAGTCAATCAGGCCGGGTAACACAATGCAGCCTGCCGCATCGATAACGGTTTCCGCCTGCGGCGCTTCGGTCGCCTGCATAGCGACGATGCGGTTACCCGCCACCCCGATGTTCCTGTTCATCAAGCCTGCGCTATCGGGATCGGCGACCTGCCCGTTTTTAATCAGAATATCCAGTTTCATTTCGTCATTTCCCTTATCCAATGCCGATCATTTTCCAGTAGGGGATCCCGATCAGGAAGTAGACCAGTACGTTAATCAGCACCATGATCGAACCCAGCAGCCAGAAGGTTTTCTGCGGAACATATCCGCTTGAGAACGTGAAGACGCCCGCGCCGTTGCCGTAATGCGTCAGGAGCGCGCCGTAACCTGCGGAAAAGGCCAGCGACAGCGCGATATACATGGGATGAGCCTGCGTCGTCATTCCGAGCGTAAACAGGACCGGATAGAAGGAGACCACAAAGGCAGAGTTCGAGACGAAGAAGTAGCGCACCGCGAGACTGATAAAAATCAGTACGCCGATGGCGCTGATTTCACTGAGCTGCGAGAGATCCAGGTAGTTCTTGATGACGCCGACCAGATAGAGATAGAACCCCCCTTTTGAGAGCGCCACGGCGCAGCCGTAAAAGGCGCCATACCAGACAAACGTCTGCCAGGCCGATTTCTCGCTGACGACGTCGTTCCAGCTCAGCACCCTGAAAAGCAACAGAGAGGCCAGAAAGGCCAGGCCTACCGGAATAAAGGCAATCCCGGTCACCGATCCCGTCATCCAGCCCAGAATACCCAGCACAAAGAAGACGATCAGCAGTTTCTCTTCGCGTTTGACCGGGCCAAGCGCATGCAATCCCTTCTGCGCGATCTCATTGACGTTATCGATGCTCTTTAACTCTGGCGCATAGAGTTTATAGAGGATCCAGGGCGCTGACAGCAGCACCAGCCCGGCAGGCAGAACGGCCGCTTTAAACCAGACCATCCAGCTCAGATTGACGTGCATGATCTCATTCGCCAGCGAGACGGTAATAGAGTTCGTCGCCATTCCGGTCAGGAACAGGCTGGAAGTGCCCATCGACACGACATACATCAGAATCGTGAGATAGGCGCCAATTCTGCGGCTGCCGTTCTCCGGTGTTGAGCCCAGGGCTTCGGCAATATTACGGAAAATGGGAAAGGTGATACCGCCCGAGCGCGACATGTTAGACCCGGTGGCGGGTGCCAGAACCGTGTCGGTGACCATCATCAGGTAGCCCAGCGTCAGGGTATTTTTGCCGTAGCGCTTCAGCAGCAGATAGGCGATGCGTTTACCGAGACCGGTGATCACAAAGGCTTTGCAGATGATGAATGCGCTGATAATAAACCACACCATCGGGCTGCCGAATCCGGCGAACAGTGAAACCGGCTCGATCACCAGCGAGGCAAAGCCCAGAATAATCAGCATTATTACGGCGTCGGTAAAGGGCCGCAGCACCAGGCCACACAGCATCGCCAGATAGATGCCGACAATATGCCATGTCTGGGCTGTGAGCGCCTCCGGGTGAGGGATGATCCAGAACAGAACGGGAAAGAAGGTGATGGGTAAGAGTTTAAGATAAAGCATAATTACATTACCTGTATTTGCAGCCGCGCGCCGGGGTCAGCGCGCGGCCTGTCCTTATTATTGCGATTCAGGGGCAGATGCCGTCGATGAACTCAACGCCTTTTTCATCCAGCGATTGTCTTACCCATGCGCGGTTAGCAGTGCCGTTCTTCGCCGCCTCGACCTTTCCTGCATCGAAGCTGGCATAGCGGGTTGCTTCATCGAGCAGCGCCGCGGCGTCACCGAGGGGTACCGCAATGACGCCATCCGCATCGCCCACGATCAGATCGCCGGGCCGGACCGCCACGCCGCCGACGGCAATCGGCGTGTTGACCTCTCCCGGTCCCTCTTTAAACGGACCTGCCGGGTTAGAACCGGTGGCAAAAATCGGGAAATCCAGAACCGACAGCGCGTCAATGTCCCGCACCGGGCCATCCAGCACGATACCGGCGATTTTCCGGGTGTAGTGGGCGTAAGCGATCATGATCTCGCCCATCAGCGCACGAGAGCGATCGCCTTCGTTAGAGACGACGATGACATCGTTTTCCGTGGCCATATCCAGCGCCGCGTGCAGCATCAGATTGTCGCCGGCCCGGACTTTCACCGTAATCGCATAACCCGCCATAATCGGTTTCGCGGGTGACGAGACGCGTCGGATCCCGTTACCAAGGACCGCAATGCGGTTCATGGTGTCTGCAATATTTGCCGTCGGCAGGTGCTGATAAGATTTAAGTAACGCCGGATCGCCTGCGGGACGCTGAATAAAAATACGATTGCCAATAGCCATACTTTTCTCCTTAAAAGCCCGGCACCGGCCAGGATGGTTTTTTACCCGATAACACTTCATCAATCCCGATGGCGGAATGCAGCGATGCGCGGTCGGTCGCTTCCTGCGTCGCAGCACCGATATGAGGCGCAATAACCACGTTGCTCAGTGCAAAAATGGGGTCGGCCGGATCGAACGGCTCTTTTTTCAGGACATCCAGACCAGCGCCCGCAATGCGTGACGTGGAAAGCGCATGGTAAAGCGCCTTTTCATCAACCAGCTTGCCGCGCGCGGTATTAATGAAGTAAGCCGTTGGCTTCATCAGCGAAAACTCTTTCTCGCCAATAAAATCGAACGTTTCCTCTGTTGCCGGGCAGTGCAGCGAAACAAAATCGCTCTCTTTAAATATCCGGTTAAAGTCCTGCGTTAATTCGACCCCTTCCGGCATCTGCTCAGCCGTTTTATAGGGATCATAAGCAATGACTTTCATATTGAAGCCGTGCAGGGCTTTCAGGGCCACACGTGAACCAATATTCCCGACGCCAATCAGCCCCAGCGTTTTGCCGTCCAGTTCAACTTTTGGCGTCCGGAGTTTTGCGTGGTAGTAATCCTCCAGCATCGTCTGCCTGACCAGCGTGAAATTGCGCGAGCAGTGCAGCATGAAGAAGATCGCCAGTTCGGCCACTGACATGCTGTTGGCCAGAGGCGCGTTGAGGACGGTCACGCCGTGACGTCTGGCAGCCTGCAAATCCACCGTGTCATAGCCTGCGCCGTGGCGGGCAACGACCTTAAGCTTGCTGGCCGCCTCGAACACGCGCGCCGACATTTTTGAGAGCCGAACGATAATGCCATCGCAGTCAGGAATATCCCGGATAATATCGTCCTCTTCCATGCCTGAACCCGTAATGAGTTCATAGCCACGACTTTCCAGATATTCCCGTCCTTCCTGCATAATTTCCTGTGGAAGTAGAATTTTATAACGCATATAACCTGCTCCATGTGGGTTTCCGGAGCAGTAATTGCAGATAGCGTGCCAGCTTTTATTTTTTCAGATTATTTTAACGCCATATCACTGATATAGAATAACTTTTCAATCACACGCCTGAATATCACAGGATATTTACCCGTGATACCGGTCTCACTCTGCCGCACAGGGAGACGACTGCCTCTTTCAAAATGAAACGTGAATATTCACATCTGAAATTAACAGTCGGTTAAATTCAGGTTTATTTTCTGTGAGCGACAGTGGGAGATAATGCTGCCTGGCCGCTTTCCCTGATTCATTCAATCCGGAAGGACAATAAGAATATCACCAAAAAAAAGGGATTAACGATATAAACAGCGGACTATAACATCTGACTTTTTATTAATGACACGGCAAATAAAATGCTTTAAACCTTTAACTGCCAGAGCGTGCGGCAGACGGCTCGCGCATTCGGGTGCGTTGTCTTCGGAAGCATTGAAAATAAATAATGGAGCAAATATCGCTCCATTATTTTAGTGAAGACCGATCCTGATTCGCCTGACAGCCGGCCGGTAAAAGATGCAACCGGCTAATCATTCAGGATGCGGTTAACGCCAGAACGACTTGATATAAGAACGGCTGCTGAGTCTTTTAATAAAATGGTAGGGGCAGGTAAATCGTTGCCCATCCCACTCCAGATTAAACCACTGAAATTCATCATCTTTTATTTTATCTAACAGCGTCATTGCCTGCATAGGTGTCTGAAAAGCATAAGCTTTCATTACGCCCTCTTTGGTACATAAATCAATATGAACCATAAAAACCCCCGGGTGTTAAAAAACAGAACATTTTATAATTATCGGACAGCCCCTAAAGCATAAGCCATTTATTGCTGGCTGATTATCTGATTCCGTCATATTTTCGTAAAAGTTTTGCCACCCCGATACTCTTTATATTTTTGTGCAACTCTGGCTTATATCATCAATTAATTTGACCATGCCGGGTTAATCCGGCCCCCATCGCCAGCGCGGAATGACGGAGTGAGGTTCAGCAGGGTTAGCCTGGAACGCTGGTTGCGACACGTTGCTCATATTTCAATCACAACCTTACGGGCGGAGTGAACCGGACGGCCTGCGGAACCGATGCGTTTGTGATGGTCAAAAAGCAGGCACTTCGTTTACACTCTCAGCAGCCACATCGGCCCCTCTGCGCTCCGGCTGAGCGGCAGAGAAGCGGGCGATCGCTGACGGCGGCCAAATAAGGACTCTTATGCTGAATTATATGGTGTCGCTCTATCGTACCGTTCCGGTCTCTTCTGCATGCCTCAGCGACTGGCTGACCCGCTGGCTGGCACAGGAGACGTTAAGATGTCACGATCATCATTTCTCCGCGGCTTTTCCCTGGCGCGAAACCGGCCTGCCCCAGCACACCTTTCTGCAGCGTGAACTGTCGATTAACGGTCAGCGTTATCTCACCGGTCCCCGTTATCTGGGTGGCGATCTCGCCCAGCCTTTTATTGATATCGTGGCGCGGGACGGAGAGCTGGACCATACCGTTGCCAGCGCCATCATGCAGGCCTGGCAGGCGCTGAGCCCCCTGAAGCTGCGTATCCTGTTGCCTGCCTCTGCGCCTGATATTGGCGTCACCGATCAGCTGGTTTTCGTCAGCGATCCCGCATCATCCTGCGGACCGGACGATCCGCCGCTTTCGCTGGTGACGGCCAGCCGCAGGGATTATCCGGTCTGTATGGCGGCGATTAACCGCGCCTATCGCACCAGCTGGCACAAGCTGCCTCACCTGCGCGGCCAGCTGCTGGCAACCAGCAGTCAGGAGCTGCGTGACGATATTGCCGGTGGCCATGTCTGTCTGATCGTCTGGCAGGGCCGCGTGGCCGGGCTGATGATTTGCGTGCCGCGGCGGCTGGCCTTTATGGAGGGATTCCAGATTATGGATGAGGTGATTACGCCTGCGTTTCAGGGCCGCGGGCTGGCCGCACGCGCACAGCGCTGTCTGCAGCAGCAGCTCAGTCAGCGCTACGGTCCGGCGGCACTCCTGACCGGCACGATTCTGCCTGGCAATCTTCCCTCTCTGCGCAGCGCGCAGAATGCCGGGCGGCGCTGTCTGCTGAAATATCACTTTTTTACGCCTGCAGATCTGCGCACCGCCCGACGCGCTATTTAACTGCACGCCGGTTTCGCCCGCGATCTCACCCGCTTTTGTTCCCCCTGCCCTTTTTCTCTCCGGTTAACGGCCCTAACACCCTTCTGACACCGGACCTGTTTATCTGCGCAGCGATTGAAGACCAGAGAGCATACGGCCCGGAAAGTGGCCCGATCCGGCGTCAGATTGCGCTGAAAACAATCTGCCATTCTGGCATTCACAGATGAATGTTTAATGAAAGAATGGCAGGAAAACACAACCTGTTTAACAACATAGAACAATATGTTGTCTCAGGGCAGTTGTTCACATTTTGAAAACAAAATAATCACACTGAGTTATTTTTTCATGCCTAAATCAGTGCCAGTTTTCATTAACGGAGCAGGCAGATGACGCAATTTGTGGCAGTTTTTCTCTCTTCACTGTTTATATGCAGCAACGCTTTCGCGGGATCGGTGTCATCCGATGCCATCTCAGCAGCACTGAATGAACGCATGCAGATTATGAAGGCCGTTGCCGGTTATAAAGCCCGGCAGCATCTGCCTGTGGAAGATCTGCCTCGCGAGCAGGTCGTGCTGGATAAGATGCTGAGCAACGCGCAGCAGGCAGGGCTGGAACCGCAGTCGGTGGCACCGTTCATTCATGCGCTGATGAACGCCAGTAAAGCAATTCAGTATCGCTATCTGGCAGACTGGCTCTCCACGCCTGAACATTCCCGCGCGCCCGCCGACCTGGCGGAAACCCGGCAACAGATCGAGCGGCTGGATACCGAACTGCTTACCGCGATCGGCCAGCGTCTGGAGGCAGGCCCGCTGACGGCGTCGGATCGACGCGGGCTGATCGCGGCGCTGGCAGCGCCTCACCTCAGTGAGGCCGATAAAGCGAGCCTGGTGACCGCGCTTGCCCGCATTCAGCGCAAAGCGTAGTGGCGCCGGTGGCCGGACAAGAATCTGGCCACTATCCGCGCAGACGCAGCGTGGCGGGCAGCACCAGCTGACTTCCGGATGGCTCCTCACCCGCAATCATGGTGGTCAGCAGAGAAAAACAGGCCTGCGCCAGTTCCGGGACATTCTGCTCTACGGTATCAATGGGAATCGAGAGCGAATCATAGAGATAGTGATCGTCGAAGCTGGCGATACGAATGTCGCTGTTCAGCAGGTTATGCTCGCTCATGTAGCGCAGCACCCCCTCAAGCAGGCCACAGGCGGCGGTGAACATCGCTTTCGGCGGGCGACCCAGCCGGCTGCAGAGCGCGGCAAACATCTCATAGCCGCTGCCGGGATGATAGTTGCCCTGGATTATCCACTCCGGCTGCGCGGTGACGCCTGCCCACGCCAGGCCCTGCCTGAATCCGGCCAGACGATCCTGCGTCGGGGAGAGCGCTGACTGACCGCCCAGAAAGTAGATCTCTTCCGGGCAGGCGCGAGCCAGCTTTTCAACCAGCTCAGCGGTCGGCGTAACGGAGTCGGTAATGACCCAGGGCAGCTTCGTATTATTCATGTGGCGGTCAAACAGCAGCACCGGCAACTGTTCGCTGAGGCTCAGATAGTCGCTGTCGCTCAGCATGCTGGAGGCGACGATCAGCCCGTCGACCTGGCGCGACACCAGATTACTGACCACAACGCGCTCCTGGGTGGCATTCTCGTCGGTACAGGAGATCAGCAGCTGCAGGCCCGCCGCGCGGCAGAGATTTTCCAGCGCGTGAGAAAAGGCGGCAAAACCGTGGTTGGTGATCTCCGGCACTACCAGCCCCAGCGTATGGCTGCGGGCATCGTGCAGCATCCGCGCATGGATACTGGGCTGATAGTGATGTTCGCGGGCCAGAGCCAGAACCCGCTCACGCGTCTCCTTCGCGACCCGTAACTCTTCACCACGGCCGTTGAGCACCAGGCTGGCGGTGGCTTTTGAAACCCCGGCCAGCCCGGCGATGTCACTGATGGTAACGCGTTTTGTTTTTCTCACGACAAGGCATCGGTTAATGAAACAGGCACTTATTCTACCATGCAGCGACGTAACGACCAGTAGCGCACCTGCAGTTCTGCGTCGCCGCGCAGTGTCAGTCGCGCCGGATGCGCCGGGAAATAGCGGCTGCTCATCACCCCTTCCCCGTCATTGATGAAGATCTCAACGCTGGAGTGGTCGCATAGGATCTGCAACCGGCGGGCAGCTCCGGTCCAGTAGCGGGTCAGCCACTCGCCCGTCACCAGACTTCGACGCGTCAGCCGCAGTTCATCCTGCTGCCACGTCAGGATTAACGTATCCGCGAAGCTGAGTTCGATGCCGCCCTCACTCTCCAGTATCAGCTCCAGTCGCCGCGCAGGGATCGCGGGCGCATCACTGGCACGGCCCAGATAGTGTTGCTCCTTTTCACGCAGCGCCTGCAGTTCGGCAATCGGCTGCTGACAGAGCCAGCCATTGCGCACGCTCAGCTCGCGTATGCAGGTCATCTGATGTATCCACCCCTGCGCGACGGTTGGCTGAGCCATCTCCTCCCCGTCCGGGGTGCCCATCCAGCCCACCAGCAGACGCCGGCCGTCAGCAGTCAGCGTGGTCTGCGGGGCATAAAATTCGAATCCGGCATCCATCTCGTTCAGCGGCCCGTGCGAAAAGGCAGGCTGCGCATAATCCAGCGAACCGCTCAGCCAGGCGCAGGCGTGACTGTTGAGATAGCGCTTCTCTTCGCTCGGCACGCCCTGCGGACAGCAAATCAGGAAGGTGCTGTCGCCCAGCGTGAACATATCCGGGCATTCCCACATGTAGCCTGCGGCCGCCAGGCCTCCCCGTTCGCTGCCCGCGATCTCACCGAGATTCTGCCACGTCCGCAGATCCTCAGAACGCAGCAGCAGCACCCTGCCCTGCCGTGCCATCGTCTGCGCGGCCAGTACCATGTACCAGTGATCGTCATGCCGCCACACTTTCGGATCGCGGACGTGGCCGGTGTAGCCCTCGGGCAGCGCGACGACCGGCCCGAGCTTGTCGAAGCCGCCTGCGCGGTTCTGCTGTGCCAGACACTGCCATGCGGTGCGCGAGCCATCTTCAAACTTCACGTTGCCGGTGTAGATCAGCGTCAGGATCCCTGCATCCTCCACCGCGCTGCCGGAATAGCAGCCGCTGCGGTCATACTTCTCATCCGGCATCAGGGCGATGGGCTGATGTTCCCAGTGCAGCAGATCGGCTGAGCGCCAGTGTCCCCAGCATTTGTGCTGATGCGCACAGTCCAGCGCGTTCCACTGGTAAAAGAGATGATATTCACCGCCGGAGTGGATGAAGCCATTCGGGTCATTCAGCAGACCCGTTACCGGTGCCAGATGCCAGCCGGGATAGTGGCTGTCGCTGAGCGCCTTTGGCATTCCCTGCATGACCGCCTGCAGGATGGCGGCCAGATGAGATGATGAAACCATTATTCCGCCTCCGTTTTGTATTTCAGCAGACAGGAGAGCACGAACGCGGTCGTGAACGCGATAACGATACCGATAATATAGTTCAGCAGAGAACCCGCCTGGACAATCGCCATGCCCGGCAGACCGGTCAGCCCTACCGCCGTCATATAAACATGCACCGACACGACCCAGGCTCCGCCCAGCGCCCCGCCCACTAATCCGGCGATAAAGGGCTTCACAAAGCGCAGGTTAATACCAAAAATGGCCGCCTCGGTGATCCCCAGCAGCGCCGAAAACGCCGAGGGCAGCGAGATCGCTTTGATTTTTGCATCGCGGGTTTTAAACCAGACGGCCAGACAGGCGCCGCCCTGGGCGACGTTCGCCATCGCCCAGATCGGCAGCAGGAAATTCACGCCAATCGAAGGATTGCCCAGCAGCCCCGCTTCGATAGCGTGAAAGCTGTGATGCACACCGGTAATCACAATCACCGAATAGAGTCCGCCGAACACCAGTCCGGCCAGCCAGCCCGCGTGCGCAATCAGCGTGCTGAGGACAAATGAGATCCCATCGCCCAGCATACGGCCGGCCGGGCCGATAATCAGCAGCGCGATAAAGCCGGAGATGATGACCGTCAGGAACGGCGTGAGGATTAGATCCAGCGCATCCGGAATAATCCGGCGCAGCTGCTTTTCCAGCAGGCTCATAAACCACACCGCCAGCAGCACCGGGAACACCGTGCCCTGATAGCCAATCATTGCCACTTCGAAGCCGAAGAAGTTCATGGTGTGGAAACCGGCGGCCACGCCCCAGGCGTTGGTCAGCGCCGGATGCGTAAGGATGCCGCCCAGCGTCGCGCCCAGAAACGGGTTACCGCCAAACTCACGGGCCGCCGTAAAACCAATCAGGATCGGCAGAATGATAAAGGCTGCCGAGCTGCACATGTCCAGCATGATGTAGAGCGCATTTTCCGGATTGACCCAGCCGTAGGTTTTGACCATCCCCAGCAGGCCCATCAGCAGGCCCGATGCCACAATCGCCGGGATAATTGGCACGAAGATATTGGATAACAGGCGGGCGATGCGCTGGAAAGGGTTGAGCTTGCGGGCGGCTATGTCGGCGGCTTCAGACTTGCTCGATTCACTGATCCCCGCCTCGGCGATAAAGGCCGCGTAGACCTTGTTCACCACGCCGGTGCCGAAGATAACCTGCAGCTGACCGGCGTTGCGGAAGCAGCCTTTGACGCCTTCAACACGGCCAATCGCGGCGGTGTCCGCCTTCTCATCGTCTGCCAGCACCAGCCGCAGGCGCGTGGCACAGTGGGCGGCGCTGGCGATGTTCTCCCTGCCTCCCATCAGCGGCAGGAGTGCCCGGGCGATTTTTACGTAATCCATAGATACCTCAGTTTTGTTATGTTTTTATCCGCATGGCGTGATGGCCCCGAATGCCGGGGCCGCCTGTTCAGAACCAGGTTTCCATCTGAACGCCGAAGTTCCATTCGCCGCCGGCATCGAAGCCTTTGCTGCCGAAAGCGTCGTCACTGGCGTAGTTATCCAGCCGGTGATCCCAGTCCATCCAGGTGGCGAAGAGACGGATTTCCGGCCGTTTAAGGAAGTCACCCACATCCCCCGCTTTCAGGGTCGGGGCGACGGTCAGTTTGGTAAAGCTGCCGCTGACTGCGTTACGGTTGTTGTAACCCGCCGGGCGCAGATCCATGTACTGATACGATCCCTCATACTGCATCTCAAAGTTCTGCGTGATCTCCTGAATCAGGCGCAGGTTGGCCGTCGCCCAATCATAGCGGTCACCTTTGACATACCGGTCGTCACTGCGCTGTGCCAGCAGCGCAGGCGCAATGTGCCAGCCGCCGCCCAGCGGCGTGATGCCATAGCTGGCCAGACGCCAGGTGTTTGCCTCCGGCAGCAGTGCTCCGTCGGCGCCAATGGATTTCACTTCCGCACCGAGTCCGTGACCATAGAGCAGCGCGGTTTTTGCGGTGCCGTCTGTCAGTCCGTAAAAGCTGTCGTTGTGCAGCCCCAGCAGGGCATGAACACCGGTTTCTGCCGCATCGCTTTTCACTCTGCGACCATCAATGTCGCGACGGTCGTCGTTATCTTTCGCCCGCATGCCGCTGACCATCAGCTGCACCGGCCCGGCGAAGTTATTGAGCGACAGGATGTAGTTCTGCGCGGTGTTCTCATTGTTTTCGATATCGCCGAAGGTCCGCCCATACAGCGAGACATTACTGTGCGCCTGATCGCTCCATTTCATGTCGTAGATCCCTGCGCCGGTTCCGGCCAGGAACACCACGTCGGAGTCGATCCAGTGGATATCGAAGTTATCACGGTCAAAGCGTTTACCGGCCCAGACCGTGGCGTTGTCGAACGCGCCGCTGAAGGTGGGGAACTGCCCGAGTTCGACAAACGCCTGCCGCAGGTTGAGATCGCTGCTGGCAGCGGTCCAGTCATTGTAGGTGCGCTGCCCGTCTGCCAGCATCGCTTTGAAGCGGGTGGTCGCCCCGTTATCCAGCGTCTGCTTATGCTCCAGGTTGAGTTCGACATAGGTGTCCGGTTCGTTACCCAGGCGCCCGACGTGACCGCCGGTTTCCCCGGCTGGGGTGACGGTCGGCCCGCCCTGCGTCCGGGCAGCCGAACTGTTCATCAGCAGGCCGGAGCGGGCATACCCGTGAAATTCAAAGCCGCCGTTATCCGCAGGCTGCGGCTCCGGTTTCGCGCTGTTTCTGGCGACCTGCGCGGCCGCCGCCTGATTCTGCTGCTGAACCGCCGCCAGCTGCTGAGCCTGCTTTTCGGCATTCTGTGCGCGGGTTTCAGCGGCACTCGCCCGCTGTTCGGCGGCCTGAAGTCGCTGTTCCATGGCCGCCAGCCGGGCTTCGATGCTGCTCATGCTGGGATCGGCCCAGACGGGGGTGGCAAGGAGAAGGGTAGAGAGGGTCAGTGCCAGCGTGCTTTTTTTCATTTTTATGTCCCTGAGGAGAGAGGCTATCATCACCGGATTTTTGCTAAACCGGTTTAGTTGCAAATCATAGCTACGGGTAATTTCCCTTCGCAACGAAAATAGCTAAACCGGTTTAGTGATTGTGAGACAGCTCGCAAAACAGGGGGTAAATGACCGTCAGCCAGGCAAATCGCCCAGCTGATGGCGCCAGGGAAGCGCCGTCATCGCGCCCTTAGCCGTGGTTGCCAGTGCGCCACAGCGCTGAGCGCTGGCAAGAGAGAGGGCTAACTGCGATTCGTCGGCAGGCAGGCCGTGCTGCGCCAGCTTCCAGAGCAGCCCCGCCACAAAGGCATCGCCTGCGCCTGTGGTATCGACGCTGGTAACCGGCGAGGTCGCATACTGTTTTATCTGGCCCTGGAAACAGGCGATGACCCCTTCCCTGCCCCGCGTGACCAGCAGTAATTCAATGCTGAACTCTGCCGCCAGCTGCGGCATGCTGATCAACGGCTCCTGATCCGGGCAGAGAAACGCAAGCTCATCGTCCGACAGCTTCACTACGTCGGCAAGGCTCAGCGCCTCGTTCACCACCGTTTGTAACTGTGCCGTATCGGGCCAGAGATCCTGGCGCAGGTTTAAATCGAAGCTGACATGCCCCCCTGCGGCCCGCATCTGCTGCATCGCCGTCAGCGTCGTGGTACGCGAAGGCTCAGCGGCCAGGGCGATGGAGCAGCAGTGCAGCCACTCGCCGGGACGGAAGTCAGGCAGATCCGCGACAGACAGAAACAGGTCGGCACTGGGCCGCACCATAAAGGTAAAGGAGCGTTCACCCTGCTCATCCAGACCCACCACGACAGTGGAGGTACGGTGCTCCGGATCGGCCACCATGTAGCGGGTATCGACCTGCTCTTCACTGAGCGTCTGCCGCATGAACGCACCAAAGGGATCGGCCCCTACCCTGCCGATGAAACCGCTGTTTCCCTGAAGACGGGCGATACCCACCGCCACATTGGCGGGTGCACCGCCCGGACACTGCATCAGCCGACCCGGCGTTTCGGGCAGCAAATCCACCACGGCATCCCCGAGGCACCATACGCGAACAGACATAAAACACTCCTCTGATTGAATCTGATAGCTAAACCGTTTTAGCTATAGCGCTAAACCGCCATGACTTCAAGCTAAACCCTACTGATCTGGAGCGCGGTTAACAGAGATTCTGCAGATGCCCCCTGGAGAGGCAGACGCGTGATGACCGGGATTATTAGCCGGAAAAAAAACCGGCGCCGGGCCGGTTTCTGTTCTTCGTAAGCTGATACGCGATTATTTGATGGTGGAGAGTATCTGTCTGATCGAGGCATCGATCTGCTCGGCTATCTCTTTAGGCAGGCGGCTGAACTCATACTGTATGGTGCGCTTTTCGTCATTGGTTTTGCGACGCGCATAGGTATTGGCTGTGCTGAACGTGGCCAGTTTTTCCGTCACCGTTTTGCTGGCGGGAGCCGGTTTCTTTAACTGACGACGGGCACTCCTGAACCCGTTCAGGATGACGCTTTTTTTCTCATCCAGGCTGGCACTCTGCAGCGCCGCATCTTCATCCAGTCTGTGACGGATCTCACCGGCCAGTTCACTGACATCCACCGCCTCGGCTTTCGCCTCTTCCCAGACATCAAGCAGCAGCTGATAGTCCTGCAGGGTCAGTTCGGAGACGACCGGAAACAGTTCAATAAATTCGGCAGGAACCGCAGCCGCCTGGAAGGCGCGGGAAACCTTGGCATTGGAAATCCCCTCTGCTCTGGCGATCTCGGTTTTGCTCATGCCATTCTCGTTCATCAGCTTAAAGCGCAGCCCCAGTTCACGCAGGTTATGCTCTTTCGCCGTCTGAATATCTGCGGCCAGCTGACGTGCATCACTGAGACTCAGTTCATCTGCGGTCACCAGCACTTCCAGACTTGCCCCGGAAAGTATGCAGGCGGCGCGGCGGCGCGAGCCGTCCATGATCTCAATCTGGTTTCCGTTCACGCGACCAATGGCCGGAAAAAACTGCTGCAGCGTAATGGTGCGGGTGATCTCCTGAAGCGACTCAGGCGTCAGCGTGCTCTGATCGCGTCCGTTGATACCGGGGTCAACGCTGGTCCGGGTTGCAATATCATCATGCGGGATCAGCTGACGGACAAAGGTGGCCTTTGCCCCCGACTTCAGCGTAAAGGTGCGTGACTGGCTGCTGCTGTCTATCATGCTGGCGATAGCCGAGTCGCCGAATTTGCGGCCGATACGCTGTATAGGTTTGCTCACAGGGTACTCCTGATATATTCGATTCGGTCAAAAACAGCCCTGGAGAACTGCTCGGCTTCATGTTTGGCTTTGCGCAGCGCGTCGGCACTCCCCGGATAAGAGGCCGGGTTAGCACTGATAACAGTGTCAAATGATTCGCCGCATCGCTCAAAGCCATCCAGCCGCGGCAACCCGCAATCCAGCATCGATTTGGTAAAAACTTCACGCGCGTAGCTCTGGGAAGTCAGATGATCGTGCTTGGAAGTCATCTTGGACATGAAGCCGATATTCGCTTTGAGCCGTGGCTCGACGCCTTCTGATTCGATCCGCTCCAGCATTTCCGGCAGGCGGGTCAGATACTTCATGGTGGAATGGAAATCGACCTGCGCCGGAGGCGTTGGCGTCAGCAGGACATCGCTGGCCGCAATCGCATTCAGCATAAAGGAATCAAGGTGGGGACCGGTGTCCAGGAAGATGAAGTCATAGTCACCTGCCAGACGGTCGATCACATTACGCCGCAGGACCTCTGAAGGCGCCACGCCAGGCAGATGTTCAGCCACCAGCTCTTCCCAGTCGCTGGCAACAAAACCGTCGTCGATTGACGCCGGGATCACGTCCACACCGGGCATCACGGTTGGCTTGATAAACTGCTCTCGCAGCTGATCGGCATCCAGGTCGTTAAGCATCGCCTGCGCAGCGGTTTCGAGCACCGAACCGACGCTGTTGGTGTGGCTCAGGAACATGGTGCTCGAAGCCTGAGGATCGAGGTCGATAACCAGGATACGCAGATCGTTGTGCAACATAGAAGGGTGCGCGCGCATGCCATGTGCAAGGGTGACCGTGCTGACGGTTTTGGAGACGCCGCCTTTCAGGCTGACAACAAATACGACAAAGGGGCCATCATGACGATCGCGATATTTAGGGACTTTACGATGCTGATAAATGTCGACCACGTTCTGAATGGTCAGTGCGTACTGTGACGTGCTGCCGGTCTGTTTTTTGCCAAACTGATAGCCTGCGGCTTCCATATCGCTGATCGCGGCAACCACAGCATGTTTGCTCAGCAGCGGCATGTTGGCGACCGCATTGCGGGAGAAGGTCTGATAAAAGCCGGTCTGGTTAAATTCCTGACGTTGCTGTTCAATATGATCGCTGAGTCCATGCAACATGGAGTTGGCACGCGTGGCCATCTCCAGCACTCCACCATAATCACGCTTCATAAGCCCCTCTTTATTAATGTTTTTGGCATACTACACAAAAAGCAGCGACCTGCCAATTTTTTAGAAAAATGCTAAAAACCTGGATTTTTCATTACGGAGTGATGTGAAGTCGGGGCGGCAGTGGCGGGGTGTATGTGTCTTGTATGGCTTTATAACGTAAAGCGGAATGATGACTGTAGAAGGGCGTAAAGGGTATATGCAGGAAAATGGGCTCATGCCTTCTCATTATGCCGTCTGAGCTTCCGGTCAGGATAATGAAGGTTATTTAATGGTGTTTTCAGCATGAAAATTTCATTAAATTTCATTTAAATCAGTAATTTATAAGAGAAAATGCCTGGTGAAAAATTCCCTTTTGGCTTTTGTGCCACAGATTTCAGAGGGGTTATTCGTTTAACGTGCATATGACCTCTGAGTCTGCTCTTAAGATACCGTTTCACAAGATACTAAATTACGTACCGGCATCCGCGAGAGGTAAATTACCTGACAGATAAAGTGTAATGGGCCTGTTCAGATGATTTATTAAAAAGCCTGAGGCTGATATCGGTTGTTGTCACAATCCGCAATCCCTCGCCACCTTCGCCATGCATACCTGTTCCATATATGTAACGTTACATCAGTAGTACAAATCGTGGCTTTACTCAGCCAGACCCGTGTTCACTATAGTGGCTGCTGAATTTCATTCACCGTTCTGTAAGCAGGGCAGGGTAATTTACAAAAACCGTTCAGTCAGTAACAAAGATCCAAGTACAACTTCGTCAGGTTGCTGTTAATCAGTGCAGAGGTTTAATGAAAGTGCGGCTCATAAAGATGTTCGTATTTTCGTTCAAGAGCTAACTCTCTGCTGTGCTGATGGTGGTGTCAGTTATTTTTGCGGCTACTTTCTGTCAGAAAGTCAGAAGCCTTTCTCTCATCATCTTTAATAGCGCGATGCCCGTTTATGCGCGACGCTGTAAAGTTCTGCGGATGTTCAGATACGATGTCATGGTTAATGCCGTTGTTGTTAAGTCTGACTTATCAACAGCAGTCCCTAAGTCAGCTATTCGAAATGCTGCTTAAGTCTGCATCTGCATAGATTCTGATTGTCATTTTTTGCTCCTCAACTCCTTTGTTCTTCTGTCAGGGTTAAACTACTGTCCCTGTAGCATTTCTCATTTATGCCCGATAACCGTTATAAAAGCGCTGACAGAACATTTCCGGATGGTGTTTTCATCATGAAAATAAAGTAAATTAACTTTTAAAATCAATAATTTACTATTAATTTTTTATGGTGAAACGTTTCCGGAGCACTCTTCTGGTCTGACGGCCTGACGCCAGTCTCCTGTTTAGCCAGCATGTTGCGGCAGATGCCCGCACATTCTTCTTTATCGCCCATTTTAGACTGTTTCAACATTGTATGACCCTCTCCTGTCTGACCGGTTTCTGTACGAACGGTAAAACAGGCTGCGCTTTGACCTCAGTCCATGCGTCTTTTTTTATCCCCGTTATCCACAGGCCAGATCCAATTGTTCGATCCTTAATAGATCAAACTGAGATCCTAAACAGATCCCCGCAGCCCTCCAGGCCTTGTCACACAACGCCTGAACGGGGATCAGTAACCACTATAGCGAGAAGAATAACCACTGTAGCGAGTACAACAACCACTATAGCGAGGAAAGCAACCGCGCTGGCGAGTGACGGATAACCACTGTAGCGAGTAAATGGCCTTTCAGCGTGTGGATAAGCTGCTGCCAGGAGCTACTGAGGTACTTTTATGGGGTCAGGTAAGCGAAACGCCTACAGAAAGTGATCGGCGGGTCAGAGAGTTGCATAGTTTTCAGTCAGAACAGATGAATTATCCACTGGGTCGATCCAATAACAGATCCTCATAAGATCCGTGAGAGTTCCAAAGAGATCCCGCCATCCCGCGAGGCGCTGGTGTGCCTGCCTTCCGGCTGTGTCACTAACCACTATAGCGAGTAAAACATCCACTGTAGCGAGACAATTAACCACTATGGCAAGTAGATTAACCGCTATAGTGAGTGATAGTATCCACTGTATCGAGTAGCGGCGGCTTTTGCCTGTTCACATCACGGATCTTCCCCATGCCAAGAAAAGAACCAGATATCCTGAACATAGCGGAGGCGTTTAGCGAAACGGATAAACGCACCGGTGAAGTTGTTACGCTGACTCCCAACAGCAATAACACCGTGCAGCCGGTAGCGCTGATGCGACTTGGCCTGTTTGTTCCCACGCTTAAATCCACCGCACGCAGCCAGAAAAACCAGATGAACGCCATGGACGTGACTCAGGATCTGAAACAGTTATCCCTGGTCAGGTCAGAAGGCTACGACAACATCAAGATCCTGGGTGCACGGCTGGATATGGATAACGATTTCAAAACCTGGGTCGGGATCATCCGCGCGTTTGCCACGCATGAGTGTCTGGGAGACACGGTAACGCTCTCATTCGTCGAGTTTGCCAAACTCTGCGGCATACCCTCTGCGCGGCTCTCCTCGAAGCTCAGGAGCCGTCTGGACGCGTCGCTGACGCGCATCGCCTCCAATACCCTGACATTTACCAGCAAAGGCGGCGAAAACTACACCACGCACCTGGTGCAGTCGGCTAAATACAGCATCAAGAAGGACACGGTAACGCTGCAGGCGGATCCCAAGATCTTCGAACTCTACCAGTTTGACAGAAAGGTTCTGCTTCAGCTGAAAGCCATCAATGAGCTGGCACGCAAAGAGTCTGCTCAGGCGCTCTACACCTTTATCGAAAGCCTGCCGCCAAAGCCCGCACCGATCTCCATGGCCCGTCTGCGCGCCCGGCTTAACCTGACCTCGCGCGTGATCACCCAGAATGCCACGGTCAGAAAGGCCATGGAGCAGTTAAAAGAGATTGGCTATCTCGACTACACTGAAACGCGTCGCGGCTCGTCAGTCTACTTCTGGGTTCACTATCGCCATCCGAAGCTGCGCCCGGCCGAACTGCCGCTCAGTAAGTCCGGCCTGATCGATGATGAGATGGATGAATTTGACGATCTGGATATCGACCCCGGCGTAATCGATGTCAGCCTGCCTGAACCCTTGCTCGAAGAGGAGAGCAGTGAACTGGTCATGGTGTCGCGCGAAGAAAAAGAGTTACTCAACAAGATCCGCAAGCAGAAGAAGCTGTAAGGGACGAGCGTTGCATACCGCAGATCTCCCGGCACCTTTCAGCAACCACTGTAGTGAGTCACGTTACTCGCTACAGTGGATATCTGCAAAATATCCTCTCCCGAACTCACACTTACTGCTTACTGCTTACTGCTTACTGCTTACTGCTTACTGCTTACTGCGCGCCTGGCCTGCTGCGGCGCAGGCGAAGTCCGGCTGCTGACGATGTGACAGGGTCAGGCCAGCTTTTACTCGCTACAGTGGTTACTCACTGCGTTCAGGAGAGAAGAGGGGCTGATAAACCTCTACTGTTAACTCGCTACAGTGGTTATTTTCTCTTTTCAGCAGATGACAGCCCGGACTGACGCAGGACGCGGCACGGTTCAGGGGCCATCATCCCGCCTGCGCCTTTCCTGATTTACTCGCTATAGTGGTTATCTGACCTGTCAGGGCACTTTAATCTGCCATTTCAGCTCTGTTCTGATCCGTGTTTTACTCGCTATAGTGGTTGCCCGCTCACTTTTTCGCTAAATTGCCGGTTTATCAGACGGATTAGCGCGCGGGCAGAGGAAACGTTCTCGCTACAGTGGTTATCAGATGAGTACAGAAAAGCGCAGTTTACTCACCATAGTGGTTGTTAACATGTAAGCGCTGTGATTGCAGCGGCCACATAATCAAGATTGTAAGTACTCACTATCAATATGAACCAGGTTTTCAGGTTTTATCCCCACGCTATTGCTCTGGCTAACGGATACACCACTACTCGCTACAGTGGTTAGCCATCAGCAATCCTGATCTTGTTTGAATGATGCCCGCCATCAGAACAGCCCCGGCACCGTGCCTCTCTGACGCCCGCCGACAGCATTACACTCCCGTTTACGCCGCACAGGGCGCCCGTTGCGGCTCTTCTCGCTATAGTGGTTACCCTAAAAGAAAACCTTAACGGGCGGTTAAACCAGCAGGCGGCCAGAACCGGCGTACGTAAGGAGCCGCGATGGCGGGTGGTGTGCATTAATCCGCTGTGCCACTGAAGGCACGGGCTGAGGTGAAAGGGTACTCGCTACAGTGGATAGCCGGTGCATTGTGTTATCCGGTTCAATGATGGCCTTTCCGGGATCTCTTTCTCTGCCGGATAGGATTACTCGCTATAGTGGTTATCTACAGAAGCTCAGCGGCGCGGTGGTGTAACCACGGGATCTCGTGACGTGGTCACGCAGGGGAAGAGAATATCGCAGGGCAGGGGGAGGGGGAGTGTGTCTCTTTCTGCCGGCGGCAAAAAAAAGCGGCACTGAGAAGTGCCGCCTGACCAGGCTGTGCTGCGCGAAGGTTACATCGCTTCCCGGTATTCGGGCCAGGCGACAGACTGCGCCTCGTAGCGACCCGCCGCGGCAAACAGCGTGCCCTGGAAGTTGATAACCCCTGCCGCTTCCAGCCACATCCACTCTTCAGCCTGCACGATACCCGCCGCGATAACGGTGATCTCCAGCGCTGAACAGCATTTAATAATGGCCTGTACCACTGCCTGCTTAGGTCCGCTGCGATGGACGTCGCGGGTGATGCCGGCATCGATACGAATGCGGTCAGGCTGAATGTGGGTGAGCAGGGATAATCCTGCTGAACCGTCACCGAAATTGTCGATCGACAGGCTGATGCCGACGGCTTTCAGGGCGCGCACAGCGTCAGAGAACGCCTCCAGCTGCGAGATCACCGCGGTTTCACTCACTCCGATCACCACCTGCTCGGGCACCAGTCCTGCCTGCCCAATGGCGGACACGATCTGCGCGACAGCATCGGGAACGATAACCAGCGTCATCGGCAGCAGGCTGACGTAGAGCGTCATGCCGTCCGGGCAGACTCTGCCGGCATGGCTGAGGGACTGCTTAAGCGTTTCCAGGTCTTCGGTATAAAGCGCATCGCCGGCAACCGCCTCAGACGCTGCCGGACGTACCGTGGTGGCTTCAATCGCCGTCACGCGACGTGCCAGCGGATCCACGACCGGACGGAAGCTGACGCCTTCTGTCTCCGGACGCGACGCGGGCACCTCGTTGTGTTCAGAAATAAATTCCCAGTAACCCGGCGGGAGAACCTCGTAATAGTTCTCTTTCTCGCGGGATTCGACGAAGGTACGCAGGAATTGCAGTGCCCGATCATCATAGGTCAGCTGATATTTCGACGTTCCCTTATCCAGCACCGCCTGCAGCAGTGATGAGCGGTCATGTTCACGCAGGTCGAACAGCGACATGCCCGCGTTACCAAAGCGGCGGTAAGGCGCATAGTCACGCATCAGTTCCACGACATTATGATGCCGGCGGTCGGCACAGATACGCTCATAAACCGCGAGGATGCCCGCTTCAGGGCCCTCAAGCAGCTGGAAGAAGTGCGTACCGTTGAAAAGCAGAATGCCGGTCACGTCGTGAGCCGTATTGATTTTGCTGGCGTTATCGACCATCTCTGGCAGGGTTCTGACCGGAAAATCATCTGAAATATGGCTGCGGTAAATGATGGTAGTTAACATGTGCAGCTCCTGTTCATATAGTTGTTGCGCACACGCTAACATTGTTCAAAAAATGTTTCATCTCTCTTTGCAGGATCCCGCACAGCGTGCACCACGCAAGGCGGCACTAAGCGAAGCGGCAAACGGCTGAGCGGTAAAAGATATCAGAATGTCCTGATAACGGTGAACCGCAACACGACAATCGATCGCGCCGGATTGCTTTAAAAACAGTCACCACGCAGTTTCCAGTGAAGCCACTGGTCCAGGGCCTGCTCGTCCAGGGGTTTCGAATAGAAGAAGCCCTGTGCCTGATCGCAGCCATATTCCGTCAGGGAAGCCACCGTATCCGTACACTCAACCCCCTCTGCCACCACGGTGTAGTCCAGCTCTTTCAGCATGGCGATGATGCTGCGGGCAATAATGCGTGAAGCCGTATCGGAGGAAAGCTCGCTGATCAGGGATCGATCCAGCTTAATGACGTCCAGCGGCATACGGCGCAGATAGCTGATATTGCTGTAGCCGGAGCCAAAATCATCGAGTGAAATCGTGAATCCCCGCTCCCGGAGCATCTCCAGCCCGCGCAGGGCGGTCGGGCTTTCCAGAATACGTTCCGTCTCCAGACATTCAATGCCCAGCAGAGAGGTCGGCAGCTTAGCCCTTTGCATCTTACTTTCCAGCTCGGCGGCAAATCCCTCGCGGGCAAAGTCCCGTACGCTGACGTTAATCGTCAGGGGCAGCTGAATGCAGTGATTTCGCAGACGGCTGAGGCGTTCGATGGCCTGATCGATGATCCACACGGTCAGTACGGAGAGCAGATCTGTCTGCTCTGCCAGCGGGATAAACGCGCCGGGTGAAAGTTCGCCCCGGCAGGGATGCTTCCAGCGGATCAGCGCTTCCAGTCCGACCGGTTTCCCCTTCTGCAGACAGATTTTCGGCTGATACACCATATAAAGCCCGATATTCTCACGCAGCGCGGTTTTAAGATCGGTCATCAGCAGGAAATCTTCCGAGCGCTGCGTTTCTGCCTCTTCGTCAAAGCGCTGCGAGGGCAGCCCGCGGCCTACCGCTTCATTCAGGGCCGTGCTGGCGCGACGTAATACGTCAGACGCTGACATGCTGCCCGCCACAAAACCTGCTTCTCCGGTGTGCGGCGTCAGGGCGACAGAGAGCCCTTCATCGATGTCTGCGCTGATCCCTTCCAGACGCCCGGCGACCCAGGCTGCGCTGAGGCGGCTATCCGCCCGTGTCAGAATGGCAAACCGGCCCGTAGCCACGGTGTAGATCATCTCGCCGACCGCCGGACGCAGGCGCAGCGGCAGCAGGGTCGCCATATCTTTCAGCAGACTCTCGACCGGGCCCATCCCCATGGTGCGGGCCATCTCATAAGCCCGAGACATATCGATACAGTCGATCAGCACCAGACGGCGCGGCGTGATATCCCCGGCCACGGCCAGATACTGTAAATCACGGATCAGGCGCTGACGGTTAGGTAACCCGGTGACCGGATCCGTAAATCCTGCCGAGTGCCAGGCCTCCAGAAAGGACATCACCAGCGTGGAGAGCAGCGTCAGTGTGGTGATCTGATCGAAGGCAAAGGCATGGGGCTCGGTGTCGGTAACGCAGAGCGTGCCAAGGATGATACCGTCGCGGGTTTTCAGCGGCACACCGGCATAAAAGCGGATAAAGGGCGCACCGGTAATCAGCGGATGGGTGACAAACCGCACATCGTGATAGGTATCCGGGACGATCACCGCGCTGTCGCTGTCAACAACATGGCGGCAGAGGGAATCTGCGCGCGTAGAACGCTGCAGATCAAAATTATGAGACGCGCGGATGGTCTGATACTCATCATCCAGCACCGAAATAAAGCTGCCCGGGATCCCCAGAGCCTGGCTGGCCAGCCGGACAAATTTGCGCAGCACGTCATCGCGGCTCTCATCGGGGTCGCGCAGCGCCTGCAAGGCACGGCTTCGGCGCTCACTGTCGCCGTGTAAATGGTTAAGCATGTGTGTAAAACCCCCGCACCGGCTGATTACGGAGCGAAAAAGAAAACGGCCCGGAGCGAAATGTTATTCGGGCGGCAGGCAATAGTGCGTATTTTTTATTTTCATCTGAATGATAGGTGACGGCGCGGCAGGTGTCTCTTATTATTTTCTTTAACGCATAAAAGGGGGATTTACGATTCGAAAATTTAATCGAAGCAGGGATAGCGGCTTTCTGGCGGCAGATTTTATATTTGCAGGCTAAGCGTTAAGAAGTATGAATAATTATTTCCCGCCCGTGAACATTTAACATCCGGACAGATTACCGGTGATATTAACCCGGTTTTAACCGCAGCACGCCGGAAGCGTCAGACCGTGGATCGCGGCCCGCCCAGGCGTGAAAAGATAACCCGTTCAAACAACAGCTAAAAGCCGGGATGGCGCAGAAGCCCGCAGGGGAAACTGGTCGGCCTGCACCCGGCTGAAAGGGAAGAATCCACTCTGATGCTGGCGTTCACACAGCCTGTCAGTCAGCAGACAGTTTAGCGCTGGATATCATTCAGTGACTGGGCCGGACGACGAGGCGGTGGATTCTGTGCCAGCCATGCACGTACCTGTTCAATCTGCGGCCCGTTTTCGCGGATAGCGCGCGTCAGTCGCTCCTGTGTCGTTCCCAGCTCCTGTGTCCAGTAGGTGATCTGCCACTGTTCTCGGATCTCGACCTGCGACAGATCGTCGGGCGAGCGACGCTGGATAGCGTGTTTCATTTATGTCCTCCTCGGGTTGCAATGATTCGCCCGAAAAATGCCTCAGGCGAAACGCTTATCCTGATCAAGAAAGAAGCAGTGAGATAGCGGATTAATCCCTGAATGGCTTCCAGGGGGAATAACAGGATAATTCCTGGCCCGGGAAATAAGGCACTCAAACAAAATAGAAAAGTCCTCTTTCGGTCAAAATATGCCGCTTCGCTTGTGGCAGGATGAGCCGTAAATGGCTGACCTGATATTTGACAATTATTTAAAATAGTCAATTATTCACAGGTCTTTTCTCTGACCGCTTTCGGATCGCTTCGCTTTTAGTGATGACGCTGCTGTGATCGCTGGCGGTTCCACCCCTGTTAAAGGAGCGTTGTTTGGTTAATCGTCCCCCCCAGCCACCTGTACTTGTTCAGAGTAATGTGCGTGAACTTCGTCTGGCCGCCGGACTCTCTCAGCAGAGTGCGGCTGAACGTTTTGACCTGAGCCTGCGTGTCTGGCAAACCAAAGAAGCCGCGGGCAACCCGGCCTTATTAAGTCAGGGCGAATATGAATTACTGCTGTTGCTGGCCGGGCGTCATCCGCATTACGTGCTGGCACCCCACAATAAAAAATAGCCACGGCGTGAAAGCCTGATATTCACGTCAGGATAAAGGGCGGCTGAAGATAAAAAAAGTGCGCGTTGCCGACTTGAAAGTGCGCAGCTTATCCCTATTTATGAAGATGACCGGGAGAAATAAACCGGTCAGATGAACTTTTGGATGAACCTGTTCAGGAGATTATCACTATGTCATTACAACCCTTCTCAGCATTTCCTTCGCTGGCAGATTCTGTATTTTCAGATCGCTTCAGCCGTATCGATAAATTATTCAGTCAGCTTACCGGCGACACGCCGGTGACCTCCGCGCCTGCTTACGATCTGCAACGGTCTGAGACCAACCGTTATACGCTGACCGTCAGTGTACCGGGCTGGAAAGAGCATGAACTGGAGATCGAGCTTCGTGGCGGCCGGTTGTCCGTGGCGGGGCACAGAGAAAAAGAGGGCCAGGAAGCGTCTGGCGAGGCCCGCCAGCAGGAGAGTGGCTGGATCCATCGCGGTATCGCCCGACACGATTTCCAGCTGAGCTTTTCGATTCCCGAGCACATGAAGGTCACCGGTGCCGCGCTGGCAGAGGGCTTACTGAAGATCGATCTGTATCAGGAGATTCCGGAGAGCGAAAAACCGCGTCGTATCCCGATTGCGACCGACGGTCCGCGCACGCTTGAACATCAGTAAGGGTATCCGGGCGGAAACGGCTGAGGCTGTTCCGCCCTTTTATAATCCGGAAGAAAGCGCGGGGAAACCGGGGTCAGGCGCGTGTGGACTCAGCCTTAACCGGTGCCCGCAGGGCAGTATCAGTACCGGTCAGCATGACCGGTTCGCCGGCCTCAAGACTGGCGTGAAAGGCCGCCTTCATTGAGGCGCAGATACCATCGCCACACCACATGATATGATGCTCAAAACGTTGCCGGGCCACGGCAGGCACGCCAGACGCTTCTGCAGCCACTTCGACCCGGAATCCCTGGCCATTCAGCCGGATCGCCTCCATCCAGATTTCAGTTTCATCCGTGACGCTGACCGCCTCAAGAAACAGCGGCACGGTGCTGCGCCGAAGGGCGCCCCGTGTCAGCCGCTCCCACTGCCTGAGCACCGCGTGGTGAAAGCGCGCCTGACGCTGCGCGGCGCCTGCACTGAGGTCACTGCGCAGCCAGAGATTGAGCGGCCGCAGATAGCGGTTGACGTAATCATCACCACAGTAGTCTGTGCTCATGATCTGCAGTTCACGTTCGATATCGGCGTCAGAGTGCGAGGCCAGCAGTTGCAACATATCCTCTTCGCGGCAGGCCCAGCCACCCGGCAGCGTCACGCCGGGCCAGTTAAGCGCAGCGTGGATATCAAAAAGGGTATGGCCGCCTGACGTCATTTCGCGCACGCAGAGCGCGCGCGTAAGCTGCTGATCGGAATAGCCAGACGCACCCGGGGGTGTTATCAGTCCGGCCCTGCGCCAGCGGCGCAGCGTTTCTGGCAGGACACCGACGAGACCACAAACTGTGTCGGTAGAGTGATGAGGCATAGTGGATATCCGGAAAACTTAACGATCCCCTGTTCTGGGAAGATAAGCGGATTATGCGCGCCAGGAGTAAATAAAGAAACTATCATTTCCAAATTATTTGGCTTAGTGGATACCGGGGCCAGGCATGACGTTAAGCGGTGAGGTGGAGAGGCGGTCAGGGCAGAGGCCGGGCACAAAGATGCCCGGCAGCAGGTAACGCGTTACCACTGGTACTTGTTAGAATCTTCCCAGTCTTTGACTTCTTTCTCGGCACGATCTTTTTCGTAGCCGTAGCGTTCCTGAATTTTGCCGACCAGCTGGTCACGCTTCCCTTCCACAACGGTCATGTCGTCATCCGTGAGATCGCCCCATTTTTCCTTCACCTTGCCTTTGAACTGCTTCCAGTTACCGCCAATGCGATCTTCGTTCATGGTGATTCTCCTGATTACGGTTTTAGTCCAGGGACCTGATGGATATCTGTATTGCCTGATGGCTGTCAGATGGATCAAGCATGGCACAGCTTTTGCTTTTTGCAGCGAGGCGGTGTGAGCGGCATCAAACTCTGAGTAAAAGAGCGGCCGCAGCAGGCGATTCTCGGATGGCGCTAGGCGGGACGGCGTGCAGGCCAGCGCACTTCGGGCAGGCTATTCAGGGCCGGACGGGCAAACAGAAAGCCCTGGTAATAGCGGACGCCGGCACTTTCCAGCCAGAGCCACTCTTCCATTTTTTCAACGCCTTCTGCGATGACGGTAATCTCCAGCGCCTGGCAGCACTTCAGGATCGCCAGCACGATGGCCTGACGCGGGCCGCTGCGATGGATGTCAGTGATGAGCTTGCGGTCAATCTTCACCTTATCAGGCTGAAAATCGGCTAACAGGGATAAACCGGCAAACCCGGCGCCAAAATCGTCGAGCGCCAGGCTGATCCCGGCGGCTTTGAGCTGCTTAACCGCCAGATGAAAGGCATCGAAGCGGGAGATGATCTCATCTTCCGTCACCTCGACCACGATCTGCTCCGGCCGCAGCCCCTGTTGCCGGATCTGATCGAGCAGATGCTCCACGGCATCTTCGATCACCACCAGTGACATGGGCAGCAGATTGACGGAAAGCGTCTGCTCCCGCAGTCCCAGATGCCGCGCCAGCTGGAAAGCGTAAGTCTTGGAAGAGAGATCGGCCCGGTAGCGTTCACTTTCGGGCAGCCGGGCAAAGTAGTCAGCAGGCGAAGCGCCATGCCGACCGCGGATTAACGCTTCGCAGGAAACAATCCGGCGGTGGGTGGCATCCACAATGGGCTGTAGCGCAAATTCGCAGTGCTGATCCGCGGCCGGTTGAAAGGCGGTCGGCTCAGCAGTGAGGGAGAGGGGGGTTAGCGTCCATTCGCTGGCGGGATCAATTTCGATAAAGTTCTCTTTGTCCCGCCCCTCGACGAATGACCGCAGGAACTTCACGACCCTGTCATGCCTGATGCGCTCATCATTCAGCGTGACCCGCTTCAGCAGGGCATCCACCACGGCGTGCTTCGGATAATCACGCAAATCGAACAGCGCCATGCCGGCATCGGCAAAGCGACGCGCAGGCGCGTAATCCCGCATCAGTTCAATCAGGTTAAAATGGCGATCGTCCGTGCTGATGCGCTGATAAACCCTCTGGACATTATCCACACTGCCTTCCAGTACCTGAAAAAAATGCTGGCCGTCATAGAGCAGGATCCCGGTGACCTCCGCTTCGGCATTTTTAACACTGGCGCGCTCCACCAGCGCTTTTAACCGCTCTGGCGAGACAGAACCCGCAAGCTGGCTACGGTAAATGAGGGTGGAGAGCATAAGCGGACTCGCATGGCAGAAAGTGACCTGTTAAACATATCACAGAACAGTCGCGACTAAGGGCGCAACTGCGGCCATTATGCGACGCTGCTCGCGGCATCAGCGGGAATGATCCTGCCGTCAGGCTACAGACAGAGCGGACAGATACAAAGAAAAGCCCCCGCATACGCGGGGGCAAACAGCGGATAAAGCTCATTTTTATTACGTCACGGCATCCCTGGTGAGGCGCCGGTCAATCGGGCAGGGCCTGATTATGACCCACTTTTTATTCTCCTTACCATGTTGTTATGGCAGGCTTTTAAAGCGGGAAACCATCAGTTTTTCCGATAGATTCAGGAAATTCATTGCAATTCAAATAATTACTTTCCGGACGAGACAGCTCAGGTTCAGCCTGTGAATCATCAGGTTACAAATCAATCATCTTGTCAGATAGCGGCTTAACAGAACCCATACAGTCTGCATCACGGCCTGCGGAGCATGAAACGCGCCCGCTGTCTTACCTGAAAAAGTGCCCCCTGTTTAAAGGGGGCAAGGGTAGGAGTCAGAACACACTGTAAAAAATGTGGATTTCTTTACAGAGCCATTTAAAGATAGGGCAAAACGGTCTCTGATGCCGCTGCGGTTATTCTTTTTTTTGAGGTGCATTCTCATTTGCAGAGATCTGATCATGATTAAACTTATTTAAATTCAGTGCGTTAATCGATTATGAAAACGATTTCTAAGATTTGGATTAAAGTCTGCTTTCGGTCGCCGCTTCGGCTATGACTGGCCACAATCCGCCCTTTTTTCCGCATCAGTGACCGGTCAGACAGGCAGACTTGACCTCGTCAGTGAGTAAATATACTGTTTATGTATACAGTAACATCCCACTTAACGATGCCCGGAGCCAACGGTATGTCACAGGATGATGAGATCTGGACGGCGTTCAGAGAAGCGATACGGCGTGATGACACAGGTCACTGCTCTGTCAGTACCCGTGATTTTGTGGCCGCCCTGCAGCAGCACAACGCCCCGCATTCGCTGCGGGCTGCGAACCGGTGGATAGAGATACATATCTCTACGTTCAGTGACATCTCCGTTGAGGCGGGGGAATGTCGTCTGTTTCAGGTGCCCGCGGTACGCGATTAACCGCGCCGCGGGACCGGAATAAAGTGAGCGGAAAGTGTCTCAGCCGGACCGCTGCAGAACGTGCAGGCTGATTCGCCGGTCAGACTCTGGAGACAGAGGGATGCTGCTGGCCAGCCCGATCCTGATAGTTTGCGCTGGTAACAGGGCTTTTCTCGCAGGCGATGCGGGCCCGCTTCATTGCGTTCTTGCGCTTTTTAAGCTTGATCTTCGGTAATCCTTCCTTGAACTGTGCCGTCAGTGACGCAGCCTGCTGCTCGTTCGCAACGCGACAGATAAAGAGTTTGCTCTTGGTCTGACGGCTGACATCAATGGCATAGATCTCCACGCCTCTGCTGCACACTTCATATTCTACGTCCGTAAACTGCATGTGTGGCCAAAGACCGGTTCTGGTTTCAAATTGAGCTAAATTCATGGCGACGACCTTTTTTTATTGTAAGCGTTATTGCTACCCGTCAGACAGACATAAGCCTGGTCGGGCCAGTGAGCATAGACCAGAATCAGCATTCCGCCAGTCGATTCACTGATTTAATCTGGCCCTGCCACAAATGGCTAAAATCTCAGCCAGCAGCGCGCAGAAGAGCAGCCACTGAGACCATGATTATCAGAGAACCGCCTGCTGGCATCCCACACGCACTTCTGTTCTCATCGCCCGATCAGGGACATCATCCCGCCCTCTCTGAAACCACAGGACCGTTCATCGGTAAAGCCCGGATCCCTGGCGGCACACAAGAGCGTCAGCAGGTGCCGGGGGAGGGAGCCATGAAGGGTGGCGGCTGCGCGGCAGCGGTGAGAGGCGGTCAGAGCGATCCGGCGGCATCGCCAGGAGTAACCGGTAAGCGTTGTACGCAGCGCCGGTCGCCCCATAGTTCACGCTGTGAGAGACGCAAGGAAAAATAAAAAAATATCGTCACGGCGATCTGTTAAAGCCGCGCACGATGCCGCCGATAAGAACGATCGGCATCGTAGCCATTTTTAGTTTTATCTTCTCCCAGGGGCCTCATCATGACTATTACACAGCGTCTTATGCTGATTTTCTCGTTGCTTGCAATGTCACTGATTGTATTGGTGATCATCTCGGTATCCGTGATTTCGGGCTTTCAGTCACGTTTCGAATATGTGCAGACGAATGCGATACCCAGCATTCGGGACCTGAACAAATCGATCGGCGTCACTAATCAGTTGGGTATTGCGCTTTATCGTCATTACAGCATCCGCGATGCAGAAAAATATCCGGCTGCAGAAGAGCGCATTGAGAATCTGCTGCAGCAGATTAAAACGTTAAATGACCATTACATGGCGAACGACATCTCGAATGAAGAAGACAGGGCACTGACTGAGCAGGCTGAAAAAAATCTGGATGCCGTGCGCGGCGCGCTGCCGGCCTTTCTGGCCGCCTCGCGCGGCCATGATGAAGCCGTTACGCTGCCACTGTTACAGGGTGAGAACGGCATCGGTGCCGCGGCCCGTAAGATGGAGTCTGATTATACCCGCCAGATTCAGTTAAATATCGATATCGGTGAACAGCTCCGTGCAGAGAACCAGCGTGTCTACAGCCGGACACTGTGGGCGATGTCGGTCGGCTCGCTGCTGCTGATCCTGGTACTGGCCGCGTTCTCCGCCAGGGTTATCCTGGGTATCCGAAAAAGTCTGAATGGCATGGTCAGTACCATGACGCAGGTCAGCCATACCCTTGATCTGACCCATATGGCTGAGGTTCGCGGAAAAGACGAAATCAGTAAAACGGCGTCAGCCTTTAATCAGCTGCTGGCGCGGGTGTCCGGCACGCTGCTCTCCGTCAGTCACGCAGCACAGTCAGTCAGCACCGGTTCGACCCAGATAGCGGCGGGCAACGAAGATCTATCGGCGCGTACCGAAGAACAGGCGGCCTCGCTGGAGCAGACGTCCGCCAGCATGGCAACGCTGAGCGATACGGTGCGCCAGAACGCAGAAGGCGCAACTCAGGCCAGCACGCTGGCGAATAACGCCAATCAGATGTCGATTCAGAACGGTACGGCCGTGAAGCAGATGCTGACGACGATGGATGATATCCGCGCCAGCTCGGCAAAAATCTCTGAAATCACCGGCCTGATCGAGGGGATTGCATTCCAGACCAATATCCTGGCGCTTAACGCAGCAGTTGAAGCCGCGCGTGCCGGTGAACATGGCCGCGGCTTTGCGGTGGTCGCCTCTGAAGTCCGTAATCTTGCGCAGCGATCCTCTTCAGCAGCACGCGAGATCAAGGATCTGATCTCCACCTCCGTTTCACAGGTCGAACATGGCTTAGAGCAGGCGGGCGGTGTCGGTTCAAACAGTGAAAATGTCCGTCAGGCGATTCAGCAGGTCACCGATCTGGTTAATGAGATTGCGGCGGCAACCGCCGAGCAGAGCAAAGGCATTGAGCAGGTTCATCAGGCGATCGGCCAGATGGATGAGGTCACACAGCAGAACGCCTCGCTGGTGGAAGAAGCGTCATCCGCTTCGAAATCGCTGCAGGAGCAGGCGGAGGCGCTGTCAGGCCTGGTCGCCACCTTTACGCTGGAGAGCAACAGGCGTGCCGGACCTCAGCCGCAGGCGGCGGCTGTGCGTCGTCCTGCATTCCGGGCCCGTCAGCCGGAACGCCAGGGCATAGATATGGCGCAGGCCAACTGGGAAAGCTTCTGATAGCCAGGCCGTAATATCATCGCCTCCACACCGTGGGGGCTTTTTTATTCCGGTCAGAATGAAAACGGGCGCATATGATTTAATAAACAATGAAAACGATTTCATTATGAAAAAGGAAAGAGTAAATTAACTCTTTCGGGTTAGGATCGGCGCAGGCCCTATTTCAGTTAAAAGCCGCCATGGCCATTAATATCGAAATGAGAATCGATCAGATACAGTGCGAAGCTCAGTTATCGGCGACATCTTATTTATCTTGAATTTCTTTGTTTTCAAAACATGCATGCTGAAGACAGGCTAACGGCTAAAATGATTACATGCGGTAAGATTAATTTATATTGCTGTTTTATATGCCTATTATCAGGTTTGGCTTAAGCGAATGTTGCAGTAAATATCGTCATTTTATTCACTGTAAAATAACAGAACGCAACCTATACTCCTTTCCGTTGTGGTACGTATTTCTGAACTTTAAAGAAATCCCCTTTCTTCATAGCGATATTTCGTCGCATGAGACGCCTATGGTTATGTCACGGAAAGGGTAAAAATAAAATTACATCACACATTTTGTGCACGGCACCCCTGCACACCTCACACACATCAGAGCGGAAAGAATGAAGAAAATACTCGACCGGATTAATTTACCTGCGAAGTTCCTGTTACTGGGTTCTTTTGCGTTGGTACTGTTTATTCTCCCTACCTTCCTGTTTATTCAGACGGGCAATCAACTTATCGATACTAAAAATGTCGAGCTGTCGGGCATACCGGTAGAGAAGAAAGTCCTGAAATTACTTAACCTGTTGCAGCGTCATCGTGCTGAGAGCGCTATCGCCATCTCCCTGAATAAGGCAGATAACGCACCCCGTATGGAGCTGGTCGCGCAAATCAATACCTTATCCCGGACGATTGAGGATGATCTGCGTAAGAATGACGAACAGGCGCCGCCGCTGAAGTCGCTGCAACGGGTCACCCAGGAGTGGGACCAGCTGCAGAATGATATCAATGCAGGCCAGCTGACGCTGGCAACCAGCCTGACGCGCCACGCGCATCTGATTCAGGGTCTGCTGGACACCAATCAGGATGTGCTGGATTTCTATCAGCTGTCGCTGGATGCTGACTTAAACACCTATCAGCTGATCGTCAGTATCTACAGCCGCCTGCCGCTGCTGACCGAAACCCTGGGTCAGATCCGCGCCAATGGCACCTCGCTGATTGCGTCCGGTAACATCTCAGAGACCGATCGCAGTCGTCTGGCGTTCCAGATCGACAATGGCAGAACGGCGCTGACGCAGTTCAGCAAAAACATGGATAAAGTTTTCTCCATTGAGCCTGAGCTGAAAAGTGCGTTTTCCGGCCTGGCCCAGGACGCCAGTCAGCAGGCACAGGATGCGCTGCAGCTGGCAGATAGCATTTTTGTCAGCGGGCACGCCAGCGTGGCACCGGTGGAATATGTCCGGGTCTTTACACAGGCGATCAACCGCTATGCCGAACTGGGCAACCAGAGCAGCATCCGGCTGGAGCAGATGATGGAGCTTCAGATCGATCAGAAACGCCAGTCGCAGTATCTGCTGCTGGCAGGACTGCTGGCGGTGGCGCTGCTGGCCATCATCGTGGCCGTCATGATCACCCGCTCGGTTACCCGACCGGTTAAAGAGGCGGTCGAAGTGGCCAGCCGCGTGGCCGCCGGGGATCTGACGGCGCAGATGATCGTTTCCGGCAGCAACGAAATGGCGGAGCTGCTGAATGCGCTGCTGCGTATGCAGGAGCGTCTTTCCCAGCTGGTCTCCGATATCAAAGGTAACGCCGCCACCATTGCCAACTCTTCCGAAGAGATCGCGCGCGGCAACGGCGATCTCTCGTCACGCACGGAAGAGCAGGCGGCGTCACTGGCGGAAACCGCGGCCAGTATGGAGCAGCTGGCGGCCATCATTAAGCAGAATGCGGATAACACCCGCTTCGCGTCGGATCGCGCCGAGTCTGCGACCCAGGCGGCCCTCTCCAGTGGTGCCGCGATGGATTCCGTGATGGAGACCATGCATAAAATCCGTGGCAGCTCCGGCAAGATTGAAGAGATCACCTCGGTCATCGACAGCATCGCCTTCCAGACCAATATCCTGGCGCTGAATGCGGCGGTTGAAGCCGCGCGTGCCGGTGAACAGGGCAAAGGGTTCGCGGTCGTCGCTTCTGAAGTCCGGGCGCTGGCGCAGCGTTCAGCCAGCGCAGCGAAAGAGATCAAGGGCCTGATTGAGCAGTCAGTGGGTCATGCGCAGGAAGGGATTGCGATGGCGCAGAATGCCGGTGATAAAGTTAAGCAGAGCGTCAGCGCCATTGAACAGACCTCTCAGCTGATGCGCGACATCTCCTCCTCATCGGAAGAGCAGAGCAGCGGCATCCTGCAGGTCAATATTGCGGTAAACCAGATGGATCAGGTGACGCAGCAGAACGCCGTGCTGGTGGAAGAGTCAGCCTCGTCAGCCGATGAGCTGGCCGCGCGGGCAGTGCAGCTTCGTACGATGGTAGCCGTGTTCCAGACGGCATAACCGAGCCGGACAGCCACCCGCGGGTGGCTGTTCTTTCTGTCAACCCATCCCGCTACGCCTGATGATCCCGCAGACAGGCCAGATAACGCGCGCCCGACCGCATAACCTTCTCTTTAGCCTCCTGACGCATATCCTGACCGTCAAAAGCCCCGTAGAGCCGATCAAACTTCACGCCGGCAAGCCGATGCAGAATATCGCCTACCGTCGCGGCCGACAGCGGCAGCATATTGGGATAGCTCCACATAAACGACGCGCCATGGGCGCCCGGCGTCACCTGAATAATGTCACCCGCCAGCATGACGCCGCCATGCTCATCCCAGTGCAGCACGCTGCCACCGGGAAAATGTCCGCCCAGCCGCATCAGCGTGACAGACGGCATCAGCGTCAGTGATTCCCCCTCCCAGAAGCGGATATGCGGACTCTCCCGCACAATCCACTGCCGATCGCGGGCGTGCAGATGAATGGGCGCGTTAAAGGCTTCGGCCCACTCCTGCATGGTGGTGTAGTAGTGCGGATGCGAAATCGCTATCGCATCAATGCCGCCCAGCGCCGTGATCAGGGTGCAGGTGGCGTCATCCAGATTGGCAATACAGTCCCAGAGCACGTTGCCGTGCGGGGTGCGCAGCAGAAAGGCGCGCTGGTTGATGGCAAAGGCCGGCACGGTTTTAATACTCAGCAGCGTGTCGCTGTGCGCCTTCCACTGGTTGGCATGGCTGGCGCGCAGCGCGTCCAGCGCGATCCAGTGCTGACCGTCGGCCGGGATATACTGGCGCTCATCCTCACAGATTTTACAGTGCGGATAGGTGGCCTGAAGAGGGTAAGCGGTGCCGCAGGCGGTACATAACATGGTCATAGTGATCTCCTTTATCTCACTCAAGCTTATGCCGCCCGGCGGAAACCGCCCACCCATCATCGGGCGTGACGCTACTAAGGCTGACGACGCAGAGTGATCCGCGTCAGCTCTGAGGGGCGGCCCAGCCGGACCGCCATGCCGGGCCAGAGCGCCGTGCCGTTATTCACATAGAGCTGCATCCCGTCGACCTGATAAAGCCCGGAGACGAACCCGGCATTAGGCTTCGCAAACAGCCGATCCAGTCCGATAATCAGGCCGCCATGCGTATGGCCGGAGAGCTGGACATCCACCCCCTGCGCCGCGTTCTGTCGGGCATTGCGGGGCTGATGGTCCAGCAGGATCACCGGCGCGTCGTCCGGTGCCTGGGCCAGCGCGTGCGCCAGATCGGGCCCGGTCGCATTTCTGCCGGGCGCGGAGGCATCCGGCAGACCGGCGAGCACCAGCTTCGCGTCGCCGCGGCGGATAACGTTATGGCGGTTAAGCAGCGGCTGCAGCCCCAGCGATGCCAGATGCGCCGTCCAGATCGCCTGATGAAAGAAATATTCGTGGTTGCCGGTAATCGCCCAGACGCCGTCAGGGGCAGCAAGCCCGCTCAGCGGCGCCACATCCTGCCGCCGGTGCGCCAGGCTGCCATCGATTACATCGCCCGTTACCACGATCAGATCGGCATTCAGGGACATCGCCCGCGCCACCATCGCGCGGGTCCAGGCGGCATTAAACAGCCGGGTGATGTGCAGGTCCGTGAGCTGCAGAAGCTGATAACCCTCAAACTCCGCGGGCAGGTTAGGTAACACCAGCGTCACCTCTTTCACCGGCGGAACCCGGATGGCCTGCTCTACCCCGACTACCGCCAGCACCATCGCCAGCCCGGTGGCCAGATAACGCACGCCGGGCGCCAGCTCCAGCGGGTGACGCAGCAGCAGGGCGAGCAGCATCACGGCATCCATCAGCATCTGTAACAGCGCCAGCAGCAGAACCGTGCTGTAGGCCCAGTTAAACAGAATAATGAGCATGCGGGGCATTTCAGCGGAAAAAAGGCCGCCCGAGGTGAAGCGACTCACCAGCAGATACTGCGAAGCCAGCAGCACCAGCGCGGAGAGCAGGATCTTCAGGGCCAGAGGCAGAGACAAAGGAATAATAACGCGCACAATTACATACCAGCTGGGTAAGCTGAAAATCAGGTGAAACATGGCAATCTTCCGGTAGGGCGCCAAGCATCAGCGCAGGCAGTAAAGAGATGATCGTGCATAAAAGCGGTGTTTCGCTTTGTAGTGTATACGATGCCAGGGCAGGCGATGCTTCACGCGCTGTGCTTAAGGGAAGAATGCAGAAAAAGAGGAGGGTAGTGCAGAAGAAAACAGCGTGACCGGGCGATTGGTCACGCTGACATCACAGGGTATTAACGTAACATGCCCGACGTGGGTTCAGTCGTTTCAGTTACGCGCGTCATGGCGATCGGAATGCTTTTATACGCCGGGATGCCGCTTTTGGTATCGTGACTGTCGATGGGAACCATCACGTTGGCTTCCGGGTAGTAAGCGCCAACCGAACCCGGTGCCATATCGATAATCACGATGGTCAGGTTTTTCATCTGGCGCGAGGTGGGATTACCCTCCGGATCCAGCGCCACCAGATCGACACGGTCACCGCTCCGCACCTGCCGTTTTTCCGCCTCTTCACCGTTGATGAACAGCACATCGCGACGGCCCGTCACGCCCCGATAGCGGTCATTGAGCCCGTACAGCGTGGTGTTGTACTGGTCATGGCTGCGCAGCGTGGTGAGCACCAGATCGTGGCATTTCAGCGAGCGGGGATCTTCATTGATGCCCTGCATCACCTTAAATTCGGCACGGCCTGAAGGCGTCAGCCAGACGCGCTCCGACGCCGCATTGTAGAGCCGGAAGCCACCGGGATGCTGGATCCGCTCATTAAAGTTTTCAAACGCCGGGAAAACCGCCTCAATCGCGTCGCGGATGCGGCTGTAGTCGGCGACCATGGCTGACCAGTCCACCACGCTGTCCGGCAGCGTGGCTTTGGCCAGTGAAGCCACCAGCGCCGGTTCTGATTTCAGATGCGGCGACGCCGGATCCAGTGAGCCGCGCGAGGCATGCACCATCGACATCGAATCTTCCACGGTTACACTCTGTGCGCCGCTTGCCTGCATGTCCGTCTCGGTCCGGCCGAGCACCGGCAGCAGATAGTTGTGCTTGCCGAGCAGCAGATGTGATCGGTTCAGTTTGGTTGCCATATGCACGACCAGATCGAGGTTGCGCATCGCCGGGAAGGTCACCTGCGGATCGGAAATCGCCTCCGCCAGGTTGCCGCCGAGGCAGAGCAGCGCTTTCGCTTTGCCATCGCGCATCGCCTTGATCGCCTCAATCGCGCCATGACCATGCTTCTGCGGCGGACGAAAACCAAACACTTTCTCCAGGTTATCGAGCAGCGACTGTGGCGGGATCTCGGTGATACCGACCGTGCGGTCGCCCTGCACGTTGGAGTGACCGCGTAACGGACAGATGCCCGCACCGGGTTTACCGATGTTGCCGCGCATCAGCAGCAGGTTCGCGATTTGCTGTACGTTCTGGGTGCCGTACTGGTGCTGGGTAATCCCCATGCCGTAGCAGATGATGGTGCGTTCCGCGCTGGCGTAGAGACGGGCAATATGCTGAATCTCTTCACGCGCCATGCCGGAGACTTTCAGGATATGCGCCCAGTCGGTGCTTTCCAGATCCGCTTTCAGCGCATCGAAGCCTCTTGTATGTTCGCGGATAAACGCTTCGTCGATCACACCCGGTTTGCCCGCGCTCAGCGCCTCTTCGTGCATGCTGAGCAGGATTTTCATCACCCCTTTCAGCATCGCCGCATCGCCGCCGACCCGCACCTTGTAGTAGGTCGAAGCCAGCTCGGTCGAGCTCATGGACAGCATCTCGATCGGGCTCTGCGGCGAGGTGAAGCGCTCCAGGCCGCGTTCCCGCAGCGGGTTAATTGCGACGATTGTCGCCCCACGCTTAGAGACTTCCCGCAGCGTGCCCAGCATGCGCGGATGGTTAGTGCCGGGGTTGTGGCCGATGCAGAGCACCAGATCGCAGTGATCGAAATCTTCCAGTTCGACCGTGCCCTTACCGACGCCGATCGACTCCGGCAGTCCGACGCTGGTCGGCTCGTGGCACATGTTCGAACAGTCGGGGAAATTATTGGTGCCATACTCGCGGGCGAAGAGCTGCCACAAAAACGCCGCTTCATTCGAGGCGCGGCCCGAGGTGTAGAACTCCACGCTATGCGGGTCATCATAGCTGCGCAGATGCTCCCCAATCTCCCGGAATGCGGTTTCCCATTCGATGGGCTGATAGGTGTCGGTTGCGGCATCATATTTCATCGGATGGGTGAGACGGCCTTCGCCCTCCAGATGCAGGGCGCTGCGTTCCCACAGCTCGCTCACCTTGTGTGCGGCAAAAAACTCCGGTGTGGTGCGCTTGCTGGTGGCTTCCCATGAAACGGCTTTTGCCCCGTTTTCACAGAATTCAAAAGAGGAAGCGTGTTGCGGGTCGGGCCATGCACAGCCCGGACAGTCAAAGCCCTGAGGCTGATTAACTTTGAACAGGGCGATCACATCCTGTTTTACCGCCATCTGGCCGCGGATCGCGTCGGCCACGGCCTTTAAGGCACCCCAGCCGCCAGCCGCACCCCGATAGGGTGCGATGCCTTTTGTGCGATTTTGCTCTTTCATAATGCTCCACATTGTCTCTATTTTGTTATGGGTTAAGCCTGGTACAGAAAAACGCATAGCGACGTGGGTTCTGACTAATATTTACCGAAAATCTTTCTCAAAATGTTTCGATGGGCCATGGCTGGCATAACGGAAGCACGAAATAAGAAAAATCGCTTACGGGTTTAACGGGGAAATAACCGAAACGGTCTGCCGGAAATTGTTTCAGACGTGGTGAAGAGTTATGCGACGCGACAGGCGGCGTGAAGCTAATTGTCTGTTTTAAAAGCCAAATTCCGGAGTATCCTTATTTATGGCTCGGGAATAGCTTTCGGCCAGGCTCCTGTTATCCGCGCATTAACGTAAACCGGTGGCCCGGCAAGCGTTATTAGCGTAACGAAGACAGGATAGCGCAGAAGATGAGTGGTAAATAACGGCGGGTAATTACCGCACGTTCTGTTCAGTGCGTTATTTAACGGCAGATGAGATGCCCGGCTTCGGTTTATTGTTATCCGCGTCAGGCAGCCAAATAAGGCTCTGGCCGATCGGTGAGACCCGGTGGCGCTGATCGCCGGATAAAGCGTTGCGGATAAACCGGCCTGAACAGGCAGAAGGCGGGTCGGATGCAGCCGTCATGGCCTCAGCCGTTGTCCGGCTCACCTTCAGGAAACGTCGGTGCGATCTCCCCGCGTCGTGGGATGGGAGATCACCAGAAACTCCACCGGTTCATCGCGGTTATTCCGGGCCTGATGCTTCGACTGTGGCGGGATCTCAATACCCTGCTGCGCAGCGATATCGTGGAGGGTGCCATCCAGTTCCATCGTCAGCACACCCTGAAGCACAAAGAAGAACTGCCGGGACGACGCATGAAAGTGTCTTTTCTCACCGGTGCCGGGCGGCATTTTCTCATGAATGATCAGCATATCCGGACGGTTCATCAGGTACCAGCCATCGCAGCCATCGCCCCAGTTGTAGTGTTCTGCGTTCTCTTTAGCGATCATAATTCTGCTCCGTCTCTGACAGTGTGGGATGAGTCTGTTAGCGCCGGGCTGTTCATCCTGTCAGGCTTGCTGGCAGCACAGACGTTATGAAAACAGCGAGATCGTCACAGGGTGAGCAGGGGATCGCGGATTCAGGACGGGATGGCACCTGTCAGACCATGACGCGTCTGACAGGCAGCAGGCGCAGGCGTTACTTCTTACTATTCAGCCTCGATCTGAGGTCAGCGAACGGGTTATAGGTCGCTTCGCCCACATCTTTCTGGGCATCTTCGCCGGCAACCACGCGGGTACCATATTGATCGGCCTCAGTGTACTTCGAGTGCTCGTGGTCGTGACAGTAGAGACAGAGTAACTCCCAGTTACTGCCATCTTCCGGGTTGTTGGTATGGTCGTGATCGATGTGATGCACCGTCAGTTCGCGCAGGTTGGAGTAGACAAACTCGCGCGAGCAGCGTCCGCAGACCCACGGATAGATTTTAAGGGCTTTCTCACGGTAGCCACTTTCCAGCCGCGAATAGTTTTTTGGAATCAGAGCCATTGCCGATGTTACCTGTTATGCAGAGATGTTCACGATAGTGCTGCCACTATATCGCACAAGGCAGCAGAAGGAGAACTACTGCTGCCGTGCGGGAATTTCCGGCGACTGTTTACCTTGCGCGGCGCGGAAGCACGATGTCGTCAGCGCGAGGCCGGATAACGGCGATCTTTGTATTTCCGGGCCTGATTTATCATGACGATGGTGTTGATACAGGCAGGATTTACCGCGTTGCCGGACATCCTGCCCTAAATGTAATGCAGAACGCCATAAACCGCCCAGAAGATGGCGTTAGCCCCCAGATAAGTCCAGCAGCCCCAGTAGGCAATAGGTTCGCGCCGGGTGCGAAGTTTGGGCAGAAACACCAGCAAATAGAGCGCAGAGGCGATAAGCGAAACGAAGTAGAAAAATTTCATCATTCTCTCCTGATAATTATCCTTTCTTTCAGGATAGTCAGGGATCCCTGTTTTGCTTGCCCGGTACGAGGCGTTTCCTTCAGTCTGGTTCGCTGAATGGGAGCGGGGCGGTCACAACCGGGTGGGGGCGAACAGCCGCATCGGCACCCGGCTCATTGGCAGAGCACGGGCTGACACGGTTCTGTGGACGGAGAAAGCACTTTCTGACCCGGCGCGGTCGCAGCCGGAACCGTCCGCCAGCAGATAACCGCAGGCGGGCGGAGGAGAGGGGGCCGAACTACAGATGCTGCCTGAAGAAGCGGGTCAGTTTGTCGAACGGGATCAGGTCAGTGCGATCGTAGAGGTCGACATGGCCCGCATCAGGCACGATGTATAACTCTTTGGGTTCTGCCGCACGCTGATAGGCCACTTCGCTGAACTCGCGTGAGTGCGCCTGATCGCCGGTAATAAAGAGCAGCGGCCGCGGAGAGAGGGTTTCGATGTCATCGAACGGATAGAAGTTCATGAACTTCACGTTGCTGGTGAGCATCGGATGCGTGGTCAGCGCAGCGGAGCTGCCCTTCGGCGTGAACTCACCGCGGGGCGTGCGGTAAAAGTCGTAAAACTCTTTTGCCACAGGTGACGAATCCGCATCAATGTTATGCGGCGTGCCGCCGGTGTACGCCGTTTTCCCCCCGGTAAACTCCACATAACGCTGCTCTGCGGCCGCCGCAAGGATCTGTTTACGCTGCGCCAGCGTCTGGCTTTTGTTCAGCCCGTCGCGGTTAGCTGCGCCCATGTCATACATGCTGACGGTTGCAATCGCTTTCATGCGTGGATCAAGCTTCGCGGCGCTGATGACGAAACTGCCACTGCCGCAGATCCCCAGTACCCCAATCCGGTTGCGGTCAACAAAATCGCGGGTACCCAGGTAGTCCACGGCGGCGCTGAAGTCTTCGGCATAGATATCCGGCGCAACCGCGTTACGCGGCTGCCCTTCACTTTCGCCCCAGAATGAGATGTCGATGGCCAGGGTAACAAAGCCCTGTTCCGCCATTTTCTGCGCGTAGAGGCTGGCACTCTGCTCTTTCACTGCCCCCATTGGATGGCCCACTACAATCGCCGGAAGACGCGCAGTCTGACTGGCCGTTTTCGGCCGGAACAGCGTGCCGGTTACGCCCATCTGATACTGATTTTTAAAACTGACCTTTTCGCGGGTCACCTTATCGCTTTGATAAAAGTTATCGGCTCCGCGCGACATATCGGCCGCGCTGGCCGCAAAGGCACTGATCAACAGGCCAAACAGCAGGGTTAATGCTCTCATAACACGATCCTCAGGGGTTGACGACAGGAGGGCAACGGCGTGCCCGGTTAAAAACCAGTAATCAGGTCATGCGGGCCAGGCGTGCAGTGATCGTCACCAGCCCGGCGGCCAGGATCAGCAGTAGGGCGCTGAGGGCAAAGGTGGTCTGCCAGCCCGCATGGTCAAAAGCGATTCCTCCCAGCGTTGAACCTGCGGCGATCGACAGCTGGACGATGGCAACCATCAGCCCGCCGCCAGACTCTGCGTTGTCCGGAAAGGCACGGGCGACCCAGGCCCACCATCCGGCCGGCGCGGCGGTGGCCACCAGCCCCCAGATTGCGAGCAGTGGCGCTACCCACCACAGATGATGGCCGGAGAGGATCAGCAGTACCGCCACGGCTGCCATCACCAGCGGGATGGTCATCAGAGTGAAATAGAATCCACGCTGTAAAACCGCCCCGACAATGACCGTTCCGATAAATCCGCTCGCGCCCAGGGTCAGCAGCACCAGCGACAGCGTGGAAACCTCAATCTGCGTCACGGTTTCCAGAAACGGGCGAAGATAGGTAAACAGGGTGAACTGGCCCATAAACAGCAGGCCGCAGGCGGCCAGTCCCGATCTGACGCGCGGCGCGCGCAGCAGCTTCAGGAGGCTTTGGCGGCGCGGCCGCGCGCGGTCAACCGGCATCGACGGCAACGCGATTGCCTGCCAGAGCAGGGCGATCAGCGCCACCGGGACCAGGCTGAAAACCGCTTCCCGCCAGCCAGTCACCGCGCCAAGATAGCTGCTCAGCGGCGCCGCAATCACCGTCGCCAGGGCATTCCCGCCGTTGAAAATGGCCAGTGCGCGCGGCACCTGCTCAGCCGGTACCAGCCGGATAGCGACCGCGGCAGACATCGACCAGAATCCGCCAATCACCACGCCCGTTAACGCCCGGCCAGCCATATAGGTCAGATAGTCGGGTGCCAGCGCCACGATCAGGCCGGACAGGGCCATCAGCAGCGTCAGCGTCAGCAACAGGATTTTGCGATCGAGATGACCGGCGAGTCGGGTTATCGAGAGACTGGTGATCACCGCCAGTGCGCCTGAAATCGCAATACCCTGTCCGGCCAGGCCTTCGCTGACCCGGAGATCCTGCGACAGGGGCGACAGCAGGCTGACCGGCATAAACTCCGAGGCGATCAGCGTGAAGACACAGAGCGTCATCGCCCAGACGCCGCTCCAGTGCGCTTTATTCTGCTGAGGGGCGGCGCTGAGGGTGTCATCAGTCGTCATGATCTTTCCTGTTTCAATAATTGCGGTGGCAGACGCAGGCAATCTTACGGTTTCGGTTTATATTGACTAGCTAATGAAACCTTAATGAGGTTATAACCACAGCTTATTAATCGCAGAGGGGATGGGCAGCATGAAGCGCAATATGAACGATCTGCAGGCGTTTGTTACCGTGGCGCGTGAAGGGAGTTTTACCCGTGCAGCGGCGCTGCTGGGCGTCACTCAGCCTGCGCTGAGCCAGACGATTACGGCGCTGGAAAACCGGATGGCGATCCGGCTGCTGACCCGCACGACCCGCAACGTTTCCCCCACCGCGGCGGGTGAGCGGCTGCTGCAGGCTATCGGCGACAGGTTCGATGAGATCGAAGCGGAACTGGATATGCTGACCGCGATGCGCGACAAGCCCGCCGGAACGGTGCGTATCACCTGTGGTCCGCATGTTCTGAGCACGCTGCTGCTGCCAGCGCTGACGCCGCTGCTGGCGGACTATCCCGATATCCGGCTCGAATTCGACGCCAGTCACGGGTTTCGTAATATCGTGGCCGACCGGTTCGATGCGGGTGTCAGACTGGGCGACACCATTGACAAAGATATGGTCGCGATGCCGATCAGCCCACCCTTACGGATGGCCGCCGTGGCTACGCCCGACTACTTTCGGCGTCATCCCGCTCCCCAGGTTCCGCACGATCTGCTGCAGCACAACTGCATTAACATGCGGCAGGCATCGGCTGGCGGCTTGTACGTCTGGGAGTTTGACGGAGAAGAGGGTCCGCTGAATGTGCGGGTGGACGGGCAGCTCACGTTTAATACGTCGGCTCACATCGCCGAAGCGGCGCTGGCCGGACAGGGGATTGCGTTCCTGCCGGAACAGGAGTTTGCTGACGGGCTGGCGCAGGGCACGCTGGTCCGGGTGCTGGAGCGCTGGTGTCAGCCCTTTCCCGGCTATTTCCTCTATTATCCCAGCCGCAAACAGCACTCACCGGCCTTTGCGCTGGTCAGGGAGGCGCTGCGGCTCAAAGAGAAAGCGTGAAGGCGGAAGATGCCACTCCATGGCGTAAAACTTCCTAAAGCGCTTTATTCAGAATTACTTAGAAGGACGTCGACTGACTTTGCCTCCTTTCCGACCGGCTTCCCTGGCTTTTTCATGATCATTTTTGAAATTGCCCCCACTGACTTTGCCTCCTGCACTGCCAGCTTCACTCGCACGTTCTGGATCGTTGGCAAAATTGCCGGCACCACCTCTGTACTTCTGTTGTGTCATAGGAAGACCTCATATCAATGTTCCGTTAGATAAAAAGGACTAGCTAGTCACAGCAGGAAGCATAGCCTTCCGCTTCGGTTATGCAAATCCTGAAGGCGACGTCACTGATAAGGCTGCTTTTTTTCTTGCGTCCGCGTTTCTTGGCGGCGGGAGAGCGGCGGATAAACTACGCTTAAAGGCCTGAAGAAAAAGGAGAACGTTATGGCCGATGCAACCTTAATCGACACTCTGGAACTGGGTTCTGATGATCAGAAGCAGAAATATGAAATCTATGGTGAAGATGCACAGACGCCTACCCATGCGGTGATCTACCGGCAGCAGGGTAATGACTGGCAGCCGCTGGAGGAGACGCTCACCTTCGCCGCACAGGATGAACAGCAGGAAGCGACCGGATCGATGGGCTATGGCTCCGGAGATACGCTGCCGGATCTGCGCGATCTGCCTGCCGAAGCGCGTGAGCGCTGCGAGCGGCACTGGCACGAACAGCAGGGCGGGTAAACCCGCCCGTTACCGCCGGGGCGTCCGGATGCGATAATCGCGCTCCGATTGCGCCCGCTTCATTCTCTGCCGCAGAGACGTCACGGTAAACACGGGTTGATGCCTGCTTCTGAGGCGCCCCGCCTTCGTATCGGATTCTGTGCTCAGAAATCTGCCCGTTTTCCTCCTCCCCGCAAACTGTAAAAAGTGTGACCTGCTCAGGCGGATATCGTCTGCATAATCGGTATCTGAGCGTATTTACTGCTACAGATGTGCAACAAACTCAGGCATTAAACTGATTGCAGCAATCGCTAAAGGTTTTCGCACTGCTGGCGATAACCCATTGGCGCTGAACACGTCGATCATTGACGACCCCGACCCTCATCGCCGAGTTCTGAATGCGAACGGACCTGCCTTTAGCCCTCTCTTAACACACACCAGAAAGCGCCGACTTCGGCGCAGATTACTCAGATAAAAGCGAAAATAATAATATGTCGATCCTGAAGACGATCAAACGATGCCTGCCTGTTTCCCGTGTCCGCCGACGCAGCCAGCCCGCCAATGGCACCTGGGATTGTCGTGCATTGCCGGATTCACTGAGCGCGATTGGATTGAGTTCACGCGCGGGCGGGATCCTGATGACCTTTGTGCCGCCTGAGGCGGATTTTCAGCGGGTCAGCCAGGCGTGGCAGCGCTTCAATTCTGCCAGCCTGACGGTGCTGACGCTCTCCTCCAACGGTGCGCTGAGCAGCAGCCGGGCGCAGAGCACCTATTGCGACGGAGACGGCCCGGAGGGAAGTTACCTCTGGCTGCCGGACAGCCTGATTGCCCGTCATGAGACGCATATCGTCGATCTGCACGTCAGCGACACACAGACCGCCAGCCAGCGCATCACGGCTATTCAGCAGGAGCTGATGCGACTGCAGGTCCGCCTGCCGCTCTCGGCCGATCGCACGTTCGCCATGATCTACTGCGATGGTCTTTCAGCCTCAGAAGGTTTTCTGATGCAGGCCTGGTACAACAGCGGCCGCTTCCCCTGCCTGGCGATTGGCGGCTCAGCGGGCGGCAAAATCACGTTTGATGGCACCTGGATTGGTACCGGTGGCCGGGTGCTGCAGGGCAAGGCCGTGATTATCTTCTGTCAGATGGCCGCCGGAAAATCCTTTGCGCCTTTCAAAAGCCAGAACTTTACGCCACGCGACCAGAGCTGGCTGATTGCCGAGGCGGATCCGATCGCGCGCAGCGTTACCTCCGTCTTTAACAGCAACGGCCAGCAGCAGCCGTTTGTGGCGACGCTGTGTGACTATCTCAGCTGCACTGAAGCACAACTTACTGACCGCCTGAAGGGGTTAACCTTTGGCGTCAAAGTCGGCGGTGAGTTCTTTATTCGCTCTATCGCCAAAATCGGGCCGGGCGGCGTCACCTTCTTCTGCGATCTGGAGTTTGGCGATCGGCTTTACCTGATGCAGGAAAAGGATTTCCGGCAGGCGACACAGCAGGAGTGGCAGGCCTTTACCGCGAAGCATGGCAAACCGGCCGCTATCCTGATGAACGACTGTATCCTGCGTCGTGTCGGCAACGCCGGGCAGCTGCAGAATGCCCATTTCTTCAAGGGAATTGCCGCCGCCGGTTTTTCCAGTTTTGGCGAAATCCTGGGCGTGCCAATCAATCAGACGCTCTCTGCGCTGGTGTTCTTTAATCATGACGTCAAAGCGATGCGTCAGTTCCCGGTTGAGTATGCCGGCTATGCCGCACACTACGCCCAGCGCGCACTCCGTCGCTGGGAAGCGCTGAACAGTGTCCAGACGCGGGTGCTGGATCGGGTGATTAACTATCAGCAGGCACTGACACCGCTGATGCAGGCTCTGCCGGTGCTGGAAACGGCCACCCAGAGCCAGGGCGAAACGCTGAGTCTTGCCGAAAGCAGCATCCGTAACATCAGCCACATCGCCACCGAGAGTCAGCAGGCGCAGGGGCGGCTGGATGAAGGGCTGGATGACCTGGAAAAGATCTCCCACGGCATCAACGAGATCACGCACGGCATCAGCAACATCGCCTTCCAGACAAACATTCTGGCGCTGAACGCCGCCGTTGAAGCGGCACGCGCCGGGGAAGCGGGCCGGGGATTTGCGGTGGTCGCGGGCGAAGTGCGTCGGCTGGCGCACTCCTCGAAAGAGCAGGCTGAAGCCACGGCCAGTAACATCGGCGACGCGGTTTCCACCATCTCACGTATCCGTCTGGTCGCCAGCGATTCAGCGCAGACCGCCGCGCAGATGGCAGAGCGCAGCATCAGCGCGGCCGATACGCTCGCCGCCATGAATCAGCAGACCCGGCACGAGCGCGCCGACATTGCGAAGCATCTCGGCAGTCTGCGCGAGCTGACGCAGGGAATGGATGCGATGCAGGAAGCCGTCGCGCAGCTTAAAGTGTTACAAACGCTTTCCGGCACGCAGGTTAAGGCCTGATTTATCAGCATAAAGTGACAAAAAAATGCGGTGTAAGCGTAACGGCCAGGCAAAGCCGCCGTCAGGTTGTTACACTTGTCGGTGATTAACCACGCAGAGGTAAGAATGAAAATCAAAAGTTATGCAGCCATGCAGGCTGGCCAGGCCCTTGAACTCTACGAATACGATGCCCCTGAACTGGCAGCCGAAGAAGTCGAAGTCCAGGTCGAGTACTGTGGTGTCTGTCACTCGGATCTGTCGATGATCGACAACGAGTGGGGCATTTCACAGTTTCCGGTGATTGCAGGACATGAAGTGATTGGCCGCGTTTCTGCGCTGGGCGCAGCGGCTAAAAACAAAGGTCTCTCTGTTGGTCAGCGTGTAGGGATTGGCTGGACGGCGAAAAGCTGTCAGCACTGCGATGCCTGTATCAATGGTGAGCATGTTAACTGCCATCAGGGCAGCACGCCTACCATCATGAACAAAGGCGGATTCGCCGAGAAGCTGCGCGCAGACTGGCAGTGGGTGATCCCACTGCCAGAAAAACTGGACGCTGAAACGGCGGGTCCGCTGCTGTGCGGCGGGATCACCGTTTTCAAACCGCTGCTGATGAGTAACATCTCTGTCTCCAGCCGCGTCGGTGTGATTGGTATCGGTGGTCTGGGCCACATCGCGATCAAAATTCTGCACGCGATGGGCGCGGAAGTGGTTGCATTCAGCTCCACCCCGGATAAGAAGCAGTCGATTCTGGATATGGGTGCGGATGAGGTGGTTAACAGCCGCGATCCTGAAGCCCTGAAGCAGCAGGCGGGCCGTTTCGACCTGATCCTCAGCACCGTTGCTGTCGATCTGGACTGGAAGCCTTATTTCGCGGCGCTGGCACCGCACGGTAAGTTCCATACCGTGGGCGCTGTGCTGAAGCCGATTGAAGTCAGTGCGTTTGAACTGATCATGGGCGACAAAGCCGTCACCGGTTCATCTACCGGCTCACCGGGTCAGCTGCGTTCGCTGCTGAAACTCGCATCGCGTGCCGATATTGCGCCGCAGGTGGAGTACTTCCCGATGTCAGACATCAATAAAGCGCTGGATCATGTTCGTGCCGGTAAAGCAAATTACCGTGTGGTACTGAAAGCCGATTTCTGATGATCTGCTGATATAAAATGCCGCAGCACGCTGCGGCATTTTTTTATGCGTTTTAACCAGCCACTTATTTACCCGCCACGCTGATGCAGCAGGCTGAGCAACCGGTGCGGAATTATTGCGCCGGGATCAGGAAGTCATCCAGCGACCCGCCGTTTTCGATGGCGTCTTTAATCACAGAGGGCGTACGTCCCTGACCCGTCCAGTAACGAACCTGACCGTTCTCTTCCGTGTAGCAATATTTTGCCGGACGCTTTGCGCGTTTCTTTTTGCCGGTTTCGGCTGGAGAGAGGCTATTTACCAGCTCGGCGGGATTAATTCCCTCTTCCATTAACAGCTCCTGGTAAAACGCCAGCTTTTCTGCTTTTGCGCGCGCTTCCGCTGCCCGTGCACTTTCTTCTTCACGGCGTTCGTTTACCACGGTCTCCAGTTTCTGGTGTAATTCTTCCAGCACAGCCAGCTCAATATTGCGCGCCTCGGCCCGAAGTGTGCGGATATTGTTCAGGTTGTTCAGGTTCTTACTCATAAAATTCCTCAAATACTCAAGTTAATCAATTAAGTGCAAATTATTCAGCAGGCAAGGGTAACATTACCCCGCCCGATAATTGAAGCGCCGGACTGGCTTTATTAGCTACTAAAGTTTCATCAGGGAGGCTGATTGAGCCGGTCCGGAACAGGAATTAAGCGGAATCTGCTGGCTAAGTGTAAATCAGCGCGATGGAAGCATGATTAGGGCAGGGGCATTCTTGCTTCCGGTTAACTGTGTTTAAATCGTGCAAAAGGTTTATTAAGGACTGGCATGAAGTTTCGCCGCAAAAATGATGGCCCGGTGCCTGTAATCTCACCGCTGCTGAGAAGCATCATGCTCTCTGGCGTATTACTCACCGCAACCGTAGTTGGTCTGGATCTGTGGACGCTGCGTGAAGACTGGTATGAAACTGTAGGTAAAGCGGAAGATACGGCGGTCAATCTGTCGTTATCACAGGCGCGCCAGGCGGATGATACGTTTCTACAGACCGAAATCGCCTTGCGTGAAGTCCAGCGTGAGCTGGAAAAGCAGATGATCACGACCGGTGTGGATGGCGAGGCGCTCAGCCAGACGATGCGTCTGCTGCAGAGCCGTCTGCCGCAGCTGCACGGTCTGTTCTACTATGATGCCAAAGGAACCTGGGTAGCGACCTCCATGAGCAGCGTGCCGCCGGGCATCGATAATTCCGATCGTGAATATTTTGACTATCACCGCGCCAGTCCGCGCAATAACCTGCACGTCGGCCCGGTGCTGCGCAGCCGTACCACGCACGAGCTGGTGATCCCGGTTACGCTTCGGGTAAACGATGCGTTTAACGGTTTCCGGGGCGTCTTACTGGCCACGATCAAAGTGGACTATTTTCGCCGTTTCTACAGCTACTATGAGCTTAGCGAGGGAGATGTTCTGGTGCTGATGCTGGCCGACAGCACGGTGCTTTATGCCCGCCCGATGCCGGATAGCTACATCGGCAAAAATCTCTCAGTCAGTCCGCTGTTCCTCCGGATGCTGGCGAATTCGGACAAAGGCAGCGGCCAGTGGACCGCAGCGCTGGATGGTAAAAAACGCATATTCGGCTTTGTCCGCTCACAGCGCTATCCTCTGGTGGTGGCCGCAGGCTATGACAAGCATGCACTTTTTACCCACTGGCTGAAGAGCTGGGTTCAGGATCTGATACTGAATGCGGCACTGCTGGGGGTAATCCTTTTGCTGGGATCCTTTGTACTGCGCCAGGCACGGCATACGCTGCGTTATCAGCTGGAGCTGACCCGATTACGCGATGAACTGACCGCAGCTAATCGTACGCTGGAAAATCTGGCGCACAATGATGGGCTAACCGGGGTCGCCAACCGGCGTCATTTTGATGAAAGGCTGGCTGAAAGCCTGGAGAACGCGGCGCGTAGCGGAAAGCCGGTCTCGTTAATCCTGTTCGATATCGATTATTTTAAACGTTATAACGACAACTATGGTCATGTCGCCGGTGACGACTGCCTGAAAAAAGTGGCGGGAGTGCTGAAAAACGCGGTCCGGCGTAAAGATGAGCTTGCAGCCCGTTATGGTGGCGAAGAGTTCGCGATTATTCTGACGGAACAATCTCTCTCTGCGGCGGTGAGTCTTGCGGAATCTATCACTGCTGCCGTCAGTCAGCTCGCTATCCCGCATCTCACTTCGGAATTACCGCAGAAGCAGGTCACGCTGAGTGCAGGCTGCGCCGTATATCTGACCTCTGATCCAGAGGAATGGAAAAATACGCTGATAGAGCGGGCAGACGAGGCGTTATATCGGGCTAAGCGGGCGGGGCGTAATCAGGTTAAAAGCGAAGATCGTCAGGCGTGAGCCATCGGCTGGTTTTAACAGGATGCCGTGGAATTAAGCAAAAAATTCGGTGAGCATCAGCAAATAGATGTTAAAAAACCGCCTGAGTACGCTCAGGCGGTTGTCATTCGGGCACCGGTATCAGATCAGGAAATCATCCAGTGATTTACCGGCATCCATTGCGGATTTAATGGCAGACGGCGTGCGGCCCTGACCGGTCCACTGTTTAACTTCGCCATTTTCGTCAGTGTACTGATATTTAGCAGGACGAGGCGCGCGTTTTTTCTTCTCTGCGGGTGCAGCCTGCATGCCATTTAACAGTTCGTTAGGATCGATGCCTTCCTGCAGCAGCAGTTCACGATATTTTGCCAGTTTTTCTGCTTTTTCACGGTTAGCCGCTTCAGAAGCCTGCGCTTCTTCACGACGCTCGCTGACGACAACCGACAGTTTTTCAAGCATTTCTTCCAGGGCAGCAAGGTCAAGCTCGCGAGCATTGGCGCGCAGGGTGCGGATATTATTCAAGCTGTTGAGAGTGTCACTCATCAAAGTCACCATAGTCATGTTCAGATAATAAAATACAGAATAGCGGGTTCACGCTGATGCTTTTCGTCAGACCTGCTTTTTTGAAAATGCTTGCCTTCGAATAATCATAATACAGAACCGGGAGTTCAACGCTGACATATTAATCTCTTTCTCAGAGAGTTTAAACTCTAATTAACGTCTGCACCTTAAACAAAAGTAAAGTTACTCTTTTTTTACGAACATCGCTCAAAATGTCAAAAAGAAGGAGCATCTGATAGGGGGGATAATTTAGTCACGTGATGGATTAATCGCCCTTCTGGCGAATGTCTGGCGCTGTCGCTTCGCTAATCCCGCGCTGCTGAGTTCTCCGGTTAAATGGGATGCACGATGCACAACCGGATAAGAGCTGGCGCTGAGCGTAATAGCGGAGAGTGCAGCAACAGCAGACTTTCGAAAAAATATTTCATCGTCCGCTGATAATTTAAGAACATCTGTAACCTGCTGATAATCGGATATTTTGTCATCGCTGAAAAAAGCCCGATCTGGAAAGCCGTGCTGCGCGGGCGAGTACTTACCGTTCAGGCGAAGCGGAAGGTTAAAAATAAATGGACAGAAACTCATCACGCAGACATTCAATCACCTTGTTGCCAGATAAATTATTTACGTGTGCAATGAATTTTTTAACCAGAGTGTATGTCGTGAGGTTGGTTGTTACCCTGCAGACTTAGTGGGTAATAACACCACGACACATTATCGTGTAAACCGCAGCCTGTCAGGGATCGGGGTTTCACTGACAGATACCGTACGCGCCCTCTGTGAGAGTCTGATGCTGAGTAATGCACATCGTGGCCGGTCATCATCGGATCAGATATATCGGTAACGTTAAGACCCGGCGGTGATGGACAGCCGCCGTTTATTCATCCGCTACACGACGCGGCACGAACGCAGCGTGCAGGCGTGCTGAAAGGCCTCATCCGGCAGTCATGGGTGCCGCGCACGCACTATATGTTATCTCTCCTCCGCTTACCGGAACAGGTGATGCGCTACACTTAACAGCCGCAGCAGAAGGTTTTGTCAGGAGGGCTGACGTGTTTAAAGGTAATAAAAAAGCGTTACCGGTTCGCTACTGTAAAACGTGCAGGAAACCGATGACATGGCGAAAAAAATGGGAAAAGTGCTGGGATGAGGTGATGTACTGTTCAGAACGTTGCCGGCGACAGCGCAATAAACAGCAAAATGAGAATGGCGCATCCGCTGAGCCTGATGCCTGACCATGAATCGTGCGGGCCAGGACCTGGCCTGACCCGGTCACATAGAGGCAGCTATTGCTGGACCTCTATCTGCTGCCAGCCTTTTCTGAACATACAATCCTTGACCAGAATCTCACGCTGACTTTCATTGGCATCGCTGGTCGAGTAGTCCGTGTCGGTGGTTTTGTACTTACTGTCTTTTGAGGTGTATTTGCCGCTTACGATATTGTCTGGCGGTAAATCGCGCAGTGCCTGAGCCTGACAGGCCGTTTCTGCCACCGTCTCCTGCTGTTCTGACGCATCGGGTTTGACCCATTTATACTGTACGCATCCGGTCAGACAGAGAGTAAAGCACATCAGCATTAGCGTTTTCATAATCTGCTTCTCAGTAATCCCGTCTGAAATGAGGCGGGAAGGAAGGCGAGGAAACCGGACACTGTGTCGGCGGGTTTCCTCACGGTATAAAGTGGGATCGCTATCCGACCTCAGAATGTCAGGCCGCCACCAATATAGGGGCCATCGATCAGGGTATGGCCAGGACGACCGTCTTTGCCATCGACACCCGCATAGCGATAACCCACTTTCAGCGTCAGCGGGCCCAGCGGCGACCAGCTAATTCCGCCATCGGCTTCCACAAAGTTTTTAACGCTATTGGCCAGGCCTTCCGGCGCGGAGTAGCCTTCGCCGTAGATCGCAAAGTCAGCAGGCAGCGAGAGTTTTACGCCGCCACCGACAGGAAAGGCAACGCCATCATCACCTTTCTTCCCACCGATATAGGTCGCTTTTACGCCTGCGGTCAGCATCAGCGGGTCAAGCGTCAGGTTATAGCCGGTGCCCGCCTGCCCGATCTGCACGCCATCCGAAGTGTTTTTGATCCACTGGCTGTCCAGATAAATCCCGCCGGATGAACGGCCCATTTCTGCATCCAGCACAGAGTAATTTTTGCCTTGTTCCGCAGTCAGGCCCATCGCCATTGCAGAAGAAGAGACGCACAGCAGTACGCCAAGGCTGATAACAGACATTTTCATTGCTGATTTATTCCACAGGATAAGATTTCAGGATGGCTGACCCAGTTACTTTTGCACGATCTCTTTAACATCGCGCTGCTGCATCTGATGCGTGTTTCCATCCATATCGCGGTAAGAGATCATGCCGGTTTCTTTGTCTTTGGCAGGCTTGCCGTGGGCGGTAATCATATGCCCGTCATTGGTGGAGATCACATAATCGCTGGAGCAGGCTGAGAGGGTGAGGGCGGACGTCATCATCACAATCGCGAAGGCGATTTTTTTGCCAGAATTTGAAGATGTCATTTTACTTACCTGTCATTACTTTTTAAGAAGATGCGGCATTATTTGCTCTGATTGTTAAACGACATGATAACAGTGCGCCTGTCCGGCTATTAACACGAGAAAAGATGATCTGGATCAATTTCAAAGATTTATTGATAAATTTAATGCCTTTTTCAATGCGGATTTCACCGGAGTTGATAATTTCATCTGAGATCGATGCCTGAAAGAGGGAGTTTATAGAATGATAACTTTCATTGTGTGAAGCAACGACAATGCTTAATTAAGAAATAAAAGAGAAACCTCATGTTTCAATTAATCTCTTGTGGCTGCTCTCCGGTTCGCTATATTGAGTGAGCGCAAGCACACTAAACAGTCTATTTTAACAAGGATTTAATATAGATATGAGAAAGACAATTATCGCGATAACCCTCATCGCATTACCGTTTACAGGGTTTGCGGCGACAGATTCCTGTTCCGCCCAGCTGGCCGATATTTCAGCGAAAATGGAACGGGCTAAAAGCCTGGGGGACAGTGCCGCCGTCGCCCGGCTCAATATTGCCCAGGATAAAGTACGGACTTATTGCTCAGACGATCGTCAGGCAAGGAGGGCTTCTCACGATGTCGCGCAGCGCGAGATGAAAGTAAAAAAGGCGGAGCTTGAGCTTCAGGACGCGCAGCAGGAGCTGGCAGAAGCAAAAGCAGAGGGGCGTACCGACAGGATCAGAAAGAAAACTAACAGAGTCGAAGAGAAAAAACGCAGACTCGAATCCGCAAAATTAGATTTGCAGCAGGCGCAGGCCGATGCTCAGCGTCTGAATTAATTTCCTCATCCTCAGAGGCTCCATCTGTGGGCCTCTGACTGATCGTAACCATTCTCTTTCTGTCGTTCACAGTATGCGATTCAATCGCTGAGAGCAGCAGCAGGCTCTCATTTAAAGCCCCGCCTTACCCTCACTGAATTCAGGCCTGTACGGCAGTTTCTCTTCTGATAACGATAACGCTGGTTTATGACAGATTGGATAGGCAGTCTGATACTTTTCCGGTCAGCCTGAAGGTTATTTGTAACGGCAAGGAGCAAAAAAAACCACTCCGAAGAGTGGTCGTATTCAGTACAAATACTTAATGAGCAAAGCTGTCAAATAAATCATTCAAAACCGGGGTGCGTCTATGCAGGAAAATATTAGCGTCTCACGGTCAGACAATCGAAGTCTTTTTTTGCTAAATAATGGAAGTCGGCATTTTAATAAACGTCATATTCAACGATATGTTAAAACCACACATATTAAATGAAACATTTGTTTATCCTGCAGGTTAATTTCAGCTGTTTTATCTTCTTGCAGTCAGAGAAGAATCTCATCGCTGTGTCTGCAGAGAGGTTACCGGGGTCAGCGATGCAGGATGGGACAGTCAGCGTTACCCGGTGACAAGGTTCAGCCCGACCGTGAAAGTGATGAGGGGCGGAAGGGCACAGGTAACAATGTAAAACCAGGTTATGCCACAAAGTGACATCTGGCGCAGAGCGGGATCATCGTTAGAGCCCGGCAGCGATCTTCTGGCGGTGTCTGACAGAAACAGTCAGCGGCTGCATCGTGCAAAGACTTCTTATGAGAGGCTCTGAAAATCAGACACCGGGAGAGTCATCGGTCTTAAAGCCAGCGGCAGAAATTAACAATCCCTTGAGGATGACAGGAGAAGATTTGCTGCAAGCCCGATGTTTCAACGCTGAAGCTGTGAAGGTTAGTTACAACACCCTAAGTTAGCACTGATTAAAACCGCGATTAGCCTGTCAGCCCCTGCCCGTGGGTTAGCACCCCCAGACGGAGCCGATCTGAAAACCCGAGTGCTCATTGACAAGCCGTCCGCCCCGGCCCGCAGGGCCGTAACTACAGTAATTTTTAATGGATGGTGTAACTAATCCCCTAAGTTTTACTGTTCATACTGAACAGTAAAACCAGGCCCCGGAAATCACGCCCTTTACGTCGCAGGCGCCGTAAAGCCCGCTCACCGGGGCTTGCGGGATTAAATTAACTAAATCGTCGCGGTAAGGCCGTATGGCTTAACAGGAAGGGGGTAGAGCACCATATCAGCCCGCAACCTGCTGTGCCGTCTGACCTGACAGCACTGGCGGCGTTAGACCGTTGACGCGGCATTTTGAATGTACCCCTTATTGTGGGGGAGTGATTCAGATAAAATATCCGCTCTGTGAATAGCTGATTCAGACTGCAGAGCAGGGCATATCTTCCATCTGCGTGAAATTTGTAGCTAAGGTGCTCATAAATGGTCTCAAGAGCAGCAAGCGAAGACAATGTCAGAGTTTCATTAGCCGGTCTGTTTCAGTCATATCATTCCTTTTAAAGGTAAAAACAAGTTGGTCCACTCTTGCACTAACTTTAATAATCATAAAGTTACTATATGGAAATCAGAGTTTCGTCACATAACGAGATGTTCTGTTGCGATATTTATACAACACCTTAAATCAATGGGTTTTTTTATGAGGATGTTAAATATCTCAGATGTAAGTTATATCTCGGGAGCCGGTGCAGAATCTTATAGAATGACTATTAATCTAGACATCGCAAAGGTTATGACTGCAAAATTCAAGCAATGTAATGTAAATGATTTGACTACGAATATGTTCCAGTCTGCAGTATCTGGTGGTGTATTAGGTACGATTACCGGATCCGTAGCAGTTCCGGGAATAGGAATGGTGCCTGGATGGCTTTTCGGAGCAGCTTCAGGTGCAGCTGGAGGTGCTTTCACTTACGGATTATCCTGCTGGTGGTAATTAAGCAGGTGAAAACATTCGTTTTAAACACATTGCTGGTAACTGTAATCTTACTTTTAATTAACTATTTTACTGTTGATGATTTTCTTACACTCAAGAATTCAATTAGAATATTGTTAACAGGCGTTTTTATAGCCCTGGTAAATTATAAATTCCGAGAAAAATAAAATATAGGTCGTCACGGCCTTTCAGCCAAATACTGGCTGAAAGGCTTGTTACAGCGACGGGCCATTATAGGTTCGATACCGCTGAGATCGCAAATCTCTCCGCTACAACGCGAGCAACGAACCGCATGATATACCTGATTACAACGATATTGAGCGGCTTCGGTACGCCTGAAGGCGATAATATCCGCCGTCTGCGGGTTGCCGTGGAAGGCGGCGGTTCATGCCAGTGGCAACTGAACTCGCTAAAGGTGAGCTTCATAATTGCAGACAACATTGTGCTGGTGAAGAGAAATGACGTTATCGATACCAGTTATATTTTCGATTTCGGGGAATACGGACTCAGTGACGGCTACGGGGCCGGGCGGGTGAAAGTGTTTAGCGAGAAAAGATTGCATCTGAATACAGATTTCTTCCCTATGATCGCTAATCACATTGATAATACGGTTAGTCTGAAGTTATTCGGGTGGAGACTGGAACAGAAAAGTGGCGCAGGCGTTTTAGTCGGATTAATACACAACATACAGCTATTCCAGTCTCTCAATCTACGCGTTTTGATAATGTCTCCTATACCAGCCTGGCGCCACTGCGTCTTCATATAACAGATGAGTGGCCAAAATTATCCTTAACATACAATAATTTTCGATATCCATACTGGCCCAGGAGCACCGCTTTATCGGCCTTCTTCATAATACGGCCTTCCCGCACGGCGGTGTCTGCTGTCACCGCTCAGCCCCATAGCCTGTTGAGCTGCCGTTGACTCTGGCGGCAATTTTCTCTGCAGGCCTGATGTCAGATCAAAAATCGAAACGCTTATCATTTATAGAATAAGGGCTTCTTACAGAGAGGCGGGGCGTGGAATGACAGTAAACATGGGCAGTACTTACCGGGTTCTTGGCTATCGGCCGTCGGTGAATTCCGCCTGGCGCCAGAAATTGCTGACGATGGGCATTTTGCCGGGTGCCACCCTCGACGTTATCCGCGTGGCCCCCCTGGGCGACCCGGTACAGATCCGCACGCGTCGCGTCAGTCTGGCATTGCGCCAGCGTGATTTGGCCGACATCCTCCTGCAGGAGGTCCTCTGATGAAAAAGATAACCATCGGGTTGATTGGCAATCCTAACACCGGCAAAACCACGCTGTTTAACCAGCTTACCGGCGCCCGTCAGCGGGTCGGAAACTGGGCTGGTGTGACGGTCGAACGCAAAGAGGGACACTTTTTTACCGCACGGTCCGATGTCCGGCTCGTTGATTTGCCCGGCACCCGTTCACTGACGACGCTCTCCGCTGACAGTTCGATTGATGAGAGCATCGCCTGCCAGTATCTCTATCAGGATAACGCCGACCTGGTGATCAACGTCGTCGACGCCTCCAGCCTGGAGAGTAATCTGTTCCTGACCTTGCAGCTGCTGGCGCTGGGCGTACCCTGTATTGTCGCCCTGAATATGCAGGATATCGCCGCCAGCCAGAATATCAGCATCGATGTCACGGCGCTTTCAATGCGGCTGGGATGTCCGGTCGTTGCGCTGACCTCGACAAAAGGGGACGGCATCGCGCGGCTTAAAGCGATGATCGACCAGCCGAATGTTTATCAGCCGCCAGAACAGATTCGTTATCCGGCCGCGATTGAAACGGCTATTGCGCAACTCTGCCAGCGGATGCCTGCTGAGATCCCCTCCCGGAAAGGTTACTGGCTGGCGCTGCAGCTACTGGAAGGCGATATCAATAGCCAGAAACTTTGTCCGGCGCTGCTGCCTTTTCTGCCCGATGTTATGGCGCAGGCGGGGGGTGATCCGGGCGTAGAGATTGCCGACTCCCGTTTCCGTACCATCAGCGCCATCTGCGCCGCCGTCAGTAACATCGATCAGGCGCTGCCCGCCACGCTGACCCAACAGATTGATAAGGTGGTGCTGAACCGCTGGCTCGGCATTCCGATATTCCTGGCCGTGATGTACGTGATGTTTGTCCTTTCGATTAACATCGGCGCCGCGCTGCAGCCCCTGTTTGACAGCAGCTCGGTGGCGATATTTATTCACGGCGCGCAGTGGCTGGGGTATGTCTGTCACTTCCCGGACTGGCTGACGGTTTTTCTGGCACAGGGTATCGGGGCCGGGATCAATACCGTGCTGCCCATCATTCCGCAGATTGGCCTGATGTTCCTGTTCCTCGCTTTTCTGGAGGACTCCGGTTATATGGCGCGTGCGGCCTTTGTGATGGATCGTCTGATGCAGTCGCTGGGGCTGCCGGGCAAGTCTTTTGTACCGCTGATTGTCGGTTTTGGCTGTAACGTTCCGGCCGTGATGGGCACGCGCACGCTGGATACGCCGCGCGAGCGACTGCTGACCATCCTGATCGCGCCGTTCATGTCATGTGGCGCACGGCTGGCCATCTTTGCGGTGTTCGCCGCAACCTTCTTTAACATTCACAGTTCCAGCGTGGTTTTCTCGCTCTATCTGCTGGGTATCGTCGTTGCGATTGTGACGGGCCTGATACTCAAACACACTCTGCTGGATGGCGAAGCCACGCCGTTCATCATGGCGCTGCCGGTTTATCACCGGCCTCATCTGAAAAGCCTGCTGCTGCAGACCTGGCAGCGGCTGAAAATGTTCGTCATACGGGCCGGACAGGTCATTGTTCTGGTGAGCATGCTGATTGGTCTGCTGAGCAGCTTTACCTTCAATGGCCAGCTGGTTGATGACATTAACCACTCGGCGCTGGCGACAACCAGCAAAGTGATCACCCCCGCGCTGTTGCCGATTGGGGTGACGCAGGATAACTGGCAGGCGACCGTAGGGCTGGTCAGTGGCATCATGGCCAAAGAGGTAGTGGTCGGTACTCTCAACAGCCTTTACACCACGGAGGCGCTACAGAGCAGTGCGTTTGATCCACAGACGTTTGATCTGCCTGGTGAGCTGAAAGAGGCGCTGACAGAAACCTGGGCGGGATTGTCGGCCGCGTTCAGAATCAATGCGCTGGCCCATCCCCTCGATGCCAGCAAGGGCGACGGTGAGATGGCATCCGGCCCGATGAGTGTGATGTCGGCAAAATTTGGCGGCGGTTTTGCTGCCTACAGCTACCTGATATTCGTGCTGCTCTATGTGCCCTGTGTATCGGTGATGGGCGCCATCGCGCGCGAAGCGGGTAAAAAGTGGATGGTCTTCTCGTTTTTCTGGGGGCTGAACATTGCCTATACCACGGCAACGCTCTTTTATCAGACGGTGACGTTTGCCAGTCATCCCGCTTACAGCGCGACCTGCCTGCTGAGCGTGGTGGCAATAAACGGCATCATTCTGCTGGCAATGCGCCATGCGGGTAGCCGGTTAACGCTGCCGGTAATCGTCGGCAAGGAGAAAGAGGGTTGCACTGGCTGCCACGGCGGTTGTGACAAACAGCAAGGCCTGGCGCAGTAATCCGGCGCTGAAGGGGTCATCGCGAGCTGATAGCGCGTGCGACGCAGGCACGCCCCGGGCTCAGGTTCAGATCGGTTATCGACGGTGCAGAGGCGCCTGCACCGGCAACGTGCGTCAAAGTTAAACGAACCGCGATCACCTTTTGCCGGCCAGGAGCAGATTAAATATACTCCCGACCGGTGAGCAGAGACCGAAACGTCTCTATTAGCCAGTATTGCAGGATAAACAGGCGTTGTTTGTCAAAGCATAGGTTAATTCAGTCAGTCAGATGCGAACGGGTTACCGTTAACAGCCCTATTCAGCAGGTCCGCGCAGAAAAGGGGTTGTTAACAGGGTGCAGCAAAAAGGGCGATAATGAAATTCAGATATATTGTTGTGACGGGCGTGATCCTGCTTGCTGTGGCGTCCGTCGTGATGCTTTCAGATATCATTTCCGACCTGAAAAATTCGCCCAGGATCGTTTTTTACCACAACCATCCGGACCGGGCTTATAGCGTGTTCAGCGTTTGCAAAGATCATCCGGAACCCATTGATGACTGCTATGCGGCTTACAGTGCCGCCGTTGCTCTGGCCGATTCAGAAGATTGCACCGCAACGGGCATAGAGACCAAACGCCGCTTCAAGCGGCTTGTCGAACATGCAAAAGAAGAGACGATTACGGAAGAAATAAATTCAGATTGCCAGGCAGGTAAGCAGCTCTCCTTGTTAGAAAAATGGAACCGGAAAAACGGATAACGGAGTTAACGAAAAAGAGGGAGTGCAGCCGCCATCAGCTTTGAATCACCCGAAATAAGTGGCTGTTCTCCCGATTAACGCGGCTATGTTGTCCAGGCAGATGTGATAACATTCTCTTTATGGGAGCTCTATTAATTAGAGCTTATGTTAATCTGACTTTAGTTGGGTGTTATGAAAAAGATTCTTGTTATAACGCTGATCCTGACAGCGCTGACGGGTTGTGTTGACTATCAATGGGTAAAACCGGGCATGGACAAACAGCAGGAAGAGATCGCGGAAACGCAGTGTAAAGCGCAGGCACTCAGAGACTTACCGCCAGACAATGAGATCACGGGTAAGTACACGTCCAAAGATGAAAAGCATAAAACGACGGACACCAGCTATTCATCAACCGATGAAAACGAGAGTAACCGTGATATTCTGGTGAAAGATTGCATGTACAGAAAAGGCTGGACGCAGATCGAAGTTCAGCAATAACTGACGCCACATCCTGATGCAGAAAACCCCACACCGGAATACGCTGTGGGGTGAAAATTTTATTTCTCAACCATATTGCTAATCTGATCGCGGTTAATTTCGTGTTTGTAGCCACCCGCATCTTTGTACGTTACCAGCCCGGTGGATTTATCAATTTCCGGCTTTCCTTTAGTCACAATCATTTCACCTGATTTGGTCTGCATAACATAGTCACTGGAACAACCCGCCAGTACGGTCACTGCCGCCGCAACACAAACGGCCATAACAAAAGATTTGCTCATCACGCTTTCCTTCTTAATGAGAAGATTATCAATATATTGCGCTATTATTTTATTTAACCTACCGATATAAATCCAGCACAGTCACTCCTGCCGCCCGAAAATAGCACGATATGCCGATATATTCCGGAATTAAACTTATGTTAGTTAACACTTCATTTCAGGTAGTTTAGTTAAACACCAGTAATATGCGCAGCATTAAACTCCGTTGATTTGCCTCAGGCTAAGAGCAAATATATTTGCCGATCGCAGAAGGCCATCGATTAATAACGCGCTGAAGGGAGCGAGAGAAAGATCGCTTCTCACCGGCACTTTTAACGCAAATTAATACACGCTGTGTGGGCATTTTACCGCACCGGTTTCCCGTTAAAGAGGGGACGAATAGCGCAGGGAATGCGCCCTGCAAGCGGCCTGGTTTTAACGCCAGACCGCCTTCATAAATTCATGCCGTTAAATCAGCGATCTGGAAGATGCTCCAGGGGCTGCGACACACCTCTGTACCGGCTTACCCACAGCCTGTCCACTTTTTCTGTGGATAACTTCATGCTGAGAAGGGCGCTTAACTGCTCTGGCTGGAATGGTCACCGTTGGCGATCTGCTCCATAAATTCCACCATTGCGCCTTTGTGCGCATCGACATGCCGGATATAACGCATCAGCGTTTCCGGCTTTTTCCAGGTGCCTTCCTGCATAATCCGGGCAATCGGATAGCCTTTATCTGCCATATCCTGGGCTGCGCCGACCCTGGCACTGTGACCACTCCAGCCAGTGTAGCGATTTTTATTAGCTTTCACCGCGCCGCTTTTCCCGGCGATTGCCCATGCCCGGCTGAAAATCTGCTCCAGTGCCCGCGTACTCATGGGTTTATCGGCAATCTGCGCCCGGCCTGAACGATGCACGGCAGAAAACAGATAGGCATCGGGATGGCTGGCCAGCCCGGAGACTGTAATCCACTCCTCCAGTCGCTGAGTTGAATGACGGCTGAGAGCTTTGATCAGTCCACCGGTCTGCACAATCGTTTTTGTCCACGCGACATCCAGGATAATCCGGCCATCGCCGGCGCGCATAACATCACGTACCCGTAACCGCGACAGTTCACTGATGCGCAGCAAGGTGGCGTAGGCGACATGCAGGAAAGCCAGGTCACGAAGGGATTGCAGGTTTTCAGAACCTGACCAGTGCCGATCGAGCATCAGCAGATCGCGCAGCCTGAACGGAACGGCCTGACCCGCCCGTTCGCCGTTGATCACCGCTACCCGGTTTATTTTCTTCATGGTACGAAAAACCAGCGGAGATGCGTTTGGCACATCCAGACCTGCGTTACGGTGTAACATCGAGATCAGCGCAGCGTGTGAGGTGACGGTGGAGGAAGCCCGGCCGCTCTCTGCCAGGAAGGCGAGATAGTCACGAAGATCTTCCGCACGCATCGGCAGGAAAGTGCGCTGATTATCCTCTGACCACTGATGACAGATCCGCATAACGCTGATCAGCTGGCGCCAGGTATTAGGGGAGAAGGCCTCTTTATCCTGAACGAACTGCCTGAGACGCCCGGCGATGTCGTCGCTCCGGTTCACCGTCAGGTTTATCAGGGATGCTGATTCACGCATTTTTGCTCACTTATTAACCCGAAACGCCCGCGATCGCGCTACGTAAATTCTGAGGAATATGCAGGGGGATACCCGGTCAGATTTCACGTAGCGTCGCTATTTTCAGGCGCGCAAAGATTGATACCCATCATAACCCGACGATCGTTCGCTGTCATGACTTCGTATAAGAACAATTATACGAAGTCAGGATCCTGAAGCGATCTCCTGTGTATTTTTGCGCCGTTCAGGCTGGCTTGTTTGACAGGGCGGAATCGGAAAATCTGAACCGGCAGCGGTGCCGCCTCTTTTTAGCCGTATCTGAAAGGAGGGCGGGGAAAAACCAGTGAGTAATCACTTCTGCGTCTCAGAAGCGATCTTGCCGACACGACGTTGTCCGTCATAAAGTCACGCCGGTGTTCTGAATACAAACGTTTAACCGCCGATAATTAAGTTAATTAATTCTTATTAATGCTGCAGTTAAGTTATATTTCAGGGGGATTTTAAAAACATCATAAAAATACGTAAACTCTCTGCTTCCGGCAGAACTCAAGCGTTTATCATGATACTTTAAGCGCAGAAAAATCAGATGAAGGATAAAAAATAAATATCCCAATTTATACTAATTAAATAACCAAATCTCTTGTCACACGCTATCCTTAGCCGTAATATCCTGTTAATAAATCCAGGAAAAATATTTAGTTTAACCGTTAACTTTTCATTTAATGAGATTCAGAGTCGAGTCGCATCTTTAATCGCTCACCTGGAATTTAAATTAACAATTTTTAGCTAAACTTCTGGCAAATACTGCTATTTTTTGCAACAAAACCGGGTTTAAAAAAGGGATTTCAATGAAAAAAAACCTGCTATTAACGACACTTCTTGCCCTCTTTAGCATGCCTGCGCTATCGCTGGCACAGTCACCGCAGCGTTGTGTCAGCGCTTCGGAACAGGATGTCGCCAGTCTGTTTGATAAGTGGAACGATTCGCTGGCAACCGGCGAAGCGACTAAGGTATCAGAGCTTTACGTCAGCGACAGCGTGCTGCTGCCAGCACTTTCGCATCGTACGCGCCTGACCGACCAGGAACGCATCGATTACTTCAATGACTTTCTGAAAAAAGAACCGCGCGGTAAAATCAACGTTCGCACAATCAGTATCGGCTGTAATCAAGCCACAGACAAGGGTGTTTATACGTTTACCTTTAAGGATGGCTCACACGTTAAAGCACGTTACCTGTTTAATTACGTCTGGGATGGCGGCAGCTGGAAAATAGCCGCTCACCGATCTGCAGCACTGCCAGAAAAAAGCCGTCATTAGCAGCTGTTTAAACTGACATGCAGATACGGCCTCTGAATATCTCAGAGGCGCTTGCCTGAAAATCACCGTTAACTCCCTCATCGACACTGTAAAAAAACCAAAGCTCAATTCTTAATTAGCTTTGCGGATATTGTAATAACCACGCTATTTACTTCGTTCTGAACAACTGACTATTATCGCTCTCACTCTGTTAATAAATGTAACGGGCTTAATTCAGCCTGCGTGCGTTGACGTCCTTTTTTTACTGGAAACGCCATGAATCTCTCTTTTGCTTCACCCGAACCCCGTCAGGCGGCGGTCATCACCCGACGCGATCAGGCTATCCAGGCGGCGCATTCGCTGGCTGAACAGGCGAAGCCCGGTGCCGTTGAGCGCGATCAGCAGCGGATTTATCCCGTTGATCTGCTTAATGAGTTCACCCGGCTCGGGCTGGGCAGCATCAGCGTGCCGCGTCGTTTTGGCGGAGGCGGGCTGGACTATCAGACCCTGGCGGAGGTCTTCCGCATTATCTCTGCCAGCGATCCTTCTCTGGGCCAGATCCCGCAGAACCACTTTGGGCTGATTCAGTTCATCCTGGGTGAAGGCGAACCGGAACAGCAGGAAACGCTGCTGCAGGCTGTCGTGAACGGCCACCGGCTGGGTAACGGTGGTCCCGAAAAAAATACCCGTCATACGCGTGATGTTCAGGCCCGGCTGAGTGGGAAGGGGGACTCGCGGTTTCTGACCGGTGAGAAGTTTTATTCAACCGGCGCGCTGTTTGCCGACATTCTGGTTACCACCGCTCTTCAGGATGATGACAGGCCAGTGATGGCTTTTATCCCGCTGCCTGCCGCTGGCATAGAGATCGTCGATGACTGGTCTGGCATGGGGCAGCGGACCACGGCCAGCGGCACGGTCAGACTGAATCAGGTGGCGGTCGATCCGGCCTGGATTATTCCGTTGCCGTCGCCAGAGAAACCGACGCTGCGCGGTGCTGTATCGCAGCTCATCCAGGCGGCGATCGATGCCGGCATCGCGCAGGGCGCGCTGGACGATGCGCTGGCGTTCGTCCGTGATCATTCCCGTCCCTGGGTCGATGCCGGTGTGGCGCGCAACGCGGACGATCCTTACATTCTCGCCGATATCGGCCGCATCAGTACCGAACTGAGCGCCGCCAATGCTCTGCTGCGAAGGGCGGCCCGCGTGCTCGACGCCATCGATCCGGCCGCGCTGACAGCCGAAAACAGCGCAGCCGCCTCAATCGCCGTGGCAGAAGCTAAAGTGCTGACCACGGAGATCGCCCTGCGCGCCAGCGAAAAGCTGCTGGAGTGGGGCGGCAGTCGCGCGACGCTGTTACAGCATGGTCTGGATCGCCACTGGCGCAACGCACGCACCCACACCCTGCACGACCCGGTGCGCTGGAAAACCCACGCTATCGGCAACTACTACCTGAATGCAGTCTATCCCGCGCGCCATGCGTGGATTTAAGGAGAACGTATGAGTCAGGTTCAGCCGAAACAGCCCGCGGAGCGCGTGCGCAGCGAACAGCAGGCGCTGGACGTCGCCGCACAGCTGGCGCAGCAGTTTCGTGAAGGCGCCGCAACGCGGGATCGCGAACGTGAGTTGCCACATCATCCACTGCGGGTGCTGTTTCAGTCCGGATTAGGGGCGATTACCGTGCCTGAAGCCTATGGCGGCATCGCGGCATCCACAGCCACGCTGACCTCGGTGATCAGCCTGCTCAGCGAGGCCGATGCGGCAGTGGGTCAGGTTCCGCAGAACCATTTTTACGCGCTGGAAGTCCTGCGCCTTAACGGCAGCGAGTCTCAGAAACAACGCTTTTACGCTGAAGTGCTGGCTGGCGTCCATCTGGGAAATGCGCTGGCGGAATTTTCAGCCCGCGCCGCGCATCAGCGCACCACAGCGATCCGCAATAACGTCCTTAACGGCAGCAAATTCTACGCCACCGGCGCGCTGTTCGCCGACCGCATTCCCACTGCGGCACGCGATGAAGCGGGCATAGAGCAACTGGTGTTTGTGCCGCGACATCAGCCAGGTGTCACGGTGATCGACGACTGGAGTGGTTTTGGTCAGCGTACCACCGGCAGCGGCAGCGTGATGTTCGATAATGTCCCGGTCGGGCCGGATGATGTTGTGCCGTTTCAGTCGGCCTTTGAGCGTCCCACCGCTCTCGGCCCGTTTGCCCAGATTCTGCATGCCGCTATCGACCAGGGCATTGCCCGGGCCGCCTTTAACGACATGCTCGCTTTTCTCCGTCAACGTGCCAGACCCTGGCCAGACAGTGGTGTCAGCTGCGCCAGCGACGATCCGTTAACGCTTGATCGTACCGGCCGTCTGGCCGCACAGCTGCGAGCAGGCGAGGCATTAATAGCGGAGGCGGCGGCCGCCATTGATGCGGCGCAACGGCAGCCCGACGCCGGCACGGTCGCGCGGGCCTCTGTTGAGGTAGCCAAAGCGCGAGCCTGGACAACCGACGTGTCGCTGGCGGCCGCAAACCTGCTGTTTGAACTCGGCGGCACGCGCGCCAGCCTGCGGGAACACAACCTTGACCGCCACTGGCGCAATGCGCGCACGCATACCCTGCACGACCCGGTGCGCTGGAAATATCCCGCGATAGGCAACTATCTGCTCAATGGCGTGTTGCCTGCCCGCCGGGGCACCCTATGAGCCAGAAACAGGTTCTGCTTAACGCCTTCAATATGAACTGCGTCGGCCACATCCATCACGGCATGTGGACACACCCGCAGGATCACTCCACGGAATTTAACACGCTGCGCTACTGGACAGATCTGGCGCGCCTGCTGGAAAAAGGCCTGTTCGACGGGCTGTTTATCGCCGATATCCAGGGCGTCTATGACGTTTATCAGCAGGGGATTGCGCTGACGGCACGCGAGTCGATTCAGCTGCCGGTCAACGATCCGCTGATGCTGGTTTCCGCGATGGCGGGAGTCACCGAGCATCTGGGTTTTGCCGTTACCGCCAACCTCAGCTATGAAGCACCTTATCCCTTTGCCCGTCGCCTCTCAACGCTGGATCACCTTACTCAGGGACGCATCGGCTGGAACATCGTGACCGGCTATCTGGACAGCGCGGCACGGGCAATGGGCAATAAGCAGCTGCTGGCGCATGACCAGCGCTATGCCCAGGCCGATGAGTTTCTTGATGTCAGCTACCAGCTCTGGGAGGGAAGCTGGCAGGATGATGCGCTGGTGGTGGATCGTCAGCGCCGCCTCTATGCCGATGCCAGCAAAATACACCCCGTCAGGCACCAGGGGGCGTTCTATCAGGTTCAGGGCTATCACCTCAGCAGCCCTTCACCACAACGCACGCCGCTGCTGTTTCAGGCCGGCACATCGGCGCGGGGCATCCGGTTCGCTGCCCGTCATGCCGAATGTACCTTCGTCAATGCCGCCACACCCGCCGCGATGCGCCAGCAGACACAGCGTCTGCGCCAGGCTGCGACAGAAGCAGGTCGCCGTGCCGACGATATACGCATTTTTATGGGGGTCGGCGTGATTGTCGCCCCTACCGAGCGCGAAGCGCAGGAGAAGCACCAGAGCTACCTGGCCTATGCCAGCCCGGAAGCGGGTATTGCCCATTTTTCCAGCTCAATTGGCCTCGATCTGGCCGCCTTCGATCTGGATGAGCCGATCGTTAACGGTGAAACCCGCGCGATTGAGTCGGTGAGTCAGGCCTACAGCGGCTGGACCCGCCGTCGCCTGCTGGAGCAGCACGCCATGGGCAGCCGGTATCCGCTGATTATCGGTAATCCCTCACAGGTGGCGGACGCGCTGCTGCACTGGATGGATGAGGGGGATATCGACGGCTTCAACCTGACACGCATTCTCAACCCGCAGAGTTACCGCGATTTTATCGAGCTGGTCGTACCGGAATTACAACAGCTCGGGCGTTATAAAACGGCTTATCAGCCCGGCTCACTGCGCAACAAAATTTTCCGGCAGGATCGCCTGCCCGATCGTCACCCGGCCGCGCGATGGCGTCATGCCACCGGACACCGTTGAACTGTTTAACCTCAAGGAATCATCATGACATCTATCAATCCCTTACGCGCCGCGCTGGGCGCAATATTGCTGACCCTCAGTGCCGTTGCCGCTGCCGACTATTCGGGGCCGCTGAAAGTCGGAACGACTGCCGCCTTCGCTCCGCCGCTGGAGAGCGCCGTGGCGGAAGCAAAGAAGCAGGGACTGGCGGTTGATCTTGTCGAGTTCACCGACTGGACCGCGCCCAACGTCAGCGTGGAAAATGGTGATATCGACGTTAACCTGTTCCAGCATAAGCCTTTTCTGGAGAATGCGAATCAGTCTGGCGGCTTCCATCTGGTCGCCTACGCGCCCGCCATCATCAATAACATCGGACTCTACTCGAAAAAGCACAGCGTGATTGACCAGATACCCGAAGGCGGTACCGTTGCCATTGCCAACGACCCGATAAACGGTGCCCGCGGATTGCTTCTTTTGCAGAAAGCGGGACTGATTACGCTGAAGCCGGGAGCCGGACTCAAATCCACCCCCGACGATATCGTCAATAACCCGAAGAAACTAAAAATCATCGAAGTAGAAGCGGTGCAGCTCTCGCGCTCACTGGAAGAGGTCGATCTGGCGCAGGGTTATCCGCACTATCTGCGTCTGGCCAAAACGATCGATCCCAACAAGGCGCTGCTGTTCGATGGGCTGGAACACCCTGAATATGTGATTCAGTTCGTCATCCGTCAGGGGCATGAGAACGATCCGCGTCTGGCAAAGTTTGTCGATATTTATCAACACTCGCCGGTAGTACGCGCCAGTCTCGACAGCTTCTATGGCAAACTTTATCAGCCAGGCTGGAGCCAGTAATCATGGTCAGCCTCAGCTATCCTGACACCGGCGCATTGTCCCATTCCGCCGTTGCCACGCGGGCCAGCGGCGCCGCGCACATTACCCTGGAGGCGCTGAGCAAACGCTATCCCGGTCAGGCGGTGGATGCGCTGCATAACATCCATCTGCAGATCCAGCGCGGCGAGATTTTCGGCATCATTGGTCGCAGCGGGGCGGGCAAATCAACCCTGATCCGCTGCCTTAACCGGCTGGAAGAGCCTTCAGGCGGGCGGATTGTTATCGATGGTACCGACATCAGCGCCCTGACGTCCCGCCAGCTGGTCGAATGGCGGCGCAGCACCGGCATGATCTTCCAGCACTTCAATCTGCTCTCCGCCAAAACGGTCAGGCAGAATATCGAGCTGCCGCTCAGGGTTGCGGGCGTACCGGCGGCTGAGCGGGCGCGCAAGGTCGATGCATTACTGGCGCTGGTCGGGCTGGAGTCGCGTCAGCACGCCTGGCCCGCTCAGCTCTCCGGAGGACAGAAACAGCGCGTCGGCATTGCGCGTGCGCTGGTGCACGACCCGGAACTGCTGCTGTGCGACGAAGCCACGTCGGCCCTCGATCCTGAAACCACGCGCGCCATCCTGGCGCTGCTGATGAAAATCAATCAGCAGCGCCACATTACCATTGTGCTTATTACACATGAGATGGATGTCGTTCATGACCTCTGCCACAACGTGGCGGTAATCGATCAGGGAGAAATCATTGAGCGCGGCCCGGTCTGGCAGGTCTACAGCGACCCGCAGCAGGAAACCACGCGACAGCTGCTGAATCCCGATCATCAGACACTGCCAGAATCGGTCGCCAGCCGCCTGAGCGACCGCCGCCTGCAGCCCGATGACCGGCTGTTGCTGCGGCTGCGCTACACCGGGCGGGGTGCTCAGCCGGATATCGGTGCGCTGAGCGCCCTGATTCCGGGTGAAATCACCGTGATCCACAGCGCGATTGAGTGGGTAGCTAATAAGCCGATTGGCCAGATGCTGGTCCTGCTGGATGCCCGGCATGAGGCGCAGGCAGTCACCCCGCAGCTGGCGCATATCGCCGATCAACTGGAGGTATCAGGTTATGTCACAGGCTATTGACCGTTTATGGAGCGCACTGCTGGATACCCTGCTGATGGTCGGCGTCTCTTCGGCGCTGGCGCTGGCTTTGGGGTTACCGATGGCGGTGCTTCTGGTGGTGAGCGGACGGGGGGATCTTTTCCCCAATCCGGCACTCAACCGGGTGCTGGGCTGGATGGTTAATCTCTTTCGCTCGGTTCCCTTCCTGATCCTGATGGTAGCGCTGATCCCGTTTACCCGCTGGATAGTCGGCACGACCTATGGCGTCTGGGCCGCAGTAGTGCCACTGACCCTGGCAGCCACGCCGTTTTTTGCCCGGATTGCCGAAGTAAGCCTGCGTGAAGTGGATAAAGGACTGACGGAAGCGGCGCAGGCGATGGGCTTTCACCGCTGGCATATTGTCTGGCATGTGCTGCTGCCTGAAGCGCGGCCTGGCATCGTCAGCGGCTTCACCATTACGCTGGTGACGATGATCAATGCGTCGGCGATGGCGGGTGCCATCGGTGCCGGTGGTCTGGGCGATCTGGCCTATCGGTATGGCTATCAGCGTTTTGATATGCAGGTGATGGTGACCGTGATCGTGGTGCTGGTCGCGCTGGTGACGCTGCTTCAGCTCTGCGGCGATCGTTTATCGCGACGGCTGAACCATCGTTAACCCCTGAGGCCGGGTTTCCCCGGCCATTTTTTTTATTACGCGTCCCTGCCGTTCCCTATCTGCCAGATAAAGGTCGGATCCTTGCCATTCACTTCCCAGTCACCCACATTGCGGATTTTGTAGATCACCGGATTGTGTGAGGACACCGTGCGGGCATTGCGCCAGTGCCGATCCAGCGCCTTGCTGACGCGGGTATCGGACGCCCCCAGCGCGTTAAACAGCTCAGTTGCGGCGCGGGGCACCAGCTCCGTCGCCACGGCCTGCGCCCGGGCTGACTCCACCTCGGCCAGCACATTGGCCGCATGCCGTGCGGATTCACCGGCACCGCTCTGCTCAAGCTCAAACACCCGCTGCAGAGCGTGAGTGGCGCGCTCAGCCGCCGCCTCCACAGCCCAGGCCCAGCTGCTAATCTGGCCCACGACCTGTAACACCTGAACATCCTGTCTGACCTGAGGCGCATTGCCGTGACTATAAATCCGCTTACGCTGCGCCACAGCCTGTGCCGCATCACGCACCACCGCCCGGCCAATGCCGGCCAGCGTAGAGAGCAAGACGTGCTGATAAAAGGCGGTCTGATAGCGGAAGCGCGCACTGAAGTCGTACACATGAGCGGGCTCAACATGGGCCTGATCGAAACGCGTCGTGCCGCTGCCGGTCAGGCGCTGTCCGAACCCATCCCAGTCATCATCACGCTCAACGCCATCCTGGTGTGTGCTGACCAGCGCAATGACGTCGCGGCCGTTGTCGGCTCGTCGGGCAAAAACATCAATCCAGTCAGCATAGAGCGTTCCGGTGCTGTAAAATTTTTCACCGCTGATCGTCCAGCCATCCGGAGCCGGGGAAACCTGGGTGATGACCTCACCCAGTTTCACCGCGCCCGTTTCACTCCAGCCGCTGCCCACCAGCTCGCCATCCACAAAACGGCGGAACCAGCGAAGTCGTTCAGCATCCGCAGGCTGATTCAGGCGATCTTCGACAAAGGCGAAGTGTGCACGCAGCGCCTGAGGCAGGTTTGAATCCGCCACGGCCAGCGCGGTCAGCAGCGAAAAGAGCTGGGGCAGTGACACCCCGAAGCCACCTTCTTCTTTCGGGATGCGCAGCGTGCCGAAGCGCGCCTCTTTCAGCCAGGCGATGGGCGTATGCAACAGCGTACGGGTTGTTTCACGCCCGGCGGCGGCTTCGGCGATACGGGCAAACAGCGGCCTGAACTGTTCGGTCAGTGCGGCAAACTCAGTCCGGGTTAATTCAGACATGATCTTCTCCTGTGGCGGGTTGTTCATCAATGTCCTGTCGGGTCGGTTCAAACCGGACGACTAACAGGAAAATTATCGGGATCAGCGCAGCGAGCGAGACAATCCAGAACATGTTGGTGCCGTATCGGGCCTGCAGAATCGGCAGGATAAACAGCGCCAGCGCACTGCCGATGCCCGAAAGGGAACGGCTGAAGCCGACGCCGGTCGCGCGGATATGGGTCGGGTAGGAGAGCGCCGGATAGATCATCAGCTGGGCGCCGGGGCCGAAACCCTCAGCAAACAGCCAGAGCCCCAGCATCAGCACCGCGAACACCACCCCAATCGTCGCCTGCGGATGACCAATCAGCGCCAGGGAGATCAGCGCGATAAACTGCAGCGCAAAGCCGGCGATCGCCACATGCCGTGAAGGAAATTTCCAGGCCAGACGCATCCCCAGCAGCCCGCCGGTAAAGGCGAACAGGGCATTAAGTCCCAGCGATGCGGAGATGGTTTCGAAGACGCCCGCACCCAGAAACTGCGCCAGAATAGAGGGCAGAAAGAAGGCGATAGCCGTGTACTCAAAGGCGATACAGACGTTCATTACCGCGCTGACGAGGGTACGTTCCAGATAAGGCTTCTGAAACAGCACCTTAAAACTCACTCTGGGCGCGGCGCTCACCGGCTCTCTGGTCGCTGGCTGGGCTTCATGGGCGATGATGCCGTAGGAGTCGCGCAGAATGCGCACGGCACCGCTCAGATCGCCCTGATTTGCGGCCCAGAGCGGAGATTCATTCATGAACTTACTGCGCACCGCGATAATCAGCAGCGCCGGTACGGCACCAAACAGCAACGAGGCACGCCACAGCCAGTCGATATGCGCAGCAGGCAACAGGAAGTAGAGCGCAAAGATGATAAAGAAGCAGGCCGAAGACGCGGCGTACCACATCGGACACCAGGCGGCGAGACGCGACGCTTTGTTGCCTTTGCCGGAGAATTTCGAGAACTCAGCGAGATAGGCCATGGCGACCGGCAGGTCAATCCCTACCCCAACTCCCATCAGGAAACGCGCGCCAATCAGCACCCAGACGTTGGGCGCCAGGCCCGCCGCAATGGCCGAGACCACGAAGAACAGCATGTCCGCCATAAACACCGAATAGCGACCATATCTGTCGGTCAGCCAGCCGCCGACCAGATTACCCACGATGGTTCCTATCATGATAGAGGAGGTCACCAGCCCGGTGAGAAGCGGGGTCAGCCCGAACGCCTTCACCACATCGTCAATGCCATAAGAGAGCGTCGTGAGATCGTAGGCATCGAGAAATACGCCGCCCAGCGCCAGAAACACGATCCAGCGGGCGTAGCTGTTTTTCTCACTGTTACTGTTAATCAGCCGGGCCACATCACTGACCGAACGGACCGGTGTGGAATGGGGCGGCGGGGCGGTCAGGGTGTCGTCAATATTCAGTGTACTCATCGTATCCTCGTTATTATTTCAGCAGGTCACGAGGCTGTTATAAGTTCAGTCTGCCGGGTAAACAACCAACAATTCCGGATAAGGATTATATTAAAATCAATAAGTTAAACCCTTTCTTCAGGCGCGGGAAAGGCCGGATAAATCGCCTGATTTATCCGGTTCAGCTCTGCGGCTGTCTGATTTTTTCCTGCCCGAAACGACGCGGGCAAAGGGCTGACGTCTCCTGTTATCGTCAGACCTTTTCGCTTTCTGCCTGCTGTTTCACGTCTGATGTGCGGCGATACCCGGCTCCCGGATGCGGCGAGGTCAGTCGTGGCCCCTGTCCGAACAGTTTTTCACGCAGCGTGCCCGCCTGATAAGCCTGCTTGTAGACGCCGCGCTTTTGCAGTTCCGGCACCAGCAGTTCCACCACGTCGGTAAAGGTTTCATGCGTCACCGCGTAAGCAAGGTTGAAGCCATCCACATCGGTCTCTTCAACCCAGCTCTGCAGCTCATCCGCCACGGTTTCGGCACTGCCCACCAGCAGCGGTCCAAATCCGCCAATGCCGACCCAGTCTGCCAGCCCCTGAACCGTCCACTGACGGTTGGGATCGGCGGTGGAAAACGTCTCAACCGCTGACTGAACTGCATTGGTGTGCAGATGCTTAAGAACCTGATCTGGCTGATACTGACCAAAGTCGATACCGGTCCAGCCGGAGATCAGCGCCAGCGCCCCTTCGTAGCTGACATAATCTTTGTACTCCTGCCATCGGGCCTGAGCCACCAGGTCCGTCTCGCCCACAATCACGGTCTGCAGATTAAAGATCAGGATGGATCGCGGGTCGCGTCCCGCCTCTGCGGCCCGCTGCCGAATATCCGCCACCGTTTTTTTCAGCAGCACTTTCGACGGCGCTGCAACAAACACGCACTCCGCATGCGCCGCCGCAAACGCCTTGCCACGGCTGGACGCGCCCGCCTGGTAGAGCACTGGCGTGCGCTGCGGTGACGGCTCGCACAGGTGAATCCCCGGCACCTGAAAGAAGGTGCCCTGATGATTAATCGGATGAATTTTATCGGGATCGCTGAAAATACGACGTTCGCGGTCACGCAATATCGCGCCCTCTTCCCAGCTGCCTTCCAGCAGCTTGTAGACAACCTGAAGATATTCATCTGCATAGTCGTAGCGAGCGTCGTGATCGGTCTGAGCCTGATGACCGATATTCCGCGCGCCACTTTCCAGATAAGAGGTCACGATATTCCAGCCGACCCGGCCTTTGGTCAGATGATCGAGGGTAGAGAGACGGCGCGCAAAGGGATAGGGGTGTTCGAAGGACAGCGAAGCAGTCAGACCAAAACCCAGATGTTCCGTGACCAGCGCCATCGGCGTAATCAGCGCAAGGGGGTCGTTAACCGGTACCTGCGTGGCCTGACGGATAGCCGCCTGATTATTGCCGTTGTACACATCATAGACACCCAGCACGTCGGCAATAAACAGCCCGTCAAATTTACCGCGCTCCAGCAGACGCGCTAAGTCGGTCCAGTAGGTCAGATCCTTGTACTGCCATGAACGATCGCGCGGATGCGCCCACAGGCCGGGAGACTGGTGACCGACGCAGTTCATATCAAAAGCATTCAGACGAATTTCACGTTTCGATGACATAGCGACTCCTGAGCGGATGCGGCATCACGCTGCCGCCCACTTTTCTGATTGATATTGTGAGAAGGGGATCAGTGCGTCAGGGAGCCGGGACATCGCTCGCTGAGGGAGGAGGGCGTGGCGCTGAGCACCATACGGGCGACGGACTCAGCATGCTCGGCCACCTGCGGCAGTCCCATCAGCTCACCAAAGCGCCCCCGCGCAGCGGGCCCGGCCACATAGAGCCAGGGGCTGGCTTCACCCTGTGCATTTACGGCCTGCGACAGGGCGTTTACCTGAATGCCCAGCGCCAGCGCATCGGGCTGGATCACGCCGTCACCCTGCAACTGGCTCAGCAGCGGGTTACTGTCCAGCAGCGCGTTGTGCGCCGGTCCGGTGGTCACAATCACCTTATCCACCTCGCAAATCTCCTGATCTGCCCCCCGCAGGCGCAGCGTCAGCCGCAGCGCGTCACCGGCCGGTTCAGCCGCAATCAGACGGGCGGCGCGCAGCGAGAGCTGACCGCTGGCCTGCAGTTGCGACAGAACCTGGCTGACCTGTGGCGCGATGCGATAGCGGTGAACATCCCACCAGGGACGAAGATGCTGCAGAAACCGCTGCTGTTCCTGCAGCGGCAGGCTCTGCCAGATACGCTGACCGTTGCGGCGGATATCATCCAGCACCAGCTGCCACGGCAGACTCATCGCGGCCGCCTGTTTCAGCTCCTGGCGCACCCGATGTAACCAGCCGCGCGCGCTGGCGGGTTGCGGCTGACTGTAATCCAGGGTGTAGGGCGCCTCGCTGCCACTCAGATTGGCGCGCGGCAACAGTCCGCGACGGGAGAAAACGGTGATGTGTCCCCGATGCTGCTGACGATGCAGCGAGGCGACCACATCGGACATCGTCAGTCCCGAGCCGATAATCGCGATCCGGTTCTCTGGCGCAATCTGCGTCAGCGCGTTGCGCTGCCAGGGATCAGCAATCACGCCGGGATGCGCCTGTAACGGCTTCAGCAGCGCAGGCAGCGCGGGCGGGGGATGGCTGATGGCCAGCACCACCTGATCCGCCCGAATCTGCTCTCCCCGGGCGGTGGTCACGATCCCCTCCCGCAGCGACACGGCGCTGTCCTGCAGGTGTCTCAGCGTCACCGCAGAGTGTTTCTGCTGATGGATAAACTGCGCGTTCACCCAGCGACCAAACTCACCGCGCTGCGGATAGACGTTGCCGTCATGCCACAACGCGTCCGGATCGTTCAGATAACCGGGCGAGGCCCGGTAGTCACGATCAAACCGGCCCTCTTCATCGCCCGCAAGCTGCATCCGGGAAGCCGGAACATTGATACGGTGCGCCGGATCGCGGGTACCGTAGGCCACGCCCTGTGCCAGCCCGTCACGCGGTTCAACCACCGTCACGCTCAGGCCCGGCTTGCCCTGTCTGGCAAGATGGATCGCCAGCGCAGTGCCGGTGAAGCCTCCGCCGATAATGACAATCTGCTGTTGCGACATAAGCGAGCCTTCTCTTCTGTTGACGGGGTTAACCCGGACGGCGGTCGCCGCCAATGGTTTCACCAAACGGGCCGGTATTCACGCTGCGCTGTTTCTTTTCGGCGTTGGACGCCAGGGGTAACAGCGGCATCACCAGCTCGGCAAAGCGGTGCGCCTCTTCGAGATGCGGATAACCGGAGAAGATAAAGTTCTCGATCCCCAGCGCCTGATATTCACGAATGCGGTCGGCGACCTGCTGCGGGCTGCCCACCAGCGCGGTGCCTGCACCGCCCCGTACCAGCCCCACGCCTGCCCACAGATTAGGGCCGATGCGCAGGCTCTCGCGTGAGCCCTGATGCAGCGCGCTCATCCGCGCCTGTCCGGCCGAATCCATGCGGGCAAAGATTTTCTGGGCCGCCGCGATGGTCTCTTCATCGAGATGAGAGATCAGCCGGTCGGCCGCCGCCCAGGCTTCCTCTTCGGTTTCACGCACGATGACATGCAGGCGAATGCCGTAAGAGAGCGTGCGGCCTTTCTCCTCCGCCCGCTGACGGACGACCGCCAGCTTCTCCGCCACCTGCGCCACCGGTTCGCCCCATGTCAGATAGGTATCGATCTGACTGGCCGCCACGTCAATAGCCGCCTCCGAGGATCCGCCAAAATAGAGCGGCGGGCCATCTTCCTGCACCGGCGGGAAGAGGATTTCGGCGCCTTCGACGCGGATATGATCGCCGGTAAAATCGACCTTTTCACCTTTGAGCAGACGCGAGTAGACCTCAAGAAACTCCTGCGTAACCTGATAACGTTCAGCATGGCTCAGAAAGATCCCGTCGCCTTTGTTCTCGACCGGATCGCCTCCGGTTACCACGTTTATCAGCAGCCGCCCGCCGGAGAGACGGTCCAGCGTGGCGGCCATGCGCGCGGCCAGGCTGGGTGGCTGCAGGCCCGGACGCACGGCCACTAAATAGCGCAGCGTTTTGGTGATCGGGGCCAGCGCCGACGCCACCAGCCATGAATCTTCGCAGCTCTTCCCGGTCGGGATTAACACACCATAAAAGCCCAGATTATCTGCCGCCAGCGCAACCTGCTGTAAGTAGGGTAAATCGACCGCTCTGCCACCCTCCGTCGTGCCCAGATAGCGCCCGTCGCCGTGGGTCGGCAGAAACCAGAAGAGGTTGAGGTTTTCCTGTGTCGTATGGCTCATTAGCAGATTCCTTTATAACGATATTTGAATTTATCACATAGGGCTAATCCCTTTGGTTATATAGCTCTTAGCAGCAATCGTGCCAGCGCTCATACCGGGATCTTTTCTTTTTAATCAAATGGATAGCACGGCTGACGTTTTCCCGGCGCTGTTGCATTTGCAACAGCGGCAGCCGCACGCTGCTGCATTCGCAACAATCCGACGCGCTGAGCCTCTCGTTTCCGGGATGACCGCGCGGTATGGTCTCTATTCCCCCGTTAAGCCGGTAAAACGAGATGCAGATTGCTACCCCAGAGTTGATCGACCCCGCCTCAAAGGCGTTTCAGAGTGTGCTGGATCAGCTCGCGCCAACGGATGCGACCGTATTAATTATTGGCGAAACCGGAACGGGTAAAGAGGTCATGGCGCGTTATCTGCATCACCACAGCGCGCGCAGCGACAAGCCCTTTCTGGCCGTCAACTGCGGCGCACTCACCGAAAGTCTGGCGGAGTCCGAACTCTTTGGTCATGAGAAAGGGGCGTTCACCGGCGCGCAGGATCGCCATCGCGGCTGGTTTGAAGCCGCCGAGGGCGGCACGCTGTTACTGGATGAGGTAGGAGAACTGAGTCTGCCGCTGCAGATAAAACTGCTGCGTGTGCTGCAGGAGCGTGAAATCACCCGCGTCGGTTCCTCCCGAGCGATTAAAGTCAATGTGCGGGTGATCGCGGCCACCAATCGCGATCTGGCCGCCGCCATCCGTGAGCGGCGTTTCCGTGAGGATCTCTATTACCGACTCAATGTGGCGAGCGTCACGCTGCCGCCGCTGCGCCAGCGCTGCGAAGACATACCAGTGCTCGCGCACCATTTTCTGCAGCTTTATGCGCGCCGGCTTGGCCGCCCTCAGCTCCGGCTCAGCGACGAGGCGCTGGCCACGCTGATGGCCTACAGCTGGCCGGGCAACATCCGGGAACTGGAGAACACGCTGCACAACGCCGTGCTGCTCAGTCAGAGCGCGCTGGTGACTGAGCAGCAGCTCCGGCTGAGTCCGCTGGCAGGGCAGGAGATGCCGCCGGGCGAAGAGGCGCTGGATCAGTTTCTGAAACAGCAGATGCAGCAAGGCGAGACGCCGCTCTATCCGCGGATGATCGCCGCGCTGGTCAGAAATGCGCTGGAACTGACCCAGGGCAATCAGCTTCAGGCTGCGGCGCTGCTTGGCATCAGCCGTCATACGCTGCGGACGCACCTCGGGCATCTCGGGATCATCAGGCCACGCCGCAGTCAGCCGCCTGCGCGCAGCGCTTCCCCCTTTCAGCCCGCCGCAAAAGAGCGCGAGCTGCGCATCGGCTATCAGAAGTTCGGCAATCTGGGGATCCTGAAAGCCCGTCAGTCGCTGGAACAGCAGCTGGCCCATCGCGGCGTCAGCGTCTTGTGGAGTGAGTTTCCCGCTGGCCCGCAGCTGCTGCATGCGCTCAGCAATAAGGAGATCGATTTTGGCACCACCGGGGAAGTACCGCCGCTGTTTGCGCAGGCCGACCAGAGCCCGATGCTGTATGTCGCCTGGGAACCCGCAGCGCCGCAGAGCGTCGCGCTGGTGGTGCCAGACAGCAGTCCGATTCATCACGTCAGCGAACTCAGAGGAAAACGCATCGCCGTGAACCGGGGATCCAACGTTCACTACCTGTTGTTACAGATTCTGGATGAGGCGGGATTAGCCCTGGATGAGGTGCGCATCCTCTACGCGCCCCCTAAATATCCGTTCACGCCCAGCGATCTTAACGCCGTGGATGCCTGGATGATGTGGGATCCGCTGCTCAGCGATGCAGAGAACAGCGGGCAGTTCAGGGTGATCGCTGACGGCAGTGGCCGGGTCAGCAACCATCAGTTCTACCTTGCTGAACGCGGGTTCGCCGCGCAGGCCGGGGATCTGATAACGGTTCTGCTGACCGCGCTGGAGCAGACCGGCCGCTACATTGATGCGCACCGCGCAGAAGCGGCGGGCCTGCTCTCCACTGAACTGGGCATCCCGACGAGCGCGTTGCTGCACGCCCTGGCGCGCCGCAGTCACCAGACGCAGCGAATGAACTTAGCCATCATCCGGGAGCAGCAGATGATCGCTGATCGCTTCTATGCGCTGGGGCTGCTTAATCGCGCAATTCGGGTCCGCGAGTCCGTCTGGCATCCATAGCGTTTTTTCAGATAAGCATCGAACTTTTCATCGCTAAGCACCTGAACGTGCGTTTGTTATGTTGCGCTGACTACAACAGACTCAGGAATGAGAAATGAAAAAAGTTCTACTCAGCGCACTGATTATTGCCGCCCAGGCGGGCTTTGCATTCAACATCCAGGCAGCCGATAAGCCCGATACGGTAAATATCGGTTTTCAGAAAGCAAATATCTTCGCGCTGCTTAAATATCGCGGCACGCTGGATGAGGAGTTCAGAAAGCAGGGGATCGCGGTGCACTGGATTGAGTTTCCGGCCGGACCGCAGATGCTGGAAGGTCTGAATATCGGCAGTATCGATCTCGCGGCCACCGGCGATGCCCCGCCTACGTTTGCTCAGGCGGCGCAGGCCGATCTGGTTTATCTGGCGCACTCCCCAGCTAACCCGAAAACCGAAGCAATCGTTGTTCCGGCCGACTCACCTGTGAAAAGTGTGGCGGACCTCAAGGGTAAGCGCGTGGCGCTGAATAAAGGGTCTGACGTTAACTATCTGCTGGTTACGGCGCTGGAGAAGGCAGGGCTGACCTACAAAGATATAACGCCGGTCTATCTGCCGCCCGCCGATGCGCGAGCGGCCTTCCAGCGCGGCGCGGTCGATGCATGGGTGATCTGGGACCCTTACTACGCGGAAGTTGAAACCAATGCTCACGCCCGGTTAATCAGCAACGCCGAAGGGCTGGTGCCGCACTACACCTTCTATCTGGCCAGCCGCAAGTTTGCGGAGCGTTATCCGGCAATCGCCAGCAAGGTGGTGGATGAGTTGGGCACGCTCAGCACCTGGGCCAATCAGCATCAGGATGAGGCGGCAAAAATCATGTCTGCCTCGACCGGTCTGCCGCAGCCCATCTGGCAGCGCGCGCTGGCGAGGATGCCTTTTGGCGCAGAGCGTATGACGCCTGACGTCTTCACGCAGCAGCAGGCCCTGGCGGATACCTTTACCCGGATTGGTCTGCTGCCGGTGAAGGTGGATATCCGCAGCGCGACCTGGTCGCAGGATAAGAAATAGGGCGGTCGGGCTTCCGTTAGCCATTCAACCTGATGTGCTGGCGGAAAGGTGAGGCGGCGGGCCTGATGCTGCTGAATGCGGTTAAGGAGGGTAATGCCATCAGGAATGATGACCGGCTCGCTCTGCTTCAATGGTGGTAGCTCATCGCCGCATAATGTCAGAGAGGAGTAAGGGAATGACGCATTACCCGTCTATAACCGGCCCCACCAGGCTGACTGACCTGCCCCTGGTGTTTGATACAACCGTCAGCGAGTAATCTGGGTTTGTTTATCTTCACTTTTCCCTGTTCGTCGTATAAACGCTTCTTCATGAGTATGTCCTCATGTGGCTTATAAGACATTAAGAATATGGTGGTGTATTAATCAATCGGGAGCAGGGCAAACCTTATTTTTATTATCTTCAGAGATGCCCTCTGTTTACGTGTGCATCTGCTATGCTTACGTAAGGATTTCATATTTAACATAATTAGTATTGTACGAACTTATTGTTATTACAAAATGCTAAGGCCGTACAGAACAATTCACAGAATTAGCCTTTCCGCCTGACACCATACTTATTTCACTTACGTCCAGTTCTCTCATCCTCTTACTATCGAAATGTTGATCGAGTCAGCCCGGGCCAGGCGATGGTACTATGGCTGATACGTAAGACGCCTGAGACAGTTATCATCGTTAAGGCGCATAAGCCTTAATTCCTTAAGTCATCTTAAATGACTCAGAGATGTCTGTTCAAAACGATGGCGATTCAGCCATACTGGCGTGAATTACAAAACAGTAAGCGGAAAAATGCCTGAACAGTCACTGCTGACTGATGAACTCAATCCTTTTTTATCAGAATAAGCTTCTCCGGAAAAAGCCCTCTGAGCAACAAATTCAGCGACTTCCCTATAAAAATGCCCCACTGTCATGTGAGGCATATACTCAATTGCTGAAAAATGCTTATTTAAAATTGCCGTTCACAAAATTGTTCAGCCATTGCGTTGCGATGGCAGTGACAGAATCGGGGTCATTCCAGCCCATTACTGCACCCAGAATAAAGCCTCCAATGACACCTACAATGGGCCCGATTATAACCCCAGCCAGCTGGCCGATGATGCCAACACCCAGCAGACCACCCTGATCACCCCCATGGATACCGCCATAAGCCGCGCCGGCTGCAAAACCAGTTGTGGCCAGAATAATCGCGCTGGTCAGTGAACTAAAAATATCACCACCAGAAACCCCGTTAATTTCCATTACATTTAATTCACGCACTTTATTGCTCCCTAGACTGAAGTTTATGTTTTTCAGAAGGCAGGAAGATGTTAAAACCATTAACACCTCAGCCCTCTGGCGCGAAAAAAATAATGCATTCTTAAAGGGGTGATTAATATAGAACTAATTCTATATTCAGTTTGCGATTAAATATTTATTCGCCTTACTACCTGTTAATATGCGCTACGACAATAACGCACATTTTTTGTTGCTCATTTAACGCGTGAGAAGCTTCTGATCGCCTCAGTCTTACCGACAAAATTCTGTTCAGCAGACTGATAATTTTCAGGCAGGGTAACCGATGGATAGCCCGCTTCTGACTATGCCGGAGAGCACGGCAGCCCCGCTCCCTTGAGGAATTCCGCACGGTAACCTACCTTCTATCACTCTCCCTGACGCTGCACCCCTCAGATGCATCAACATAACCGGAGGTCAGATGACCCATAGCTCCCCTTCCACACCCTGCAGCGGCACGCTGTTTTTTGATGTTAATGAAACTCTGCTGGATATGTCAGGACTGAATCAGGCGGTGGCGCAGCGGCTTGGTAACAGGCCTGAGCGCGCCGAAGCCTGGTTCACCTCGGTATTACATCATTCGCTGGTCGGGACCGTAACCGGCAGCTTCCACAATTTTGGTGATATCGCCGAAGCCGTACTGGAGATGACTGCCGCGCGATACGGTATCACCCTGCCGGAGGAGGCAACGCCGCTGGCCGAAATCATCGCCGCAATGCCTGCTCATCCGGATGTGGCCAGAGGGCTGACCGCTCTGCAGCAGCAGGGATATACGCTGGTCGCGCTTACCAACTCCTCTGCCGCGCTGGCGGAAAAGCAGCTGAGTTCCGCCGGGCTGGCCCACCTGTTCACCCGTATTCTCAGCGTGGAACAGGTTCAGGTTTATAAACCCGATTTGAGGGTCTATCAGTGGGCGATGAAGGAGATGGGCCAGCCCGCGTCTGCCTGCATGATGGTGGCGGCGCATGGCTGGGATGTCGGCGGGGCAAAATGTGCTGGGATGAAAACGGCCTTTGTCGCCCGCCGGGGCCAGGCGCTCTATCCGCTGGCGCCCTCACCGGATCGCGTCGTCGATGATATCGTTGCGCTGGCTGCAGAGATCACCCCGCTCTGCTGAGCCGCATCAATGGATGTGCAGCGATGTACTGCACACTCACTGTTCTGTCTCAAACGCCGATCTGACCGCCTCGACGATACGCTGGGAGGTGGCATCATCCTCAAACAGCGGGAAGTTTTTTTTCAGCTTGCCGGAAATCTGCCAGCCATTCTCCTTCAATGACCGGATGATGCGGCTGGCATCCTGATCCGGCATCTCAACCACCTCCTTCAGCTGTTGCTGGGCGCGCTGAAACAGAACCAGCACCCGCGCTTCATCGGCCATTTCGGTTCGCACGGTATGCTCGATCACTCTGCCCGTGTAGAGAACATGCTCGGTCAGATCGGGATAGCGCCAGGCAAAGCGGGCATCCTCATAGTCGCTGAAAATGAAGTTGCTCCGCGTGCCGTCCTCATACGTTTTCAGTTCGCCAAAACGGTAGCAGCCCGCATAGCGCCGCATCAGTTTTTTAGAAAAGAGATCCAGCGTGCGATCGTAGCCGACCCGGAAATCCATCGAGCTGGTAATGGTGGCAGAAACCGGCAGGATGACGCCGTCCGGTATTGCGCCATCCCGGTTCAGCGTGTCATTGATCAGAAACCGGTGGATGCGGCCATTGCCGTCGCGCATCGGGTGGATATAGACAAAACCAAACGCGATAACGCCCGCCCGGGCCAGCGGCGCGGCGCCCTTTGTCGCCTCCTCAAAGGCTTTCAGCCCCTGCATAAAGCGCGGGACATCCTCGTAGTGTGGCGCAATATAGTGGACGATATCTTCACGCATCGTCGACTGTCCGACAAACACCGGTGAACGTCGCAGCCCCAGGCCCAGCGCATCCTGCCCCAGAATCCCCTGCTGTATGGTATGCAGGCTCTCCTCGCTGAGCGGATCGTCGAGCTGCCCACAATACTGCGCGATCACATGAGCAAAGCGCTGGATGCGGTCGCCCTGCTCAGACTCTTTTTCAATCAGGAAACTGGCGCGCGACTCTTTAAAAGTCAGCCAGCTGGCGGTGCGCATCAGAATATCTGCGCCAAAGGCGTTATCCAGGTCTTTTAAGGCGTCATTCAGATCGAAGGCCAGCGCCTGCTCAACGGCGGGCGTTCTCCGCACCAGCGGACAGAAATCTGCCGAGCCCGGCAGGTTATCGTTGATGCGCCAGCGGCGGTTACGCTTCAGCGTGGTGCGGGTGAGCCAGGCACCGGATGAAATGGCCTCGACATAACCGCCGTTGGTCACATCGGGCACCTGTAGCGGGCTGCCGGTCAGCCATTCATAGAAAAATCCGGCCCGCCGCGCATACTGCCCGAACGGCTCCTGGCGACACCACTGTTTCACTGGTTCAGGTCCGATGGCCGTAAACAGCCGGGCAAAGAACTCAAGATGGATCTCTTCATATTTGAGGCCAAAGGCGAAGTGACCGGCAAAAGAATCTTCCGGCTGATAGCCAGGCGGATAGTGATTCTCTACCCGTCCCTGACTCTCGTGATGGGATCGTACCGTGCCGATGGCCGACTTCACGCGCAACGGTTGCGCCAGTTCAATTGCATAACGTTCGCGCAGCGCGCTGAAGCCGACCAGCATAACGAATCCTTTATCTGTCGAATGAAAACGGTAACAGAAAGGAGTTCTATCACGAAAACGTTAATTTCGCTATCGGGAAAGCGTTAACGGCCGCCTGAAAACGATAATAAAATGGCGGGATAATGCGAAAACAATAACGACGCTGATGCGTCAGGGTTTAACCACGATGCAGAGCAGACCGGCAACAATCATCACCACACCGGCCAGACTGTGCCAGCTGAAAGCCTCCTGAAATACCGGCAGGCTGACGGCCACCAGCCACACCAGCACGTAGCTGAGACTCAGCAGCGGATAGACCCGGTTGAGCGGGAAAAAGTGCAGCGCCCGGATCCAGCAGAGCATCGAGACGCCATAGGCCCCCAGCCCGGCCAGCAGCATCAGGGCGGGCAGGATAGCCACCGCAGGCAGCGACAGGAGGCTGCTGAACTCAGGCAGCCGCGGCATCGCCCAGCGCATCATTAACTGTGCCGCAGAAACCAGCAGCACGCTGCAGGCCACCCATCCATACCCTTTCATAGCTGACTCGCCATCAGTGCCACGCCGGTTACCACCAGCAACGTGCCCGCCATCTGGCGCAGCGTCAGTCGCTCGCGCCAGAGGAGCCGCCCGGCCAGCGCGACGAAAATGAAATTGAGGCTCAGCATCGGATAGGCCTGGCTCACCGGCACCTGCTGTAGCACCCGCAGCCAGAGAAGCATGGCGACACCTAACAACAGCATGCTGAAGGCGATCCAGCTTAACCGCCCCTGACGTGACAGCGCATGGGTCGCCTGCTTCTGGCAGAGCTGCGCGCTGCAGCTGAGCAGGCTGACCAGGACAATCAGCAGCAGCATCATTTCAACTGGCTATAGTAGAGGCTGACCAGCCTGCCCTGACGATACACCGCATCCGGCACCGGAACCTCCTCATCGATATCGCTGTGAACCGAGTCGACCAGCAGCAGCAGCGACACGCTGCCCAGCTGGCGATGCGCCGCCAGCCAGCGGCTGAAGTCTGCCGCAGAGACGAAGCGGGACTGTGCATCGGGGTAGCTCAGCCCATACTCCAGCTCGCCTTTGGAATCATAGAAACCGATATCGCTGCGGTGCAGATGCCACGCGGCGGCGGAGGCCACGCCGGGGTTATCCGCCAGGATAAAGCGGCTGGCCGCCAGCCGATCACCCGTGACCGAGACAAAGTTCTGCGGCTGCTTAGCGTCACGAATTTTCTCCGGGATAGCAGAGCCGATGAGCAGCGCCACCCCCAGCGGACAGAGCGCGGAGACCAGCCAGCGGCGTGGAGCGGATCGGCAACTGTACGCGCCCGCTACGCCCCAGACGAGAAACGCCAGTGCTGCCAGACCCAGCTTCAGCTTCTCCTGCGCGGCGAACAGCGGATGGTGCGTCACACTCCACGGCGCCAGCACCAGCAGGACCGTCGCCACAGTCAGGATACCAAAAATCAGGTTAATCCAGCCGTTGACGGTTAACACCCGCCCTGCCCGCTGCGCAGCGTTCAGGCCGTAGTGCGCCATCAGCAGCGACAGCGGTACAAAACAGGGCAGGATGTAGGTCGGCAGCTTGCCTTTCGCCAGACTGAAGAACAGCAGCGGCATCACCGTCCAGCTCAGCAGATAGAGCGCGCCCGGAAGCTGCCGGCGTTCACGCCAGCCACTCATCAAGGCGCCAGGCAGCAGCGCCAGCCACGGCAGCGTGCCAAGCAGCAGCACCGGCAGGTAATACCAGAACGGCGCTTTGTGCTGCGCATTCTCCTCTGCGAAGCGCTGAATATGTTCCACCCAGAAGAAGTAGTGCCAGAAATCAGGCGCCTGATGATAGATCGCCAGCGCCCAGGGGGCGCTGATCGCCGCCGCAGAGAGCAGCGCCAGCGGTCCGTAGCAGAAGAGTTCCCGCAGCCGCTGCCGCCAGATCGCCCACGGCAGGATCGCCAGGACCGGCACCACCAGCGCCAGAAACCCTTTGGTCATGAAGCCCATGCCGCAGGCGAGCCCCAGCAGCAGATAACCGCCTGCGCGCCCGGCGCGCCCGCTGGCCTCGGTCGCCAGCCAGAAGCTGCACATCGCCGCCGCCAGCCAGAGCATCAGCATGGGGTCAAGCACCGCATAGGTGCCGACGCCATAGACCAGCAGCGAACTGAGGAAAATCACGCTGCCGACAGCGGCGGTGCGCGCAGAACCAAACAGCCGTCTGCCGAGCCAGTAAATCAGTAGCGCGGTGACCGTCGTGGAGGCGATCGACCCCGCCCGCACGCCGAAATTGTTATGGCCAAACAGCCATTGCCCCAGCGAGTTGATCCAGTAACCGGCTACCGGTTTTTCGAAGTAGCGCAGGCCGAAGAAGTGAGGGGTGATCCAGTTCCCGCTTGCCAGCATCTCACGGCTGATCTCCGCATAGCGGGTCTCATCGGGCTGCCAGAGATCGCGGAACACCGGCGGGATCAGGTAATAAAGGATAAAAAAGCTGAAAAAAAGTAACCACGTCGTGTTGTTACGTATCCGCACTAGTTCGCCTCTTCAGTGAGTTTCTGACAACCCAGCCACCCTTCCCGGCCGGCGATTTCCCCTCTGACAACCCGGCCCAGCGGCAGGGTATTCAGATCGGCGGGCAGCAGCTCGCTTAACGGGCAGAACTGAATGCCGTGGCGGGCAGCCGCCGTCAGCAGCCGGTCAAAGTCCGGGGAGCCGATGATGCCTTCCACTTCAGCGTGGATGGTGTAAACCGCCCCGTCATCCGCGGCGAGCATCTTCGCCAGAATATAGTCGTTGTAGCCTTCCGCGCTGACCTCACGGCCAACCACCTCATCCCATGTCGGCAGCGTCACCGGGATCTGAACGGTGCCGATCTGTCCATCCGGCAGCAGAGGCCGGAAAGGCCCGGTGCCGCGACAGTCGCTGTTGTAGTGGAAGCAGAAATCCTGCTTAGCCGCGAGCACCCGGCCATCGGCGCGCCAGCCGGCCACCGCCGAGCAGCTGACCGGATGGCCCAGGATCTCACTCAGCGTCTCGGTGCCACGCGCGATCTGCTCAACCAGCTTATCCTGCGACCAGACACCCGCCCAGGTCTGCCAGGCAAAATGGTCCCAGGCGTGCAGCCCCATCTCGTGATAGCGGGCGGTATCCTGAATGATATGCCGCAGGCCGCGCCCCATCTGCTTACCGGGCCAGGCCGTGCCGGCGAGCAGAATGTCCCAGCCATAGAGCGATGCTGCGCGGGAGCGCAGCATCTTGATGAGGAAAGCCGGTTTGATCAGCCGCCAGAGATGGCGGCCCATGTTGTCCGGCCCGACGCTGAAGAAAAAGCTGGCCCGCACCGCGTGACGCTGAAACAGCTCCAGCAGCGTCGGCACACCCTGCTGCGTGCCGCGCCAGGTATCTACGTCAATCCGCAGACCAATCTTTTTCATCACTTATCAGCCTGTTGCTCAATGGTGCGCAGGAAGAAGTCCAGCGTATTGTCGATCGTGACATCCATCATGACGGTTGGCGTCCAGCCCAGTAAGCGACGGGCATTGCGGATCGCCGGTTTACGGTGCTCCACATCCTGATAGCCTTTGCCGTAGTAGCTGCTGCTCTCCACTTCGCGGAAACCGGCAAACGGCGGGAACTGACTGCGCAGCGGATGACGCTCGAAGCTGGACAGCAGCTGCTCGGCCAGCTCTTTGATACTGGCTTCGTTGTCCGGATTACCGATGTTGATGATCTGCCCGTCGCAGTTCTGCTGCTTGTTTTCGATGATGCGGAACAGCGCTTCAACGCCATCGCGGATATCGGTGAAGCAGCGCTTCTGTTTGCCGCCATCGATCAGCTTGATGGGCGAGCCTTCCACCAGGTTCAGGATAAGCTGCGTAATCGCGCGGGAACTGCCGATACGCGCCGCATTGAGGTTATCCAGACGCGGGCCCATCCAGTTGAAAGGACGGAACAGAGTGAAACGCAGCCCCTCTTTTTCGCCGTAAGCCCAGATGACGCGGTCCAGCAGCTGTTTGGAGACCGAGTAGATCCAGCGCTGCTTGTTGATCGGTCCCACCACCAGGTTTGAGGTGTCCTCATCGAAGCTGTCGTCCGTACACATGCCGTACACTTCAGAGGTGGACGGGAAAATGATACGCTTCTGGTATTTCACGCAGTCGCGGATGATTTTCAGGTTCTCTTCAAAATCGAGTTCAAAGACGCGCAGCGGATTGCGGGTGTATTCGATCGGGGTGGCGATCGCGACCAGCGGCAGAATGACGTCACATTTTTTGATGTGATACTCAATCCATTCTGAGTGGATCGCGATATCCCCTTCCACAAAGTGGAAGCGCGGATGATCGAGGAAGCGGCTGATGGCGTCGGAGCTGATATCCAGCCCGTAAACCTCAAAATGCTCATCCTGCAGCAGTCGCTCTGTAAGATGGTTGCCGATGAAACCGTTGACGCCCAGGATCAGCACGCGGGTACGACGCTGCAGAACCGATTGCGGTTTGGAATAGAGCAGCGCGCCCGGCACCATGCCTAAACTTTGCGCCAGCTGGCTGCCGTTCATGTACACGCCGTGCTCAGACTGGCCGGTCAGAATTTCAAGCGCGCCCTCACCGCAGGCGATCAGGAACGGCTGCTTAGAGATCACCGTGCCAGGCTTCGCCTGCTGCTGCTGAGGATGAACCCGGCTCTTCCAGACGATGAATTTGACCGAACCGGCGAAGGCGAACGCGCCCGGCCAGGGATCGGTGACCGCTCTCACCAGATTGTGGATGGCTTCGGCGGGCTGATTCCAGTCGATGCGGCCATCTTCAGCCGTGCGACGGCCCACGCGGGTCGCCTGGCTCTCATCCTGCGCCCACTCCGCCACATCCCCCTGACGCAGGCGTGGCAGCACGTCGGCAAGCAACTGCTCCGCAGCCTGGGTCAGTTTACGGTGCAGCGTCAGCGCGTTGTCCTGCTCCTCAATGGCGATCTTATGCTGAGCCAGAATATTCCCGGCATCGGCGCGCTTCACCATGCGATGCAGCGTCACGCCCGTTTCGCGCTCGCCATTCACCAGCGCCCAGTTCAGCGGGGCGCGGCCACGGTATTTCGGCAGCAGCGAGCCGTGCAGGTTGAAAGCCCCCTTTTCGGCACATTGCAGGATCTCGTCGCTCAGCAGATTGCGATAGTAGAAAGAGAAGATCATCTCTGGTGCCATCGTGCGGATGCGGTCGAGCCAGATCGGATGATTTGCCTCGTCCGGCGCATAGACCGGAATGCCGTGTTCTGCCGCCAGACGGGCTACCGAGCCGAAAAACGGATTTTCGGTCGCCACATCGTTGTGCGTAAAGATGGCGGTGATCTCGTAGCCTGCTTTCAGCAGCGCATTGATGCCGACACAGCCCATGTCGTGATAGGCGAAAACGAGGGTCTTCATGATTGAGTATCCTGTACTGAAGGCTCTTCAGGAGCCTGAACAATGCGTTGAACGAAATAGCGCGGACGCGCGCGAACGTCGTTATAAATGCGCCCGATGTACTCCCCGAGCAGTCCCATACCCACAAACTGGGCGCCGATAAACATGAACAGCACGGCGAACAGGACGAAGACACCATCCCCCGCCCACGCCGCACCAAAGAAGAGTCGCAGGATGATCAGCACCAGCGAGAAGGCAAAACCGGAGAGAGCAATCAGGCTGCCGACCACGCTGAGCAATCGCAGCGGTGTGGTGGTCAGGCAGGTCACCAGGTCGTACATCAGGTTGATGAGCCGCATAAAACTGTATTTCGAATCGCCAAAGGCGCGCTCGGCATGGATGACCGGCAGCTCAATCGTGTGACGGGCGAAGGTGTTGGCCAGAATCGGGATAAAGGTGCTGCGCTCATGGCAGTTCAGCATCGCATCGACGATGTGACGGCGATAGGCGCGCAGCATGCAGCCGTAATCGCCCATCGCTTTGCCGGTCACGCGCTGGATTAAGCGGTTGAGCGTGCGCGAGGCCTTACGACGGAACCAGGTGTCCTGGCGCTGCTGCCGGACGGTGCCCACCACGTCATATCCCTGACGGGCGGCCTCGACCAGACGCGGGATCTCTTCCGGCGGATTCTGCAGGTCGGCGTCAAGCGTAATAATCAGATCGCCGCGCACCTGGCTGAATCCGGCCATGATGGCGGAGTGCTGACCGTAGTTACGGTTGAGCAGCACGCCCTTTACCCGGCTATCGGGCAGGGTGGCAGCCTGTTCGATCAGTTCGGCTGATCGGTCACTGCTGCCGTCATCCACCAGCAGAATTTCATACTCCAGGTCGATACCGTCGCAGGCGGCGCCGGTGCGCTGTAACAGCTCCGGCAGGCTCTCTTCTTCGTTGTAGACCGGGATCACCACGGAAAGCATATTAATAGGTTGAATATCGCGCATCTCAGGCTCCGGCAATGTCATGTAAAGCCTGAATGACGCGCTCTACATCCTGGTCCGTCATCGACGGGAACAGCGGGATCGAACACATCTGCTGACTGTTGCGTTCGCTGGCGGGCAGCGACAGATTCGGATAGTGATGGCGATAATATTTGTGGGTATGGGCCGCACGGAAATGCAGGCCGCTGCCGATGTTCCGCGCTTTCAGTGCCTGCATCAGCGCATCGCGTGACAGGCCGCAGCGCTGTTCATCCACCCGGATAATAAACAGATGCCACGCATGCTCATGGGGCCAGTCGGGCAGTGACAGCGGCGTAAACGGCAGCGTGCGCAGCGCCGCCAGATAGCGTTCCGCGATCTCACGACGGCGGGCAATAAAGCCCGGCAGTTTCTGCAGCTGAACCAGCGCGATCGCCGCGCTGATATCGGGCAGATTGTATTTGAAGCCCGGCATCATCACTTCCGCCTGCGGCAGCCGTCCCTGAGTCTGGCGATCGAAGGCATCGACTGCCAGGCCATGAAACTTCAGACTGCGGATGCGATCGGCGAGCGCGGCGTCATCCGTCACGACCAGACCGCCTTCTGCGCAGGTAATATTTTTAATGGCGTGGAACGAGAATATCGCCGTGCCGCGGTGACCCACCGGCTGGCCATGACAGGTGGTGCCCACCGCGTGAGCAGCATCCTCAATGATGGCGATGCCATGCTGTTCAGCCAGCGCATAAATCGGGTCGAGATTGGCGGGCGCACCGGCATAATGCACCGGAATGATGGCGCGCGTCCGTGGGGTAATCGCCTGTGCAATCTGTTCCGGCGTCACCATCAGGTTGTCAGGATCGACATCAATCATGACCGGCGTCGCGCCCAGCAGCGTAATCAGGTTCAGGGTTGAGACCCAGGTCATGGAGGGGGTGATCACTTCATCGCCCGGCCCGATCCCCATGGCCATCAGCGTAACGTGCATCCCCGCCGTGGCAGAACTGACCGCAATGGCGTGCTGATTGCCGGTCAGCTGAACAAAGGCCTGCTCCAGTTCGGCGCATTTTGCTCCGGTCGTAATCCATCCCGAATCAAATACGGCCTTAACGGCAGCCAGCTCTTCATCACCGAACGAAGGGCGGGAAAAGGGCAAAAAATCCATGCTAAAACTCCTGCAGATCAACCTGTAAGCTGTCGCGCGTTTTAATCAGGCACAACGCCGGAAAAAGAATTTGAATAGCGGTTTATTCACGCCCGGCAATAGCGCTGTCGCGCCCCAATTTTCCCGTTATGGAATTAAGGTTACCGGACTGCTAATACAAACTACCGCACAAAAGTTAACTGAACATTAAATGGATGAGATGAATAACAATAAAATCAACGAGGCATCAGTTAAGGAACGCTGAAAAAGTTCACTCACCACTCACAGATACTCTCTCTTATCCTTAATCTTTTCATTTCATTGATAATGTGTTTATAAATCAGCGAATTTTACCGGTAACAGCCGCAGGAAATGCCCGATCCATAAATTGTCACGATCGGGTCGGCGTTTACCTTTCGTTGATTTTTATCGCTTCGCTAATGCCGGTTTAATGCAGTGCGATCGCCGGAAAACCGGTAGCTTTTCGCGCGCCGGAATCGCCGGCTTAATAAAACTGTCTTAATGTAATCTTAATATTGCCGATTACTCTTGTTCCGACCTCACATTAATCGTTATTTTCTGGTGAAATGAAGCAACACTCAGTTAATATCTTTCCGATAAAATGTACCCGCAACGTAAAAACAGTGCTAAAAATTGAATAGAATCGCGGAGTCAGGCGTTAACGTTGGGTCTGCCAGAAAAAGAGAAAATAGTGATGAACCGTGCCGCCTGTTTATGCGCTCTGCTTGCCCTGCTCAGCCCGGTGCTTTATGCCGCACCGATGACTTATGCCATTATTCCGGATAAAACAACCATTGGTCTTTCCTGGCGTGCCTTTGGTCACGATTTTTCGCAGGCCAGACTGCAGGGCGTGACCGGAAGCGTGATACTGAATCCGGATGACGACCGTGATAACCATGTCGAAGTGAGTATCCCGGTCGGCACGCTGGTGGCGTCAAACAGCCTGCTCACCTGGCAGCTGAAGAGCGATCTGTTTTTTGATGCGGAGCACTACCCGCAGATTCATTTCGTCAGCAGCCGCGTTGTCGCGCTGGGCAGCGGTCAGTACCGGATTTTTGGCGTGCTGACGGTGAAAGATGTCAGCCGGCCGGTGATGATGCTCGCCTCGCTCGACAGCGGTGAGGCGATCGATCCTGCTTCGCGCTCGCTGGCGCTGCACGCATCAACCGCGATCTCCCGCACCGCATTCCGGGTGGATCGGCTGGTCGGGGTGGTGGATGACCGGGTGAACATTGCGCTGGCGATTGCCGCGCAGGTGAACGCCCCGCTCCGCTGAAGGCGCAGCCAGACTACGCCAGCGCGGTCTGCAGGGTAGTGGCGATAGCCGCCAGCTGGTGAGCCGGATTGCGGCCAATCAGCACATACTGGAAGCCATCCCGGTTCCACCAGGCCAGCTCCATTCCATGCCGCCGTTCACGGGCGATCGGGTCCGGGCCGTGCGGGGCCGGTGAGATACAAAGCGCCATCGGGCCATAATCCGCGTGCAGCCAGGCGATCTGCGCGATTGAAGTCCGTTCATAGCGCAGGATCCGGACCATTTTCAGTTCAGCACCCGGCAGGCGCAACTGCTGCGGGTGCAGCTGTAACCCTAAGTCGAGCCGGGTCCGCTCCAGCCCCTTCTGCAACAGAACGCCATCATCCGGCAGATCGGCCAGTGTTTCAGCACTGTATAGCGACATATACCGTGCCTCCAGATCGCGAATACTCTGGCTTTCATCCTCCCTCTCTTCGCCCGGTCTGGCCAGCAGACCGATGCCGCTGCCCACCAGCAGAAAACTTACCGAAGCGGCAATCAGGGCGCGGCGGCTATAGGTTCTGGCAGCGGGCGGTGGCGTGATGGCCGCCAGTCGTTCGGCCATTCTGGCCTGTGGCGCCTGCTCCAGCAGCGGGGCAAACGCCTGCCCGAAGTCGAGGCTGCTGTGCCGGAACTGCTCAACCCGCCGGTTCAGATCGGGATCGTCAGCCAGCGCCTGCTCAAACAGCCCGGCTTCCTGCGGGCTCATCTCACCATCCAGCCAGGCGACGATGGCCTCATCGCGCCAGGGTGGCGTAAACGTTTCTCTGCTCATCGCCGTTTCTCCTGCGGTGCGGGGGCGGTCGCCGTCTGCCTGGCCAGCGTGGCCCGGGCAGCGGCCAGACGGCTCATAATGGTGCCAATCGGGACGGAGAGGGTTTCTGCCGCCTCCTGATAGGTCAGTCCTTCAACGTAAACCAGAAACAGCGCGTTTCGCTGCGCCTCCGGCAGGGCGTTAACCTGCTGCATAATGCGCCGGAACTGGCGGTTGTCGTCGCTGAGGGCGTGCGTGTCACTGGCCAGCAGTGCATCGGGGTCTGCAAATCCCTGCCCCTGGCGGACCTTTCGCGCCCGCAGATCGCTGACCCAGATGGAGTGAAGGATCGAGAAGAGCCAGCGATCCATGCGTGTGCCTGGCGTGAACTGCGCGCTGCGTTCCAGCGCGCGTACGCAGGTTGACTGCACCAGCTCTTCTGCCAGGTCACGATCGTGTGACAGCACATAGCCGTAACGCCAGAGCCGGGTCAGATGCTCTGCGAGATGCTGACGGATGTCGCTGTGAGTGATTTTACGCTCCTCCCTGCCGTATCAGACCTCAGGATGGCCCTGAATGGCGGCCTGCAGATCGCGGTACTCCTCGCACCCGGTGCCACAGATTCCGGCAATCGTTTTCAGCTGTTCGCGCGCCAGGTCCGGACGCCCTTTAATCAGCCAGGCTTCTCCCAGATATTCACGTACCTTCGCATAACGGGGATCGAGTGCAATCGCACGCTGATAATAGCCAATCCCTTCATCCGTGCGCCCCAGTTTGCGGGTGGCATAGCCACGGTAGTTCCAGGCTTCGCGGGTATCGGGATTTTTCAGCGTATCCAGCAGGTTCAGGGCAGCCTGATAGTCACCCTTTTTCGCCAGATGGTACGCATAGCGCGTTTTGTCGCCGTCACTCAGCCTGCTGGTCTTTTCGGGCACGCAGCTTTTCGTCTGACTGTCATAGACCTGGCCTTTAGGGCAGTCAGGCGTTTTTTTCTCGCTGTCGTTATCGCCCATCGCCATGCTCAGCGGCGCATGCAGCATCAGTAACAGTGCCGGAACGGCAAACAGAGAAATACCAGAGCGCGTTGTCATCATTTATCCTCATCGGGGCTGTGGGGCAGACGCTGACGCCTGCCGGTTACCGTGCGCGGTTGCAGCACTCTGTAGTAAACAGCTCAGCAGCGGTTTCTATTCGATAAAAACAGCACTATTTTTTGTCAGCCTGCCCTCGCCGATCGCCGTCGCCCTTTTTTCTCTGCCAGGTAACGCCGGGCTTAGTTCATATCAGCGCTTCTATACCCCGTAACAGGCCGGTGATGTTTCTCACCTCTCGCGCAGCAAGTAAAGTCCCTGCGACATAGGGTTTAGCTGACGAGCCAGCATCATGTCTTCAGCAATCAGTTCGCGCCCTACCCAGCCGGTAGCGCCTGCAACGATAATTTTAAGCATTTAAGCCTCCGAATTGTCTTCAACTGCATTAATTCATTCGCGTCGAGCCTGATAACGTCAGATTCAGAGGCAAAGCGAACCTTGCAACTCAGCGCCGTCAGACGACATTTAGTTCTTATCGCATTGCGCCGTTCGCGATTGACGGATGCAGTAAAGCCGCCGCCGATCAAAGGCACACCTGAGAAAACATAATCCAGAGACGCCGGACATTTCTCCGCGGCTCCCTTACCGGATAGAGACGGAAGATCAGGCCGGGCGGATATCGGATCTCAGACTCACGATCGGCCAGCCCTGCCTGATATTTTCTTCAGATCACCGAATGCTGACCTGAGGCGAAGCCTGCGTTTTCACCATGATCGCCCGGCCGCAGAGAAATTCAAACCCTCCCCTCAAGATATATTTCTAATTAAAACATAAATATAAGAATATAAATCTATATAAACGCCAATTACTGTTTTAATGTTTCACTCCGATCGTAACTTGCTATCATCACTCTGAATACAAAGAGAGAGGCCGGACAGGTCGCCAGAAGTGAACTGAGCGGTTCAGGATAACCACAGAGTGGGGGTTGAGCGGAGTGACGACTGAACTGACCATTGTGGACTCTGCGTCGGTAAAGTTGATAAGCATCAATTCTGAATGTGATTCAGGTGGCGGCGCGCCGGGATGTTTCACATTCTCAGAGGGCGATGCTAGATTCTCACCGGTTTTAAAACGGGGGTATCCGGGGTGGCTGAACAGCGTCATGCGGTCACGTGGTTATCCTGCAATTACGGGTATCCGTCGCGGAGCCTGACTGATTATTGAGAGCCTGGTTTGGAATACGATTTATCGCCGGTGCGCACCCGAACGGAAAGAGTGCTGCATGCGGTTATTTTCGAAGTCGCCGCGAACAGTCTGGTTTTCATTATCCTGATGTTCTGGGCTTCCGCGGCGCCTGCACAGTCAGCCCTGTTAACCGTGGTTTCATCAGCGCTGGCGATGGGATGGAACTATCTGTTCAACCTGATGTTTGACAGCGTTCAGCTGCGCATCGGTTTTAAAAAAGATTGGCGGATTCGCTGCCTGCATGCCGTTCTGTTTGAAGCGGGTCTGCTATGGGTATTAATCCCCTTTGCCGCATGGTGGCTGGATATTACGCTGCTCGCCGCGCTGAAACTGGAATGTGGTCTGGTGCTCTTTTTTCTGGTCTATACCTGGCTGTTCAATCTGCTATGGGATTATGGGCGCGCTGCATACAGCAGAAAATAGCAATTTAATTCAACGGGTTACGCTTATAATCCACGCTCTTTCGTCTGGCCGGTTCAGTGAGGTATCCGAGGCAGCAGACATCTGATGCCTGACTGGCGAAAGAGACATCTATATCGGCTGTCAGACCCCGCGTTATTTTCTGACGGCATTGATATGACAGCGCATCAGCGTAGATACGTCGAGACCGTCCACTAGCTCATTTTTTACAGGTTAACCTCAGCAAAATATTATGAATAAAGTCTATTATCTGAATAAATTAAGAAATTGTCCGTCAACCGATATTCTGGAGATCGTGACCAGCTATATGCGGAAAAAATTGCCTTCTGATGATCTCTCCTCTTTTGAAGGCGCTTATGCTCATCGTAAAGCTGAGCTGATTATGAATGAGACCTACAGCGA
>Ga0308156_1000234_pt1 | contig 158139 bp, 134 predicted proteins | sample PhyAR2_FD_201041 | JGI IMG/M metagenome (GOLD analysis project Ga0308156, IMG submission 201041) | Phyllosphere microbial communities from UC Gill Tract Community Farm, Albany, California, United States - DLSL A.R2 | ecosystem: Host-associated > Plants > Phyllosphere > Unclassified | place...
AACACCAAGAAATAGAACGTATTGCTTCACTATCTAAAGATGAAGCAAAAGATATTATCATGAAATCAACAGAAGAAGAATTAAGTCATGAGTTAACTGTAATGGTCAAAGAATCTGAGCAACGCGCCAAAGAAGAATCAGATCGTAAAGCTAAAAATTTACTTTCCTTGGCAATTCAACGTTGTGCGGCAGATTCAGTTTCTGAAACAACTGTTTCTGTTGTTAGCTTACCAAATGATGAGATGAAAGGAAGAATCATCGGCCGTGAAGGACGTAACATTCGTACATTAGAGACCTTAACAGGAATCGATTTGATTATTGATGATACGCCGGAAGCTGTGGTACTTTCAGGATTCGACCCAATTCGTAGAGAAATTGCTCGTATGACACTAGAAAAATTGATTCAAGATGGCCGGATTCATCCAGCCCGTATTGAAGAAATGGTTGAAAAGTCTCGTAAGGAGATGGACGAACGAATCCGTGAATACGGAGAGCAAGCAGCTTTTGAAGTTGGTGCTCATACGTTACATCCAGATTTGATCAAGATTTTAGGTCGATTGCGTTTCCGTACAAGTTATGGTCAAAACGTATTGAATCACTCAATCGAAGTGGCTAAATTAACTGGTGTCTTGGCCGCGGAAATAGGCGAAGATATCCAATTAGCAAAACGTGCAGGTTTACTACATGATATTGGTAAAGCATTGGATCATGAGATTGAAGGATCTCACGTCGAAATCGGTGCTGAATTAGCTGCTAAATACAAAGAAAATTCAACAGTTATTAATGCGATTGCATCGCATCATGGCGATGTAGAAGCGACTTCTGTTATTTCAGTCTTAGTAGCAGCAGCGGATGCTTTATCTGCTGCTAGACCTGGCGCTCGTAGCGAATCAATGGAAAACTACATTCGCCGCTTAGAAAACTTAGAAAATATTTCTAATGGATTTGAAGGCGTTGAATCTAGCTTCGCTGTACAAGCAGGACGTGAAGTTCGCGTCATGGTCAAACCAGATGAAATCACAGATTTAGAAGCTGTTCGTTTAGTAAGAGATATTCGTAAGAAAATCGAAGACGACTTGGATTACCCAGGACACATCAAAGTGACTGTTATCCGGGAAACACGTGCAGTCGATTACGCCAAATAAGTAATGAATGAAAGAAGCAACGCCTTAGGGTGAGTTGCTTCTTTTTTTAGTTTACATTAGAAAAAATTCAGAATATTTTTACTAAACCCACTATGGTGCTTTAATTGTGACCAACTTAGAACTTTGTTATATTCTTTGTAGCTTTTATTAAAATTGGGGGTTTTTTAGATGAAATTAAAGAAAAGTGCCTTACTAGGCTTGATTGCTTTATCAAGTATTGCCCTAGCTGCATGTGGTGGGAATTCTAAAAATGCTGATGGTGGGTCTGGTAGCGAAGAAAAAGTATTTAGATACATTGAAAGACAAGAAATGCCAAGTGCAGATCCTTCATTAGCGACAGATGAAGTAAGTTTTGTAGCTTTAAATAATGTCTATGAAGGAATTTATCGTTTAGATAAAGAGAATAAACCTCAACCGGCTGGAGCTGCTGAAAAGGCAGAAGTTAGTGAAGATGGTTTAACGTATAAAGTGAAATTAAGAGAAGATGCTATGTGGACTGACGACAAACCAGTAACAGCTGCAGATTTTGTTTATGGCTGGCAAAGAACGGTTGATCCAGCAACTGGGTCAGAATATGCATACATGTTCAATTCTGTAAAAAATGCTGAAAAAATCTCTAAGGGCGAAATGAAAAAAGAAGAGTTAGGGATAAAAGCAGTCGGTGATTATGAATTAGAAATCACTTTAGAAAAAGCAACACCTTACTTTGATTACTTATTGGCTTTCCCATCATTTTTACCACAAAGACAAGATATTGTTGAAAAATATGGTAAAGACTATACAACGGCTAGTGATAAATCAGTCTATAATGGTCCGTTTACCTTAACTGATTTTGATGGACCAGGAACAGATACAAGCTGGTCTTACTCAAAAAATGATAAATATTGGGATAAAGATACAGTTAAACTAGACAAAGTAGCGATCGATGTTGTAAAAGAAGCACCAACATCATTGAACTTGTTCCAAGACGGTCAAGCTGATGAAGTACCGCTATCTGGTGAATTAGCGCAACAAATGAAAAACGAACCTAACTATATTATTTTAAAAGGTGCTTCAACATTCTATCTTGAACCAAATCAAAGAGAAGAAAACTCACCTTACCGAAATGTCAATTTACGTAAAGCAATATCTTATGCAATTGACCGTAAAGCGTTAGTTGAACAAATTTTAGCGAATGGTTCGGCTGTTCCAATGGGATTAGTTCCAGAAGGTTTGGCGGCAGATCCAAAAACAGATGAAGACTTTGCTAAGGAGCTAGGTGACGAAGTAACCCACAATGTTGATAAAGCCAAAGAATCATGGAAAAAAGCCAAAGATGAATTAGGTGTTTCTACAGTATCAATCGATTTATTGATTGATGATACCGATAATGCGAAGAAAATGGCTGAGTATCTTCAAGGGTCATTGTCTGATACATTAGAAGGCTTAAAAGTATCTGTTAGTCCTGTACCTTTCTCAGTTCGCTTAGATCGTTCAAATAAAGGGGACTTCCAAATCGCTGTTAGTGCGTGGGGAGCGGACTATGCTGATCCAAGTAGTTTCTTAGATCTATTTACAACAGGTAACTCTTATAATAGGGGACACTATTCAAATCCTGAATATGATAAGTTAGTAGAAAGTGCTGCAACAACGAATGCAAATAACCCAGAAGCACGTTGGCAAGATATGTTGAATGCAGAGAAAATATTAATGGATGATATGGGTGTTATTCCGTTGTATCAAAAAGCTGAAGCACACCTTCGTTCTGAAAAAGTAAAAGATGTTGTGTATCATTCAACTGGTGCGAAATATGACTTTAAATGGACCTATATTGAAGACTAATAAATAAACTTAAAAGAGATGAAAGTGAATGTTACCGTTCACTTTCATCTCTTTTTTTGCTTTTTGTACTGGAAAAAAATAAATAATCTGGCAAAACAAAATAGATAAACATTTTGTTTTGCCAGATTATTTATGATTCAAAAAACATAAAATTTATGAAAAATCAAATAGCTTTGTAATTTATATGCGTTAAAATAAGTACGCAGGGTGAAAAATCAATTTCAAAAATATAATTATTTATAATATGATTTAGATTTCTTTATTGTTTGACAATATAGAATAGAGCAATAAATAGAAAAAATAATTCTACTATAATTACGATTCTAATGTTAAAACATGATTAAGTCAATGGGGGGATAAAAAATATTATTTTCATTTTTTGTTTTTAAATACAAAAAATTAGAGAATTATTAACAATTATATTTATCATTTATATAAGAAAATGTTGATAGAATAGGCTTTGAAGGGTGTTATAAAGATAAGCCGTCAAAAATACCGTCAAAAACTTGGAGGAAATCAATATGTCAAAAAAAGGAGAAAATATTTATAAACGAAAAGATGGGCGTTGGGAAGGGCGTTATATCAAAAACCGCACTCCTGACGGGAAAATTCAATATGGCTATGTTTATGGGAAAAAATATACAGAAGTTAAAGAACGATTGGTAGTATTAAAAGCTCAATACGTTGGTAAACAAAACTATAGAAAAATTTATTATGGTGATTTTTCGGATTGGCTATTGTTTTGGAAAGAAAAATATTTAAAAAAGATAGTTAAACCCACTACTTTTTCGGTTTATTCTGGAATCATTAATAACTACTTATTATTTTATTTTAATAAAAAAAAATTAACTAAAATTGATTCAAACGATATCCAAGAATTTATTGATTATTTGGAAAAATTACAATTATCTTCTGGCTATATAAGGAATATTTTTCATATTTTAAAAATTTGCTTGTGTGAGGCAGAAAAAAAGGGATATATCAGCCAAAATCCTTGTATTGGAAGTACGCTGCCAAAGGTCAAAATAAAATCTGTAAAAGCATTAACAATCAAAGACCAACGCAAATTAGAGCTGATTGCTTTCCAATCCCAAAGCTGTTCGCCCATAATTTTAGCTTTATACTCTGGCATGAGAATTGGTGAAATCAGTGGATTAAAGTGGGAGGATATTGATTTTGATAAGGAGACGATCGAGGTTCAGCGAACGGTCTACAGGATAAGTAGAACGACAAATGAAAAAGAGAAAACACAACTTATTGAGGGAACACCAAAAACGGACAGTTCAAAAAGAATTATTCCATTATCACCAAACTTAAAAAAATATTTATTGGATAAGCAAAAACAAAAAAACTGTGAATACGTTGTTGCTGATAATGGAAAAATAATCGAACCACGACTGATTAACTATCGTTTTAAACGAATGCTTCATATGGCTGGGTTGGAAAATATACACTTTCATTCATTACGGCATACTTTTGCCACTCGTTGTTTGGAGAATGGTGCTGATATTGCAAGTTTGAGTCGATTACTTGGGCATACATCAGTAAAGATGACGCTAGATACATATACAGATTCCATGTTAGAAAATCGAAGAGCTGCTATTTCAGCAATGGACTATCTGCTATCTTCCTCCTCTCAAAATTTCATAGATACTAATAAATTAAAAAAAGTCGTGGGCTAGCTCACGACTTTTTTTGATTTTATACGCCGTCATGAAAGTCGTCAACTTTACGAGATACTCAGTATTTTCAAGGCATTTTTAAGGGATTCTTTATTGTCAAACAATAAAGATAAAGAAATTAGATTACAGTTTTTTTAAGCATGAAATATATTGAATATGTTTGAGACCTAATAACCGAAGAAAGGGTGAAGATTCATATCTAGTAAGTAATTATGTATTTGGAACAGGAGGAGAATAAATGTATCACATAGGCTATATAAAGTTGTCAGATTTTGATAAAGAAAAATACATACATTCAATCGAAAAGGAATGCGTAATCGAAAAACTTGATCGAAATAGGATCGGGCAACTTTCACAATCAATCGACGGTATCATTATTTTTGGCACAAATGATGACATTATTTGTGAAGCTAGTGAATTGATTTTAAAAATAAGAGAGCAATCAGATGCTTTCATTTGGATTGCTGCACAAAAAATGAATAACATCAGCAAGGTAGTTTTTCTCCAATTAGGTGCAGATAGTATTTTTGATGATGAGCAGACTTCAGATATTTTCCGATTAACTATAACAAATGCATTGAAAAGAAACCAGTTAGAGCAACCTAGAATACCGATAGGCTTAGATACCGAGAGTGGTTCATTTACGTTAGATAGCAGAAACCAAGTAATGAGAATTGAAGGGAAACCGACGGCTCCACTAACAAATTTAGAATATAGAACATTGCAAGTTCTTGCAGATAATATGGGGAACACCGTAACATATGAAGAGATTTTTGAAGCAGTTTGGCATCAAAAATATAATAATGAAAAATACAGGATCGCTAATATTATGTTCCATATTAGAGAAAAAATAGAGAGGGAGGCTTCAAGTCCCGTCTTTATAAAAACAGTCAGATCAAGAGGATACGTACTTTGCAACGAGTAATAGGAAATATGTAACTACCTTTTTTGAAAGGGGACAACAAAAAATGAAAAAAAGAAAAATAGTGGTGATTAGTTGGATCATGGCATTTCTTTCAGTGATCAGTATCCTATTTTTGATCAAGTCATTTTCACCAATCAAAGCGGCAGAACAAGTAAATGATCAGGTTAAAATCGATGTATCTACTCAAACAGACTCAAGTCGCGCAACTGTTGTTTTAACTATCGGCAATACGGAGAAACAAAGTTTAATACTGGAAACGGAAGGTCTCAAATATATTGAAGATGAAACAATAAAAAATGGTGCTGATTCAACCTTTGATGGAAAACTTGTGGTAACAGATTTAAAAGAACAAAAGAATAAAAAATTGCTTATTGAGGGAGGTACAAAACCACTTGTTTTGTCTTTTTCAGTAGAGCAAGAAGCAACTGGAAATTCAGGTAAAATCGGTCTTTTGGGGGATCAGCAAGTAGTTTTGGCCGAAAAAAGCGTTGATTTCACTCCAGCTAAAATGAAAGAAATGCAATCGATAGGACAAGAAGCAAAACCGCTGAAACAATCAAGAGCATTGACAAGAGATGCAACTACGCCGCCGGTGGATAGTCTACCATTGTTAGATGTTTTTCGAGCGCCAATTGGGACAGGCCCAGAACTGATCAATAATGGAAAAGTTTTGCGGGTCACAAAAAATATGGGTAGCCAGATCGGAGCGATCTGGTCGCAACAAAAATTAAATCTAAAAAAAGACTTTCACCTGAAATCCTATTTATATTTAGGAAATAGAGGAGCAAGTGCCGGGGATGGAATTACCTTCACACTACAAAATGATCCTAGAATGGCAACAAACCCTACAGCCGTTATTGGCTCTTCTGGTATGGGATTAGGTGCGTATTATGGTGGTCGTTCTGGAAATCCATACGTTCAAAGAGGTTTATCGATCGAATTTGATACTTATTTTAATAATGGATCAAGTAATCGTATGGATCGAGAAGTTGGTGAAAACGGTAAAAAAGGTCATGTAGCATTTGTTACACCCGGGCTACAAAATAATAGCTATACGGGTCAGCATCATAGCTGGATTTTATCACCTGAATATTTATCGAATGATACATGGAGAACACTAGATGTTATATGGAATTCTGCTACTCAGACCTTATCTTACACACTTTCTGGAGTAGGTTCAGACTCGTATCGGATTCCTGATCTGAATACAAAATTTGGTGGCACAGAAGTTTATTGGGGCTTTACTGGATCTACAGGTGGATCTTACGAGGAAAATGCCATAGCGATTACACAATTACCAGGAGACATTGAACAAACAGCGCAGATAGAAAACCTTACTCAAAATAGTGCACTGCAAGAAACCGTAGATGCTAAGAAAAACGACACGTTGAAACTAAAAGATACGATTATTTTTGATGGAAATAGCATTATGAGTACAGATGGAACGAAGATGAGAGTAAATTTAGCTGAAGGATTGACCTATAGAGCAGGGACATTGACTTTAGATGGGGTGAAAATACCTGAAACGTCGATCCAACAAGTAAATAATCAATTAATCATTTCCAATCTAGCGTTTTCACGCGCAGATGTTCCTTATGAGCTAAGTTTAGAGGCAACAGTTACAAGCAGCCAAAATGATGTTCAACTAAAAACGACATTTGATTATCTTTCTTCAGTAAATGAAGTTGCGTCTTCATCTAATCCAGTAATCGTGAACATCCCTTTAATAAAAGGGCTTGTAACGATTCATTATGTCGACGAAAATAAAGCAGATTTAGCAGCTCCGAAAACAATCAATCAAAAAGTTGGGACAGCCTATAATGAAACACCGATCGCTATTGCCGATTATCTATATGATCGAACAGAAGGAAATGCTTCAGGAACAGTTCAGGAAACGCCACAAGATGTTTATTTTTACTACAAAAAAGCGAAAGCCAATTTGACGATTCAATTTGTAGATGAAGCTGGTGGCAAATTACATGAAGGATTAGTAAAAGAAAAAACAATCGGCGAAAAAGTAGATTTAACGAAAGACCAAGAAGTAAAAGAGGCTATTACGGAAGTTCTTACTAAACGATATTTGTTGGAAAATTCAGGACGCCCAACAAATGAAACGGTAGTATTGATCGAGGCGAATGGTACCCAAGTAACTTACACATTCCAAGGCACGTTATCCATTTATTCTGGCCCAACAGAAATTGATTTTGGTAGTCATGAAGTCAGTTGGAAGGGCACAAAAGATGCCAATCCTTCCTATGATCAGCCATTAGTTATTTGGGATAATCGTAAAAATCTAGATAGCTGGAAGCTCTCAGTCAAGTTAGAGGGCGAGCTAAGTATTCCCGACAGTCCTACTCATGTACTGAATGGTGTTTTGAGTTACCAAACAGCAACAGACAAAAAAACACTATCTATCGATGCCCAAGAAGTATTGCGGACAAAACATGAAGCTTCTGGTCAATACAATGTTTCAACTAAGACATGGGGACCAGATAAACAAGGGCTTCGTTTGGATGTTCCCTCTGGGGCAGTGAAAGTAATCGGTGAATATGAAACAACACTGATTTGGCGTGTAGAAGAGGCTTATTAGACGATGGAGGGAAAATCAATGAAACAAAAAGCAGTATATTTCCTATTGACCTCTATTCTCTGTATTGGCATTGGTTTGCCGGTTCATGCCGAAGAAATAGGTCAAGTTCAGACGAACGCAGGTATTGGTTTTTATGAAGCTAGTACGGATAGTAGCAGCTCAATAGAATCGACGACAACGGCAACGAAACCGGACAGCTCTATAAAACCAAAAGGTAGATACCCTTCAACAGGAGAATTAGTGAAAAAAAGTTTAGTCATCAGCGGCACCATTCTTATTCTTTTGGTTGTGTTGTTTATTTTATGGAAACGTAAAAAGAATCAGCAAACCAAAAACGGGAAGGAAGGGTAAACATGTTGGAAAAGAACAGTACAATCCTCCAATTATCAGTTGTAGTCATGACATTATCCTTTTTACAACCACTAAATGTGAATGCAGAGCCACTTAATCATTCGGAAAATGGGAAAATTCAGTTTACTGGAGAATATCCTAAAGGGGTTGTTGATCCAGAACATCCTAATAAAGGTGTAGATCCCGGGCCAAGTCCTACAACTGATGGGCCATTAAGATTTGAATTTGTACCGCAGCTAAATTTTTGGAATAACGAGATCTCAGAAAAAGATCAGGTGTATTATGCAAATGCACAGTTATTTTTAGACGGAACAGGTGCAAGGGGAAATTTTGTACAACTCTCGGATTACCGGGAGAAAGGGAGCGGTTGGGCCTTACAAGTTCGCCAAGAAAGCCAACTGAGCAATGAGTCTACTGTGAATAAAGAATTAAAAGGGGCAGTGATTTCGTTTGATCAATCGTGGACGAATTCAGTCAATAGTGCAGCCAATGCCCCAAGCGTCTCCAAAGAAGTGATTCATATCAATAATATTGGCGAAACGTATGATTTAGCACAAGCAAGACCAGGTACTGGAGAAGGAACATGGTCCATCATTTTCGGTGCTTCGATCGACAATGGTCAGGGGCGAAAAGATACTCTAAGCCCCAGAATCGACCAACAGGGACAACCATTTGTAGATGCGGCTTTCAACAATCAGCCGATTTATCAAAACAGTGCAGTCTCTTTAACCATACCTGGCAAAACAAAAAAGGACCCAGTCCACTATCAAACGATGTTAACTTGGATACTATCTGAGTTGCCATAAATAAAAAACAATTTGGGAGGAAACAGAAATGAAATTAACACACAAATTATGCGGAGCAGCGTTATTAACAGCAGTCGGAATCGGACTTGCTTTACCATCAGCAACAAAAGCAGACGGCGGAGATGAAAAAGTTCACTCATCAACAGGTAAAGTAAAATTCACTCAAGAAGGTACTGGAACAGATACAGTAACACCACCAGAAACAGATGGTCCTGAAATTACAGAGCCAACCGGAAATACAGATAACGGTCCATTGAAAGTAATTGCCATTTCTCCACTTGATTTTGGTACTAATGAAATCACTTCAGCGACTGCTGGCGGTTGGGAATACTATGCAAAAATCTTTAAAACAACAGAAAAAGGCAACGAAGCAAACGAAGTTGAAATGCCTAACTTTGTGACATTTAAAGATGAACGTGCAGATGATAAACCAAACAAATACACTTTAACTGCTAAAGCAACAACGTTCACGAATACAGCGGGTAAAGAACTGAAAGCAGCGACGATCACATATGATAATATTCGTTTAACAACGACAGGTGATGCTGGTCAAATCAATTCTGCAGCGGCACCAACAACAAAAGTATTAGCAACAGACGGAACAACTCCTTCTGAATTTGTGAATCAAGACGCGGATGACAAAGGCTTTGGTCGTTTTGATTTAGTCTTTGGTAAAATGGCTGACGGCAATGCAGATAAATCAGTAAAACTTTGGATTCCAGCAGCAAATAACAAATTATCAACAGCAAGTGAGTACACATCAACCATTACTTGGACTATTGCAGATACACGTGCCCCAGAAGAGCCTGAGGCTGGCGAATAAGCTAAGTAACAGAAAATAAAAGTAGGTTTAGAACAGGCTCATCAAAGGAATATCTGTGGTGAGCCCAGTTCTCTTTGAAAGAAGGCAAAAAAGATGAAACAAAAAGCAATCAAATGGTTAATAGCCATCATGTACATAGCAATGGCACTCTTACTATTGCCGAATAGCGTATTGGCAGATGAAAAAAGTGATCAAGCTGCTAGTGGTGGATTTACATATAAAGTAATCTACCCAGAGAATCAACATAAAGAAGTGAGTTACTTTGATTTAAGCATGAAGGCAGCTCAAAAACAAACCGTTATTATTCAAATGAGCAACAGCTCTGATAAAGAAATTACAATCGATGTCAGCTTGAATGGGACAAAAACAAATAGTAATGGTGTTTTAGAAAATGGTCCTTCAAGTTTAGAAAAAGATCCATCTTTAAAATATGATTTTGCTGATATTGTAAAAGGACAAGAGTCGGTCGTGATTCCCCCAAAACAAACAATTGATTACCCACTCGACATAACGATGCCAGCAACAACGTTTGACGGTATTATTTCAGGTGGTATCTACATGATTCAAAGAGACCAAGCCTCTGAAAAGCAATCCGGGATGATCAAGAATAAATACGCCTATTTAGTCGGAATGTTATTGACGGAAACAGATAAAAAAATCAAACCCGATCTAGAATTAAATAAAGTCTATGCAGATTTAAAAAATTATCGAAATACAATTATCATCGATTTTTCCAATACACAACCTGCATACTTGGATAACATGACAGTAGATGTTCAAATAATGGGGCAAAAATCGGATGAAGTGCTATATGAAACAAAGCAGACAAAAATGCGGATGGCGCCAAACTCAAAAATCAATTTTCCCGTATCAATGAATGGTGAGAAAATGGTACCAGGAGAGTATCGTGCTCATATTTTAGTAACAGCTAAGACAGGCGAAAAATGGGAATGGGAACAAAATTTTACCATCACAGATGAAGAAGCCGATAAGTTCAATCAAGAAGATGTCAGCCTACTACAAGAAAATCGAATCAACTGGCAACTGATCGTAATGATCATTGTAGCTGTTCTTGTCGTAATCGCGCTTATATTTATCACGGTTCGGATCATAAATAAAAAGCAAAGCAAGAAGAAAAGAAAATTAGTAAAGCGTAAAAAACACTGATGTCTAAAAAGGACAAGATAGCTAGTAGGGAATGTTGTTACCGTGTGTTATCTAGCTTCGCGGGCTAGTCACTACGCTTTTATAGTAGGAGGATAGAAGGATGTCATTACTGGATTGGGTATTTATTGGAACACTATCAAGTGCTATCCTCTTTGCGTTGTTTTTTTTATTGAGTATTATTCTCCTTTTCAGTACAGGAAAACAGATTCAGCAACTTACAAAAATTAGAACAAAGAATTCACGTAAACGTAAAAAAATCAAACGAGCATTGAAAAAAGCTAAAGTTAAACAGAAAAAGCAGCGGTGGAGTTTCGTCATTTGTCTGATCCTCGTGGGTGTCTTAAGTAGCACAGCTTTTTATGCGCGATATTATCAGGCAACGAATTTAGGTGAACGAGATTCAGAAGGAATTGTTCAAGGCTATTACTTACTCAACGAAACCAAAGAGCAAATCAATAAGCTAAGTGAAAGTAGCAGTACAGAAAAATCTGAAAATAATTTAAGAGAATTAGCAGCAAAGCTTTCCAGTTTTGGGATGCGTGGCGCTGATGGTCGTCTGACGGAAGAAGGGCAACGATTACTGACACGTTATTATAATCAGGTCAAAGAATTGGGGTTGAATTTGAATAATCAAAGTGTTGAAATGCTGGATAATCTAGAAACACGTGAATCGTATCTCAATGATTTACAAAAAGCACAAAAAACACAAAGTAAAATCATTACCTATTTTAAAATCAATGAGAGTGCATTGAAACAAAAAAAGTAAGTAGATGAAATCAATGACGACAAAACAAAAGAGAACCAACCAAACTAGTCTTAGAAAGAAACAGTCAAAAGCCCGAAACCACAAATCTCCCCAAAATAGTAAAAGAATAAAACCAGTTTCTTTCACAAAGAAAAAAAAGGTAGATAAAAGAAAAATAAAATCAACGAAAGAGCTGTGGAAAGAAATAGGAGTGACTATTTTTATCGTGCTCTTTCTTTTTATTTTGTTGTCAGTCACTCTGTTTTCTTTACCTAAAAGTGAAGGTTATGGCATGTCACCGACAGTGAATGATGGGGAACGGGTTTTTGTCAATCGGGTAGGTCAGGTTCGGCGCTTCAAGCTGATTTATTTTAACGTACCAGATAGCAAAGAGAAATCGATTCGTCGCGTCATTGGACTACCTGGTGAAAGCATCCAATACAAAAACGATCATCTTTTCGTCAACCAACAAGAAAACGTAGAACGTTTTTTACAAAACCAGCTGAAACGAGCAGCGCAAAATGAAGAACTGTTGACAACTGATTTTGGAATGCAGCAAATCCCCAATACTAAATATGATCGAATTCCAAAAGGAAAGTATTTAGTATTGGGAGACAATCGACCCTATTCATCAGATTCACGTTATTACGGCTTAGTTGATGAAAAAGACGTCATTGGCACTGTGGAAATGCGGATTTGGCCGCTACATAAGGTGACAAATTACTAAAATTAAAGGAAAAAAAGATGAATAAGAAAAAGAAACAATCACGAAAAAAAACGAAAACCTCTAAAACACAACGTAGACAGATCCTAAATTTAGTATCCAATAGTCTTTTTTTCTTATGTATATGTCTAGGTATCCTTTTTTTGATCAACGTGACGCCACATATTGTGGATGGTTCATCGATGTTGCCTACATTGGAAAATGGGGATCGAATTTTTGTGAATAAAGATGAACGCCCCAAACGATATTCGATTGTGACCCTAGATCCATTGAAAAAGAAGAAAGAATCGTATGTCAAACGGGTGATTGGGTTGCCTGGGGATTATGTTTGGCTAGAAGGAACAAGTCTATTTTTAAATCAGGAGAATCCTATTTTTTCAGCTGAAGAGCGTGATAGTAAATCTAAATCACTTCCGGATGGGACGATAAAAATCACAGTGAATAAAGTAGTTGCCAAAACAATGGCAGGGTTACAACAGATTCCCAAAGACAATTATTTTGTGTTAGGAGATAATCGCAATCATTCAAATGACAGTCGCTCCTTCGGTTTAGTTTCGGCAAAACAAATTGAAGGTGTGGCATTCTATCGTTATTACCCTTTCACTCGTATAGGGAGACTGCACTAAAAATCGCATAAGAATGGAAAGGATAGTTATGAAAAAACAACGAGTACAATTTTTTCAAGGAAATATCACGTATGCTATAGTCAGTTTTTTATTGCCGATCGTCCTATTAGCGGCCGTCTATTTTTCTATCGGTATTTATCCTGGTAGTAAAATTAGTATCTTAGCTAGTGATGGATTTGGTCAATATGCTAATTTTTTTGCTAGTTTCAATAATTTGATGAAAAGTGATCAGAGTATTTTTTATACGTGGTTTGGTTCTTTGGGATTAAACTATTTATCATTGATCAGTTATTATTTAGGCGGGATTTTTACCCCTTTTGTTTATTTTTTTGATAATCAGAATATTCCTGATTTTATGTATTATTTAACGTTAGTAAAAGTTGGGTTTGCTGGACTCACATTTTGGTTTTTCGCTCATAAAACCTTTGACTTGCCTAAATGGGCTAATTTGTTGCTGAGTGTCAGTTATGCTTTGATGGGCTTTACGATCGCAAATTCAGAAATGATCATGTGGTTGGATGGGTTGATTTATTTTCCATTGGTTATTTTAGGTATCCACTTTATTATGGATAAACATCAGCCTGCGCTTTTATTCATCAGCTATTTTCTGTTGTTTATATCCAATTTTTATATTGGGTTTATGATCGGGATTTACTCGTTTCTTTATTTCGTTGCACGACTATTTACAAATCAAAAACGGTACATTAAGTGTCTGCCAAGTTATTTATCTACATCTATATTGGCTGGAGGCGCTTCGATGATTTTGTTATTGCCGGCATTGATCGATTTGCGTAAGAATGGAGAAGCGTTGACGACGATAAAGAATTGGAAGACTGTTGCAACTGGTCCGTGGGATTTAGTAATTAAGAACATGGTGGGTGTTTACGACACAACTCGCTATGGATCGATTCCGTTTATATATGTGGGATTGTTACCACTGGTTTTTTGCTTGTTTTTCTTTATGAGTAAAAAAATACGTCTGCGTGACAAATTCTGTTATGGTCTTTTATTGCTTGTACTGGCGGCTAGCTTTTATATAGAACCGTTGAATTTATTTTGGCATGGACTTCATGCACCGAACATGTTTCTTTTTAGATTTAGTTTTCTATTTTCTTTTACGCTATTACTGTTGGCTGGGTACGGTTGGTCTGTGTATAAAAAAGAGGATTTTGAGCGGCTGGTCAATATTTTTATTGGTTTGGTGGTGCTTTTTACAGGTACCCGAGTTCTTACAGCAAAAAATCATCAATACGACTATTTGACGTACACTTCATTTATACTCACGTTGCTTTTTCTAGCGGGTTATCTTATCTTTTTCTTTGTTAATTATAAAGGGAAAGGGCCAACAAAACTGTTTCTTTGTTTTTTTCTAGGGATTTTTTTCTTGGAAATGGCTGTGAATGCGCAATTAGTCGTGAAAGGAATCAAAGAGGACTGGGGCTATGCACAGCGCTCAGGTTATGACAAAGATTATCGTGATATTCAAAAGCTAGTAACACAAACCAAAGATGAAAATGAGTCTTTTTATCGCATGGAAAATATCACAGCTAGTTCACCTAATGAAAGTTTTCGCTACGGATATAGCGGTGTCGGAATGTTTTCATCGATTAGAAATCGCCATTCTTCTTTTTATATGAACACATTAGGTTTTCGCTCTTATGATACAAATTTATCTATCCGCTATCAAAATAATACTATTCTAATGGATGCCTTGATGGGCGTTAAATACAACTTATCCAACACGGACTTGTCTAAAGCCGGTTTTGACAAGATTGCGACGAGTGGTGAATATCACCTGTATAAAAATCGCTATGCGTTGCCAATGGGAATGTTGACGGATGAGGGGATTTATGATGAAAAAACTGCAAATGATCCCGCTAGTTTGCTGTTGGCACTTTCAGGTGATAAGGAAGCGTTGTATGCGACAGCTTTTCCAGAAATAATTGAAACAGAGAATATGACCTTGAGTGAAGGGGTCCGATATGATAAAAATACGCTGATTTTAACAGCAAAGGAAAACGATAAACCGCTAAAAATCAAATGGAAAATAGCAGTAAATCCGCACTCACAATTGTATCTAGATTTATTCCCAGCAGACTTTACGGGACAAGCTCGGTCTGAAGTACATGTTGCGTCAGACAAACAGCAGACGAAGACGCAATTAACGAAAACAGGACAATTTTATTCTTTGGGTGATTATGAAAAGGCGCAAGAAATTACGGTGGAAGCGACATTTTATTACACAGATCAGTTGGAGTTATTTGATCCAACAGTAATGGTGTTGAACACGGCAAAATTTGCAGAAGCTGCGCAAAAAGCGCAAGAAAAAGGCATAGCGTTTCAAGTAAATGGAAACAAAGCCACAGCGACTGTTACAACAGAAAAAGAGCAAGTTCTATTTACGACGATCCCAGCAGATAAAGGCTGGCAGGCCAAAGTGGATGGGGAGAAAGTAGCGATTCGGACAATTAATGATGGGCTGCTAAGTATCTCAGTTCCAGTTGGTAAGCATCAGGTTGAATTTATCTACAGACCACCAGGTTTGCTTCTAGGATTGTCTTTGTCTATCTTGTGTTTGGTCATTTTTGGTGTGTATCAGTATTTTTTAATTCAACGTAATAAAGACGTATTCTACACACAATCAGTGATAAGAAAATAGTTTTTTGACGAGCGGATGAACCTTTGCTGAATGATAGCCGATAGGAGGATAATAGATGAAAAAGCTCCAAGTGATAGCTATCTTTTGCTTGTTGTTCCTGACAGGATGCACAATTAGCAGTGAAAAAAGTATTTCTGATCAAAAGAAAGATAGCGCAAATTGGTCTAAGCCTCGTACCAAATTATTTAGTTCATTGGATTACCCAGAACTTTCTAAAGTAGAGGCAGAAAAATTAATAAGAGAAAAGTTTGACTTGACGATACCGTCATTTTTCAACCAGGCATTAGATCAAACGCAAAAATTGGTAAAAGCAGAAAACCAACTACAGTATGCAATAAAGAGTGAGGCAGAGATTCTGACGATCCGAGGGGTTATTACGGAAAAAGAGAATGGTTCTCCTAACTTTTTTGGCTTAGCAGAAGCCCAGTTTCAAGTCAATCAACAAAAACAACATGTTTACTTAACAAAACAATCAATTCTGATTCAAAATACCGCATCAGATAATGCGCTTCAAGGAGAATCAATCAGTTTATTCATAAAAAGATTAGGTGAAGCAATGGAACTGCCGGATTTGGAACAAGTTATGGAACAAGCGGAACGAAAAATCGCACAAGCTAAGAAGAACGGCCCTAATCAATTGATCGAAATTTATAATGACAGTGAACAGGCTAAAAAACAGCAGCAGCTAAGTCATATTCTAACTATTTCCTATGACGAGAACAATCTGGTTAAGGAAATATATGGATTGATTTCGAGTGAACGATAAACAAATAAAGCGAGACTACGAAATAACTCAAAGAGTTGTATCCTAGTCTCGCTTTATTTATTGATAAAACATGGTTACATGACAAATGTCATATAGATTGATGACAAGATCATCTAACGATAGTCTTCATGATCAGATAAGATAAGGACATAAGTAAAGGGGGAAAAAAATGATTACAGTTAATAAACTCACAAAAATAATCGACAAAACAACCATTTTAAATCAAGTTTCTTTAACCGTAAATAAAGGTGAAATCATTGCTTTAGTTGGCCCAAACGGTGCCGGAAAAACGACGTTGATCAATTGTTTAACAGGATTGATTCGTCCGACAAATGGAGAAATAAGCCTTTTTGGTGCAAGCCCATTGAACAAAAAAAATAAGGTTAAATTAGGTGTGATGCAGCAAGAAAGTACAACATTAGAAAATGTCAAAGTCAAAGAACTATTGACCCTTTTTCGAAGCTTTTATTCAAATCCACTTTCTTTAGATGATTTGTTAGGGATTACTGGTTTAACGGAGCTTCAAAATACGTATACGACTAAACTATCTGGTGGTCAAAAACGTCGGTTAACGTTCGGCTTATCGATTATCGGCAATCCAGAACTGCTTTTTTTAGACGAACCAACAACGGGAATGGATGTAACCAGCCGAAAAATGTTCTGGGAAAAAATCCAAATACTAAAAGAACAAGGGAAAACCATTATTTTAACGACACATTATCTAGAAGAAATTGAAAAAGTGGCTACTCGAATTTTACTGATGAAGCAAGGTGAAATCGTTCATGATGGTACATTAGAAAGCATTCAATCCGAAATGCTGCAAAACAAAGTAAGTTTTCAGCTAGTAGATGATCATGATGAAGCAAAGCTCGGTGATCTGCCCTATGTATCATCAATTGAAAAAAAAGAAAACAACGTAACGCTGTATACTGCAAACAGCGATGAAACACTGATAGAATTATTTACAACCGAAATTAAATTCAAGAATTTATTGATTATTCCAGGGAACTTAGAAACAGTCTTCAATACCTTAGTCGAGGAGGAAAACGAATGAATACATTGATCGTGCAAACTAAAACAGACTTAAACCGCTCTTTATTTAGAAGCAAACCATTTATCTTTTTTTCTTTAGGGATGCCAGTTGGTTTTTATCTTCTATTTACCAAAGTCTTTAATATGGGGGTTCCTGAAGAATATATGTCTGTTTTTTATAAAGACAGTATGATTCAAATGGCAACCTATAGTGTAATGATCAGTTCCTTATTTTCTTTTTCTATGACCTTGATTGAAGACCGTAAACAAGGCGTGAAGCAATTTTTACGTCTGTCCCCTATGCCAGAAAGTATTTATTATGGGAGTAAAATTTTAACACAGTTTTTAATCAATAGTTTATTGCTGATCGTGATTTTTTTAGTCGGGCATTTTGTTAATGGGGTGCAAATGGATTCCATGACGTGGCTTACTAGCGGCCTATGGATTTTATATGGTTGTTTGCCAATCGTGGCATTAGCAACGATTGTTAGTCTTGTGAAAGATCCAAATACCGCGAGTGTGCTGAACAATATGATTTTGATGCCCCTTGCAATTGTCAGTGGTTTATGGTGGCCGATCGATATGTTTCCAGAAGTGGTTCAAAAAATAGCGACAGGATTACCAACCTATTACGCAGCACAAGGTGCGAAACAGTTAGCCGCAGGACAATTACCAGATGGCAAAGGAATCTTGATCATCTTCATCTATTTTGTAGGAATTATGGTATTATCAATATATCTGAATGGTCGTAAAGAAGAAATAAAACGTTAGGGGTAAGTTATGATTGGCAAGTTTAGGTTGTATCCAAAAGAGGATGGTTTTGTTTCGTTTATTTGGTTGATTTTTATTTTGATTCCGATCATCGCAATGTTTCCCTATGATAATATTGATAAGCAGCTAGCGCTAGCGACTCTTGGGATTTTTGTGGTGACCTATCGAAATTGTTTATTTAATGGGAAGTGGTTTCCGTTTTGGATGGCGTTGATGTATGGAATATCCCTGTTTTATACGATGTACTTTGGTTATATCTATTTATTTATCTATCCAGCGTGGATGATTGGTTTTATTCCAATGAAGAAGCACGTGTTTAAGTATTATTATATTGCGTTATTATGCACACTAACACCTGTGCCGTTTAGTTTAAGTCAATTGCCGGAATATGTGACACAAGATTTGAAAATCACGATTTTTGTTTATGGATTTTTTATCTGTGCGGCTCCATTTGCTGGTCGATCGATTCGTAAACAGGCGGAATTGCGGAAACAAATGTATCAGTCTACGCAACGGATGGAATACGTGATCAAACAAGAAGAACGCTATCGGATCGCAAGAGATTTACATGACACATTAGGTCAATCTTTATCGATCATGACGATCAAAACAGAATTAGCAGGAAAACTGCTAGACAAAGATTCTGAACGAGCGAAAAAAGAAATCGCAGAAGTTGCAGAGACTTCCAGAGGAACCCTACAAACAGTTCGGGAAATAGTTTCAAGCATGCGTCATGTTTTGATTGCTGAAGAAATGATCACAATTGAAAAAAGTTTACGGGCTGCGAAAATCATTTTATCCACAGAAGGGGAAGAATTAACTAGCGAGCTAGCTACGGACCTTCAAAATACGGTGAGTTACTGTTTACGTGAATGTGTCACGAATGTGATTCGCCATAGTAGAGCCAGCCACTGTAGGATCATCATTGAGAAGAGTGACGTAGATTATATCTTTACAGTTGCAGATGATGGTAAAGGAATGAAAGACTCGATTCAGGGGAATGGGCTAACGGGGTTAAAAGAGCGAATCGAAAGCATCTGTGGAAAACTCGAATTTACGCAAAAAAATGGAATGAAGGTGATATTCACAGTGCCTGTGGATAAAAAAGAGGAGCCGATCAATGATTAAACTAATTATCGCTGAAGATCAAGGGTTACTGTCATCAGCTTTAGCAACGATTCTGGGATTAGAAGAGGATTTAGAAGTTGTAGGGATCGCCAAAAATGGTGTGGAAGCATTGGAACTGATTGAAAAGCATCAACCAGATGTTTGTTTGACTGATATCGAAATGCCTTTAAAAACGGGCTTGGATATAGCGGAAGAGTTACAGTGTCGAGAACAAAAGGTGATTATTTTAACTACGTTTGCTAGAGAAGGTTATTTTGAACGTGCCGTGAAAGCGAACGTATCAGGTTATCTTCTAAAAGACACGCCGACCGACGAGCTGATTGAAAATATCCGAGCTGTGATGCAAGGGAAAAAATTCTATTCACCTGAACTTGTAACTGGACTGTTTTCACAGCAAGAAAATCCTTTGACTGAACGGGAACAAGAAGTGTTGCTCGCAGTAGGGGAGGGCTTGTCCTCAAAGGAAATTGCGGGAAAGTTGTTTTTGACGAGCGGAACGGTACGAAATTATATGTCAGAGATTTTGAATAAACTAGGGGCAAAAAACCGAATTGAAGCGGTAAGTATTGCGAAGGAAAAAGGCTGGATTTGATTAGGAAGATACATATGGAGTAACCTATATCAAAGCTGCGACCCCAGAATTGATGCTTCATTAAACTTCAAATAAGGATGAGACAAACTGTTCATAGTTTGCCCCATCCTTATTTTTTTGGATCAGGTGCTTCATTCAATGATTACAATCGAGTTGAACCGAAAAGAAAAATCCCTGAAAGATTGCCTAATAATGTTCCGTATTGCGTAGTCGGTTTCTGTCCAGGAGGAACCACTACAGTAGGATATTCTATAGTGAGCATTCGCGAGGGAATTGAGACAGTTTTTTTCCGATAAACAAAAACAACTTCTTGAGGCTCGTTTGTAAATATTCCTTCTTGTGAAGCAGAGTGACTCACTAATTCCCAGTATTGACGTTCTTCCTCCTTAGCATAAAAAATAATCGTTGTTGGCTGGGCGATTAGTAAAAAAACTAGAAAAACTGTTAATAAGCACAGATTAAAAGATATTGTTTTTTTCATTTTCGTTCTCCCTTAATTCAATCACTAAATCAGCAAATTTGGCCCAATCAGACGGAGTTGGAGGTTGTTTCCAAATGATTTGCCGACAACTTGTTTCTTTTAGATGGTAATCAGATAAAAAGATATGGGTATCATTGTTAAATTTCTTCTGAATACTAACATTTAAATCACGAAAGCGCCGCAAGCTTTGACAAATATATTCTGTATAGGCTATTCCATGTGAAAAATCGATATAAATATTGATCGGTGTTCCTAATTGAGAAGGTTCTAAAATAGATAATACGGAAAACATTATGTCATAGTAAAGTTTTGCTTGATCGTTTTTGGACAGTTCTAGAGCTGTTAGAAAGTGAGTTTTTCGGATAAATCGCAAGATCAATGTATGTAAGGGATAGTAAACCTCAGCGAAATAGCTATACGCTGCAGTTTCGACAAACGTAGTATAACTTTGTTTGAAAATGGACAGGCTTAACAATTTTTTTAAAAAAGAATCATATAGCTGTGTTTTTTGTAAATCTGTAATTTGAAATTGAGTGGCTATACGCTCTACTAGTTCTTGCGTAGCCTCTTGGTTTTGCGTAAACAATTCTTGATTGAATGTCAATTCAGGTGTGAACATTTCAGAAACAAATAGAAAGGCTAATAAGTAGTTACTTTCATTGAACGATTTAGGAACTGTGTCTTTTGTTGGATGAAGTGCTTGCTCAATCAAGCTCATCTGTTGTTCAAGTGAGTGGTTGGTCTTTTTATTGATAGAACACAGGTTTTCTTTTACCTCGTGATGCTTTTTTATTCTAATGTAAACGATGTGGATAAATAACGCTAACTTTTTTTTCTGGAAGAAGGTTAAGTCTAAATCAAAATGCGTAGTCAACAACTGTAGAAGTTGTTGTACTTCTTGATTGCTATCCTTGGAAAATGGATAGTTTTCTCCAAAATAGAAATAAGAAACAAGGTCAAAAATAATAGAACGTACTTTCATCTCATTTCCAGTTAGTTTGTTTTTTTGAATCACGATCCGTTCTTTTTTTAGCTGAGTTAACACTTTGCTGCGAATTTGGTAAAGTGTTGTTTTTGCAATATGTTGTTCTTCTTGAAATTTTTTTATCGTTTTCTCTTCTACTAGCACCTCAATAAAAAAACGAAATTTCAATGAACGTTGAGCATAAGTATATTGTATCTTTTGAATCATATCGTTAGAGATTGGCTGATAGATCAGTTCATCGTAAACTTCTTCAGAAATCGTTATTTCTGGACACTCTTCATTTAACTCTTTTATATATTTTTCCAATAAAAATTTCGATAACCCTGTGAGTTCCAATAATCTTTTTTGAGTTAAATATTGATCGTTGTAAAGTTGTAAGTTCATAAGTAAGTGTAATTTATCGCGATCTTCTTCATCTAAAAATTGCAAATATTCCATTATTCTCTCCCCAGTGTTGGATTAGAAGCAAAACTGTTAAAAGAATTGCTTCTAATCCGGTATTTAGTTTATTTTTTTAACTTTTTTGGCTGTTACTCTGTAAGATTCTCCGATTTTCCCCGTAATAGTACTTGGCGCAGTAAGTTCATTGCCTTGTTCATCAACAAACTTAATCGTCACAGAGCCTCTACCATCATGATCTGTTTGTTTTTCCTTAGCTTGGTGTTGCACCGTTTCTTTGGAATCACTCGTTTTTTCAGTGGTTGCCAGTGTATTTGGAAACCACGTTGGCAACTCTAGAGCCTCTTTTAATGCCTCAGAAACGTCCACTTGATTCTTAACGATGTGAGTAATACTGCTAATGATAGGGTTAGTTCCGTAACCAAAATATTCTGTGGGGAATGCAGAATGTGAATGGGTCAAAGGAATTAAGGGTTTCTCTATCTTTTTATACAAGTAATGGACTGTTTGGGCTTGATTCGTAAACGATCCGCTAGCGTTTTTAGGAAGTTCTTTTAGTTGCCAGCCTGTTATTTGTTTGCTTACAGACGTATAAGGTGCATCAAGCTGTCCTTGCAATGTTTCTGGTTCAGCAAGTGGCTTCCCTTTTGAATCGGTATAGTAGACCATTACAGGTTCACCAAGTGCTCTTTCATAGGTAAAAATAATTTCCTGTGGATTTTGTGTGAAGGTACCTTCTGTATTCCCAGCTGTTGATTTCAATACCCAAGTATTGATGTCTTTAGGTACAGCTGTGAATGAGGCATCGATTTTTCCTTCTAAGACAGTAGATTCACTAATAGGCTGCCCCACTTCATCCTGGTATTTAATGGTCACGGGCGCTCCGTCTTCAGGCTCGTCAATTACGTTAAATTGTTGAAAGTACGTTCCAGCAGAAATGGCATAGAAACTAAAATGAGGTGGGGTCTCATAGCTTCCTACAGGATTATTTATCCGAGCATTATATGTAATACTAGCGAGATTATGAAAATCCTCTTCTGTAACAGCTGAGACAGTGATTCCAAGATCTGTGATTTGTAAGCGATCTGCCGGTAATTGTGCATCATTGAATTCAAGTACAGTGTTACTAGCAGAAGTTGATGTTGTAAATGGTGGTACATAACCATCAAAATTTGTGAGTCGATTAGGCATTCCAGCAAATGGAATAAAAACGGTTTGCTGGGTGGCATCATAGTCTAAGTTGCTCCGGGACATCGGCACTGGGAGACTTGCTAGACCGGTATTTTGCCCAAATGCTGCTAGATCATTCAGCGCGGGAAAATCATTGATTACAGTAAAATCTGTAATACCGCAAAATTGAACAGAAATGGAACGTAATTTAGGTAGATTTTTCAAGGGTTCAAGTGTCGTAATAAACATGTTTTTATCCAAATATAGACGTTCAAGACTCATAAATGTAGTGAATTTTGATAATACCTCATTATCTAGTTGTCTAGAAGTTACTGAGATATGAGTAATTCCAGTACTTTTGCTTAGATCAGGAAAAGTACTAGAGGTTAAAAAGTTACCGCTTAAATTGACGAAAACGAGCGATGTCAATTGTTCCAAAGGGGTAAAGTCTTCCACGTTGTTATTGTCTAAAGAGATATCCCCTAAGTTTATTGCATATTCTAGACCTGCCAAACTGTTGATTTGTATAGACGTATCATTCGTTATCGTTAAAGAAGTCAGGCTCTCCATATCTTGCTTAGTAAGTACATCATCTGTTGATTTTCCTAATTTTTTTAAAATAGTTTCTCTTAGAACCTTGTCAGGAACGGATACTATTTCTGAGGCAGCTCTTGTAAAAGGAAGGTCTGGACTGGATGAGTGTAGAGAAGAATTGTACGTAGCTGATTCAGAAGAAGGTGTGTGTTCCATTGCCGTTGGGTCATCTTGGTTGATTGCTGTCGCTTCGATGGGCAAATTTGCTAAAGCATAAATCCCCAAGCAGATCATTGAAGGCAGAAAAATTTTTTTTGCGTTGTTCAATAGTAATACTCCTCAATAAATATAGTTATGTAGTGAAAGAATCAATCTTTTTATGAAGTTTATTTTTGCTTAAAAATCGTCTATTTTTATGGATTATTCTTTCTGGATAACTTTTTGATATCAAAAATATTTTATATAAGAAAAAGAAATCAACTAATATAGTACACTTTTTCACTAATAACATCTATAAAATAATGAAAAGAATTTCTTTATTTTTTTGTAAGTTCGGAAAAAATGCGGACATTTGTAAAAAAACGGGAAAATAGTTTCTTTCGTATGATTGTATTTTATTTGTATATAGACGAATATTAAATAAGCAAAATAAAAATAATTATGATTTGTTTTTGAGATTTTTATATTGAATAGGAGAGGAATGTTATGAGGGTTGGGATACTAAACGCAGAAACAAAGAGTAGTGAAACAGTTATTTCCTATAAAGCCTCTGGATGTTTAGTAGAAAATAAAAAAGTAGTCGATGAGAAGGACTTACAAGATATAGATGCCTTGCTTATTTGTAAAAATCAAACATTCAGTGTTGTAGAAGTTTGTGAATGGGTCATCAAAGGTAAAATGTATCGATCGATTCCTATCTGGGTAAGCACCACTGAAAAACAAGTAGAAGAAAAAAATATTTATTTACAATTAGGTGTTTGTGGGATTTTTGAAGATTATACCATTGAAGAAATAGATTTGGCTATTAGCAACAGCTTAAATACAATGAAATCGGCGCAGCATATGGAATTGAAAGAAGAGTCAATGTTGCAATTAGATCCGTTAAAGCTAAGCCTTAATGTTAATAATGTAACCATTTCACTGACAAAATCAGAATATTATCTGGTTGCTCTTCTTTATGAACACAAGGAAGAGGTCTGCACCTATGAAATGCTTGCGGAAACTTTTTTGGGTAAAGATATTGAGTTATTGGGTGAAAGCGGGCAAAGCAGAGTAGCGAATATTGTTTGTAAAATCCGAGCAAAAATAGCCCAAGCAAGTGATGGGAAAAACGAGTTGATCAAAACGATCCGTTCAAGAGGCTACATGCTAACTTTATCCAAATGAAGTAAACCTGGAGAGGGGGTGAGCGATAGAATCTGACGAGTCAATAGCCAAGGCAAATCCTCCGACAAACAAAATCATCACTTAGTAGAAAAGAATATCGTTATTTAAGGCAGAGGGGAGGCAATTATGAAAAAACTAATTCAATCTAGTATTTGTTTACTGCTCTTATTTGTCCCATTTTATGGAACATCTGCAGAAGCCTCTGGAAAAACGCAATCAGATATTACTTTTATTCAAGGTGACCATCCGAAAAAACCGATTATTGATACTATTTTTTCTGGAAATAAAAAAGGAATACTTCCTCAGACAGGGGAAGAGTTAAGCCTGTACTTACTTATTATCGGGATTTGTCTGTTGATTTTCATTTATCTAGGGTTTTACTTAAAAAATAAAAACACACGAAAGAAGGAACAAGAATGAAAAAGAAATTAGTTGCAAGTTTATTGTTGAGTGGATTGGTATTAAGTTACGGCTCTACAGGAGTTTATGCAGAGGAAACAAGTGCAGCAGCTAAAACAAAAGCTGAAACGGAATTTACTGCTGGGGATCGTCCAGATCCATCGAAACCAGAAGAAGGACCAAAAGATCCTAATCCATTAGATCCAGATCCAGATCCGACAGATCCAACGAAACCAAAACCACTACCGGAAGCAAATAATGTTTATGTCACACATTTACCAGACATTTCATTTGGTTCAAATAAAACAGAGTTGAAAACAACGGAGTACGAAGCGTTAACTGAAAAAAGAACAAAAGGGCAAGGTGCTGAAACATTTTATATGCCTCATTCTGTTCAAGTAGCGGATTTATCCGGGAATAGTGAAACAAAATGGAAATTGAGTGTTCAACAAGATGGCGTATTCAAAACAAACGATAGCACACCGAAACAATTAGACAATTCTCGTATTCGAATTTATGGAAATACGTTAACAAGTACCGCCTATGCAGCCGCAGATTTAGCGGACAAAGTTGCAGGCGTTGCACTAAGTGAGACAGATGAATTTGGCGCGTATTCAACGATTCCTGTTAAAAGCGATACACAAGATGAATTAGTAGTGTTGGAAAATAAAACACCTGGCTTCACATTGAACTCATATACTTCTTCTGTTTTTAGAAATAGTTATATTGAAGAAGACTACGATGCGACTAAAACACCTACAGCATCTCGCTATGAAGGAGTCAAATTAAATGTCCCGGCAAGTGACCAATCACAAGCGAAAGCTTATTCAGCTGATTTAACGTGGACATTGACTGTAGAACCGTAAAGCTCGAATCATTAAATAAAAAAACATCTCATCAGCAACAAAGACAAGGAGCGAAAAAATGAAAACAACTATAAAAAGAATTTTAGGATTAAGCTTAGTAACAGCGGGGATTTTAAGTTTAGCAACGCCAGCTTTTGCCGAAACAGGAGCAGTAACAACAGATGGAAAAGCGTCATTTGTGCCTCAATCTGGTGATATCAATACGATCAAACCTGGTACAGATGAAAAAATCGATATCGTTGATGGCAATAATGAACGGGTAACCGTTGAAAATATTCAATTGATGCATGTTCCAGATTTTGATTTTGGTAGTAACGAAACAAGTGTTGATACAAAAAATTATGATGCTATTTATGAACATTATCAAAAAACAGGTGATACGACAAAATACGCGATTCCTCACTTTGTACAAGTCGGTGACGTTTCTGGTGTTCAAGGAACAGCATGGGCTGTGACAGTGGAACAAGAAGCGTTGTTTAAAGAAACTGGGGGACACGCCTTGAAAGCATCCAGAGTCAACTTATACAACCAAACCTTGACCAATAATGTTCAAACGGGAAATGTGACTGACGTTGTGACGGGATTGACGATCCCAAGTGATGGTGCTGTTCAAGTTCCTGTCAAAGGTGTGGATACAACTGGCAGTATTGCGGTACTAACATCTAAAGCTGGAAAGACTGACCAAACAACCACAAACGGAACCATCAGTTCAGTTGTTTTCCAAAAAGATTACGACGAATCAAACTATGGAAAAGTAGATTCACCAGCGTTAACAGACAAAAATACGGATGTAAAACTAAATGTTCCACAAAGCGATGGTGTACAAGCCAAAGCTTACGGGGCTAAATTAAATTGGACGTTAACGGTCGGACCGTAAAACCCAGTTTTTATTGGTGGAAAGTTCCATTTTTAGGAACTTTTTGCCAATTTTGTTAGAAAGGAAAAATGTATGACTCTACTAAAACAATCGATGAGCTGGAGCAGACGAGTCTTTTTATGTTTAGCTTTGCTGATCCTACTACCATTTTCTCCAGCGTATGGAGAAGAAATTCCCATTTCCGTCAAAGCTATTTTACCAGACAATCAAGTGACAAAAGATGCAGGCTATTATGATTTAAAAGTGAACCCGGGAGAAAAACAGGAACTCTCTTTTCAACTCTATAACCAAGGGGACAAAGACGCGACAGTCAATATCAACATCAACCCAGCCTATACAGGAGATGGCGGTTCATTTGTCTATACAGAAGATGAAACCAACAAAGATTCTTCTTTAAAATATCCTTTATCAAGTATTGCAACCTCAGAACAAACGGTCAGCATTCCAGCAAAAGGCACGACCGTTACGAAAGTAACATTAGATATCCCAAGTGAGCCTTTTGAAGGACTGATTCTTGGTGCAATTCGTGTGACAAGTGCCGATGCAGGAGAAAAGAAAACCGAAGAAACAAAAAAAGGCTTCAACATTTCTAATAATTTTGCGTATTCAGTAGCGATTCAATTAAGAGAATCAGACGATCTGCCAAAATCCGATTTAGCACTCAAAAAAGTCTTTGCCTCCCAAGTTGCAGGGCGCAATACAGTAAAAGTAAATCTGCAAAATCCCACAGCAACGATTATCGATAACGTCTCCTATGATGCTGCTGTCAGTAAAAAAGGAGACAACGCGCCTTTGCATGAAACAAAGGTAAAAGGCTATCGAGTAGCGCCAAACACTAACTATAATGTTCCGATTAGCTGGGAGAATCAACCCTTTTCAGCAGGTACCTATGTTGCCAAAGTTAAAGCAAAATCAGAAGATACAGGACAAGAATGGCAATTCGATCAAGAATTTGTCATCAGTGCAAAAGAAGCAAACGAGCTGAATGAACAAGCAGTGGATCTTGAGAAGGACTATTTGCTCTATATCTTGATTGGCGGGGGAATCTTCATTTTACTTGTTATTGTTCTTATTATTCTATTGGTCATTTTATCCAAAAAGAAGAAAAAACGAAAAGAACAAGCAAGACGAGCACGTCAAAAAAAGCAAAAAAAAGGAAAAGAACATGACAAACGAAAACAACGAACAACCGATAAACGATCTTCCCCAAGTTCAGGAAACCATAAACGAAGATAAGCAAAAGCCTTTTTCTTTCTACCTTGTTCTGACATTACTACTTATGCTTCTAATAAGCGGTGGTATTGCAGGGTATGTCTGTTATCCATTCGCCAATAAAATCAGTGGCAACTGGGTATCGACCGATCAAGGCATGCAGCTAACGAGCCAAGGGAATATGTGGGAATTAGCTATTGCGGATTACCAAAAAACAAAAGGGTTTACGCTTGTGTTTACAGGAAAATGGACGGCCGCAGGGGTCAATAAATATGATGGGAAACAAGTACAATTATTCGCTAAAATAGCGAAAGCGAACTTTTCTAAAGAGGAAATTAATACATTGGAAAAAAAGTCCGATCTATACACAGTTTCTGATCAAACTGACAAAGAGCTTACCTTGCAGTACACAAAAAAAGGAATTAAACAAATTCAGCCAGGTTCTAATTTGAATAAAGTCGTACATATGACGTTAGAAAATATTCATTGGACGAAGCAGAAAGAAAAGTTGTACCTAAATAGCAGTTACTTTTCTACTGAACGGATTGAATTTACGTACAAAAGTGAAAACAAAACATAGAGTGTTGTTGAACATCGGACGAAACGAGAGGAGTGAACAGTTGAAATAGTGTTCTATTTCACGGCTTATGAAAAGAAAAAAGTATATTCTCTCTTTGCTTATTTTAGGGGTTAGTTTAGTGATAGGTATATTTATCGCCACTTCTTTAAGTTCTAAAAATAAGCTCCAAGCGCAAGAAGTACAACCAACCAGAGCAATCACAGATAATATTTTTCAAGAAGTGAAAATCATCGTTCCAAGTGAAAAAAGTCGAGTATTAGAGCAAGAAGATTACCTCAAAAATGATTCGGAAGTTAAAGCTACGATGACGTTTAAATTCACGAATAAAAATTATAAAACAGGCGATACGTTTGAAACAACATTACCAGAAGGGTTCACTTTTTCGCAAGTCATAGAAGGTCAGTTAAGCGATACCGCGGCTTATCGCATTGATCCAGTAACAAGAAAATTAGCTTTAACGATGATAAAGGATGTTCAATCGGCAGAATATAAATTGGATTTAGTCACACGTATCAAATTTGATAGCAAACTGAATTCCAAACAAACCATGCCTTTTGAAACACAAACGCCAACAAATTATATCTTTCATCTATATGAGAAAACCGGCACACAATATCTTTATGGAAAGGCTTTTGACAAAGATAAGAATGAAACAACATTGATGCCGGCAAGTGGCGGTGCTTATGGCGCAATGGACGTCAATTACGCCCGTGTAGATTTATCAAAAAATAATCTTCAAGTCAGTTTCTCAACAAAATTAATGCCAAGTGGTTGGAGCGACGGTTATGTTAATGCAACACAAGACCTTTCATCATTCAAATTCTATACGTATGAAACAATGATTGATGGAACGCGCATAGGTGAAAAAAAAGAATTAAAGGTCAATGAAGATTTTGATGTGATTGAAAAAACAAATGAGTTGAGCCAAATTAAGTTTAAAGAGAGATTCCATGAAGCATTAGAAGTTTCAGAAGGGGAAATAAATTTTGATTACACTGGTTTTAACCCTATCTCTAATGGGAAAAGAGGAACAGTATCATCTTGGAACACATTTAGTGTTTATCCAGGAACAACTTCTGATAATTTTATCAGTTACAGCCGGTTTTCAGTTAACTTCTTTGTCGTGGAATTAGGCTATTTAGGATTAGGGACAATTGTTGCAGATACTAATGTCAAAGAAAGTGAAATGATTGTTAAAACACCGATCTACATCAATGGAACCAATCAGCAATTAAAAAAAGGGGATACATTCACTCTGACAAATGATAAGGATCCAGCTTTGGTGGCAATTGATACAAAATTGGCTCAAGAATATAATGTCACATTCAATGCCAATGGCTCTATTGTCGAAGGGGCTAAAAAAGCAATCAGTAACTGGAAAATCACGAGTACTGCATTCGGTGAGATAACACTGACATACTTAGGTGAGGATACGACGAACACATTTGGCTTGGATATTTATACTGGAATAGATGAGACGGTTACACCACCGTATAATAGTAAATATATTCTTTCTGGAAATGGATACGAAACAAACGGGACGACAACCTTTAAAGGTCAAGCTGCCAACGTGAAAAGCGGGACATTCAACACGGAAAAAAATAGCATCGCTTGGACGGCAACCATCAATTCTCTTTATCAAAAAATCTCGAAAATAACAGATACATTTGGTGATGGTGTTAAAGCAGGGACCTTGAAAAATTTGAAAATCAGCTCTGTGGAATTTGGAAGAAATGGTGTGAAAAAGGAGTTAGTTGAAGGAACCGATTATGAAGTGATTGATTCCTCCAACACTTTTGAAATCAAATTCTTAAAAGAAACCAAAGAAAAACTTACGATCACTTATGAAACAGGCGTTGATCTTCAGACAATCGATCCTAAAGTATTGCGGGCGAAAAACACCATCACCCCAAAACTGGCATTTGCTTCTTCTACAGAAAAAGAATTTCCAACGGATGGATACGCTTATATACCGAGTTATCTTTTTACGAATTCACCATTTGTACTAGGAAAAAATGGCATGTATGATCTGGCTGAAAAAATCAAAGAGCAGCCTGTGAACCAAGTGAAAGTACTGATAAATCCATCAGGAACTGATCTTACGAATAATGAGGTCGTTATCAATTATAAAAGTATGGATGTATCGATTTTAGATAAAAAGTTTACAGTAAACAAGGTTAAACAATTTTCTACAACAGATTATACTAAGTTACTGCCAGATGAAGAAATCACTTCTGACAGTGAAGACTATCCTGAAATAAGTATCGAAGAGAATCAAATTCGCGTGAAAAACAAAAAATTGACACAATCAATTATCATTAGTTTTACTTTGGGTAAAAACAATTACTACAATGCTGCGAGTGATTATGCAACGATCAGTCAAACAAATGATAGTTTTGACCCAGTCAATGCAACGTCTACCAAACTTTATTTTAGTAACCAGTTAGTAAAAAGTTTTACACTAAAAACAAGTGAGACATACGCCAATATTGCTGAAGGAACCTTGACAGTCAATAAAAACAACGGTTTTACATTGATTAAAGGGACAAAAATCGATCTTGCCAATATTGTCCCTGCAAACGATTCGAGAGAACTTTCCAGCTTAAGAGAAGTGACAGATGTAGACGGCAATCCTTTACCAGCCTCAACTATTTCAGTGGGTGGCGGTGGTTATTCAGCGTGGAACATCACCATCAATGATGATCAGCTGAAAAATGGGTTGATTGTAAAATTAAAATGGAATTTCAACACTAGTGGTTCGAAAAGCTACTCAGGTGGAAGTTCAAGCCATCCGTTTATTGATTATCGGGGGTACACAACAACGCAAAATTATTCAAACAATATTTGGTCAGGAAAATTTGATATCGATAATTCTGGAGCAGGTGGCGGCGGAAATCTGATTTTAAAAGATATGACGATTAATATGATCGATTCTGTGACCAATAAACCGTTAGCTGGTGCAACATACGAGATCATCGATAAAGATGGAAAGGTAAAAGATACGCTAACATCAAATGCAAATGGACAAATCCTTTTAAAAGAATATGTCGTTACAAACTATATCTTGAAAGAAATCAGTCCGCCAGAGGGCTATGTGTCTAATCAGGAGTATAAAGATCCAGGTAAGGAAATCACTTTGACGCCAACAGGTGAAAATAAACTGACGATTCCCTACGTTAAAGAAGGGAAAATCAACGTTCATTTTACCTACCAAGATGGAACGGATATAGAAACGATTGATCCGATAACAATCAAAGGCGGTAACGGTACTATCGTTAATTTAAAAGAGCAAAAAGCAATCACAGATCAACTTGATGCGTTAGCGCTAGAAAACCTAGATTATCGCTTTTTGACCTTTGATAAAGGAAAAATGAGCGGATCAGAAGAAGCGCTGACGATTCCTTATGATAGTGAAGTAGTCTATTATAAATACGAAGGGCTGATTTCATTGAAGGTGCCAGAGCTGTTAAATTTTGAAACAGGATTTGTATCACCGTTTACTCAGGTACTTTCGTATGCTAATTCAGATGATTTTGAGGTTGCTTTTAGAGACAGTCGCCAAATCACTACATCTTCCACAACGAAACAAGGGAAAACACGAGGCAACATTCGCTTGAATGCTTTTCTATCGAAAGAATTTACGACACAAGAAAACAAGGTCTTGAAAGATGCCCGTTTGATTTACCGAAATGGCGGAACCGATATTGTTTTAAACGGATCGGGTGGGGAATTAGTGAATAATAAACAAGATGCTAACGATAAAGGAAAAAAAGATTTTAATTTCATTTTAGATACAGCAGAAAGTGAAAATCAAGGCTTCAAATTGGAAGTACCAGCTAAAGGGACATTAGCTGATGACTACACAGGGGAAGTTACTTGGGAAATCATTCAAGAACCCTGAATCACTTAGTTGAAAGTAAATATCAATAAGAGGTAGCCTAAGATTTAGTAAGTGAATCTTAGGTTATTTTTATATATGTTTGCTAGAGAATTAAGCAGTTTCAGTAAATGATTTGGAAATACGTTATTTGATCAAAAATGCGTTGACTGCTGCAGTGGATGATCGAGAAGTCTATATGAAGGGGATCGATATTATTTATTACTATGAAGGCTATACTGAATATATTACAGAAGATCTATAATAAAAAAAGCCTTCCTGAAAAAAACACGTTCAGATTGAGTGTTTTTTCAGGAAGTTTTTAATAGTTAAAATCGAAACGAATCTACCAAACAACTCACAAATTCCTCATAAGAATCGGCTTGTAACAGCGCATCGATCGTTTCCTTATTATCCAACGATTCAATAATCAAGTTAAAAATTTTACGAAATTCCTTTCGCTCCGACTGATTCATCGCGATCATTACCACGATTTGGACATATTCCTGATCCCAAAGTATGGGTTCTTCATTGATCACAAAATACAACGAGGTTTTCAATGCATTCATCTCCATCGAATGAGGCATTGCTAAACCATTACCGAAACTCGTAGACGACATGTCTTCCCGTCTAAGAATCTCTTCTTCAAAAGTTGAATCTACACGATTTAACTCAGTTAAATGAGTAGACATATGCTGGATCAGCTGATATTTAGTATCATAATGCTGATTTTTTTCAAAGAGTTCTTTAGAAAAATACTGTTCGATTATTTTTTTCATTTTTTGCTGTTGTTTGCCTAAATTGATCTTCTTAATGGTTTGTGTGATGCTCTCCTTATCTTTGTCATTGAAAAAAGGCGTGATTTTTACATACGTTACCTCATCAGGCAGTGTAATCGTGGAAATGATCAGGTCTTGATTTAGGTTAGAAATCGGAGCATCCACCTCGGTAATGACCTTTTTGATATCTAGCTCATAGTTAAAAGCAGCTAAAATTTTTTCAGAAAGATCGACATGCATATCGTAATAACTAGGACAGATCAAGGTAGCAAAAAGCTTGCTTTGATTGATTTTTGCATGCTCAAAGTAAGCACCGATATGAAAAGCTAAATAAGTGATTTCATCCTCGGCAATTTTTGAACCTAAATACTCTTCTAATTCATTGGAAACAAAAACAGCGAGATCATAAACTAAAGGATAATTCTCTTTGATTTCTTTTGTCATTGGATTTAAAGCAACTTGTTTTTCTCGATTGCGACTTAACAAGTTTTGGAGATGCAACGAAAATTTGATAAAAAAGTCCTCATCATCCAACGACAATAAAAATTCATTATTGATCTTTTGTAAAATTCGATTGGATAATTGAATGCTTTCATCGGCAATGTAATCTTTGAGGTCTTCTTTGATTTCGGCATAATTGAGTAACGTTGTTTTACTCTTTAGCAAAATCGTCATGTAAGAGATTTCGCTTTCCTTTAGCTGAATCCCATAAGTATGCTGGATATAGGCGGCAATGGCGATGGCTGAGCGATGTTCAGCAGCTAGCCGCTCATCGATTTTATCGGAATCTGTATCGATACTTTGATTGCTATCGTAGATTCGTTCCATTGCAACTACTATGTGTAAAATGATGCTGTTTAAGGTGTAACCATTGATATACAAGTTATTCTCTTTCAGAATTTGTGTGATCGTTGCTTTTAGTTCATCCAGATCATAGCCATAAAAAGCGGCTTGAATTGTTGCCAAATGTAAAAATTCCGCACTTGTTTCGTGATAAAATTGTTCTCTGATCCAAGCCCGTTTCTTTTCTTCGGCACCGGCAAGATGAATAGCATTTCCTTGATTGAGAATTTTTAAGTGAAACTTACTTAGTTCTTTGTTGGCTTTACTAATCGTTCGCTCAAGTGTAGATAAGCTGATAAAAAGTTCCTCAGCTAAATCATATTTATTGATTGGTGTTAAAAGGTAAACTAATTTTTCTATTAAGACTTTTTCTCTACTGATTTCTTTTGAAAAAGCAGCGGGTGAGTCACTTTGCTCTATATAGTAGCCTTTAGCGGTTGCTTGAATGATTTTATCAGTAACTTGTTCATTGATTTTTTTAACGTAGTTCTTGATCGTTCTGCTTGAAACAGCAAAGACTTGGGCTAGTTGACTAGAGGAAGTGAGACCATTTATTTGGAGATATTTGATTAAGTGTTCTTCAGATAGCTTTTTCATTACGTTTCCCCCATAGTCTTTTTTTGCTAGACTTACGTTTCAATTATTGTTGGCTTCATTATATAGTCTTTGATTAAAAGCTACAAATCAGCTAGTTGCACCGTAAGCGGTTACCAGTGCAAAAAAGTGGTTTGCTATCAAGGTTAAAAATAGTGATAATTTGAGTGTAAAGTAAAAGGAGGAAATCAAGATGACAAAGAAAAATATTTTATTAGTATGTGGTGGCGGAGCATCAAGTGGTTTTTTAGCACAAAGCATGAAAAAAAGTGCGAAAGCTCAAGGGTTAATTGTAACGGTAGAAGCCGTTGGCGACTCTGAAATCGAAGATTATATTGAGGACAAAGACGTGGTATTGTTTGGGCCACATTTACGTTATATGGAAGCTGAGTTAAAGGAAACCATGGATGAATTTGATGAGATTCCATATGACTTTATTCCGGATGAATATTACGGAGCATTGGATGGCGGAGGGACGTTGGCTTTTGCATTATCTTTGCTGAAAGACTAGATTAAACAAATAGGTGGGAGAAAAATGAAAAAGATTATTGATTGGATGACGAATGTCTTTGCTCCAAAAGCAAATAAAATCACGAAAAATCCTTGGATCGGTGCGATCCAAGAAGCGATGACTACAGTGATGCCGATGATTTTGGTCGGCTCACTGGTAACGATTTTTGCCATTTTTGAAGAATATATTCCAAATTTTCCAGATATTTCGCCAATTAGCAGTTTTAGTTTTGGATTAGCATCAGTGTTTGTAGCTTTTTTTATTCCGTATCTGCTTTTGGAGAAAAAGAAGAAACATAAATTAAAGAAACAAGCTGGAATGATCGGGATCGCCTTTTTCTTGATGTTGGTTTTTCCAACTTTTAATGACGATGGAGATATTATCATTGAGTTTGCTAAATTAGGTTCAGGCGGAATGTTTGCAGCAATTGTTGGGGGATTATTTGTCGCATTCGTAATGGATCGATTCTCTAAATTTAGTTTGTTTAAAGAAGATACGATGATGCCACCGTTTTTAGTAGAAGGATTTGACAGTATTGCCCCAACATTTTTGATTTTAGCGATCGGTTGGGTAGCGATTTTTATCTTCCATATTAATTTGTATGATGGTATTTATTGGATTTTGTCACCGTTAGTGAATGTGTCGCAAAGTTTCTGGGGCTTTGTTTTGATTATGTTTATCCAAGCATTTTTGTATTCGTTTGGTATCAGCAGTTGGGTGTTGGAGCCGCTGTATGTGCCGATTGGGTTACAAGCGGTTGGACAAAATGCGGCAGATTTAGCCCGCGGGGTTGATCCATCATTGATTTTAACGAATGAAACCTTACAAGGGTGGGTTTGGATCGGTGGCGCCGGTTCTACTTTGATGCTTTCGGTGTTCATGTTATTTACAAAATCAAAACGGTTAAGAGCTATCGGAAAATCATCAATTGTGCCCTCTTTGTGTAATATCAATGAGCCGTTGGTTTACGGCGCACCTGTTGTGTTTAATCCGATGTTGATGGTACCAATGTGGATTTCTGGAATCGTTGTGCCGGCAATCACGTATCTTTCTTTCCAACTTGGGTGGGTCAGTATTCCGACAAAGCCTTTTGCCTTATGGTATTTGCCAGTAGGAATCCAAACGTGGCTGATCAATGGAGATTTAAATGGGTTGATTTTGTTGGCTGTTTCTTTAGTTTTGACAGGATTTATTTATTACCCATTCTTGAAAGTATATGATAACCAGATTTATAAAGAAGAATTGTTGAAAGTGGAGGAAGCCTAAGATGACACAAGACGAAATAAATGAAGTGGCAATGCAAATGATCTTACACGCAGGGAATGGTCGCAATTTGATCAAAGAAGCCTTAGAAAAAATGGATGAGGATTACTTTGTTGAAGGGGAAGAACAGCTAAAAGCGGCGAAGAAAGAATTGAACCTAGCCCATAATGCGCAAACGAAAGTCGTACAGTATAGCATGGAAAATCCAGTTGAAATCAACTTATTATTTACCCATGCACAAGATACGCTGATGACGATTTTAAGCGAGTATAACATTGCTAAACAATTATTTAAACTGTATTACAAAATCAGTCAGATCGGGGGCTGATCAAATGTCTGCTTTTCCAGGGAATTTTTTATGGGGAGCGGCCACGGCGGCTTATCAAGTGGAAGGTGCGTATTTAGAAGATGGGAAAACCTTATCTGTCGTGGATGAAAGTATTGCTCCAGAGTATGCAGACACTAGTATTGCCAGTGATCACTATCATCGGTTCAAAGAAGATATTCGTTTGATGAAAGAGCTAGGATTGACAGCCTATCGTTTTAGTATTGCTTGGACTCGGATTTTACCGAATGGTCGGGGAGAAATCAATCAGTCGGGGATAGATTTTTATAATCAGCTGATCGATGAATTACTCAAAAATGAGATCGAACCGATTGTAACCATCTATCATTTTGACTTGCCAGTGATTCTACAAAATGAATACGGGGGTTTTAGTTCAAGAAAGATTATTCCAGACTTTATCGAATACTGTCGTGTATTGTTTGAACAGTTTGGTGATCGGGTCAATTACTGGCTAACAATCAACGAACAAAGTAACATGTTTTTGCTGCCTTATCTGATCTCCTTTGCAGAAGGAAGTGAGCAATCGCTACTTAAGCAAAAATATGAGATGAATCATATCATGACCTTGGCGCATGCCAGTGCTGTAAGGTTATGTCATAAACTGTTACCTGATGCAAAAATCGGTCCAGCACTTGGCGTTTCACCAATTTATCCGAAAACATGTGATCCTAAAGATGTTTTGGCGGCTGAAAAAGCAGAAGAGTTGCGAAATACGTTCTTTTTAGAGCTCTATTGCAACGGTCAGTATCTACCATCCATGTTAGCATATATGAAAAACCATGACTGTATGCCTACGATTGAAGAAGGGGATATATCCTTGATTAAGGAGGGGAAATGCGATTTTCTTGGGCTTAATTATTATGATAGTAAAACGGTGGAACATGTAACAGAGTTAGAACGAGGAAGAGAATTAGTAATCAATAAATCTGGAGAAGCAGGTTCTACTGGGAAGTTGTCGAAGGGATCTACAAAGGCTGTACTAACCCTTATTTAGAAAAAAATGACTGGGATTGGGAAATTGATCCAGAAGGATTACGAATTACATTAAACCGAATCTATCAACGTTATCAAATTCCTCTACTTATCACTGAAAATGGGTTAGGAGCAATCGATACGTTGACAGAAGAGCAACAAGTCCATGATGAGTATCGTATTGAGTATTTAAAGAAACATCTTGAGCAAATTCAAGTGGCGATCACTGAAGATAACGTGGATGTTTTTGGTTTTTGTCCGTGGTCATTTATTGATCTAATCAGCACGACTAGTGGTTTTAGAAAACGGTATGGGTTTGTTTACGTGGATCGTACAGATACTGAGGTCAGGGAATTGACTAGGTATAAAAAAGATAGTTTTTACTGGTATCAAGGAGTTATCGAGAGTAAAGGGAAAATGTTGTAACGATAGAGTTTAAAGGGTCAAATTGAAGTGAGATCAGATTCTAGGTAGGATAGAATCTGATCTTTTTTTGAAAGTTCTGTCAATTTAGTTTGCAAAAAACGCTTATATTTTAGCGGCCTAAGAAAAAATCTCAGCAACTTCCTTGTTTAGTGAATGGGCAATATTAAGTGCTAATGAGTCAGAAGGTTTATATTTTCCTTTTTCAATGCTTTGGATGGTTTGAATCGACACATCGACTTGTTTGGCAAGTTCTTCTTGAGTCATGTTGTGGTTATTACGAATTTCTTGCAAATTATTTTTGATTGGTTTTTTCATAGTGAATCGCCTCTTTCTTTAGTGATCATGATAATAAAAAATAACGCACAAAACATTTACTAGCAAATTTTACTCAAAAAAATATATACTAATTCGACCTTAGTGTGTTATATTTGATACGTAGTGGTAAACTACAGATAAATGGAAAACAATCTATTTATCGAGGACTTCTAGCATGAATAACTTCCCCAAGTTTTGTGATTGCTAGAAGTTTTTTTAGGTTAAGAATTAAAAATTCAATAAATATTTGCTAGTGATTTTTAAGTTATATAGTCCAAACGAATCCTTAATAGTAATAATATCAGAAATTAGACTCTTTATAAACTTATTATTGAACTAATTGTTAAAAAAGCATAATTTAATACAATCTTTGCTTTGGAATAAGTATTTTATGCTGAATTAACATTTGGAAGGATAGAAATTAATGGAAGTATATGAAGTTTTGAAGTTATTTAGAAAGCAATTAGGTTTCGCACAAAAAGAAATCTTAACAGATTTAGATCCTTCCGTGTATTCTAGAATCGAAAATGGAAAACAAGAGCTCAAAATAACAGATTTAAAAAAAATAATGAATACTTTATCACTTTTACCAGAAGAGGTTTTTACTCTGGCACCGTTAGATTTGGAGCAACGTATATTCAAAAAGCTATATTCTTATTGTGCTCAAAACATACAAGATAAGACTGCAAAACAGGATTTAGTTAATTATTATATTGAACTGTCGAGTAAAAATAAGAACTTGAGAGAGCTATCTAACTATTTTGCTATAAAAAGTTATTTTTCTCAATTATGGGATGAAATTGATGGTGTGAGCCGAGAAGAATTAGAACATATCTATTTTTTACTGAGCAATAAAAAATATTATCAACACTATGACTATATAATTATCAGAAATGCCATGAAATTTTTTGAAAAAGAAAAAGCAGATGCGCTTATACAGAGGATTTTTCTTCCTGAAACAAAACCAAAGACGGTCATCAATGATTCTTTTTATTATATTCTGTTGAATGCTATAACATCAAGGATTTATGAAAAAGAATATACTTTGGCTAGGAAATATATTTATCTAGCCAAAAAAAATGATAAAGAAGGAAAAGATTTTCATTATCAAACACACTTAAAATATTTAGAAAATTTATTGGACTATATAACTATAGGTGATTATCAATATATACAGCGAATTCATGAATATATTCATTTGCTTAAAGATATTGGCGATACTATTTTAGCAGGTCAAATTAGCATAGACGTGAAATTAGTTCTAGATAATGAGAAAAGACATATTGATAAAAATGACTTTCCAGTTATATTGATTAAGAAGTAAATAAGTGTGATTAATAATTTGTTTGTAGTCGGTGTTTCAACAGTAACCCAATTCCAGCCTCTTCCTTTCCACTCCAAAAACCTCTATAATAAAAACAGTAAATCAAAAGAGAAGAGGAAGTTTTTTGCGTATATTATTTATAGGAGACGTCGTAGGATCATTAGGTCGCGATACGATCACCACTTATTTGCCAAAACTCAAGAAAAAATATCGTCCCCAAGTAACGATTCTTAATGGCGAAAATGCTGCAGCGGGTCGTGGAATCACTGGTAAGATTTATAAGAAATTTTTACAAGATGGTGTAGATGTTGTCACATTAGGCAATCATACGTGGGATAATAAAGAAATCTTTGAATTTATTGGCGATGCTAAAAAAATGCTTCGCCCAGCTAACTTTCCAGAAGGGACACCTGGACAAGGGATGGTTTTTGTGAAAGTCAATCAGCTTGAACTTGCGGTGATCAACATGCAAGCTCGTGTTTTTATGGCAGATATCGATGATCCGTTTCGTAAAGCAGAAGAGCTGATTGCAGAAGCACGCAAGCGGACGCCGCTGATTTTTGTTGATTTTCATGGAGAAACGACTAGTGAAAAGCAAGCAATGGGCTGGTTTTTAGATGGACAAGTTAGTGCTGTTGTGGGGACCCATACGCATGTACAGACAAATGATGCACGGATTTTACCAGCAGGAACAGCATATTTGAGTGATGTTGGTATGACAGGACCATATGATGGTATCTTAGGGATGAAGCGTGGACCAATCATTGAGAAGTTCAGGACAGCATTACCAAAACGTTTTGAAGTCGTTGAAGAAGGTCGAAGCTTATTATCGGCTTGTGTGATCGATATCGATGACCAGACAGGACAAGCTAAAAAAATCGAACCGATCCAAATCAGTGAAGATCGACCCTTTGAAGAATAAATAGTGAATCTATTCAACGATAAAATAGAAAAAGAATCAGCGGCTAGCTTCAAGCACCAAAAGAAGCAGTGTCTGATTCTTTTTTTGTTGAAAGTAAGGGTGAGCATTTGTGAACAAGAGAACCATGAATTGTTCTATAATAGGAACAGATTCCATGTACAATGGTCAATACAGCAGATTAGAAGGAGGCGTCTATGCGAAATTCTTTTATGGGAAAAAAAGAGCGGGTAAAGTTTGAACTATTTAAATCGATTGTTTTCTCAAAAAGTGGGTTGAGCTTTAATAGGTTGATGCAAAAACATAATCTTACGAAAAGCACATTGAGCAGATACTTGAATGATTTGGCGCAAGAGGTCGAAACGACATTTACTGAAAAAGTACATTTGATCCAAAATACTCAGACTGGAAACTATCAGGTCCAAACAGCAGAATCTTATAGTATTGGGTATTTGATTGATTATATTCATTTATATTACGTTCAAAAAAGTGGTGTTTTTTTTATTTTAGATGCGCTATTAAGAAATCACTATAGCTCAGTTGAAGCAATGGCACTTGATTTACATATGAGTAGTTCGTCCGTCTATAAACAAGTACGAGCACTTAAAGAAATGTTAGTTCCGTTTGGTGGTACGATTTCATTTGAACCACTTGCAAGTCCGTTAACAGGCAATGAAGTTGGGATTCGTTTGTTTGCTTTTTATTCCTATTGGTCGGTGTTCAAATCGACAGAATATGATAATAAACATTATCCTGAATCTTGGTGGGATGCCAAGGAGCTGGAAGAATATTTTGATCATATGGCGTCACTTTCAGAATCGCAACGGGCAAAATTACGGTTTATTCAGTTGATTACACTAAAAAGAGTGCTCTGGCAAAAAAATTATATCGAGCTTTCAGATAGCTTTCTAGCAGATACGGTCTACTTTGATACGAAAGATACCGAACTTCTACCATTGTTAAAACAACGGGTACCAAATGCGTTATATCAGAAAGAACGAGCGTTGCTGTTGTATGCGACTCGAGGACTTGTTTACAATTTAGACTCATTAGAAACAAAAAAGCAAATCGTTCAACACTATCAGCAATCATCCTTAGAAATTGCCACCTATACAACGAAGCTGATGACTGAGGTACAAAAGGAATTTGACTTAGAATATACGGAAGAAGGCTATATAAACTTCTATTTTTATCTACTTATTTTATTGATCTATATCAAACATATCAACATTGATATCTCTGGCTACTACAAAAATGAACTCTCATTTCATTCAATGATCGACTATGATGAAGCAAATGTAGAAATCTTTCAAAAGATCACTAAGATTATTGAACAGCAGGAATTTTATTCTAAAATAAGTAAGAAGTCATTGAAAGGTGTTCTGTCGATTCTTTCCTTGACGATTTATTCAGGTATTTATTTAAATAAAAAGGCTGGAAGCATGTCGATCTGTGTCATATTCAATAATAATTTGATTTTAGCAGATGGTATCAAAAAAATTATTTTAGATGTTTATAATAAGGACCGAATCCTTTTTACGAATGATGTGTTGCAGGCAGATCTAGTTATCTCTGACTCTTATGAAGCAGCTAATTCTGATGCGGAATATTTCTATTTTGATGAGCAATTGAATCCAGAACAGTGGGGGAAAATGATCGATGCGATCAATGATATTTTTTATAAAACGATTTTTTTAGGTTGACGAACGGCAAAAGGAATCGTGCAATCTAAGAGAATCTCTTCTTTATCACTAAATTATCACGTAATTCTATGTTTTTAAAGGCTGAGGCAAAACGATTTTATGTTTTGTTTCAGCCTTTTTATGTGCGTCTCTATTGGCTTTTCAGGATAAAGAACTGTTGTTTTTTAAAATCTGAAACAGATTGTTTCAGAAATATACAATTTTTTTCTGAAAAAAATTGTATTATTTCATAGTAGTAAAGAGTTGTTTAACGCAAGCTTGAATGAAATAAGCAGATAGGAGACGCCCGATGAAAAAGCATATGTTTGGTTTACTCGTTTTGTTTTTCTGTCTTTTATATAGTGCAGGTTCAATGGACCAGGTTTTTGCTGAGGAAATACTCCCCCCTCCTAACTATCCGCTGGGTGTTTCAACAAAAACGAACTTGACTGCTGGTGGTACGTTGTATTTTAATACCGATCAATTGCAGGAAAAACAACTGGTTGGTCAGTTCTTAGCAAAAAATATAACATCAACTGGTTCCTCTGGTTTATCAAAAGGTGGTTTTCAAAACTATCAAGATGCGACCCGCCAGTTAGCGTTAGATGAAATCGATCCTGCAGTAGTTTCTGAAACAATTACCGGCAGTGATATTATACGTTGGTACGCTAATGCAACAAGCTTCAACTATCAGGATGGTACAGATCTGCATTACTACTTAGGGAATTTACCGACAGAGAAAGAATTGAATGATGCGCTGCAATATTACCCAGGATTAAAGGACAATTTTTCCAAACGACGCTACAATGACTCGCTGACTTCGTTTCCTTCTTTTGTAGATAATGGTATTGCTGATTTCTCCCAAGTGACTGGAAATATCCAAGTGGTCAGTGATTATTATGCAGCATTGACAGATAGCGATCAAACAGCAGTATATAATTCAGCAGTTCAAGCAGCGGAAATCAATACAGTGAAAAAAGTAGTAAACCCTAACGATTGGGGGAGACAATCTTCGATCCAGATCAATATTGCATTGAAAAAAAACGTAACCGACCAAGCAGTAGTCATTATCGATGTAGATGGTCAAATTGAACATTTTAAAAATGCTCAGGATATCTCAATCAATTATACAAACTATGATCCAGATACGATGTTGCCACCGTATGTATTTATTAATTATAAACACTTTCCATCCTTTAACTTCAGTGGGAGTACATTTTTCCATGCGACCGCTTATCCTAGTTTGCCAGGGGAGGAAGAATATCAATTTGCAGGAAATCAAGGGGTCTTTTTTGAAGGGAAATATGCAGATAAAGCTGTTCCTTTAATAAAATCTGATAGCCATACAATTTCTGATGAGTTAAAGGAGAAAACGTACAAAACAGCAACCCATCTTGTGCATAATTTTAATGATGAAGAAAATGAGATTCAGTTTAGAAGTAACGCCTCATTATTTATTGGGACTGTTTTAGCACCGAGAACTTCGGTGACACTAGATGATACGCAAGGACGAGTACTGGGAAGCGTGATTTCTGGTTATGATATTCATACAAATATGCCCATCAGTCTAGAAGAAAGTAGTGCTATGTTTGACTATGATGATTACCCAGGATTAGGTGATATCACAGGCGGTGAAGAGATTGAGATGCCGAATAAAATCGGAGCAGAGTTTGATTATACTGGGCATGAAAAGAGACTATTATATACGATCACTCAAAAAATACCAGCATATTCTTCATGTTTTCCGATCCAGAATTTGAAAATAACTGATCCGTTGGCAAAAACGCTGGCAGTTGCTGAAGAAGATGTAGCAATTAAAGATGAAACGGGAAACGACGTTGCTGATTATTTTACTATTCACCAAGATGCAAACAATGAATTAACCGTAGAAGCAAAACCAGAAAGTTTAACAGTCGAATCATTCTATGGAAAAACGTACACGTTTGAATTAAATGGTGACCTGAAGCTAACCGAGCAAGTGCTAACGGACCCTACAGTGGATCAAATCCAAATTCCAAATACGTCCGTTACAACGGTCAATGATGAAGTGAAGACCAGTAACAAAGCTTTGCTAAAAGTAGATTTTATTCAAGGCGAACCTGTTAACGTAAATTATTTAAACGAAGATGGGGAAAAGATTGCCTCAACAGAAACTTTAATGGGAAAAATCGGTCAGCCCTATTTGGCTAATGCTAAAACAATTTCAGGTTATACGCTAACATCAGTCCCAGAAAATGAATCTGGAATTTTTTCAGACGAAGAACAGACGGTGAATTACACGTACCATGGTCAATTGGCATTTTCAACGGTTCCGACACAGATTAGTTTTGGGACACACCCGTTATCTAATAAAAAGGAAGAATATAAAATTGAGTCAAAGGATCAAGATATTGTTGTAAAGGATACGCGGTCCTTAGGTTCTAATTGGCAATTGCGGGCAACACTCAATCAACCGTTGACAGCCAATAAGAGCAAGCATGTATTGAACGATGCCTTGTTTTATGTCAAAAATGGCCATTCAGTTCCACTTCGAGTAAATTCATCGGCTATCATCGAATCAGCGGTAACAACGAGTCATGATGGTTATAATGTAACCCACGATTGGGCAACTTCGGATGATGGGTTGAACGTTGTTGTAAATGCTGGAGAGGCTTTAGCAGAGCAATACTCAGGTGAAATCAGCTGGGAATTATATGACGTTGTATCGAATGAGTGAAAGGTGCAAAAACGTGAAAAATAAAAAAAGAACATGGCTCCAAGTAATTGCCATCAGTACTTGCTTTGTTTACTTGCTTGAGATGCAGTCAAGTTACGCTGCAGAAGATGGTCAGGCAACTGTTAGCTTTTATAAAACAGAGAAAAAAGAACAGCGAGATACGAAGGTTTTCCCCTATACGGGAGAAAACGCGTCGAACAAAATGATAGTACTTAGTGGAATATCCATTCTGTTAATTATAACAGGAATGATATCATATAGAATTTTAACGAATGAGGAGAGAATTTAAATGAAAACAAACAAAATTTTAGTAGGAATTGCCGCACTATCAATGATTTTTAGTACAAGTATGGTCGTGCATGCAGAGGAAATCGACAATCACGAGTCAACAAGTGATATCGGCTTTACGACACCAACAGAAGGTGCACTAACATTAGTGAATGTTGCTGATTTTGATTTTGGTTCCAATCCAATTTCTGCCAAAGACGAAGTCTACACAAATAAAACTGAAACAATGACTACTGTTCAAGATATCCGCGGAACAGAAACTGGTTGGACCGTTCAAGTAGCACAGAATGGTCAATTCAAAGCAGATAAAAAAGAATTGACGAGTGCTCAAATCACATTAAAAACACCAACGATCTCTGATCAATCAACAGGTTCAGCCACTGCCAAAACAGAGATTATACTAAACACAGATGGTTCAAGTGCCACGATTTTAGAGGCAGCAGCAGGTTTAGGTAACGGTGTAACAATCGAAAACTTTGCTAAAGATGCAGCAACATTATCTGTTCCAGGCGAAACGGTAAAAGTTGCAAAACAATACGAAACGTCATTGACTTGGACATTATTAGACCAACCAGCAAATAATTAATAAAGAAACCAGGGATGGAGCGGTTTAGGGAGAGTGCCGCTCCATACACATACATAGCAACAAAAAATGGAGGGATTTACATGTTAAAACGACCGCTTAAAGTGATAGTACCATTGGTGTTTTTTGCATTTGGATGTTTGGTAGGGACATCAAATAGTTGGGCACAAGACGCAGATTATGAAGTCAAGGCGATTCCATCAGTCAAACAAGTAGATAAAACAAAAACATATTTTGATTTACGTTTGAACCCAGAAGAAAAGCAGACAATAATGGTAAAAGTAACCAATCGATCAGATCGAGCACAAATAATTAATACTAAAATCAAAACAGCTACGACGAATACCAACGGAGTTGTAGAATACATCAATAGTGATCAAAACGAATCAATCGATTTGCCTCATGATTTAAGTAAGTTCGTTAAAACAAATACAGCAAAAATGACACTAGCACCTCATGAATCAAAAGATGTTGAATACACTATTACGATGCCTCAAACAGACTTTTCGGGTATTTTATCAGGTGGGATTATTTTTACTAGTGAAAATACTGAAAAACCGAAAGAATCCTCAGCAGATGTAGCAATCAAAAACCAATTTGGCTATGTGATCGCATTAGTATTGCATGGAGACAAAGAGGTCAAGCCTGACTTAGATTTAACTAAAGTTAGTTTAGGTCAAGTCAATAATCGAAATACAGTTTTTGCCCATTTAACTAATGATAAAGCCGCTTATTTAAATCGGTTGAATGTGAATGTCAACATTAGAAAGAAAAATACGGATACAGTTCTTTATGAAGCAAAAAAAAGTGAGTTGCAAATGGCTCCTAATTCTGTATTCAACTACCCCGTAAGCTTACAGGAAACCAAATTTAAGCCAGGGAAGTACCTTTTAGCTGTTCATGCAGAATCGAAAGGACAAGTTTGGGATTTTGAAAAAGAGTTTGAGATCAAAGCCAAAGAAGCTGAAAAACTGAATGACCAAGCCTATATCCATCAAGAAAAACAACATTATCTACTTTATCTAGTAGTGTTTATCATTTTTATTTTATTGATAATTGGATTGATTTTATATAGAAAAAGACAACAAAAAATCAAACAATTAGAAGAAAAAATAGCAGAATTAAAGAAAAATGAAGAACAAAACTAAATTTGCAAACAGCGTTATTTTAAAAAAAGAGGAACCTGAAAAAAGGTTGCCTCTTTTTTCGTGTAGTTTCGCTTGTTTTACGTAGCTTAATAAATGAAGGAATACGGTTTAATTTTTCGCAAACTGTTGATTTTGCTGTAATTATGTTAAAATAAGTAGACTCAATTTGAAACAAAATCTGATTCAGAATAAAGGTTGTGAAATCATGGAGCCATCCATTACAGATAAAAAAACCAACGAAGAATTAACGAAATTATTAGCACTGATCGGTGAAGACGAATTGATTCAACGTTATAAAGAACTAGAAGCAAAAGTTCAAAAAAATGAGAAACTCACAGATCTAGTGGAACAAATCAAGGCAGCACAAAAAGATGCTGTTCAATTTGCACATTATGATAAACCAGAAGCTGAAAAAGCTGCCATCAAGCGCGCAGATGAGCTAACAAAAGAATTTGATGAACATCCTTTAGTTGTGGCCTATAGAGAACAACTGATGGAAGCTAATGACCTTTTACAACATGTCACAGACATGATCCAGTATAGAATCAATGAAGAATTAGAGAAGGAAGGGTAACAATGCCTCAAAAAACCAAAAACACACCAATGATGGAACAATACTTAGCAATCAAAGAACAATATCAAGATGCGTTTCTATTTTACCGATTAGGTGACTTTTATGAAATGTTTTATGAGGACGCAGTGAATGCATCACAGTTATTAGAATTAACTTTAACCAGCCGTAATCGTAACGCGGATGACCCAATTCCGATGTGTGGGATTCCCCATCATGCGGCTCAAGGCTATATCGATACATTGATAGAAAAAGGCTATAAAGTCGCAATTTGCGAGCAAGTTGAAGATCCGAAAACAACCAAAGGAATGGTCAAAAGAGAAGTTGTACAGCTGATCACACCAGGAACGGTGATGACTAGTAAAGGCCTGGATGCCAAAGACAATAACTATTTGACTGCTATCGTTGAAGATAACGGTAGCTTCGGTTTAGCTTACGTCGATTTAAGTACAGGAGAACTAAAGACTGCTGTATTAAGCGATGAAGACGGTGTAATCAACGAAGCCTCTGCACTACAAACTAAAGAAATCGTGTTAAGTGCGTTATCTGAAACATTGCAGCAAACATTAAAAGACCGGTTGAATATTATTTTTTCTGAACAACTGCAAGCAGAAGAAAATGCGGAATTTAGTTTTTTAACTAGTGAACTAACTCATCCGCTAGAAGTGGATGTAACAGGGAAACTACTTACCTATTTATCAGTGACGCAAAAACGTGGGCTAGCGCATATTCAAAAAGCGGTTGAATACCAACCAGACCATTTTTTAAAAATGGATCACTATTCCAAATTTAACTTAGAATTAACACAGTCAATTCGTACTGGCTTAAAAAAAGGTACATTGTTATGGTTGTTAGATGAGACCAAAACCGCGATGGGCGGTCGTTTATTAAAACAGTGGCTAGACCGTCCCTTGATCCAAGAAAAACTAATCCAAAGCCGACAAGAAATGGTTCAATCCTTGTTAAATGCCTATTTTGAACGAGTTGATCTACAATCGACACTAACGAAAGTTTACGATTTAGAACGCTTAGCTGGTCGTGTTGCTTTTGGAAATGTAAATGGTCGTGACTTGATTCAACTGAAGACATCCTTAGAACAAGTTCCATTGGTTCGTGAATTGATTGTTGGCATCAACCAAGGCGAATGGAATGATCTGTTACTTGATTTGAACCCAGCTGAGGATGTTGTTGAACTGATCAGTCAAGCAATCAATGAAGAAGCACCACTTGCGATTACTGAAGGAAATATCATTAAAGATAATTACAATGAAAAATTAGATGAATACCGCGATGCGATGCGTCATGGCAAACAATGGCTAGCTGAATTAGAAGCCAAAGAACGCCAAGAAACAGGTATCAAGACCTTAAAAGTCGGGTTTAATCGGGTGTTTGGTTATTATATTGAAGTTACAAAATCCAACTTAGCTAACTTAGCAGAAGGCAAATACGAGCGCAAGCAAACCTTAGCAAATGCAGAGCGCTTTATTACACCAGAACTAAAAGAGATGGAAACGTTGATCTTAGAAGCAGAAGAAAAGTCAGTTGATCTAGAATATCAACTATTTCTAGAAGTTCGGGAACAAGTCAAAGCGAACATCGAACGTCTGCAAAAATTAGCGAAAACGATCAGTGCTGTTGACGTGTTACAAGCCTTTGCTACCGTCAGTGAACGCTACCAATATGTGTGCCCAACTTTAAAAAGCAATAGCAAAGAATTGCATATTGTGGAAGGGCGTCACCCTGTTGTGGAGAAGGTTTTAGGTCACCAAGAATATATTCCAAATAGTGTGCATATGAGTAAAGAAGATATCATTCTATTGATCACTGGACCGAATATGTCCGGTAAAAGTACCTATATGCGTCAACTTGCGTTAACCGTAGTGATGGCTCAAATTGGTTGTTTTGTACCAGCTGAATCGGCTGAGTTACCGATTTTTGACCAAATATTTACCAGAATTGGCGCATCAGATGACTTAATTGCAGGTCAAAGTACCTTTATGGTGGAGATGATGGAAGCCAACCAAGCGTTGCGTCACGCGACACCAAATAGTTTGATTTTATTCGATGAGTTGGGACGTGGGACGGCAACTTATGATGGCATGGCATTAGCACAAGCAATCATCGAATATATCCACCGAGAAGTCAAAGCCAAAACACTGTTCTCTACTCACTATCATGAACTAACCGTGTTAGATGAAAACCTAACCGGATTAAAAAATATTCATGTTGGAGCTGTAGAAAAAAATGGCGAGGTTGTCTTCCTACATAAAATGATGGAAGGTCCAGCAGATAAAAGTTATGGGATCCATGTAGCGAAAATCGCCGGATTACCAAGCGATTTATTAGAACGTGCAGCAACGATCCTTTCTGCTTTAGAATCAGAAGAACAACCGCTAAAACAAATTGAATATAAAGATGAAATCAAAGAAGATACCGAACAATTATCCCTCTTTAAAGAAGTATCCACTGATGAATTAGGTGTGATCGATACCTTAAAGAAAATCAACTTATTAGAGATGACACCAATGGACGCTTTAAATAAATTACACGAACTACAAAAAAGAATCTAAATTCCAGAGTGGAAAAATGGAACAAGGAGATGATCCTAAATGGGAAAAATCCAAGAACTATCTGAACAGCTTGCCAATCAGATTGCTGCGGGTGAAGTAGTAGAACGTCCTGCATCTGTAGTTAAAGAACTTGTTGAAAACGCCATTGATGCTGGCAGTACGCAAATTGACATTTTCATTGAGGAAGCTGGATTGAAGACGATTCAAGTCATTGATAATGGTGAAGGAATCGCCAAAGAGGACATCTTAAATGCCTTTAAACGACATGCAACAAGTAAAATTCATACCCGAGATGACCTATTTCGGATCCGTAGCTTAGGCTTTCGCGGTGAAGCCTTGCCCAGTATTGCTTCTGTATCAGAAATCAGCGTTGAAACGGCTGTCTCAGATGAAGAAGAAGGTAGCCTTGTACAAATGAAAGGCGGAACGATCGAAAAACATCGTCCAGCAGCGCTAAGAAAAGGCACAAAAATCACCGTTTCAAACCTGTTTTTCAATACACCAGCTCGTTTAAAATATGTTAAAACAATCCAAACCGAATTAGCCAATGTCGGCGATATCGTCAATCGATTGGCGTTAAGCCATCCAAAGATTGCGTTTCGTTTAGTACATGACGGCAATAAGATGATGAATACAGCTGGCAATGGTGATTTGAAACAAACAATCGCAGGTATCTATGGCATTAGTACGGCTAAAAAAATGCTGAAAATCGAAGCGGAAGATTTAGACTTTAAATTGACGGGGTATGTTTCTTTACCAGAAGTTACTAGAGCGAGTCGTAACTATTTATCGACGATCATTAATGGCCGCTACATCAAAAACTTTGCTTTGAATAAAGCAATTGTTGATGGTTATGGATCTAAATTGATGGTAGGACGTTTCCCATTAGCGGTAATAGAGATCGAGATGGATCCGCTGTTAGTCGATGTCAATGTTCATCCAACCAAGCAAGAAGTTCGTTTAAGTAAGGAAAAAGAGCTGATGACCTTGATCAGTACTGCGATTCGTGAAGTCTTGAGTCATGAGCAACTGATTCCCAATGCGGCAGACAATTTGCGTTTTAAAAAGAAAGTTGAACTGCAGCCAAAGGTCGAACAAATGGAAATTCCTCTAACAGAACCAGAAGCACCGGCTAAACCGAATCGGAAACCTAGTAGTTTAGGGTATGATGCAGCTAGCGGTAATTTCTTTGTTAAAGAGACAACGGCAGAATTTTCAACACAAAAACCAGTCAACAGTTGGGCACAAACACCTGAACCACAAACGAAAGAAGACTCTGAGCGAGAGGCTTTGTTGGCCTACGCATTTAGTTCACCTGAGGAGCAAGCGTCCGTTTCTGATAGTGATCAGCAAGAGCTATCCCAGACATCAGAGGAGACTGTTTCAACAAGTGCGGAAGCAGCAAGCGTAGATGAACAAGTCTATGAAGAAGAATTGAGCCATCATCCAGAGTTTGATTTTTCAGAGACAGGGGCTAAAAATGACTTAAATAAAATGCTGAATAAGTTATCAGATGAACGTCCTAAAGAACGTTTTCCAGAACTAGAATATTTTGGTCAAATGCATGGCACATACTTATTTGCTCAAAGTAAAGACGGCCTGTATATCATTGACCAACACGCCGCTCAAGAGCGAATCAAATATGAGTATTTTAGAGAAAAAATCGGTGAAGTTACCAATGATTTACAAGAATTATTGGTACCGATCGTGATTGATTATCCTAATAGTGATGCGTTAAAGATCAAAGAACAAAAAGAAATATTGGCAGAAGTCGGGATTCACTTAGAGGATTTCGGTCAAAACAGTTTCATTGTTCGATCTCATCCAACGTGGTATCCAGCAGGAGAAGAAGAATCGATTATTCGGGAAATGATTGACATGTTTTTAACAACTGGATCTGTTAGCGTGAAAAAATTCCGTGAAGCCACTGCAATTATGATGAGCTGTAAACGGTCGATCAAAGCCAATCATTATCTGAATGAACAACAGGCTCGAGTGTTGCTGAAGGATTTAGAAACGTGTGAAAATCCGTTCAATTGCCCTCATGGACGCCCTGTTTTGATCCACTTTACTAACTCAGATATGGAAAAAATGTTTAAACGAATTCAAGATCCACATTAAAACTAAGGAAGAAGGTTCTATCCTAATGAAAGTTATCCTGGCTTCTCAATCGCCGCGTAGACGTGAATTATTAAGTCGCATCATTTCTGATTTTGAAGTAGTACCGGCTGATATTGATGAAGATGTAAAAAGTTATTTTACGCCAATGGATTATGTTTTGACGATGGCGGCGCAAAAAGCAGCTCATATAGCAAAACAGTATCCAAATGATCTAGTGATTGGTTCTGATACGATCGTCACGATCGATAATGAAATATTGGGAAAACCCACTTCTAGAGAAGATGGCTTTCGGATGTTGAGACAACTGAGTGGTAGAACACATAAAGTGTATACCAGTGTTGTCTTGATGAAAGATGATCAAGAATCTTCTGCAACGGTTCCAGCAACAGTTGAATTTTATGATTTGACAGATAAAGAAATCAATCGTTATTTAGATACAAAAGAGTATGAAGACAAAGCTGGTGCATATGGAATCCAAGAACAAGGAGCTCTGCTGGTAAAAAGTATTCAAGGGGATTACTATTCGATCATGGGCCTTCCAATTGCTACCCTTTATCGTATGCTGCCGTCTTTTGATCAGTGCTAGAACAAGGAAAGAAGGAAAAAATCAATGAAATGTTCACAAACAAGAGCGATCCAAACACATATGATCACCTATCCTCATTTGAATTTTCATAAAACCTTATTTGGCGGTCAATTGATGGCGTGGTTAGATGAAACGGCTGGCATCGCTGCTGTTCGAGTGTCAAGAGCCGCAATCGTGACCGCTTCTGTGGATCACCTAGACTTTCTAGCACCGTTAAAAGCTAGCCACTCTGTCTGTATCGATGCGTATGTGTCTGGTATCGGCACACGTTCGATGGAAATATTTGCTAAAGTGATTGGGGAAGATTTATTTACGGGTGAACGTTATTTAGCAGGCACTTGCTTTATGACTTTCGTTGTACCTAAAGGAAGCAGTCTACCTGAAGAGATCGAACCTGAGACAAAAGAAGAACAATTTATCTGTCAAGGTTACGAAGCGAGAAAACAAGTTAGACAAGCAAAACGACAAGAAAGTCTTGATCTTGCCCAAAATGTCGATTTGACTATCCCTTGGAATTGATTAAGGCAGTAACGCTCATTTTCTAAACAGAAAATGAGTGTTTTTTTCGCAATGATGCTATGATAAGACTAACTAAAAAAGCAAGGGTGTGATTTGTCATGGAAAAACCATCAAAAGAAGAGTTGAAAGAGAAGTTATCTGATATCGAATATGCAGTGACCCAAGAAAATGCAACAGAGCGACCTTTCACTGGTAAATATGACGATTTCTATCAAGAGGGCATTTATGTCGATATCGTTAGTGGCGAACCTCTCTTTAGCTCAACGGATAAATATGATGCAGGGTGCGGTTGGCCAGCATTTACGAAACCAATTGAAAAACAAGATGTAGTAGAGCATAGCGATTTTTCTTTAGGCATGCATCGAGTTGAAGTGCGCAGTAAAGAAGCAGACTCTCACCTAGGACACGTCTTTACAGATGGACCTACAGATCAAGGTGGTTTACGTTATTGTATCAATGCGGCAGCGTTGCGGTTTATTCCAGTAGCAGACCTAGAAAAAGAAGGCTATGGGGAATATAAACCCTTATTTAAATAATGATAAAGCCTATCTAAACAGGTGAAATCTGTTTAGATAGGCTTTTTTTATTGTCCACTCAACTTTAAAGTAAGTGTTATTTTTAGAATGTATAAAAAAGGTTGCATTTTTTGAATACATCTAGTATTATAAGAATATTCAGAAAATTAAAATTTAGAAAGAAAATTATTGCTTATTAAGGAGAAAAAAATGAAAAAGAAAAATATGACGAAGTTAATCAGTGTTATGCTGTTGTCTACATTGGTATTAGCAGCTTGTGGTGGCGGCAGCAAGACTGATTCGACAGATAGTAGCAGCGACAGCAAAAAAGCGAGTGGGGAACAGCTTTTTCGATTAGTCGTGCAACAAGAAATGCCAACAGCAGATTTATCATTAGGAACAAATACCATCAGTTTTTCAGCCTTTAATAATATTTATGAAGGCTTGTACCGATTAGATGCGAAAAGCAAACCACATGCTGCAGGTGCGGCTGAAATGGCGAAAAAAAGCGACGATGGCTTAACCTATACCTTCAAGCTAAGAGAAGATGCTAAATGGTCAAACGGCGATCCTGTTGTAGCCGCAGACTACGTTTATGGCTGGCAGCGGACAGCAGATCCTAAAACAGCAGCTGAATATGCTTACATGTTTGCCTTAGTTAAAAACGGAGCGGATGTTTCAGACGGTAAAAAGCCATTAGATGAATTAGGAATCAAAGCAGTCAGTGATTACGAATTAGAAGTAACATTAGAGCAAGAAACACCTTATTTTGATTATCTATTAGCATTTCCATCATTTTTCCCGCAAAATAAGAAAATCGTAGATGAAAAAGGCAAAGATTATGCCGCAACAAGTGAAGCGTCTGTCTACAATGGACCATTTACATTGACTGATTTTGATGGAGCTGGAACGGATACGGAGTGGTCTTATACAAAGAACGACCAATATTGGGATAAAGAGACTGTTCAGTTAGATAAGATCGAAGTCAAAGTAGTGAAAGAAGCACCAACATCGTTGAATCTGTTCCAAGACGGACAAGTAGATGATGTGATTTTAAGTGGTGAATTAGCGAAACAAATGGCCGATGATCCAGAACTTGTCATTGAAAAAGAAGCACGAACATCTTATCTAGAATTTAATCAAAGAGATGAAAAATCGCCTTATCACAATGCGAATTTAAGAAAAGCAATCTCTTATTCAATCGATCGAGATGCATTGGTTGACCGAATTTTAGGAGATGGCTCGATTGCTTCTACAGGGCTAGTTCCAGCAGGCATGTCATTTTCACCAGAAGGCAATAAAGACTTTGCAGAAGAAAACAAAAGCGTCTTGACACATGATACCAAAAAAGCAAAAGAATATTGGGAAAAAGCGAAAAAAGAATTGGGTATTGATTCATTAAAATTTGATATCGTTGGTGACGATACAGATTCTACGAAGAAAGTATTAGAATATATCCAAGGTGCAGTCAAAGAAACATTAGATGGGGTAGATGTAACTGTTACAAACGTACCGTTTGCTGTCCGTCTAGATCGTGGGAAAAATGGTGACTTTGAAGTAATCATGGGTGGTTGGGGTGCCGATTATGCTGACCCAAGTAGTTTTACGGATCTATTTTTAACTGGAGGTTCTTACAATAGAGGACGTTACTCAAATGAAAAATATGATCAATTAGTTAAAGATTCAGGTAGTAAAAATGCCGCAGATCCAGAAAAACGCTGGACAGATATGGTAGATGCTGAGAAGCTATTGATGGACGATATGGGTGTTGCTCCAATCTATCAAAAAGCGGAAGCGCATATGCGTAGTTCAAAAGTCAAAGGTGTGATTGCTCACGGAGCTGGCGCACGTTATGATTATAAGTGGACGTATATTTCTGAATAATAAAATGAACCAGTACGAAGTTTAAACCAATTCGTACTGGCTTTTTTTTATTTAAGCAGATGCTTTTTTTCTAACTACTGATTTTCCTGAATTTGTGCTAAAATAGAAACGTATGTGCGTGTAAAGCAAAAGCAACGCTAGCAAGAAAGGTGAAATTATGTACGAATATATCATTGGTAAGGTGACTTTTATCAGCCCTTATTATATTGTAGTCGAAACAAATGGCATTGGGTATCAAATTTCTGTAGGCAATCCGTACCGCTATTCAGGCAAAACCGATCAGCAAATCAAGATTTATGTCCACCAAGTGATTCGGGAAGATGCTCATTCTTTATATGGATTTGGTGATTTAGATGAAAAGCAACTATTCTTAAAATTAATCAGCGTTTCAGGAATCGGACCTAAAAGTGGTCTAGCAATCATGGCGTCGGAAGATCATGGTGGGTTGATTAATGCAATCGAAAGTGAAGATGCTGCTTATTTAACTAAATTCCCAGGTGTGGGAAAAAAAACGGCACAGCAAATGGTTCTTGATCTAAAAGGAAAACTAGGTGAGCTGGAAACCTCAGAAGCCGCAGTTGAAGCAATGGCGAAAACACCATCAAACCAAGCAATGAATCATTCACTAACAGAAGCCTTAGAAGCATTGAGCGCACTAGGGTACAGTGATAAAGAAATCAAGCGCATCACACCGAAACTAGAAGAACTAGGCAACCTGCAAACAGATGAATACTTACGCAATGCACTAAAATTCATGATGAAACGTTAAGGAGGAATGGCTATGACAGAAGATGAAAGACTACTTTCCGCTGAAACAACAAGCGAGGGAGAAGAGTCCTTAGAAAAGTCACTACGTCCCCAATTTCTCGAACAATATATCGGTCAAGATAAAGTCAAACAGGAGCTTACGATCTATATCGAAGCTGCCCGCAATCGGGAAGAAGCCCTAGATCACACTCTTTTGTATGGACCGCCTGGACTTGGTAAAACAACGATGGCAATGGTGATCGCCAATGAAATGCATGTTAATATTCGTACCACTAGCGGACCAGCCGTTGAGCGTGCTGGAGATTTAGTCGCTATTTTAAATGAATTAGAGCCAGGAGATGTTTTATTTATCGACGAAATTCATCGTCTCCCTCGGGTAGTAGAAGAAATGCTTTATTCTGCAATGGAGGATTTCTATGTAGATATCATGGTAGGACAGGGGACAACAGCTCATCCTGTTCATTTTCCCTTGCCGCCTTTCACCTTGATTGGTGCAACCACTAGAGCGGGGATGTTATCAGCGCCACTGCGAGATCGTTTTGGGATTATTTCCCATATGGAATATTATGAAACACAGGATCTGAAAGAAATCGTTTTGCGTTCTGCGGATATTTTTCAAACAGAAATCGTAGAAGAAGGCGCATTTGAGATCGCTCGCCGTTCTCGAGGTACCCCGCGAATCGCCAATCGTCTGTTAAAACGAGTACGTGATTTCGCCCAAGTTCAGTCGAATGGGACAATCGATCGAGGGATTGCCGATCAAGCATTGACCTTATTACAGGTTGATCATCAAGGGCTAGATTACGTCGACCAAAAGTTATTAAAAACAATGATCGAATTATATGGTGGTGGTCCTGTTGGTTTGAGTACATTAGCTGTCAATATTAGTGAAGAGACTGAAACAGTAGAAGATATGTACGAGCCTTATTTGATCCAGAAAGGCTTTATCAAGCGAACGCCAAGGGGACGGATCGCAACAGCATTAGCCTATGAACATTTTGGTTATGAATCTTATTATCAAGAATAAGAGACGAAAATACTCAAACTACAAATAACAAGTAGTTTGAGTATTTTTATTTTCTAAGGACAAGGTTAGAGACGTTGCATGGGCTGAAATGAGTTCAGATAGGTTACTCATTTGCTCGATCGTTGATTGTTTGAAAGAAGGCTTCAAACTCGGCTGCAATATCTGCTTGGTCTATTATTTTTAAGGTATTCAACGCCCATAACACCTTTCTTTCTCCAGCTATACTGTCTTCCTGACAGATAGCAAATAATCCACTGTAGTAGATGAAAACGATTCGGAAAAAACTGTTTGTGTATTCGCTGCTTAGCTGTTTTAACCAATCTAGTCCTTGTGAAATTTCAGCCCATTCTTGCATACGGAATAAAGTGGGGAATATGTTTGTGAGTAATGAAGCATAGACGGGAATTGCTCGATCATATGCTCGATAGTTAGGTAAGGATTTTAGTAATTGTTTAAAAAAGAAAATTTGTTGTTCTTGGTTAAACATATCAGCATTGTTACTAAACAAGAGAATTTCTTGCAAGGTCCAGCTCTGTACGTTCATTAGGTAATGTCCAATAATCTGAATATCTTCTGGATTCCCTTGCCAATGTTCAAAGTTTTTATAAGTTTCAAAATAGGTAAGGGACTGAATTCTTAAACGGAGTTCTGCCTGATGAACAAGGGTCAAGGTTGTAGGTGGAACGTGATGCAGGAGTAGTTGATACATTTTTTCTAGTGATTTGATATCATGGCGATTGGCTGCATGGGAAAAATTGTTGATATAATCATTTTCTTCCTCCAGATGATAATCGTTATGAATATAAAAAAATTCATCAATATCTATCCTCAAACGATCTAAAATCTGCGTAAATAAGAAAAGTGAAATATCGTGTTTCCCTTGTTCGAATTCAATAGCATATGACTTGGTAATGATTTCAGTGTAGATTTCTTTTTGACTATAGCCTTTATCTAAGCGTATTTTTCGAATAGTAAGTCCATAATTTTTCATCTGTCATCGACCTCCCAAGCTTAGTGTAGCTTTTTTTTCTATAAAAAGTCAAAAGGTTGTGTCTGTTTAGGTCCTATATATAAGACTAAAACAATGGTTAGAAGAAAAAATGGTTATTATCTAAACAGAAGAAATGAATGGCATATAAACTAGGCGGATTATTTGTTTGCACTAAAGATAGAAATTATACTAAAAGAAAATAACCTTAAGGGTGTGGAAAAAATGCAAGAATTATTTGATAAAAAAGTAAAACTAGTTCCAGCAATTGTTTCATTAGTATTATTAGGAGGTGCGTTTTACTCCTTATTGCATACAACATTTATATTAAATTTTTGTATTATTCTCGTTGCGGGATTAATTGGAATGTACTTGATGTATGGTGTGGATGGAATCAAAAAGCTTTATTCTCCGCTTAAAAAAGGCTCAGTAAAAATTATATTGATTGCGTATGTGTTAAGTTGGGTAACAGCTCTTTTAGCGAAGTTTTTAGCTGGGGTGATTGGACAACCAACTGCTGATAATCCAATCGTAAGTCAGTTCAGTCATGGAGTAGTACCGGCCCTTACATTATTAGGGAAAACATTGTTTATGCTTGCAGGTGAGGAAATCATTACCACGATTCCGCTGATCCTATTGATTCATTTAGCACTGAATTATAACGTTGAACGTAAAACAGCAATTATTGGCTCTGTTATCTTAACAAGTCTCATGTTTGGTTCGTTACATTTATCAACGTATGATTGGAATTGGTTCCAATGTTTGGTCGTGATTGGCTTGACTCGCATTCCATTTACGTGGGCGACATTAAAAACAAATTCAATATGGGCTGGTACAATCATTCATATTGCTTTTGATTGGCTGATTTTTATAGGCGTGATGCTCTCTACTCTAGCACACTAAAATAAAAATCCTACTATATTTAAAAAGCAGTGTTATAGCTATACCATTATGAGGTATGGCTTTAACACTTTTTTGTTATGTATGCAAATCATATCCTTTTTTTTATGAGAAGTGAGTATTTGATTAGAAAAAAAATCGTATCATTTGCACAAAATATTTTAAGCTCTTATAGTTGATAGTGTACCAATTAGTGAAAATAATAAACGAAAGGATGGAAATTATGGAAAAGAATACGAGAAAAAAAGGTTTTGTATCGTACTTAACAACGCAAGATGAAGCAGGGGTAAATATCTCTTGGGGGGCAATTATAGCAGGATTAGTTTCCTTCTTTGCGATTTTCTTTACCTTAAGTTTGATTGGTTCAGCAATTGGTTTTGGGATGGTTAAACCAACATCGGATAATCCGTTAGATGGTGTTGGAATGGGACTTATTATTTGGACAGTGGTGACATTTGTTCTTTCTTTATTTTGTAGTGGATTTATTGCAGGGGTAGCAGCACGCAGAGTAGGCTTAGTTCATGGTTTTCTAACTTGGGCAACAAGTGTCTTGGTATTACTGGCTATTCTTTCTTATACAGCAATCGGAGCATTTTCAGCGATCGGTTCGCTATTTGGGAATATCGCTTCAGCAACTGGAAGCACTGTGGAAACTGTAGCTTCAGGCACATCTGATGCGATCAGCAAAGGGTTTGACAAAGTGACTGACAATGTTCAATCAGTGGATACAATAGAATTACAGGGACAAGTCAAAAAAGTTTTATCTGACACTGATGTGAAGGAATTACAACCTGACTATTTGAAAGATCAAATGAAAGAAGCAACTGACGAAATCACAGATGCTGGAAAAGAAATCATTAAAAATCCAGACAACTCAGATAAAATCTTCAAAGACACTGCAGATTCTTTAGAAGCCAAAGCGAAAAAAATCGGTGACTCAATCGACCGTCCTGCAATCGCGAATGCAGTAGCAAAAAATACAGATTTATCACAAGAAGAAGCGCAACAAGCAACAGATAACATTTACAATGAATTACAAAAAGCATCGAAAGAAACACAAACACAAATCGAAAATGCCAAAACAAGTCTGGAAGATGCTAAAGAAGACTTAGATAAAAATATTAAAGAAGCAAGACAAACAGCAGAAGACGCTTCAAATACTGTCTCTAAAGCTTCTATCTGGGGATTTATAGCGATGGTTCTTGGTATGATCATTACATCTCTAGCAGGTTTATGGGGTGCTAACTTAGTGAAAGATCCTGTGACTGAAAGTAAATTGTAAAATCATTTAATAGTAATCCAGCTTTAAAAAGGTATAGCATCGCGCTATACCTTTTTTTACTTTCCATTAAAAATCCCTCAAAACCTTATATTTTCCACTCATTTTTTGGTATGATGAATCTATCTAAAAAAAGTGAGGAAAAAAATATGAGCGAATCACAAATAACCAAAAAAGCTATTTCTGCTGCATTGATTGAATTATGCGGTCGAAAATTATTCAGTAAGATCAGCGTTCAAGATATCACGAAAGAAGTCGGTTTAAATCGCCAAACGTTCTATTATCACTTTACTGATAAACAAGATCTATTGCGTTGGATTTATACCCACGATGCCTTGATTTATTTAGACTCTCCAGATGTCTCTATCGATAATTGGGAAGAACAAGCGTTAAAAATGTTAAAAGCAATCCAATCAAAAAGTGATTTTTACTATAATACAGTCAGTTCGGATTCAGATATTTTAAGAGCCTGTTTTTCAACGACCACGAATAAACTATTTATTAACTTATTCGACCAAATGGATAAAGAAAATCAGCTGCTTCCAGAAGATAAAATTTTCTATGCCCGTTTCTTTTCCTATGGTTGTAGTGGTGTCTTGATCGATTGGATTCTTGGTGGCTATAAAGAGTCACCGTTAGAGATCGCAACACAGCTATTCCGCTTAGCGAAAGACACAGAGTTTTTCTCTTATCGACTATACGCTCAAGAAAACGAACTATTATGACAAATTGTTGATAGTGTCTAAAAAGAAGACGGAATGATAATGCTATCACAAGACTTTTATGGAGAATCGTTGTACGCTAGGTTCATAAATTGAATCGGGGGGATTCTCATGAAAAAAAGACATATTGGATTAGCAGCAGCAGGTGCCTTAGGTGCAGCCTTTCTAGCTAAAAAAGTATCTGCTGAAAAGAAAGTAGAAAAAGTTGCTGAAATCGAAGAAGAAATCAATAGTCGCTATTATGGAGATAAACAGGTCTATCTAATCGGTGGTGGAATTGCCACTATGGCAGCTGCTGCTTACTTGATTCGCGATGCGAACTTCAGTGGAAAGAATATCCATGTGATCGAAGGCATGAAAATTCTCGGTGGAAGCAATGATGGGATCGGGACCAATGAAAAAGGCTTTGTCGCTCGTGGGGGGCGGATGTTAAATGAAGAAACGTACGAAAACTTCTGGGAATTATTTAGCAGCATTCCATCATTGGAATGGCCTGATCACAGTGTGACGGATGAAATTTTAAATTTTGACCATTTACATCCAACACATGCGCAAGCACGTTTAGTGACAAAAGATCAAGAAATCCTTGATGCTCATACAATGGGCTTTGATAATGAAGACCGCTTAGCGATGACAAAATTATTAGCTGCCTCAGAAGACAGTTTAGATGGTGTAACAATTGAAGAATGGTTTGGACTACATTTCTTTGAAACAAATTTCTGGTATATGTGGCAAACAACATTTGCTTTCCAAAAATGGAGCAGTGCCTTTGAATTACGTCGTTATATGAATCGAATGATTTTAGAATTTTCTCGTATCGATACTCTTGAAGGGGTTACTCGGACACCATTGAATCAATATGATAGCGTAATTTTGCCATTAAAAGCATTTTTAGAAAAACATGGTGTCGATTTTACCTTGAATGAATATGTAGTCGATTTAGAATTCAAACCAGGTTCTGAAATCACGGTTACTGCGTTGAAACTTGGAAATGGAGAAACAATCGAGCTAAATGAAGAAGATGTTGTAATCATGACCAACGGAACGATGACAGATAGTTCAACAGAAGGTGATTGGAGCACTCCAGCACCAGAAGTGACAGAAGAATCTCGTTCGGCACGACTATGGCGCAATATTGCCAAGAAAAAAGCTGGATTAGGTAATCCTGAACCATTCTTTGGCCATGAAGCTGAGACCAATTGGGAAAGCTTTACAGTTACCTGCCGTGGAGATAAATTATTAAAACGAATTGAAGAATTTTCCGGCAACATTCCTGGATCAGGTGCTTTGATGACGTTGAAAGATTCAAGCTGGTTAATGAGTACCGTTGTGGCAGCGCAACCTCATTTTAAAAACCAGGATCCTGATACGACAATTTTCTGGGGTTACGGCATTTACACAGATAAAGTCGGCGATTATGTGAAAAAACCAATGCGTGATTGTACTGGGGAAGAAATTTTGTACGAATGGATTTGCCAAATGGGCTGGCAAGAAGATTGGGATGAAATCATTAAAGATGTTGTGAATGTGATTCCTGCTTACATGCCGTATATCGATGCGCAGTTCCAACCACGTAAAATGACAGATCGCCCACAAGTCGTTCCTGAAAATAGTACGAACTTTGCCATGGTCAGCCAATTTGTGGAAATTCCGAAAGATATGGTCTTTACTGAGGAGTATTCAGTGCGTGCAGCGAGAATTGCTGTATATACGTTATTTGATATTGATAAGGAGATTATTCCGGTTACGCCATATAATCGTGATCCGAAAGTGTTGGCAAAAGCTGCACAAACAATGTTTAGATAAAAATATTCCGTTTTAGAGTAAAAGATAAGTGTTGATTTATCTTTTACTCTTTTTTTCGCAATTAAACGATAACGAATCCGTGGCTGCTGTATACGTTGGATATTGAGAATAACTAAGACACTATATAGTATAAATTGCCTAGAAAAATCTCAGTCTTTAGATGGATGTTTCCCTTGTGAAAAAAACGTATACTTGAAAAGTAGAGAAGCGACAAAGAAAAAATCCACTAGATAAAGTTAAAAGAGATTGGGGAAATGGATCATGAAACATTTATTTAAAACAGTTGTATTTGAGATGAGTCTGTATTATGGAGTGCTAGCAGTTGTGTTGCCGTTGATTTATGCAGTGACGTATCATGTCTCTTATCTATCTGTTTTTAGCGCTGAATGGTTTGCTGTGACAGTGTTCATGTATCCAGTTGTACTTGTATTGTCAGCAATTCGTTATGGCTATGGATGTATGAGAAAGACTAGTCACTTCTAAATAAAATTGAAAAAAGCTAGGACAGAAGTACTCACTTCCATCCTAGCTTATTTTGAAATTCTATAAGGTTAATTGTTCCATATTAAACGCATCTGTCATCGCTTGTGTGGCTTTTTTCATTGGTGTGACTGATTCTAATTCTCCTTGAACAGCGATTCGTGTTGTCGCATACATATCACCACATGTAATCAATGTGATCATTTTTTTACCAGGAACATCATCAATCAACTCTACACGTGAAGGATCGATTTTTTCAACATAAGTAATTTTATATGTATAAACATTGTTTAAATCAGTCGTATAAATCAATTCTCCTGGTTTTGAATATTCTAAGGGAGAGAATAGGGAAATCATATCCTGTACACGATGGCTGGCAAGAGCGTAATTGCCTTTACCCATTTCTTGGTCAGGTTTCATCGTTCCAGCGCCAGTTAGCAAGACCACATTGTCCAATCCTCTAAAGATCGGCAAGTTGATTTTGACATCGGGGAGTGCAACTGCACCTACAACAGGTAGATTTTTATTGGCAAGCTGAGCTTTTAAGACAGCTTCCGTACTCAAAGATTCAACTGCGGCAAAATCAAAAGAAGTATCCGTCTGATTATTTTTTGCAACAATTTCAGGTGTTAACTTCTCTACGGCATATTCTTTTCCGTTTTGCTGAATCAACCAATTTCTGATTTGGGTATTAAAGACCAGTGCTAAACCAACAATCAATAATAAAAATAGGAAGATATTAATCAGCCAATTTCTTTTTCTTGATTTTTTCTTTTTAGGGCGTTCTTTTCTTGAGGCCATAAGCTTCCTCCTTTTTTTATATAAGTGTATCATAAATCAAAATGAAACCCTAGCTTAAAATCTTTATTTTTTTATAAATATAATTATTTAAAAGGAACCTTAAAAATATAGCCATTGCATACTATTTTTTTACACATATCCGCTATCTACTCTAGAAAGTGGGCAGTTTTTAACTCTTTGTAACTGAATCTTAAAATAAAAGACACAAGCTTTTCTTTACAAAATATTGTAGAATGTAAGAGAAGACAATTGACGGGGGTGATGGAACAAATGTTGGAATTGATTTATGTACATATTGATATGACAAGTAATGCAGTATTATCAAAAGGGATCACACATACAGACTTTACGCGCTCCATCGTTCATCACCCTAAGAACCTGCTATTACTGAATCCTTCTGCTGAAGAAGGCGAGTATGATATGCACAGTGGATTAAAGATCATTCGTGGTCAAGAGAATGTCGATCACTATTTTTCTACGGTTCATCGTCGTAAAATGAATGAGGAAATCAAATGGATCGATTTCTCAGATGTTACGATGCTCAAAGAACTGACGCCGATGGAAATTTCAGAGTTGCTTTATTTTGGGCACATGAAAACGAGTTTGCATTCACCATTTTTTTATAAATTACAAAATGATTTTGTCTTTTTTGAATTTGTTGATCATATGACAAGAGTTTATTATCGTTATATCGACGAGTTTTATCGGATTTTGGCGGATAAAATCACCCGAGTAATTTTGGAGAAAGTCAATGATCGTAAAACGTTCTTTAAACGCGGTGTCTCGGTTGAAAAGCTAGATGGCGAATTATTGAAAGAAATGAAACCGATTTTGCAAGAAGGGGTTGTGTTCTGTTTTGATCAAATGGATATCAAAGGCAAAGAATATCATATTCCAATTCATGTGGTAGAAGATTCATTATGGAAAACGAAAAACTTTGCTTATCAAAAAGAACCGGTCATTGCCATTTTGATTTACAATACAGCAAAACGAACTTGGCGTTTGATCCAAGAAGATGAATTTGGTTTTACTGATTTGCCTAGACAGGCCTAATAAACGAAAACAAGCAGAAGTGTAAAAAACTTCTGCTTGTTTTTTTGATCCTAATTAAATATTTTTCTGCAATCTCAAACGTTTTGCAATCTTTTCGATGAGGAAAAGTGCTGGTAACTGTGAGGTTAGTTCAATTGTTTTGTCGTGATTATCACTAGTTTTATAGATAGTTTCCCGATTGATTGTGTAAGGAATATTCAAATCGGACATTCTGCTGATTGTTGAACTATCACTGTTGGTTATTGAAATGATTGGGCATTTTTTCGTGTTCAGCCGTTTAATATAATGAATGATTTCTTTTGTTTCGCCAGTAACAGATAATGCAATCACACAAGTTCGTTCTAAAATATCATCTGGAAACCATTCAATCGGGTAATTGGAAGGATCTTCAATACGTAAGGCGGTTTGAGACAAATTTGTAAAATAAAGAGAGCCATAGGCAGCAATTGGTTCTGAAGAGCCAGAACCAAGAAACAGGACTAATCCTTTATCTGCTAAAAGGGCAACTGCTTGTTCGATTTTGCTGTCGAGAAAGGGCTCATTAACACGCTCCAGAAAATGAATGTGTTGGGTTTCATCAACATCGGCAATTTGAGCTTGGTTGATGGACTCGTAATATAGCTGAAGTTTTACTTTGAATTCCGAAAAACCATTACATTCAAATTTGTGGCAAAAGCGTAAAATACTAGCAGTACTTGTGTGTGTTTCATCAGCTAAGTCCCTGATACGCATGTAAGTCACAAGCTTTAAATGATTTGCGATATAGTGGTAAATCTCATATTCTAAAGGATTTAAATCGGGAATATAATCTAAAAACAGCATAGCGTCCTCCTTGTAGTTACAAACTGTGACAAAATTGTGAGAAATGACAAAAGACGTGACTTATCACAAAGAAATGAAAGCGTATAACAAACATTATAATCAATGCTATACTCCAATTATAGATCGTGAAAGCGCAATCTGCAAGAAGGTTCAAACTAAAATGTTTTATTTGAACTTAAACTATAAATTGGAGGACTAACAAATGAAAGTAACATTTCCAAAATCATTCTTTTGGGGAGCCGCTTCAAGTGCTACACAAGCAGAAGGACGAGTAACAGGTGATGGAAAAGGGGGAAATATCTGGGACTATGCGTCCAAAGAATATAATCACCGTTTTTATGATGGGGTTACAACAGAGAACACTTCTTTATTTTATCAAGACTATCAACAGGATATTCAAAAAATGCAGGACATCTCATTTAACTCATTCCGTACCTCAATTTCGTGGTCACGCTTGATTCCAAACGGAACGGGAGCGGTCAATCCTGAAGCGGTGATATTTTATAATAATATGATTGATGAATTGATTGCTAAAGGGGTGGAACCATTTGTCAATTTGTATCATTTTGATATGCCGATGGCGCTTCAAGAAATAGGTGGATTTGAGGCTAAAGCAGTGGTGGATGCATATAAACAATATGCTAAAACCTGTTTTGAGTTGTTTGGTGATCGAGTGAGGTATTGGTTTACTTTTAATGAGCCAATGATTCCAGCAGAAGCCGGTTATCTGCATGATCGTCATTATCCATATGTCGTTGATTTTAAGCGTGCGGCAGCCGTATTACACAATATCATTTTAGCGCATTGTGAAGCAGTCAAGGTGTACCGTGAAATGAAACTAGCTGGAAAAATCGGCATCATTATGGATGTCATACCGGTTTATCCTCGTAGTCAAAACGCAGCAGATTTATACGCGGCTGAAATGGCAGATTTATTCTATACAAAGAGTGTTAATGATGCGATTTTAAAGGGGAAATACCCAGAACGTTTAAAAGAAGTTCTACAAGAATATGATCAATTACCAGAAGTCTCTAATTCAGATTTAGAACTGATTGCAGCGACAAAGATCGACTTATTAGGAATCAATTACTATCGTCCTCGTAGAGTTAAAGCGAAAGAGTGTGTACCGAATCCTAATGGGGTTTTTTCACCAGAATGGTTCTTTGACGAATATGTTATGCCGGGTCGACGGATGAACACCTCTCGCGGAATTGAGATCTATCCTAAAGGAATATACGATATTGCGAAAAAGATTCAGACAGAGTATGACAATATCGATTGGTTTGTTTCTGAAAATGGTATCGGAATCGAAGGAGAAGAAGCGTTTATTGAAGAAGGGGTGGTTCAAGATGAGTATCGAATCGACTTTTTGAAAGAACATTTAACGTATTTGCATCAAGCGATGGAGGAAGGGAGCAACTGTTTAGGGTATCATATGTGGACGTTTGTAGACTGTTGGTCTTGGGGCAATGCCTATAAAAATCGTTATGGTTTTTATCGGTTAGATCTGGCAACAGGAGAAAAGACGGTCAAAAAATCTGGTTTGTGGTTTAAAGCGTTAGTGGAAAATAATGGGTTTGAGTAAAGAAAGGAAAAGTGATTCTGATGATGAAAACGCTCGATAATTTAGCTCTGAAATTATTGCCGATCGCAAACGCGATCGGTAATCAGCGGCATTTACAGGCAATCAGGAATGGGCTGATTTCGATTTTGCCGCTGACGATTGTGGGCTCCTTTTTTACAATTTTGCTAAACTTACCGATCCCTGGTTATTCTGAAATGATTGCTCCATATTTAGCAGCATTAGATGTTCCGTTTCGGTTTACTGTAGGTTTGATGTCTTTATACGCTGCCTTTACAATTGGTTCTTTTTTAGGAAATACGTACAAGCTAGATAAGATCACTAGCGGCTTTCTTTCAATGTTAGCGACACTTTTGATGGTCATGCCAGTCAATCTTCAAGAAGGCGTGGACACAGCAGGAAATGTCGTGGCAAGTGGTCGTTATATCCCGATTACACCACTTGGCTCCCAAGGATTGTTTGGAGCGATTGTGGCAGCGTTGATTTCAGTTGAGATTTATCGTTTTACGAAAGAAAAAAATTTGGAAATCAAAATGCCAGAAGGTGTTCCTCCTGTAGTGGGAGAATCGTTTGCTGCGTTGCTACCGACGCTTTTAGTGATTTTAGTCTTTTGGATTCCTCGTCACTTTTTTAACTTCAATTTAAATGATCTGCTTAGTGTAGCAATTTCACCTTTGAAGGTCTTTTTAACAGGTAATAATATTTTTGGCGGTATTATCACGCAATTTATGATTTGTTTGTTCTGGGCGTTAGGGATTCACGGTCATGCTGTTCTAGGACCGATCATTCGTCCGTTTTGGGATCAAGCGATTATCGAAAATGCGGAGTTATTTCAAAATGGTACGAGTGCTTTTCAATTACCGAATATTTTTACAGAACAATTTTATCAATGGTATGCGCAAATGGGCGGTACTGGCGCAACGTTAGCACTTGTTTTCTTATTCTTGTTCTCTAAATCAAAGTATTTGAAACAATTAGGGAAATTATCGATTTTACCAGGGATTTTCAATATCAATGAACCAGTAATTTTTGGAACGCCGATCGTAATGAATCCACTATTAGCAATCCCCTTTATCACGGTGCCGATTGTGAATACGATTTTAGTTTATATTGTAACAGCGCTAGGTTGGATGCCTAAAATGATGGTCAAACCGCCATTTTCGATCCCCGCACCTTTAGGAGCACTGATTACCTCGAATTGGAACTGGGTCGCTTGCGTTATGGTTTTTGTTTGTTTTGCGGTTTCGTTAGCGATTTATTATCCATTCTTTAAAATGTTTGAAAAAATCCAAGTAGAACAAGAGCAGCAAGTGGAACAAGAAGAGACTGCGATGGCTGTTGAAGAGCTTTGATGAGAGCATAGGAGGTAGTAGAAATGATTTATGTGATTAGTGGCTGCATGATTTTCGGGACTCATTATTTGTTGAAGGAAAATCAGTGGTTACTGCAAAAGAAACTTTGGCAATTGATCGTTGGGGCTATTTTGATTATGGGACTTGCGGTTGTGCTAAGTACGTGGATCGGCTCATTATTTCCAGTGATTGGTGCCACTTTAGTTTGTGCCACGATTTTACAAATTAAGTATACACACCAACTTGCGATCCAACGGTTAGGGTAGATAAAAAGACAAGCTGTGATCAAATCAGCTTGTCTTTTTATCGATTGTTTCATTTTCTTTATCTTTCAGAGCATCTTCAATTTCCTTATGCAAGAAGTAGGAGATCACCGTTCGGATCACTACTAAAATAGCCAATTTTAAAATATCTTGAAAAGTTGGTTTGATGATCGATTCAATGATATCTGCGGCAATCAGTATTTCTAAACTAAGGAGAATATAACTACCTAGAAAACTTTTGATGAAATTATTTTGACGTGCCATTACAACACGATTTCGATCGTTTCGTTCACTTTTTAGAAAATCGATTCCAGCCATAATTACGCCCCAAATCAAGACCACGATCGAAAAAATATTTAACGCTAAAATAAATAAATCAAAGAAAGGAATCAAGTTATCCATGATGTTTTGAGCTAAATCGTGCATTGGACGTCCCCCTTTTTCTGTATTCTAGAAAGGCTCACAATTTTTTTGCAGAAACCAACAGCATCATTGGTCTACGCAACTCATCTCTCATTTGGGCACTTGCTTCAAGCATTTCAGAAGCGGGCATCGGTTCAACCAAACGAGTGATTTGAAAGCCATTTGTTAATAGTCCGTCCAAATAAGTAGTTAAGGTTTTGTGATATTTCATTACGGTTTCACCTAAAAATAGTGTTTCGCGAATACTTTCATCAAAGTAGCGATCAACAGGCCAATAAAGTGGCTGCCCTTTTTGATCGTAAATCCAATCTTCCGTTCCTTGTGCTGTAAAAATCGGATGTTCTGTAGAGAAAATAAAATCGCCCCCAGAGTTCAAACAATGATTGACTTTCTTAGCAATATCATCAAATGAAGGGACATAATGGAGTGCTAAAGAGCTGATCACAATATCGAATGGTTCATTTAGTCCATCGATTTCATCCATACCTATTAAATGATAAGTGATTTTTGAAGAATCGGTCATCTCTTTTGCTTTTTCGATCATCCGTTCAGATAAATCGATGCCAATGACCTTTTCAGCGCCGTTTTCAACGGCATAACGGCAATGCCAACCGTAGCCGCAACCGAGGTCTAGAACGGTTTTTCCAGTGAAATCAGGCAATAATTTTTTTAACTCATGCCACTCACCAGCGCCTTCAAGCCCTTTTTTTGAACGATCCATTTGACTATAAGCTTCAAAAAAATTAGGATTGTCATATTCGTTTTTCATACGGTGTCTCCTTTAATGAACGTACTTTTGTCTTATTAATTGTACCAGATTGTGAAGAGAATACCCATAAAAGAGAATTTAAGGAAGCTGGCATCCGTTTATTGAAAAGTATGACCACAATCGCTCAACACCTGAACCGCTTTCGTTTTGTCTTTATTTTTGATTAAAAGATAATCGGTATTGTATGTGGATAACGCGAAAATCGAGATCTGATTGTCAGCCAAAGGATTAGCCAATTGTGTCAAAATACCTACTAAAGAAAAATCTAGTTCGCCGACGATCTGAATAATGAACCAGTCCTCATCAATAGAAAGAGCAAGATCTGTCTCCAGCGAGCCAGAAGGGACAATCACAGAACATTCATCGTGTGTGTAAGTCAGGCTCTTAAATGTTTTGATTTTATGGAATGAAGTAGGAATTGGGGTATCAACCGGAAATTTTATAATGGCATAGTTTAGTGTATCTAGTAGTTTTAACTGCATTTGTTTTCCTCCAAGTAGTATGTTAAATCGGGATTTCTAAAAAGACTTGAGACCCGTAAATAGGCGGAAGGTGATTGTCAGCCTCTTTAAAGCCTGCTTGTCGACATAAAGATTGGGTAAACGCTTTGTCTTCATTTACGATGATCGTAAGTTGATCGATCGTCGAAAAATGCTGGTGAATGAATGCTGGCAACAAATGAGTCGCTTGTTTGGCATAGCCTTTCCCTAAGTGACGATAATCAGTAGAAAAGTCCTGCACTAAAATATTATTTTTATTGGTAGAATAGGGACTGCCGCCTTGTGCTTCATAAAGAGTCATGAAGGCAACGAGCTGATCGTGTTCAAAAACGAGAACACCATGGCGATGGGGATCTTTTTTTGTTAAAGCAATAGCGATTTTTGGCTCACGGACATAGCGCCGTTTCTTTTGGGATAGGCAATAATCATTAATAAAAGTTTGGTGCGTATCATCGTACATTTTTAGGTACATGAGTTTTCCTCCTGCCTAGCGTAATGTGCTTATTTTAGCCGATAGGAAAATAGCAATTCCGTTATACTTATAGTATAACTTGTTTGAGAGGTCTTGTGCAGTTGCTTTATAGTATTTTTTTCATTGGCGTGAAAATAATACCATCAACTTCTTGTTGGCTATCTATTGGGATAAAGCCGAGATGTTGATAGGCGTCAAGCGCATAAGGTGAAGAGTTCAATGTTAGTTGGGTTGCCATGTGGACAGTTTGGCAATAGGTAGTCGCTGTTTTCATAAGCTGACGAGCAATTCCTTGTCTATGAAACGTCTTATTCACAAACAGCAAGGATATGTGGTTTGGCAAACGCACTGCAATCAACCCAGTTATGGTTGCTTCATTAGAGAAATAGGCCCAAAGCGTTAATTCTTGCGCTGCTAATTGCTGCGTAATTGTATCAAAAGAGATAAACTGCTTGAAATGTTGAATTCCTTCATCAGAATAATCAGGTGCTTCAAACTCAAGAAAAACCCGCTGAACAAGTGCAAGAGCTGCTTTAAGTTCTGATGTATCGATGGTTGAAAGCTGTTTGGTTCGGTTGCTCATAATGACCTCCAAAGCCTTTTTATCTATTTTATCATGAATAGGATTCTATTTTTCAATAAAAAATAGCCAGAGAGAAGTAAAATCATTTCTCTCTGGCTATTTTGATTACTTAATGAGGCGCTTGTCATTTTTAGACAAGGTACTGACTTTTTTTATATGGTCAACAGTGATCATTCGGATTTGTTGGCTGTCTTCTTGTAAACGCAACATGATCGAATCACTTATATTCTTGGAGACGATCCATCCAGATACTGTTTCAAACTTTTGAGAAGTCGGCACTTCTTTTAATTGTAGAACAACTAAACTTTTTTGAGCAGAAGCAACTTGTAATTTCTTAAGAATTTCTTCACGCTCTTTATTTTTGCTCTGTTTATCTTTAGAGTCGTCTAAAAATGCCGAAAAGAAACTTTGGGAAGATTGGCTGATCAATTTTGAAATGCTTTTCATTGTTGATTTGTGGTTATTGTCCATTCTTCTACCTCCTTCACGAATTTACTACTACTGTCAGACTCTGAACAATCAGATACTACCATTCTACCTAATAAAGTCAAATAATTCAAGAAAATATGTTCGTAATAATCTTGTAAAGAATTATTCCTACTTGCTTTTTTCGATAGTTTCAGTAATATTAGAAGTACCGATTACATTTATGTAATTTGTTTGAAAGTAAATAACGACTCAACGCTTTCAACTTAAAAGAGGGAGATTTCAATGAAACAAAAACAGACAAAAAAATCAAACATTTCTATTATAGCATTACTAGTCGGCACAGCCTTTGCTGGAGCTCTTTTAGCTAAAGTAGCACCTATGGCAGAAGGTAGCGGATTTTCAGCTTTATTTAATGATGGCAAAGCAGCGAATGAAGTAAAAATAACTGAGACAAGTGAAAGTAAAAAAGAGCCAGAAAAAGTTAAAAAATTAACATACACGGAACAAGTCAATGAAGGGTTAAGCCAAAATAAATTTGCTAATCGGATGCCGATCAACTTATTATTGCAAACTGACGATAAATGGAAAGCAACACCTTATGGCATGGGCAATCCTGATGGTAATACATTAGAAATCAATGGCTGTGCAATTGTATCATTAGCAATGGTGTCTTCTTTCTTAGATAATAAACAGTATACACCGCAAGATATTTTGAATTGGTCGAAAAACGATTACTTTGTAGAAGGGGAAGGGACAGCTTGGTCCGTTTTCTCTGATTTTGCGATGGAAAAAGGCTACCAATTTGAGGATCTTGAAACAGATATGACAGCGGTAGAAGAACAATTAAAACAAAAACACCCTGTAATCATCTCAGTAAAACCAGGGCTATTTACTGAAACGGGTCATATTATGGTATTAAGTGGTACAAATAATGGGAAATTCTGGGTAAATGATCCAAATGACTCTGAAACAAAAGGTCACTCAATAAAAGAATTTACTGCAGATGAACTGCTGAATGAAGCAATGAATTTCTGGGCGGTATATAAATAAAGTTGGGACAGAAGGAGTTGCTTCTGTTTCACTATTTATTCGGATAGAAAATGGAAGGTCAACCAGTATTTATGGTTGGCTTTTTCTGCTGTCATGAGTAGAAAACGCTTTACTTTTTTTGCGAAAACCATTGACATGGGATGGTTCCCACATTATACAATCAAGGTATAAAAAGGAAATGGAGTGAACCAAATGAAAATTATCATCGAAAAAGACTTTGAAGCAATGAGTGAAACGACTAAAAATATTTTAATAGGCCATATGAGCCAAGATAAACGTGTCAACTTGTCTATTACAGCTGGTAATACTCCTGTTGGTGTGTATAAAAAAATGGTGGAGATCGTGAAAGAATCACCAGATTACGCAAATGTTCATTATTATAATTTTGATGAAATTCCAGTACCAAATCAAGCGGAAGGAATCACGATTACTGATTTGCGTAAATTGTACTTGAATCCAGCTAATATCAATGAAGCAAATGTCCATCCTTTAACTGTAGAAAACTATAAAGAACAAGATCAACGTTTAGCTTTAGACGGCGGATTAGATGCAATGTTGATTGGTTTAGGCGGAGATGGACACTTCTGTGGAAATATGCCTACAACAACTAGTTTCGAGAATCTAACCTATAAAGTGAAGGTTTCAGGAGAAGAGCCGTGGTTCGTGCCAGGTGAAATGGAAAAAGGCATGGAATTTGTAACGATGGGACCTGTTAGTGTCATGCGAGTGAAGCACTTGATTTTGATCGTCAACGGTGAGAAAAAAGCTGAAATGGTTAAAAATGTGTTGCAAGGACCTGTTACAGAAGAAATTCCAGCATCCATTTTACAGTTGCATCCTAATTTGACAGTCATTTTAGACGAAGAAGCAGCAAGTAAACTGAATAAATAAAATAAAAAAGATTGAGGTGCTAACGTGCCTTAATCTTTTTTAAATCAGATTTACAAACGTACGTTCTCGTGTTATGCTTAAATAAAAAGAATGGAGACGAGTATGGATAAAATTCGGTGTGATTGGGCTAATGGAAATGAACTGGAAGCAAACTACCACGATGAAGAGTGGGGAACAGCAGAACATGGCGATCAAAAACTATTTGAAATGTTGACTTTAGAAAGTATGCAAGCTGGTTTAAGCTGGTCTACGATCCTTAAAAAGCGAGATACACTGACTAGTGCATATGATCAGTTTGATTATGTAAAAATTGCTGCCTATACTCAAGAAAAAATCGATTCTTTATTAGAAGATCCGGGAATTATTCGGAACAAACTAAAAATCAATGCAACGATCAATAATGCAAAAGTATTTATGCAGATCCAAGAGGAATACGGAAGTTTTGATCAGTTTATTTGGGCTTACGTAGAGAACGAGCCTATTATAAATCGTTGGAAAGAGATCAAAGAGGTTCCTGCGTCAACAGAACTCTCTGATAGAATCAGCAAAGACTTAAAGAAAAAAGGATTCAAATTTTTAGGAACGACAACTGTTTATGCTTTTATGCAAGCTACTGGTATGGTAGATGATCATGTTCAGCATTGTTTTAAGTGCAAAAAGTAACATCAGCACATTTTGTTCCAGGTCCTGAGAGAATGACCAATCTCAGGACCTGAACCCTTAATTAGAAGAAATGTGCAGGATTTCATAAAGAGCAGCACTGGTTTTGTCAGGTTTCTCAGCATAAAACCCCAAAATCGCTGCTTGCCATTTATCTGGATTATAGACAATGAGTTTTCCCAAGTTATTTTTAGGTAACTTGTCTTTGATCTTTAACAACTTTTCTGGAAGCTTTTCCAAAGAAAGTTGTTCGTCAATTGTCACGGTTTGTTCCAATAAATAAGTAGAATCAGTAAAATTAGTTGCTAGATCTACAGTTAAAGGAATACCGATTTGACAATTTTGCCAACCAAAGTCGTGGATGATAGCATCGTAAAAGCCGCCAAAAATAAATTGATTCATTCCTTCAGAATCTTTCCAAACATATAAAGGAGAGTACGAATTGGAAACAGCACCGTCTGTTTTTTCTGAAATAAGATACGCTTTAAATAGTAGCCCCTTAAAACCATCTGTTTTTGAACCGTTCTCTTCAACACGTTGTCGAATCAGTGACATGTTGTAATCATCGGGTAAAATTATTTTGTATTGCATAGCATTCATTCAACTCAGCTCCTATTCTTGATAAATCCAGTATATTCTTTTGAAAAAGTATTGCATAATACGAAAAAATGATATATGTTATCAGTAATTGTGATAGCAAGAAATGGGTGGTAAGATGGAATTGAATGATTTAGCAATCTTTCAATGTGTAGCTGCTGCAGGTTCAATGTCAGAGGCTGCCAGAATCATGGGATACGCTCAGTCCAATGTAACTGAACGAATCAAACTGCTGGAACAAGAATTGACCGTTAGGCTCTTTGAACGCACGAATCGAGGCGTTATACTACTTCCAGAAGGGGAAAAATTAGTAGAGTATGCAACGGTCATTTTGAATCAGATTGACGAAATCGAAAAGCACTACAAAAAAATACCGATAAAAATTGGCTGTACCCAAACGATCGCTTCTAATTATTTTGATTTAGCAGCGGCCATTGACCATCAGCCGACAATCGAGTTATTTATTGATACAACAGTCCATTTAGAGACGATGTATAGAAAAAAAGCGCTGGATGTATTGGTCACCAACAAAACGACAACTCTTCCCAACACGATTTTATTTAATGAGACGGTTGGCTGGCTATCTGCTTCAGGTGGACAAGATGTGTACCTGATTAGCCGGGATAAGGAGTGTCCATATAGAAAGATGATGCTATCTTTAATCAATCCGCTGACATGTAAAATTGTCGAAATCGACACTATTTACTTGATGATCGACCTAATAAAAAAAGGAGCTGGCCGGTCGCTTTTACCTGAACATGTTGTTCAGGAGAAACAGAATCAGTCGTTGCTTTTCAATAAAATAGAACAACAAGTTCCTATATATATCGCTGGAAATGAAATAAACAGACGTGATGTTCGTTCATTTTTAGAGCAAAGCAGCGGCTTGATATAGGGAGGATTTGATTTGTTATGAGTGATATTTACAAGGATATCAATTCAAACTACGAGCGATTATCAGAAGCCGAACGGGAAGTCGTTGAGTTCATTTTAAAAGTTAAAGATATTGAGGGCTTAAAATTAAAAGATATTAAAGACGTTCTATATGTGTCAAATGCGACAGTCATCAGAGCGTGTAAAAAACTGAATTACGCAACTTTTAGTGAAATGAAAGAAGCGTTTATTCAGGCAAGAGATGCAAAGCAAAACAACTGTTCAGCAGAATCAGAATTTGTGCGTGTTTTAGATGGTATAAAAAAGGATACGATAACAACTCTAGAATTAGCTGATGAAAAAAATATCGATCAAATCTGTAATTGCCTAATCGAGGCAAGAAGAATTTTTTGTGTTGGAATGGGGTCCAGTTTTCTAGCAGCATCTGAGTTTAACCACAAACTAACGTTGCTCGATCTTTGGGGGAATGTTTATTCAGATAAAAATTCGATTGAATATATTCCTCAAATCAGTAAAGAGCAAGATGTAATCGTTGTTTTTTCTTCAAGTGGTCAAGTAGATGAAATCAATGAGACCATTATTAAAGCAAAAGGCAATGGGACTCAAATTATTGCGGTTACTAGCATGTCTGCAAATAAACTAAAATCGATCAGTACATATTCTCTACTGACTGGTAGTTCCGGTAGTCAGAAAAAAACTCGTTCTGGATTGATGTTACATGTAATGAGTACTCTTGTTTATGAAAAAATCTTAACCAAAGTATCTAGCGTTTAACGCATATTAAGGAGTGACACAAATAAAATAAGAGCCTGCAATATAACTTTTTTGAGTTATGTTGCAGGCTCTTAGTTTCTATATCTGTTCCATTTAGGCTCGACAAAACTTAATTTTTATCAAAATGATCTTCATAAACCAACATCAGTTTATCAAAACTTTTGGCATCGGGGATCAGTGGAATCACAACAATCGGTATATTATTGATATAAATTTCAGGAATATTGGTAATGATGCAATCATATTCAGCAGCAGCTTTTTCTAATTCCTCTAAAGAGGTCACATGCAAAGGTGTACAAGAAAAACGTCCTCGCAGGTAATAGTTAATTCGTTCAGAAAGCATGTTCATATAATCTAAACCAGAGTTAAATAAAAGACAGGCGTTCAGTGTTGGTGTTGAGTATTCTAAACGATCCAACAAGTTTGGCCAATTCGTAAACAGAATGGAAATAGCTTCATAGACCATATATTCTTTATAAGGACTGGAATAAAAAATCGCTTGTAAAGAGTGGAGCAATTCCATTGGGAAATGTCCATATAAGTTTTTTATACTTGAAAGAAATTCCTTGTTTTTGTTGTGCAAAATGTAGGTTCTTCCATGGATCTGACATTCTAAATTATAAAGACGTATAAAGATAGTCTCAAAATTAGCACATTTAGAGCCCATTCTTTTTTCGATTTCCAATAGAAGAGCTTCAATTTTTTTGTATTTCAAGTAGGCATTACGATCTGTTTTTATTAGTTCGTGTACTGCATCAAGAGAAGCCATGTATTGGTCACTAAAAAATAAATAGTAGAACGTGTTTAAGTTCACTGGGTTCAAGGGTAAATGAAATTGACTGTAAAATTCATCGCATGCATAGGCATCACTAAGGATAGTGAATTCTTTTTCTGGAATATCATGCAGATGATTCTCACTATTATGCTTTAAAAGATTGATGACCGTATACGTATAAAAGCGCAAGCGATTCAACAAAGAAAAATCTAAGTTATAAGATGATTTATCAGGAATTGCCTGATGAATCATCTGAAGGCCGACTTGATCCAAAATAATCAGTTGTGGTGGTGTTAAAAGACTTTCGGCTACGCCGTATTTTTCATAAAAATAGTGCTGCATAAAATTACAAATACTATGTGGATCGCCAACAAGCTGCATTTTTTTTAAGTTGATTGTAAAACCTTCTATCTGAAGGAGCTGGTTGACGCGAAGAACAATTCGCTTGATTGTAGAGACGCTAGTATAAAGATCGTCTGCTAGATCAATGATTGTAGAGAAATTATGTAAGAAAATTTTTTCGATAAGCTGAAATTCCACGCTATTTTTAATAAACTTCTGATAAATACTTGTTTTACAAAAATCAAAATTTGCAGCAAGACGGATACCGTATTTTTTAGAAGACTCGATTGTAGTAGGCGCGAGCAATGCTTCCAGTTCGATAATATCTGATTTTAATGTTTTTACAGGTACGTTTAAGATTTCTGATGCTGTGGGAAAAGTGACCCAATCATTATCAGCTAACAGTTCCATTAGCTCTAATTGGCGTTTGGATCGTGAGGAGAGGATTTCTTTCATGCTATCAACACTTTCTTTATTTATGTTATTTTTTTATATTTGTTCATATTGTAATGAAAATAATTTCAAGACATTTCTATTTTAACTTGAAACAGGCTGGTTTGTCTAGATAACCTTAGATGATAATAGATGTTTTTTTTAAATAAGTTAAATTGTATAGGTCAAAATTTTCTTTTTAATAGAAAAATATGACCTTTTAAGGTAGGTTATTTTGATAACATTTGTAATATTTATTTAAAAATGTTCATAAATTAATATTATTTTCATATGGAAGTCAAATTCGATCAAGTATTGCTATTTTCTGACCATAAATGACCCTTTTTTTTCTTACATAACGTTTAAACTAATGTTAAGCCAGTTGAAGGCAAAACGATAGACGGAGGAAAGTTATGAAGAAAAAATTACTAGGGTTAGCATTAATGTCAACAATTATTTTGGGTGGAGCAGGTCTGTTGAATGCTGATGTTGCAAATGCTCACGGATATGTAGAAAAGCCAGCGGCTCGTGGCTATCAAGGTTCATTAGATAAAAATACGTTAGGCTGGTCAGCAGCTATGGAGAAATACGGAATGGTTATTACAAATCCGCAGTCTCTAGAATTTGATAAAGGGTTCCCGCAAGCAGGTCCAGCAGATGGTCGTATTGCATCAGCAGATGGTGGTAAAGGTCAAATTACCGATTCTGTAATGGATAGCACTGGGGTGAACCGCTGGACAAAACAAGATATCAATACTGGTGTGAATACATTTACATGGCACTATACAGCACCTCACAGTACGACTAAATGGCACTACTATATGACAAAAGTCGGTTGGAATCCAGACAAACCATTATCGAGAGCTGATTTCGATTTTCTTGGTGAAGTGAAACATGATGGTTCACCGGCTTCAAATAATAAATCACATCAAATTACAGTTCCAGAAAACCGTTCTGGTTACCACGTGATTTTAGCTGTTTGGGATGTTGCAGATACAACAAATGCCTTCTATAATGTGATTGACGTAAATGTAAAGGGTGGCGGAGAAATCACTCCTCCAGTTGAGGAAGCACCAGCTAAACCAACAAATGTAAAAGCAACAGATGTCACAACCTCTTCACTTAAATTAACATGGGATACCGTTTCAAACGCCAAAGAATACAATGTATATCGTGATGGTAAAAAAGTTGCAACCGTTGGCGGAACTCAATTCGACGATGCTAACTTAACTGAAAACACAACATATTCTTATCAAGTAGAAGCAGTTGGAACAAACGGTAAAGTCTCTGAAAAGAGCGCGGCAGTAAAAGCAACAACACAATCATCAGCAGTAGAAGATAACCAAAAACCAACAGCACCAACAAACGTTCACTCAATGGGAACAACTGAAAATACAGTAGATTTAATGTGGACAAAATCAACTCATTTCTTAGGTGTTAAAAACTACGAAGTATACCGTGATGGTAAAAAAGTTGCAACAACTGAAAAAACAAGTTTCAAAGATACGGGCTTAAAAGCTGATACAACATATAACTATACAGTAAAAGCAATCAGCGTTGGCGGAAACGTTTCAGAAACAAGTGCGGTATTTACTGTGAAGACCAAAGAAGCACCAAGTGGTCAATCAACATGGGAAGCGGACAAAATTTATAACTATGGTGATAAAGTAATCTTCAACGATTTAGAGTATGAAGCAAGATGGTGGACAAGAGGTGAACGTCCAGATCAATCAGACGTTTGGAAACTTCTTTCAAATAAAGCAGTCAACTGGGAAACAAGCAAAGCGTATAGCGGCGGCGATACAGTAATTTTCCAAGGAGAAACATACAAAGCAAAATGGTGGACACAAGGAAACGAGCCGACAACTTCAAACGTTTGGGAATTGATTTAATCTATTTTAAACTTCCTGAATGACATAGTAAGGAATACAGAGTACCAACGACATAGAACAAAAAAAGAAGCGCTGGATCAGATGTTATGCATCTTCTCTGGTGCTTCTTTTTATAGATTTTGAATATGTGTATGTTTAAATGCATCAGAATATTTAAGTCCATATCCCATTGTTCGATCCATAAAAATATGTGCGAACCAAATGATAGAAATGGCTAATAAAAGAGCAGTGTGGGTAAAGAGATACATAAAACTAAGTAAGACTGGAAAACTCAGATTATGACCTAAATTATAAATTTTAGCCCCAACAGCTGGATTTTTTAAGTAGCCTACCATAGTAACATCTGGTAATAAGAGGAAAAGAAAAAAATAAAGGACTGGAAATCCTAATTTAATATATAGACTTAATGCCAAAAGAAAGAGTGCACCGTTTTCTAGTTGTAAGATTATTTTGTTTGTCATGTTTTTATCTCTTTTAATCCGTAGTTAGATAACTGATCAATCAAAGCGAATAATTCCGCTTGATTTTTTGTATAGTTACTATCTTTGATTGTCGTTTTTAGCTTGAGCAATAATTTGTGAGAGACTTCGTAAAAAGCTATTTTTTGTTCAATATAGTTGATTTTATTTTCTAAAAAAACGGTGGAGTCATTGTTGCATTGAGTGGAAGTTGGCAGTCTTTTTAGTGCTAGTACATAGTTGATTTCTTTTAACGAAAAGTCCAGCTCCTTTAAAGCTAAAATGATTTTTAGATCTTGTTGATCAGTTTCTGTAAATTCGCGGTAACCATTTGCCTGGCGTGTAGGCTGTAGCAAACCAGAGCGTTCGTAAAAACGAATAGCATCGGTCGATAATTTGAATTGTTGAGCGAATGTAGTTATTTTCATGGCTCTCTCCTCCTGTATGTACACTGTAACATTGGATATTACTCCAAGGTCAAGCGTCAAGTTATCAAAAACGAAGTTATGACAAATGAACCGAAGCTGTTGATGGAATAATCAACAACTTCGGTTCGATAATAAATAGAATCTATTTAGATTTTATAACAGGTAACCAGACTTCAAAGATAGCGTTGCTTGGATTGGCGTCAAGATAAAGTTCGATATCGGGACCGTTTGCATATTCATATCCAGAACTTGGCAGCCAATCTGTGACAATTTGTTTTTCTAATTCCTGGATAGCATGAGGCATTGCGCCTTGACCAGAAAAGATTGCCCAGGTAAATGCTGGTATAGTATATTCTTCCAACGTATCTGACAGCTTTTGATCGCTAGAAACTGCGATATAATAAGACGTTTCTTCGCTGCCTGAAAAATCATTTTTGTCTGTAGAGTCAGCTTCAAAACCGACACTAATTCCCATGATACCTTTGGGTTCTTGAGTCATTAAAGGAATCAGTTTTTTAAGTGTACCATCTGTTGCGACTTGCTGCCAAAACAGCGGGGTCTCCTTAAAGTTTTCCTCGAGGTCTGCTGATAATGCTTGCTTTGCTCCGATGATTCGAAAAGCTTCTCTGGTTTCAATGCGATATTCCATTTCTACATCTCCTTTGATTGTGATGTGGAATTTGATTCTAGGATATGAGGTTAATAGGCTGCCTTCTTGTTGTGCTTGAGAAGGTGTGATATTGTGTTGTTTTTTAAATGCGCGAGTAAATGAGTTAGGGGACTCATAACCATATTTAATGGCGACATCAATGACTTTTGCCCCTTGTTGTAACTCAACACCAGCTAATGATAGCTTTCTACGACGAATGTAAACAGCCAGTGGTACGCCGACCATATAAGAAAAAACGCGTTGGTAGTGATAGGTAGAGCAACGTGCAATAGCTGCCAAATGCTCAAAATCGATTTCGTCTGTTAAGTTTTTTTCAATGTAGTCTAGTGAATTTTCCAGTCTAGTAACCCATTCCATTGTAAGATCAACTCCTGATTTTATTTTATACTAATTAAACCAAGTGTACCTCACTTTCTCTGCCCAGAAAAGAGAGGCTAGAGAAATGTCGTTGTATACTTGACTTTCAAGTGCGGTATAAGCTTTATACTATAAAAAAGGTGGTGAACAAATGCGATACAAAATCAATGAGTTTTCCAAAATGACCGCTATTCCTAAGTCCACACTACGTTATTACGATAGAGAAAGATTGTTGATTCCGTCATTAAGAGATCAAGAGAATGGTTATCGTTACTACGATGAAATAGATTTTAAACGAGCAAACCAACTGACGTTATTAAGAAATAGCGAATTTTCGATCTCAGAAATCAAAGAAGTCTTGTATGGGCTTGAAGAAGAAGCGGATTTAGCCTATTATTTAATTGAAAAAAAGGCATTTATTTTAGAAGAAATTTATGAAAAAGAGCGATTGATGAAAAAAATCGATCAGATGATTACACTAAGTGAAACAGGTGATTGTGAACAAGAGTACGTCGTTAAAACACAAACTAAACCAATGCAACGTGTGATCACTAGGACTTGTACTTGCCCATTTGATGAAATGGGACCGGAAGTGAATTGCTTATATGAAGCAGCCAAAGAAGCTGTTAGCGGTGAGTTGTTTACTAGTCAACAAGAATTATTGAATGAAAAGATACAGTATGAAATTGGCATTCCCGTTAGTCGCATGATTGAAAGTAAAGCGGTTAAAAATGAAATTTTTCCTGAAATGACGGGGATTCAAACACTTCATTATGGTGATTACCAGGAGATTGGACAGGCGTATAAAGTGTTGATCGATTATGCAGAACAACATCAGTTACAAACAAATTTTGCGTTTATCAGCATCTTTATTAAGGGAAGTGGCAAGAAGTTCAAAGGGAATCAGGCAAAATATATCACGGAAATCTTTTTACCTATAAACTATTCTGGAGGAAGTAACAATGAAATTTGAGTGGAGAAAGCAAGAGAAAGAACTGTATTTACCTAAAACAAAACCGACGGAAATTGTAGTGCCAGAACAGAAATTTTACACGTTATCTGGAGCAGGCGATCCTAATGGAGAACCGTTTTCACAGGAAGTCTCGGCCTTGTATGCCATGTCTTACAGTATTAGAATGTTATCGAAAAAAGGTTTGGCTGGCAAAGAACCGTTTGAATATACGGTTTATCCTATGGAAGGGATTTGGACATTATCTGATGAAGCAGTGGCGGAGGGTAGAGCCTTCAACAAAGCCGATTTAGTCTACAAGATCATGATTCGGCAACCTGACTTTGTAACAGAAGAACTAGCATTAGCTAATTTAGAACAAGTGTCTAAAAAGAAACCAAACCCAAATAATCAAAACATAACATTTGAACGGATCGAAGATGGTAAATCTCTTCAAATGCTGCATCTAGGTTCATATGATGACGAAGCGAAGACCTTTGAAGTAATGGAGCGATATTGTGAGGAACATCAGTTGCATAGAACGACATTTGCCCATAGAGAAATCTATCTGTCTGACCCTAGAAAAGTGGTGCCAGAAAAAATGAAGACAGTTTTGCGGTATTTTGTTGAGTAAATGATAAAACGAATGAGAGGTGTCTGGGATATAATTCTGCGAGTTATGTCCCAGACACCTCTCATTCGCTTTTTTAGTTAAGTGTTTTTTTGTAAACATGGGCTTCATAATCAGAAAGAAGCATTTGTTTGGTTAAGGGCTGCGTTTTAGTTGTTGCTAATACTTCTTTCCAAGCAGAACAATCCAAAGTATCTGGTAATGAAACAGTTGTCTGTTCGCGAGCCAGCTGAACTAAAATGAGCCATTGTTCGGTCTCAGTTGTACGTGTATAACTAAAAACAGTTGGGTGTTCAGGCAATAGTAATTCGAATTTACCGTGAATGAGCGCGGTGGTTTCTTTTCTTAAACGAATCAGCTCTTGATAATGGTGGAAGATACTGCTGCTTTCAAGCTCTTTTTGCGCTGCATTGATCATGCGGTAATTTTCGTTAACTTGCAGCCAAGGAGTGGCGGTTGAAAAGCCACCATGTAGTGTATCCTCCCATTGAAATGGCGTGCGGCTATGATCTCTAGACCAATTCACTGCAATCGCCAAAGCGTCCTCGCTTTTAGTCCCTTGAGCCAATAATGTTTGATAAAAATGAATCGTATCTGCTCCATCGATTTCTTCGATCGAAGTGAAGGGATAATTTGTCATACCCACTTCCTGACCTTGATAGATGAACGGTGTTCCTTTTAACAAAAGTAAAACTGTGGCCAGCGCTTTAGCGGCTTCAGGAGAATCATCACCGTAAACTGAGACACTGCGAGGTGTATCATGATTTTCCAAGTATAGAGCATTCCAACCATGATCAGCAAGACTTGTTTGCCATTGGTTTAGGGAATTTTTCAAATGTGAAATAGATCCTTTTTGATACCCGGGTTCGCCAATTCGCTCGCAGTGTTCCAATTCGAAAATCATGTTGAAATACCCGTTATCGCCCGTCCAGTCAGCCGCCTCATGGTGAGGCACTCCGCTTGCTTCCCCGACCGTCATAACCTTGTATTCATCGAAAATCGCTTTTAATTCCTGTAAATAAACTTCAATGCCCGAGACATTCATAAATGGTGCCCATTGATTATCTGTAATGTTAAAGTCCCAAGGTTCTTTTTGGATATGGCTGATCGCATCAATACGAAAACCGTCAATGCCGAGATCAAGCCACCAGCGAATCATCTGATAAATATCGTGGCGAACTTTTGGATTTGTCCAATTCAGATCGGGTTGCTCTTTAGCGAAAACGTGAAAATACGATTGCTTCGTTGTTTCATCATATGTCCAGGTGGAGCCGCCAAAAAAGGATTGCCAATTATTGGGTGGGCAGTCCTTGGTAGCATCTGTCCAGTGGTAATAATCTCGATAAGGGTTATCTAGTGATTTCTTTGACTCTAAAAACCAAGGATGCTGATCACTCGTATGGTTGACCACCAAATCCATGATGATCTTTAAATCCAAACGATGAGCTTCCTTTAGTAATGCCTGAAAGTCCTCCATTGTACCAAAATCTTCGTGGATTGCTTGGTAATCAGAAATATCATAGCCGTTATCAATGTTTGGTGAAGCATAAATCGGGTTGACCCAAATGAAATCAATACCCAACTCTTTTAAATAGGGTAGCTTTTCTCGAATCCCGTTAAGATCGCCTATCCCATCGTGATTGCTGTCTTTAAAACTACGTGGATAAATTTGATAGCCCACGGCATTTTTCCACCAGCTATTTTGTTCTACTGTACTGACTTGTTTTGTTTGAGTAGCTGAATTAGGCATGAGTCTTTCCTCCGAGTTTGATCACGAAGGCTTCATATGGTGCCAAAGTTCTATCTAAAAGGTTGTGGTACTCATTTTCAGTGTTGGCAATAATTGTTTTTTCGGCTGGTTTATCCAATGAAAATGTTTGTTCTTGATCTGAAAAATTACAAACGACCAGCCAACTTTTTCCTTGGTAGTGACGATAGTAAGCAAAAACGTCAGTTGCGGTATCTTCTAGTAATTCAAAGCTGCCCCAGACGATCAGTGGATGCGATTTACGTAATTCAATCAGTTTTTGATAGGTATAAAAGATCGACTCTTTATCAGCTAAAGCTTGTTCAACGTTGATTTCATGATAGTTTTGGTTAACGTCGAGCCAAGGTGTACCTGTTGTGAAACCAGCGTTTGCTGTATCGTTCCACTGCATAGGGGTTCGAGCGTTATCTCGTCCTTTGGCGTTGATCGATGTCAGGATGGCTTCTTCTGGATAGCCTTTTTCGATGCGATCCGCATACATATTTTTACTCTCGATATCTTCCACTTCTGTAATATCTTGAATGATGCGGTTGGTCATCCCGATTTCTTCGCCTTGATAAATATAAGGAGTTCCTTTTAACATGTGCAATAAAATCGCCAACATTTTAGCACTTTGGACACGATACGTGCTGTCATTACCCCATCTTGATACGATGCGAGGTAGGTCGTGATTATTCCAGAATAAAGAATTCCAGCCCTGATCCCCAAGTTCTGTTTGCCATTTGGAGAAAACTTTTTTTAGCTCGGTAATTTGTAAAGGACGTAGATCCCATTTACTTTTGCCAGGTTCTTCATCTAATCCGACATGCTCAAACTGGAAGACCATTGAAAGTTCATTTCGTTTGGGATCAGAATATAATTTAGCGATTTCAGGTGTTGCGCCCCATGTTTCACCAACGGTTAATAGGTCTTTGTCGCCGAATGTTTTGGTATTCATTTCGTGTAAATAGTCATGTAGTTTTGGACCATTACCGGTGATTTTTTCATCAGGTATCTTGCCAACAAGATCAATCACATCCATCCGGAAGCCGCCGATTCCTTTATCGATCCAAAAGTTCATCATATCGTAAATTGCTGTGCGTACATCAGGGTTTTCCCAATTCAAATCTGGTTGCTTTTGGCTAAATAAATGCAGATAATATTCACCCGTGGGCTCATCTAGCTGCCAAGCGGAACCTAAAAAGGTTGACTCTAAGTCGTTAGGTGCTTTTCCGTCATGTCCCTCTCGCCAAACATAGAAATCACGGTAGGAGTTTTCTTTTGATGTGCGCGATTCGATAAACCAGGGATGCTCATCACTAGTATGGTTGACTACGAGATCCATAATGATTTTGATGTCTCTTTGCTGCGCTGCTTGGATCAAGTGGTCCATGTCAGCCATTGTGCCGAATTCGGTCATGATTTGTTCGTAATCACTAATATCATAGCCGTTATCATCGTTTGGTGAACGGTAAACAGGGCTCAGCCAGATGGCGCTGATTCCTAGTTTTTTCAAATAGTCCAACCGTTGGATGATACCAACTAAATCACCGATCCCATCACCGTTACTATCTTGAAAACTCCGTGGATAAACTTGATAAACGACGGCTTCCTGCCACCAATGAGTGTTTGTTCCCTGATGTGTCATTTTGTTCAGTCCTTTCTAAGTTGTCTAGTGATACGGCAAAGCCGTATGGTGCAAGTTCAATAATATTTTTATCTAATGAGTGCATTTGTGTTGAAAATAGAATATGTTCCTTTTCTAAATAAATAGGCACCTGCCCTGTATTGAAAATACCGTGGAGCATTTTTCCGTCGTATTCGTAAGCGAAGTCGATAAGACCAGTTTTTTCATTGGTTTCTAGCCAACGTAACTTCCCTTCAGATAAAATCGGTTGATGTGCTTTTCTAAAGGCGATCAAAGTTTTAACGAATTCGTACATCTCTAAATCTTGTTGTTCACTTTCCCAAACCATGCATTTACGACAATCAGGATCGCCTGCCCCGTCCATAGCATATTCATCACCATAATAAAGACAAGGAACGCCTTTTTGTAGATAGGTGAATGCCAGAACTTGTTTCATTAGCGCTTTGTTATTCTGAGCAATCGTCAACAAACGTGGTGTATCGTGGGAATCCAGCACATTGAACATAATTTGGTTGGTTTGTTCACGATAAAGCATCAGTTGATGGTTTAATTCAGATACCATTTTACTTAAAGGGATGGTTTGGTAGACAAAATAAGAAAGAATCGCATCTGTAAAGGCGTAGTTCATAACAGCGTGAAATTCATCCCCCTGAAGCCAAGCTTGGGAAGAATGCCAAATTTCCCCTAAAATATAAATATCTGGTTTGGCTTCTGTACAGACATCATGAAACTTACGCCAAAAGCGATGATCGACTTCGTTAGCGACATCTAGGCGCCACGCATCGATATCGAATTCTGTGATCCAGTAACGAGCGATGTCTAATAGATACGCTTGCACTTCTTTATTTGCCGTATTTAATTTCGGCATATGTGGAGTGAAGGCGAAAGTATCGTACGAAATATCATCGGAAAATTCAAAATTAGCGGTTGGTGTGTAAGTAACTGGGAATTGATGGATATGGAACCAGTTAGCATAAGCTGAATTTTCGCCATGTTTGATGACATCTTGCCATTGAGGTGAAAAATCCCCCATGTGATTGAAAACGGCATCTAGCATCACGCGAATTCCACGTTTGTGACACTCTGCAACGACTTTTTTAAATAGTTCCTTATCTCCGAAAGCTGAATCGATCTCAAAATAATCGATTGTATCATACTTATGATTGCTGGCGGCTTGGAAAATCGGACAAAAATAGATGCCGTTGATGCCAAGGTCTGTCAAGTGATCCAGATGGTCTAAGACACCTTGTAAATCACCACCAAAAAAGTCATCACGTCCTGGATGTTCTTTGCTGCCCCAAGCAAGTGTACCTGCTGGATCATTCGTCGGATCCCCGTTGGCAAATCGTTCAGGGAAAATTTGATACCAAATGGTTTCCTTTACCCACTGTGGTGCTTTAAAGCGGTCAGCTTCGTGAAAATAAGGAAGTTTGAAATAGTTATTGGCTGCTTTTAAGGTTGTTTCTTGATAGGGAAAGAAGCCGTGATCGCCATAAAATAGGATCGTTCCATCCATACCTTCGATCTTAAAAGCGTAACTTAGGCGTCGGAACGGTGCGGATGTCTCGACTGTCCAATAATCATGGGTGGTAGTTGATAAGTATTTTTCCATTGGTGTTGTTACATTAAACCATTCGTTATGTTCGAGTTGATACGGATCACCATTCAATAGCTCAACATTTTTGATATCACCTCTGCCAGTTCTTAAGCGGATATGCATTTTGTCGGATGTATATAAATAAGCAAATTCGCTTTCTGGCTGGTGATGGATCGCTGCAGTATTCATCTAATTTGTCCCCCTATAATCGACTTAGTATTTTTTCTAGTTAGACGTTTCTAAAAACCACCCATATTATGCCACATAAGAAAAACGTTTTCAATGTATTTTTCGCAATCGATTGCATTTTGTTTTAGTCGACCCGTTATTTACTAGGGAAATAGCGGAAATTACTAGTTAAAGAACCTTTATTTTCATTTGAACATTCTAATTGTTGTTTAAACAATGTTTGTTTAGTTGAGAGAAGGGGAGTTCTTTGACTAGTTTATTGAGAAATGAAAATTATTTTTTTGCTTTTTTAGTTTTCTCTTGACATTTTACGCAAACGATTGCACAATGTATGAGAATAGATCATTAAAAAATTCCTGGGAGGAACAAAAGATGAAAAGAAATATGAAAAAGCTTTTGACATTAGGAGTAACAATGACGGCAGCAGGATTTGCTTTAGCAGCGTGTGGCGGAGGCTCGACAGACAAAAAAGCTTCTGATGGAAATGAAAACGCTTCTATAAAACTGTGGGTAGATGTAGCGTTTGTTGATACGTATAAACCATTAGTAGAACAATTTGAAAAAGAGCATAAAGATTGGAAAGTGACGATCAAGCCGAGTGAATCTGCCTCAGCGCAAGAAAACTTGAAAAAAGATCCTAGTGCTGCAGCGGATGTTTTTATGATGCCTCATGATCAATTAGGACAAATGGTCGATGCTGGAATTATTTATGCAAATACAAAATATGAAGATAGTGTGAAAGAAAATAGTACTGAAAGTGCAGTCGCAGCAGCGACTTATGATGGGAAGTTATATGGTTATCCCTATGGCGTGGAATCACAAATTTTATACTATAACAAAGGGAAATTAGCGGAAGATGATGTGAAAAGTTGGGAAACATTAACATCAAAAGGCAAATTAGGTGCGAACTTTGGTGAAGCTGGCGCCAACTATATTTTCACTCCGTTATTTATGTCAAACGGGGATGAATTATATGGTAAAGATGGCGAAGATATCAATGGGACCAACTTCAACAACGATCAAGGTGTACAAGTCTTAAAATGGATTCGTTCACAAAAAGACAATCCTGGTGTGGTGCAATCAAATGCTGACGCGCTTTCTAACTTAGGGAACGGTAAAATCGATGCTTATCTATCTGGTCCGTGGTCTAAATTGGATGTAGAAAAAGCTTTGGGTGATAACTTTGCAGTAGCGCCTTATCCAACGGTTGATTTAGGTAATGGTGCAGTGCAACAAAAAGCCTTTTTGGGAGTTAAATTATTTGGCGTTAACGCTTCAACGAAAAGTCCTGTAGCTGCAATGGCCTTAGCTGATTTCTTAACGAATAAAGAAAATCAATTAACTGTTTTTGAAAAAAATGGTACAGTGCCAGCTAATAAAGAGGCGCAAACAGACGGCAAAGTGACCTCTGATAAAGTAGCTGAAGCTGTAATGACGATGAGTGATGCAGATCATTCAGTAGTAATGCCGAAACTTCCAGCAATGGTGACCTTCTGGGGACCTGTGGAAGCTGTGATCAATGATACGTATAACGGCAAAATTGCGGAAGATCAATACTTGCCGAAATTGGATAAATTAGTAAAAGATACCAGTAAATCAGATAAATAAACGTTAGAAACTATAGCTAAAATAGCGGCTAAGTAATGATGGTAAAACGTATAGCGTTTTTACTATCATTACTTAAGTCGCTTGATTTCAAAGAAGAACAGGAAGTGAAATGCTATGAAACTAAAGTCAAAATCGGAAGGTCAGCTCACGTTTAGAGAACTGTTTAAAAAAGGCGATACACCGATCAAGCTTTCGTATATTTTTATGGGAACAGCTAATATTTTGAATGGACAAATCATCAAAGGGTTGGCATTTTTAGCACTGCAAATCGGGTTTGTGGCGTGGCTCGTCGTGAATGGCTTTCATGCATTGTCAATGCTGCAATCATTGGGAACCAAAGCGCAAGGTTGGGTCATGGATGAGTCGTTAGGGATCGAGGTACAACAGCCGGGCGACAATTCGATGTTGCTGTTATTATTTGGGATCGCTGCAATTATTTTGATTTTACTCTTTATTTTTCTTTATATCGTCAATCTGAGAAGTGCCCGTAAAATTTTTGCCTTGAAGCAGGCGGGCCAACCTTTGCCAACGCTGAAGGAAGATCTAAATAGTTTGTTGAATGAAAAATTCTATATTACGTTGATGAGCATTCCGTTGTTAGGTGTACTAGCCTTTACGATCTTGCCGCTGTTGTATATGATTTCGATTGCATTTACGAGTTATGATCATAATCATTTGCCGCCTAAAAATTTATTTCATTGGGTCGGTTTTGCTAATTTCAGCAATGTGATCACAGGAGATATTGCGGGGACCTTTTTCCCGGTGCTTACTTGGACATTGATTTGGGCCGTTTTAGCAACAGCAACCACTTTTTTCTTTGGTATTCTGTTAGCATTACTGATCAATGCGAAAGGTGTTAAAGGGAAAAAAGTTTGGCGGACGATTTTTGTGATCACGATGGCGGTACCGCAATTTGTCAGCTTATTGTTGATGGCGAACTTATTCAATGGTTCAGGACCAGTGAATGCAATGCTGCAAAATTGGGGCTTGATCGATCAGCCGATTCCGTTTTTGACAGATGCTTTATTGGCCAAAATTACGGTTATCTTCGTTAATATGTGGGTTGGGATTCCGGTCACGATGTTAGTAGCGACAGGGATCATTACTAATTTGCCGACCGATCAAATCGAAGCAGCCGAAATTGATGGCGCTAATAAGTTTCAAATCTTTAGGAATATCACGTTCCCGCAAATCTTGTTTGTCATGGCACCTAGTTTGATCCAACAGTTTATTGGGAATATCAATAATTTCAATGTGATTTTCTTGTTAACTGGCGGACAACCAGCGAATAGTAATTTTCATTCTGCTGGTGAGACCGACTTGCTAGTAACGTGGTTGTATAAATTAACCGTAACAGCCGCCGATTATAATCTTGCATCGGTAATCGGAATCATTATCTTTGTACTTTCAGCTGTCTTCTCCTTATTTGCTTATACACGAAGCAGTTCATTTAAAACGGAAGGGGCGTAAACAAGCTTATGAAATCGAAAAAAAGAAACCATTTAGTCCTACATTATACGTTGTTGACGATTTTATCGATTGTCTGGATCTTTCCAATCGTTTGGATTGTTTTGACTAGTTTTAGAAGTGAAGGCGGAGCCTTTGTGACGTATTTTATACCTAAGCAGTTTACCTTTGAAAATTATAAAATGTTGCTGACAAGCTCGACTTATCCGTTTGTTCAATGGTTTTTAAACACGTTGTTTGTAGCGATTTGTAGTTGTATTTTATCAACATTGATCACGATTGCCATGGCATATTCTTTAAGTCGTTTGCGTTTTAGAGCACGTAAACCATTTTTAAAGCTAGCTTTAGTGTTGAATATGTTTCCTGGATTTATGAGTATGATCGCTGTTTACTATATTTTAAAAGCGATGAATTTAACTGGTAGTTTGTTGGCCTTGATTTTAGTGTATTCCTCTGGAGCGGCTTTAGGCTTTTATATTGCAAAAGGCTTTTTCGATACGATTCCGATGGCATTAGATGAATCAGCTATGATCGATGGCGCAAGCAAGTTTGAGATTTTTACAAAAATCACATTGCCATTAAGTAAACCGATCATTGTTTATACAGCATTGATGGCCTTTATGGCGCCGTGGATGGATTTCATTTTTGCGAAAATCATTTTAGGCGATAACGTCAATAAATATACAGTTGCGATCGGTCTGTTTACGATGCAAACCAAGGATAAAATCGATCAATACTTTATGGCGTTTACAGCGGGCTGTGTTTTGATTGCGGTACCGATTACGTTACTGTTTATCTTTATGCAGAAATATTATGTAGAAGGAATTACCAGTGGTTCTGTGAAGGGATAGAAAGGAAAAAAGCATTTCCGGATGGAAATGCTTTTTTTACGTCTGTCTTTGAGTATAAGGAGAAGTTTCACCTTCAATCACATTCGCAATCTCCACAGCTAATGTTTCTCTTGAAATAGGTTCGTATCCATGAACGAGTTTCCTAATTCCGGGTATCGCTTTAAGCAGATTGATCCCAAAGGCACTAACAACAGAAAAATAACGTTTTTTATCCACGACTAAACTCGGATAAACAATCACATGTTGTAGGCTGCTTGCTTTGATCAGTTGTTCGGCTTGCAGTTTAGCATTCATATAATTTCTTAGAGGGAACGGGGCACTATTGGCAGATATAAATAGGAAATGTGCCGCTGGATTATGCGTGTTTAAATAATCCAAAATTAGTTGGACCGGCGTTAGAATAAAGCGATCATAGGTAATTCCTTTACGAGGATGTTCGAAAAGAATCCCGATAGTATCGATGACCCAATCAGCTTGTTGGACAGCTTTGTGCCAATTGGTATCGTTTAGGATATCCGAACGAACCCAACGGACTTTTTTAGACCAAGAACTGGATAGGTCGGTAGGCTTTCCGTGACGTGAAATGCTGGTTAGGTTATGTCCTCTGTTAACCAGTTCTTCCGTCAGTTTTTGCCCGATAAAACCACTTCCGCCGAAAATAGTTATATTTATCGTCTCCACCTGCTTTCGCTATGTAATATAGTTAGTTTAGCATTATTTTCCGAAGGAGAAAAAGAAACAGTACGCTGAAGCATCTAGCATACTGTTTCTTTTTATTTAATTGTTACTGTGACACCGAAATGATCGCTAACAACAGGTGTCTGTTTCCCGTCGAAGAGGATCTGATAATTGGTAATCGCTAATTCTGGGGAAGTGAAGATATAGTCGATACGCAATTTCTCCTGATTTGCTCCCCAACCATCAATGGCCTTTTCAACAGTATGTTCACCAGATTTTTCTGCTGCAGCTAAAAAGCTATCTTGCAACTGTAACGGACTGTTTAGCACTAGATCATAACCAGTTTTGGCAAGTGATGCAGGATTATTGAAGTCTCCCATAAACAACAACGGTGTTGTGTGATGTTGTAAGGCGCGCTCAGTTTTCTGCCATTCATGTTTAAAACCACCCGATTCTAACCACCAAGAATAATGACAACAAACTGCAGTGATTGCTTGCTCAGCTAGTTTTGTTTGACCGATCAGGATAACTCTTGTGCGGTGGTCATTTGGATCTGTTGCTTCGGAAACGAGGACAATTTCAGGGGTGATTGGCTGCTTTGAAAGTAGGGCGACCCCTTCGTGATAAGTTGAGTAACCAATGTGATTGTAAGCCCAACTCCAGTGGTAGTCGTGTCCTTGTTCCTTTAATTGTTGTACCAATAAATGAGCGAAGTTATCTTCATGGATCGGCTGTTGCTTTTCAGTTGGGTGGAAATTATGGGTTGAAATGGCTGGTAAGCTGTCCATGCGTTGGTTGACTTCTTGTAAGGCGATCACCTCATAGTCTGCTTTGATGATTTGATCGGCTAATTGTTGTAATTTTTCTAAGGGCTGTTCTTCTAACCAGCTGTGAGTATTCAACGTTAGTATGTTCATAGTTATTTCCTCCTGTGATTATAAAAACAAGGTCAGAGTAAAGCTCTATAAGCTTTACGCCGACCCTGTTTAGACTGTTGTTTGTGTTAAATATCTAATCGTCCGATAACAGTTCCAGGATCTTGTTTACCAACTGCATCTAAATGGAAAGCATTGATCTTTTCGCCATTTGTAAAGACCACGATCATCGTTGTTTGTTTACCAGCGGCTTTGATTTTATCCAAATCAGCAGTGGCAATCGTATCGCCTGCCGTTACCTTTTGGCCTTCGGTAACATGGATCGTAAAGGCTGACTCTTTCATTTCGATCGTATCAAGTCCCATATGGATCAAGACTTCAATGCCTTCATCCGTCTGAATCCCTAGTGCATGTTTTGATGGGAAGATACTGCTGATCACGCCATCGATTGGTGTGTAAATCGTTGAGTCTTCTGGGATAACGGCGAAACCATCACCCATCATTTTTTGTGAAAAGACAGGGTCATCGACTTGATCGATAGCGATCACCTCACCATTTGCGACAGGTACGATTGTTTTGGTGATACCGAGATAATCAGTTGTACTTGTTGGTGTATTCGTTGTTTCTGTTTGTTGCGATACAGGTATTTCGACGCCGGAATCTAGTAAGTCTTGAATATCTGATTTTAACACGTCGGCTTTCGGTCCGTAAACTGCTTGAACGCCGTTATCTTTTACGATCAGCCCCATAGCGCCTGCTTTTTTCCAAGCTTCTTCGGTTCCAACTTTATTTTTATCTGTAACACTGACGCGTAAACGAGTCATACAAGCATCAACGTCTACGATATTTTCTTTTCCGCCTAATAGATGAACAATATCGATAATTTGAGGATCGATTCCGTTAATGCTTTGAGTGTTGCTTGTTTCAGAAGGTGTTTGGGTTTCGTTGTTATCATAGTTGCCGTTGCGGCCTGGTGTTGCAAAGTTGAATTTTTTGATCATGAAATTGGCGATAAAATAAGTTAGGACGCCAAATGCAATCGTGCAAAGGACGAAATTTAATAAATCCCCACCTAATCCGGCTTTGATTGCAAGGGGTGTTCGAGTCAATAATTCGATATTTCCGAAAGAGTGAACACGTAGTGCAACGATATCTGCCATAGCGAACGCTGCTCCTTGAATAATGGCGTAAACGACATATAATGGAACCGCCGCAAACATAAACATGAATTCTAAAGGTTCAGTAACACCGGTTAAAAATACAGCCAGCGCCGCTGAAAGGTACATTGATTTATAACTGGCACGTTTATCTGCATCAACATTTCGGTACATGGCAAGGGTGATACCCATCAAAATACCAGAAGCGCCGATCATTTGGCCTACTTTGAAGCGAGCAGGTGTCCAGTTGGCTAAAACAAAATTATATTGTGATGTGTCGCCAGCGCCTTTTAGATTGACTAAGTCAGTTGCCCAAGCTAACCATAAAGGATCTTGTCCAAAAACTTGCGTTCCTGCTTGTGCACCAGATAAAATTTCGTAAGTTCCGCCTAGCTGTGTATAGTTGATCGGAATCGTCAACATATGATGTAAACCAAACGGTAATAGCAAACGTTCTAAAGTTCCGTATAAAAATGGTGCTAAAACTGGGGCCGTATCTTGAGACTGAGCGATCCAAAGTCCAAAATTATTGATACCTGCTTGAATATAAGGCCAAATAATGGCTAAAAGGATTGCGACGATTGTTGACCAAAGAATCACAACAAATGGCACAAACCGTTTGCCGTTGAAAAATGAAAGTGCGTCAGGTAATTTACGGTAATTATAATACTTATTAAAGGCCATCGCGCCAACGAAACCAGCGATGATTCCAACGAAAACCCCCATATTTAATGCGGGTGCTTCCAAAACACTTGTGAAAAAGCCTTTGACCATGATTTTAGTGCCGAATAAGGTATGCGTAAAAGCTTTGTCATCTGCCAACATGGCACTCGTAACGCCAAAAATCGATCCTGTGATGCGGTTGATCAAAATAAATGAAAGTCCAGCAGCGAAGGCACCTCCTGCACGCTCTTTTGCCCAACTTCCTCCAATTGCAAGTGCAAACAAGATATGCAAGTTGCCAATAACGGCCCAACCGATATTTTCAATAACTCCCCCAGTTGTTGCTAGGGCTGCCCAATCAGGATTAATCAACGGAATTGTTTTGCCGATACTGATCATTAACCCTGCGGCAGGCATGACAGCAATGACGACCATCAGTGCTTTACCAAACTTTTGCCAAAATTCAAAACTCAATAATTTTTTCATCTTTTTTCTCTCCTTTGCAATAGTTATGCAATCGATTTCGTTGATTGTAGTATAAAGCAGATTTTTATTTTTGTAAACCCTTAAGTACAATCACTTTGTTTTCATTATCAATAAAAGGATAGTATCATTAAAGATAAAGAAATTCTAATTGTTAAGGTGTGATCCGTAAATAAATAATTGACAATGCAATCGGTTGCGTTTATTATGATGTTAAGAAGCGAACCATTTACAGGAGGAGATAAAATGAATCACTTATTTGAAATAGACCCATGGAAAATCGCAACACATCAATTAGCACGAGACGAACGCCGTTTGCAAGAATCGCTAACTTCAATCGGAAACGGTTATATGGGGATGAGAGGGAATTTTGAAGAACAGTATACAGGAGATCATCATCAAGGGACTTATTTAGCAGGCGTTTGGTATCCTGACAAAACAAGAGTCGGCTGGTGGAAAAATGGTTATCCAGACTATTTTGGTAAAGTGATCAATGCAGTGAATTTTATAGCCATGGATATTTTTGTGAATGGTGAAGCGGTTGATTTAGGGATTCAAGCAGTAAAGGATTTCTATTTAGAATTGGATATGCATAACGGGTTGTTGACTCGGACCTTTGTTATTGAAGTTGGCGAGACAAGTGTTAAATTCCGTTTTGAACGTTTTTTAAGTATTGTTCAACAAGAGCTAGCGGCGATTCGAGTAACGGCGGAAGTGCTTGCAGGGACGGCGGATATTCAGATCATCTCAAAAATTGACGGTGATGTTCGAAATGAAGACAGCAATTATGATGAGATGTTTTGGGAAGCACAACAGTCAGGTTTTGAAGAGACAATTGGCTTTTTAACGACTAAAACGATTCCCAATTCATTTGGTATCGAGCAATTTAGCGTGACTGCTGCAATGAAACATGTAACAGAAGCTGAAGTGGGAATTGTGGAAACAGAACCATTGAAAGTACAACAGGCATTTCAAACAACGCTACAAGCAAATGAAACGATCACGTTAGAAAAGCAAGTAATCGTTTTAACTAGTCGTGATCTTCCAGAAGCGGAACAACAAGGAAAAGCCGTTCAACTGTTGCAAGAAAATACGAAGACGTTTGCTGAATTATTAGACGAGCAAAACGCAGCTTGGGCAAAACGTTGGGCGCTGGCCGATGTTGTGATCGAAGGTGATGATGCCGCACAACAAGGGATTCGCTTTAATTTATTCCAATTATTTACAACGTACTACGGTGAAGATGAACGCTTGAATATTGGACCAAAAGGCTTTACTGGTGAAAAATATGGCGGTGCCACTTATTGGGATACTGAAGCGTATGCTGTTCCATTGTATTTAGCCATAGCTAAACCAGAAGTAACTAAGAACCTCTTGAAATACCGCTACAACCAATTAGAGCAAGCAAAACACAATGCTCGTCAACAAGGGTTAGCTGGTGCCTTATATCCGATGGTGACCTTTACTGGTATTGAATGCCATAATGAATGGGAAATCACGTTTGAAGAAATCCATCGAAACGGAGCAATTGCCTATGCAATCTATAATTACGTCAACTATACAGGCGACAAAGAGTATTTAAAGAACGAAGGACTGCAAGTTTTAACGGAAATCGCGCGCTTCTGGGCAGATCGGGTTCATTTTTCTAAACGTACTGGAAAATACATGATCCATGGCGTGACTGGACCAAATGAATATGAGAACAATATCAATAATAACTGGTACACAAATACGATTGCAACTTGGGTATTGCAATATACCTTAGATAATTATGACAAGTACAAGGCTGAAACGCCTGTTGAAATTACTGAAGAAGAACAAACGCATTGGCAAGAAATCGTTGAAAATATGTATTATCCATTTGATGAAGAACTCGGTGTTTTTGTTCAGCATGATACCTTTTTAGATAAAGATTTGATGCCAAGAACAGCTTTAACGCCAGCTGATTTACCTTTAAATCAGCATTGGTCTTGGGATCGTATTTTACGCTCTTGCTTCATTAAACAAGCAGATGTGTTACAAGGGATTTATTTCTTTGGCGAACGTTTTTCAAGAGCAGAGAAAGAGCGGAATTTCTTGTTCTATGAACCTATGACTGTTCATGAATCCTCTTTATCACCAAGTGTTCACGCGATTTTAGCGGCTGAACTCGGGATGGAAGAAAAAGCGGTAGAAATGTATCAACGGACAGCACGTTTAGATTTAGATAACTACAATAACGATACAGAAGATGGTCTGCATATCACGTCTATGACTGGTAGCTGGCTTGCGATTGTTCAAGGGTTTGCTCAAATGAAGACGGCTGATGAAAAATTAAGCTTTGCACCGTTTTTACCAAGTACATGGACAAGCTATGCCTTCCACGTGAATTATCGTGACCGTTTGTTATATGTAACAGTGGATAAAGAGAATGTTCGTATACAGCTTGTGTCAGGATCGGAGTTAGCTCTTACATTATATGGAAACAAAATGGTTTTGATAGATGAATTGGTGAGTACAATGGAAAAGGTGAATGAACATGTTTAAAGGTGTTTTATTTGATTTAGATGGTGTGTTAACCGATACAGCAGAATATCATTATCAAGCATGGCAACGTTTAGGTGAAGAAATCGGAATCACAATCGATCGTGCATTCAATGAAGAATTAAAAGGGGTAAGCCGCGAAGATTCGTTGAAATTATTGTTGGCTCATGGAGGTCGTGTACAAGAGTTCGATTCAGAGCAGTTTGCTGAACTGGCGCAACGAAAAAATGAGTATTATGTAGAGATGATTCAAGAAGTCAGTCCAGCTGATGTTTATCCAGGAATTCTGGACTTGTTAAAGCATTTAAAAAAACAAGGAATCAAAATTTCTTTGGCTTCTGCTAGCAAAAATGGTCCGTTTTTACTTGAAAAAATGTCTTTAATGCCTTATTTTGATGGTATTGCTAATCCAGCAGACGTAGCAAAAGGAAAACCAGACCCAGAAATTTTCCAATTAGCGGCTAAAAAAGTTGGTTTGACAGCAAAAGATTGTATTGGAATTGAAGATGCTAAGGCTGGTATTCAAGCGATTCTAGCAAGCGGTGCATTACCGATCGGTGTTGGACGTCCAGAAGATCTTGGGGCAGATATCGTTTTAGTTTCTTCGACGGAAGAATTGACGGTTGATCTCTTAACTTCTGTATGGCAAATGGCAAGGAATAATGCTTGATTCAATGGTTATTGTCCTCGAATCAAAATGACGATAGCAACAAGGCATCAATCTATGGTATTATTTTCTACGATAGAAAGATTTATTGACGAATTTATAATGAACCGTGAAAGGAGTGGAAAAGATGACGATTACAGTGAAAGATGTTGCTAAAAAGGCTGGAGTTGCGACTTCTACTGTTTCCAGAGTGATCAACGATCATTCCAGTATTTCGGACGCTACGAAGAAGAAAGTCTATAAAGTAATGGAAGAAATGGGGTATGTCCCAAACATTGCTGCCCGAAATCTTGGGAAACGTTCTTCCGGAGCTGTGGGCGTGATTTTGCCACCGTTGGATTCTCGCGAGCGGATGGGGAATCCATTTTACTTAGAAATTATTGAGTCGATCAATGATGAAGCCCGTAAGCATAGCATGACGACAGCGATTGCCACGGCCCAATCCTTTGATACCTTATTGGAAAATGTCCAGCTAATGCATCGACAAAAACAAGTTGACGGCTTTATCCTGCTCTATTCCGATAAAGATGATCCCGTCATTGACTACTTATTCGAAAATCAAGTACCATTCTCATTGATCGGTCAACCTTATACGAACGAAGATCAAGTGATCTATGTAGATAATGATAATCAATTATTGGGAAAACATGCTACGGACTATCTAATTGAAAATGGTCATAAAAATATCTTGTTTATTACTAACACAACGCATGAAAATGTCTATTATGAACGCTATTTCGGCTATCAAAAAGCAATGATGTTGGCTAATTTAACGGTGTTGCCTTCTGTCGATATGGAGCAACCTGAGGATTATGTAGCATTTGAACAATTGCTAAAAGAAACCAAAGCCACGGCCGCAGTCGTGATCGATGATATCTTTGCAATGCGGATGATTCAATTAGCACAAATGTATGGTTATCGTGTGCCGGATGATTTTTCAGTGATCAGTTTCAATAACTCGATTTATGCTACCTTAGTTCACCCTTATTTGACGAGTATTGATATCGACATTGCAGAACTTGGAAAAATGGGCATGCAGAAGTTAATCGAATCATTGCAGGAAAAAGAAGCGACAGGGGTCCGAATGGTGATTCCCCATAAGTTAATTAAGCGAGAGACAGTTCTTTCGTTAAAGTGATTAAAGATATATATAAATAGGTATCATTCAATTTTATTGAATGATACCTATTTATATATGATAGAATATTTTTTTCCTATAGCGGAGATAGAATATGCTATATTAACGTATAATAATCCAGTTAATACCTACATCTTTACATGGAAGCTATATCTGGAATAAATTTATAATTGATGATAAGACTTTAGGTACTGAAAATTAAAAAATTGATAGTATAGTATTGACTGATAGATACTCTAACACTCTATAATACTAGATGAAAAAATTTTAATATAGATGGAGTGAGCGGTATGAAGAAAAAAATGTTTTTTTTAGCTATGACAATAATAATGTCGGGTCATTCTTTTCCAGTTAGTGGACAAGCAATTTCTGATGAAGAGCTTCAAGGGAGTCAAGATTATATTGAAAATAAAGAACTCACAGAGCACTCATTGGAAAATGGTGTAGAATTGCTTGAACAATCAAGTGAGCGATCGGTACAAAAAAGTGGTAGTAACCAAGAAAACAAAGAGGCACTAGAAACAATTTCTCCCATTTATAGAGTACATAATCAAGCCTATGGTAGTTTTGAAGAAAGTCTTTTTCCTTATAACAGCCCTATAGTATTAAATATACCCATTTATGATTATAGTGAGCAAGCCCAGTATTTGCCTACATTATATATTGTTATTCCGAAAGAAATTAAACTATTTGGTGGACTAAGTAGCTTACAAGCTGAGCTAGATCAATATTTGATGATAAATGGTAACATCAAAGGTGGTCAATTGATTGCTTCAAAATTGAATGACACTCCAAATGGTAGAGAAGCTTACCAAATTACGCCAACAGAAGGTACTTATATAGATGGTGTATTGCAGGACAGAAATTTACATTTAGTATTAGAAGCACCAGATAAAAAATCGAATGTTGAGAAAATTATTTTAAATGCAAATAAAACTAGTGAGGTAGCAGATTATAATATTTTATTTTTTGGATATGACAAAAAAAATCTCACTAATGTTAATGGTAAAAATCCAGTCATAAACGCTAGCGCTTGTGGAATTGAGGGAAGTGATATGGTAGTTGCGACAAGTGTATCTAGCCAGCATCGGCAGGAAGTATACTTCTATATTCAAAAAATCAAAGATAGCTACAAACTGATGAATTACTATACGGGGGAGTTGATTGAAGAAAAATCAATTGTTGGTGATTTTGGAGATGTTTACAGTAGAATTGGATTAGTAAACAGCCTAGAGTCATGGGGGCTCCAAAATAAAGACTATTCAGAAGATTCTTTATTTTTAGAATCAGGAGATATCAACGGCTCTGAAATATTAACAACTGAAGCTAGAAATCCAGAAGGTATAGTTGAAGGGAAGAACTATTCTGTATTTGTAAAAAAATATGCTGGGGATATTGAGATACGGTTTATTGATGTTAATGGAGAAAACATTATATCAAAAGAAATTTTAAGTGGCTTTGTTGGTCAAGAATATACAACACAAGCAAAGGAACTACAAGGTTGGTTAGTGGAAACGGAATTTCCTGAAAATCAGAATGGAGTGTTTACTGATGAACCTCAAGTGATTACTTACAGGTATGATCGTAAAGATGGAGAACCTGTAGTTGTTAAATACGTTGATGAGAATGGGAACAAATTAGCTGTAGAAGAAATATTATATGGAAAAGTTGGATTGGAATATAAGTCACAAGTTAAACAGATAGAAGGTTGGGAAATAAAAGAAGATCCAATAAATGCTGAAGGAAAATTTATGGAAGTCTCCCAAGAAGTTATTTATGTATATTCTGTCAAAGCTGTTTTGCCGAAAGAAGACTCAAAATTGAATAAAGAAAAGCCAGCAGGAAAACTGTTAGGAACACTAAATGAAGAAAAGCCTATGCTTCCACGTACTGGTGGAAAATACAGCAGTTTCATTAATTTTACGCAATTAGGATTAATTTTTATTTTAACATCAATAATTATTTTTTATAAAAGAAAAAAAGCTAAAAACACATGAATTGAACGTGGTTCGAGTATACTTGTTTTTTGTTTGTCAAAGTTTATGTAACTAATAAATCATCGTATATAAATAGGAGTCTGAATTGTAAGAAATTCGGACTCCTATTTAGTAATATTAAACTCGTGTTAAATCATTTTTCTCTATGCTAAATTGCCCAGTTAAGTTTTAGTATTTGACCTTGAATTGCTTTTCCAAGCTCTTCCCAGTTTACTTTGGAGCTAATGTCACTGAAGAAAAATAAATCAACATTCCTTTTTTTTATTGGAATAACATTCGTAATGATTAAATCAGCGTCATCAGGATTATCTGTAAATACAAGAATATCTGTACGATAACTTCGGCCCAAAATATTTTCGATAAATACTTTTACGCTGGAATACTCAAATAAATCAATATGGATTTTAACAGGAACGAGCAAATTCAAGTAAGAGTATGTTAGCTCGGAAAGTTCATCTGCATATTGTTGAATAGCTAAAGGTGAGATAACATCCTTTAAATATATCTTTGTGATTGACTCAATACGATCAATGTATCTATTTTTAGTTCTTTTTATTTCAATAATATTTTTATATTTCCAACATTTGAAAAATTTGTAGACAATAAATCGTGCATAATACTCCCACATTAATAAAAACATTTCTTCTTTTGAGCAACTAAACTCTTCTTCGACTGCATGAATGAATGTTTTAAAAAAAGGAACTCTTTCCAATTGGCTTTTCCATAAATAGTTACCAATCATTTTTTTTTCATCGTTTGTAATAATGTCTGGTGCGATATACGTCAGCCATAATAACATAGCAGAGGAATCATTATTGTCTAAAGAAGCTAATGCATACCTTGGACATACTTGTTTAATGAGGTTTACAAAAGCAACTTCTTCTTTACCAAGCTCAGGTAAAAGATATAATTGTTGCTTTCTCGACATGAAAATACTTTCTACTATAGTAATAAGATGATTTGTTGTTTCGGTATATTTATTATCATTAACAAAAATGTTTGATGAATGTGTCACACTTGGTTTAAATTTTGAATCAAGAGTATTAAAAATTAAAGAAAAAAAATAATAGGCGATACATCGAATCTCTATTTCATCCCCGAAAAAAGAGACTTTGTAAGCTTGAACATCTATATGTACATTGAGATGATGAAGTTTTAATTGATCAGAAAGATCTTTTATTAATTTGTAAAGATAGGAGTGACTAACCATAAGCTTTTCAGATAGATCATAGATAGAGATTGATTTAGATTTTAATAATAATGTGAATAATTGAAATGAAATTGAATTCTCATAATAATTGAGTTGCATGGCTTTATAAACATTTAAGTAGGTTTCAGAATTAAAATTATCTCCAAATTTAATTGTATTTCCATTAAGAGAAATATCCAACGAACTATCTATAGAATGTATTTCTTCAAGCAATTCTACCAGTAGATTCTTTGCTGTTCGCTTAGAAATCGTATAAAAAGTAGTCAGCTCATCTAAAGTCATAGCCCCTCTTTCTAGTAAGTTATTTAATAAATCTAATTTAATTGTCTCTTTTTTAGAAATAAAGCTGTTATTTTCTTTTACTGGAATCATATTTCTCCTTTTTATATGGTTTATTTTCATAATAATCTTGAATTTAATACCTTTTGTGAGTTGAAAAGAGGTGTTCTTTTTTTTTTGTAAAAAAAAACAGTAATAAAATAATAGATAATAAATAAATGATAGATAATGATTATACAGAACAGATGATTCCCAACACATTTAGATAATACATATGTATTATATTAAGTTTAAATCGCAAAATAAATCAACTTATTTGCTTTTAAAAGACAAAGGAGGACAAATTATATGAGTGACAGACTAGGAATAATTGAAATTAATAGTGCTGAAGATCAAGAATCAATCTTTAATGGCATTGATGAAAATTATAAATATGAGTTGATAAACATTGAAAATGAAGAACAATTAGAAGAAATAGCTGGATTAATGATTTTCGCAAATCAGATAGTTGATTATATCGAAGTTTGTCAATGGCTAGTGTCGCTGCGCAATAGAAAGCCGTTATTTGTTTGGATCGTTTGTAAAGATTATGACGATAATATGAAGGAGTTATATTGTAAATTAGCAACGAATGCAATGATTGAGGTTATCCAATATGATAAAAACAATCAACATTTGATGAGCAAAGTAAAGCAAGCGATTGATTTTCAAAATAGCTTGCTCTCGTATAAAGAGCAAAAGGAACGGAAAGCCACTTTTTACTTGGATAGTCAAAGTTTGAAAATTGTCGTTGAGGATAAAGACATATATCTGACAAGGTCAGAGTTTAAATTATTTACTATCTTATATGACAATTTAGATAATCCTGTTAGCTATGAAAAAATAATAGAAATAATCTGGCCGACGATTGATAGTGAAAGTTATAAATACAGATTAGCAAATTTAGTATTTCATCTGAGAAAAAAGTTAGGAAGACAACCGAATATAGATATTCAAATAATTCGAACGAAGGGTTATCTATTAAAAATAAAATAGATTAAGCTAGTGAGTCCAGAAATAAATTCTAAATAATCCGAAGGAATGGATGGTATATCAAGTGAACATTATCAAAGAGAGATTCAAAAAGTACAAACTTTATTTTTTGAACCTATTGTTTATAGCAATGGCATGGTCATTATATTTTCTGTTTTTTAATAGCTTTTACAAAGAGGCTGCATTCTACATAGATAAAAAAGCAGGTATTGTCATACAATTACTATTTTTAACAACTTATTATCTAGATGCAATATTAGTATATATTGCGCTGGCATTTATTTTGTTAACAATTCATCAACTAATCGTAGTGTACTTTTTTATAAGTGAACAAAAAAAATTAACTGTGAATAAAAAAGTTCAACCAATTATCTGGTTATTTGTATTTCTTTTCATAATTTGTTTGATAGGATTAATGGCTAATTTAATCTGGCCATTGTTTTTACTAACGCTTATATTTTCTTCTACAGTTGTTTATATCATATACGTTGCGACTAAATACATATATGAAGATACGCAAAATTTATATGAAAATAACGAAAATATAAAATTAGAAGGTCCATTTAAAACGAAAGAAGAGGCGCAAGCATATGTCAGTGAATTTGATTGCTATTGGAAAGATTACTTTGATAAAAAAGGTTTTTTCATACATAGCAATATAGAACTAGACGATAGTAATAACTATTTTGTTTATTTATATACGATCAGTAAAAATAACTAAAAGAGTATGGATAAGGAGAGAAATTTTGAAAAAAAAAATTAGACTACTATGCTTTGTAATTGTTTATTTATTTGCTAATAGTATTGGAGGTCAGATAGCTTTAGCTGCGTCAGAAGATGATAATTTAGGGTATGTAGTATCTTTAGTACAACCTAAAAGTCAAATAGATCCTAATAAAAGTTATTTCTATATTCAAACTGAACCTGGAATTGAACAAGAGTTAGAAGTAAGAATCAAAAGTACAAAAAAAGAAAATGTGAAAATCAAAATTAGTGCAACAGACGCATTTACTGGGGATAGTGGGACGATTGAATATACGGATAAAAAAGAAAAACTAGGGGAAACATTACAAAATCCTGTGAGTTCATTAGTTAAAATTGACACACCTGAAATTACAATTGGTAATTTTGAAGAAAAGAAAGTGATGGTTCGATTGACACCTCCTAAAGAGCATTATGAAGGTGTAAAAATGGGGGCATTAGTCTTCAAGTTAGATGTAGGAGAAAAAAGTTCAGGAGTTGCAACTGAATTTGCATATAGAACAGGTTTTCTGATATCGGAGTCGGGAGACGAGTTTAATAACGGTCAAACATTGGAACTAACATCAGCAAAAGCAGCGATTAAGAGAGGGAAAAAGATGGTTCTAGCGAATTTAAAAAATCCAGAACCCAAAGTATTAGAAGATTTAAATATAACAGCGATGATGGTAAGAAAAGGAACAGACAATGTCATTAAACAAAAAACGGTTCAAAATTATTCAATGGCGCCAAATAGTCAGTTTGATTTTGAAATGGACTGGGGAATCGAAAATCTACCATCAGGTACCTATACACTAAAATTAGAAGCTGAAAATGGTAATAAAGAGTGGAACCTGAGTAAGGATTTTACTATTTCAAATAAAGAAGCAAAAGAAATGAATGAACAAAGTGTGTTTAAGATTGTGACTCCGATGTGGATCAAAATTGTGACTGTGATAATGGCTTTCATTACTATGATGAATGGTGTTATTACTATAGTTAGACGTAAAAAATGGGAAAAAAAATGGAAAAAATTGAGATTGAAAAAGAAAAAGAAAAACAAAAAAAAGTAGTGACTTATCGAATAAGGAGACTTATAAATGGGCAAAAAAAATAAATATTTAATTAAGGTTATACTATTACAAATATTGTTATTTATCTCTTTTTGCTCGAATAATTTAGTAGTTCAAGCAGAAAAAACGGATGCGGGTATAGGCTTTGAAGAATCTACAATTACAACGACTGATTCTTCAAAGCCAGAGCCACCCATAACATTAACCCCTAAGCCTGTAGGACCAGATCGAGATGCACAACTGCCGCATTTAGGGCAAATGATTTCATCAATCATTCTATTATTGATAGGTTTAGGAATGCTAATCATTTTTATTGGTGTATTTGCATTGAAAAAATTATGTTACAACAATAGCTTAAAGGAGAGATAAACAATGAGAGATTATTTATGGGTATTTATTTTAGCTGGAATCGCTTCAGTATCATTACTATTTTTCATCGTTACATTGTCTCGGGATGTATTTTTGGCTAGACGACTAAAGCTGAAAAAAAGTAATTTAGTATTGAATTTTAGTTTTTTAGCAATGTCACTTGGTAGCTTAATAATGATAATCTATTTATTTATGTTATTAAAAGAACAGATTGGTCTGATAGGATAATTTTTTGTTAATGAACGGTTTAAATCAGTAACTGTCTCCAATCTGGATAACAGCTTAAGAGGGAGATAAAATTTTGAAAAAATTAGTTTTGACAACACTTTTAGCATCATCAGCATTGATGATTTTTGCTAAACCAGCAAATGCTGAAGAAGTGAGTAAAGATAGCACAGACGTAGGTATTCGCTTTGAAACAGATGGTCCAAATAAACCTGGACCTGGACCATACAAAGATAACTTAGCATTAATTTGGACACCATCTACATTTGATTTTGGTAAACAAAAAGCGACAGCTAATATTGCCACTTTCAGCAATACAGTTGCAGGCGATCAATATCTTGTAGTCAACGATGATAGAGCCTTAGAAGGTGAAACAGATGGTACAACAAGCGCTTGGAAATTAACAGCGACTATGTCTGAATTAGTATCTAAAGATACGACTAAAGCTGAATTACCAGCTAAGTTGACATTCTCTCTAGGCGATATTGAATCATATGATATTGGTGATGTAGATGAAGAAACAAATGACTATTATCCAAACCCTGTTGAAGGTAACTTAGGTAAATTAGCAGAAAATAGTGATACAAAGTTAAATAAAGCAGTTTCTTTAGAAGCTGGAAATACAACTGCTGTTGAACTTATGGGTAAAACAAAAGCTAATGCTGTAAAAGGCGGTTTTGCAACTAAATTATCTGATACAAAATTAGTAGTAACTTCAGGTAAAGATGCTGCTGGTAAAAACTTTAAAGGTACAGTTAACTGGAGTCTAGATAACACTTACTAAAAAAGTTTATAAAAATAAAAAAATAAATTAAAGAAATTGTTTCCAAATTCGGATGACAGTTACTGATTTAAGCTGTTCACTAACAAACTAGATAACTAATTATATGGAAAATGCGTAAGAAATGAGGGGATATTTTTGAAAAATATACAATGGTTAAGTCTTTGTTTTCTTAGTCTGTTACTATTTCTCATATACCCTTTAAAAACAGTTGCACAAGAGAGTAATAATGAGCCGATGAATGGATTTTCATATCAAGTAAGACAACCTGAAAATCAGATAAATAAAAATGTAGGTTATTATGATCTTCTAATGAAAAAGGGGCAAAAACAAAAAGTAGAATTAATTTTATATAACGCGAAGAAAAAAGCGATTGATGTTTCTATCAATTTAAGTAGCGCTAAAACAAATGCGAATGGCGTTGTAGAGTACGCACCCAATGCGTTAAAAGAAGATGATTCACTAAAATATAAGTTTACAGATATTGTTAAAACTTCTGATAGAGTAACAGTTCCAGCTGAGAGTGACAAAACGGTCATATTAGAGATCACGATGCCCGAAGATTCAATAGAAGGACTTATAGCAGGTGGAATTCAGCTACAACTCATTGAGGAACAGAAAAACACTGAAAAAGAAATTATACAGAATAAATTTGCTTATTTAATCGGCTTTTTGTTAAGTGAGTCAGATACCAAAGACATTAAGCCACGACTTAAATTCAATGAGACTTACTCAAAAGTTTCTAATGGACAGCATACATTATTTTTGAATTATTCGAATACTAGCCCAATTTTCGTAGAAAATATGGACGTGGTAGTCAAAGTATCAAAGCATAATTCTAATAAAGATTTATTTGAATTAAAAAAAAGTGGATTAAGAATGGCCCCTAATTCGATGATTGATTTTCCGATTTCTTTAGAAGATAAAAAATTAGCTAAAGGTAAATATAAATTACAAGCCGACATTCGACTATCTACTGGTGAAAATTGGAAGTGGGAGCAAAATTTTACGGTAACCCAGGATGATCTATCATCTTTGGATGTTCAAAAGAAAGAATTAGGTGAGGATAATACGATTGCACTATATAAATTACTTTTAGGAATTACGTCAGTGGTAATATTAGTTTTAGTAATGGTCGTTTTTCTAATAAAGAGAATAAAAAAATGATATTCAAAGGTTTTCCCAATAATTATTAAAAATAGAATTGAGAAAATAGACATTCTTATAGGTTCATTATTCATTCATGAAATGAATAATGGTTAAACGAAAATAGTAGGAGTAGTTGAGAACATAAGGGAGACCGTTTGAGAAAGTATTGATACTTTTATAGACATCTATGTAGTAAAGAAACATGTGTGTATTCAGAAATGTCAGCTGAGTAGGAAGAAGGAGGGAACGGTTGTGAAGACTTATACTGTAAAAGAGGTCTCTGAAATAATGAATATTTCACCGTACACATTGCGCTTTTACGATAAAAAAGGCTTATTCCCTTTTGTGAAAAGAAATAGTAAGAACGTTCGTGAATTTAATGAGGAAGACCTAGAATGGGTATATATAGTAATGTGCTTAAGAGCGACGGGGTTATCGATCAGTAATGTTCAGTATTACATAAATTTATTTCGTCAGGGTGATGAGACTGTAAAAAAACGCTTAGAATTATTGATAGAGCAACGTCAAATTATCAAAAAACAGTTAGCTGAGCTAAAGCAGAAAAGTGAAATGTTAGAGTACAAGATTGCTGTGTATCAGGGGATGATTGATGGAAACAAAGTCAGATTACACAATCCAATTTCTGAGAAAGTAAAAAAAAGAGAGCAAATAAACAATTCTAAACTTCGATTGATATAATTCAATTAATGATCATCAGGTTAATTGCTACTTTAGAATGAAGATCGTAAGAAACTATTGCTTTAGTAAGTATGTAATTATTAAAATAAAGACGAAAAAAGCACCACAATCTCCTTATTTTGGTTATAGGAGGCTGTGATGCTTTTTGTTATTATCCAATTAAACAGCAATAATGTGATCTATTCAAATTTCGTAACGTAAAGCTAAAAAATTAAAAAAGACATGTCTATTCGAAATACCCTTTTACCGAATTAGATACTTACAAAAATATGTTATATAGAAACAATTTCAATTTTGTAGCCATCAGGATCTTCTAGAAAGTAATAATCTGAGGCTCCGTTAAACTGTTTTATATCCGTTACTTTTAAACCAAATGATGTCTGTTTTTCGTGCAATTCTCGAATGTTTTCAGCTTTCATGCCAATATGTCCGTATCCATCACCTAAATCATAATTTTTTTGGTCATAATTATACGTTAATTCGATTTTTACATCACTGTTGGGGAAACTTAAGAATACTAAAGTAAATTTGTATTCTGGAAAATCATCCATACTGATCTCCTCACAGCCGAATGCTTTTTGGTAGAATGCAATTGACTCTCTAAGATTACTAACTCTAATACAAATATGATCTAATTTCATACTATGCGCCTCACTTCATTTAATAGGATGGTGTTTCTCCAATATTTATCTTTAATAATAAATATGGTTTTTCTCGTTTATCAATTCCTCCGTTGAAGCCTGGTTGCCTATGCACTTGATTGGCTGTTACATAAAGATAGCCATCTTGTCCAATAGTCATAGAATCAGGCCACAAGACTAAATCATTTTGCAAAACGGTCTCTAATTGTCCGTCCTCATTAATAGCCACTATAGAGTTGTGCTCATAGTCTCCAGCATACAAAGTTCCATTAACAGACATAATCAGACCATCAGAAGCCCCTTTTTCAACCAGTGCTTCTACTTTACTTTCTAAGTATTCATCTGTAAAGTTTGAAAATAATAAGTCTGTTTCAATAGAATACAGGTAGCGTCCAACTAAAGAACAAAAATAAAGCGTCTTTTTATCTGGAGATAGTTCAATTCCGTCCACAGCTACGTGAAAACTAGAAATATTCCCATCAGAATCCAAATTACGTAAAGGTTTTCCTTCGACCTTAGGAAGGATAGTTTCATCAACAGCCGTTGATTTGACACCATCTAAAACTCTTCTAGATTGTCCGCTTTCTAGATCTAATAGTATGATTGCTCCAGGTCCAGAGACAGATGAATCAGTGATAAATGCGGTTCCTTTATCGCCTCTATTCCAATCAAAGCGCATATCATTCAAATAAGTTGTATCTAATAGGACTTTTTCAGAAAACGAATAAGTATTTAAAATCTTGTTCGTTTTTAAATCAATAGATACTAATTTTGCGGCTTCTTTGTTTGGTACATTAAAAAATGGAGCGCCTGTATCTAAAACCCACAATCGATCGAGATGATCGATAAATAATGCTTGTACACTTAAAAACGTGTTAATTGGATTAGTAGAATCATAACGGTTCATTTCTTCATTTGGATAAGGTATTTCTTTTTCATCTACTAACTCAACCACAGAATATGTTACATCATCTCCCCATTTCGGGAAATTTATAAACAATCTCCCGTTTTTAGAGATAGCCACTCCTGTGGGCATCGCATTATAAAATTTTGCTGCTATTTCTAATTCTCCGGTGTTTTTTCTACTGGGAAAATCCATATACATTCCTCCTTATATAGAACGATAGACAAAAAGATGTTCCTCATATTTCCTTTTACAATGCATGTTTTGAAGAGCGCATTAACACTTCACTAATTGAAACATTTTCAGGTGTCGATAGGATATATGCGACCGCTTCTGCTACGTCTTCTGCTGACAATGATGTAGTTCGGTCTTTTACTTCACCCGCAATCCACGACTCAATATCAGGGTTTCCTACGCTGTTGATCAGCTCAGTTTCTACAATACCCGGTGAAACAATAGACGAGCGGATGTTATCTTCTAAATGTTCTTGTCTAACTCCTTCCATGATGGCTCTAACTGCATATTTAGTTCCACAATAAACAGCTGAATTTGGATAGACTAGATGACCTGCTACTGAGTCCATTGCAATCATATGTCCGAATTTTTGCTCTACCATTATAGGAAGACATGCTGCTAATCCATTTACAACCCCCATAATATTAACATTAACTGCTGAAGCCCATTTTTTTACTTCTTTTTCCTCTGAGCTAGCTAAAGGTCCCATTGGCATAATTCCAGCATTATGAAACATAGCATCGATTTTTCCGAATCTTTCTAGTGTATAGCTGACTAGTTCTTTCATATCCAATAAGCTTGTAACATCTCCAACTTTATACTCTACATCATAGGCTGCTAATTCTGATTTTATGGATTTTAGCAGATCTTCTCTTCGAGCAAACATCATAACTTTAGCACCAGTCTTTGCTAATTTTTTTACAGTAGCTTCACCTATACCGCTAGATGCACCCGTAATAATAATAACTTTGTTTTTAATATTTTCCATAGTATCCGCTCCCGTGCTTCAATATATTTTTATCTAATTTTTAAGTAAACTACAGCAATATCTCTTCATATTGATGGTTAGTAGTCAATAGCTATTACTTTAAAAGAATAGAGTGTTTTATAGGCAATGCTATTTACTTAAGATTAGATTATATGAAGTATAGTGCATTAGAGTTACTATCATGCAAATGTTTTTTATTATTTTTTTATAGTAAGTAAGCATGTACAAAATTTATTTATAAAAAGTTTGACTTTAAGTATTGACTTAGACTAACTCTAACCTTTTATACTGCGTTTGTGGTCATGGAAAGGGGGTTTTGTTAATCATTCAAACGGCATGATGATGGACATTAGTTACTAAGATATTTTGTTTTAAACATAAACTCTTATTTATAAATGAAATATTAGAGTAAAAAAATGTAATTTGCTGTCTTAAAGTAGTATAAAAACTGATATAACAGAGAAAGGAGGAAGCTCTTGTTTTTAATAGACTTAAAAAAATATAATCTATTTTTTACAATTTTTTATGCAGGGACATTAACTGCTTTAGTATCTTTAACATTGACATTGATTAATGCAGGTATTGATAATTTTAATTTTGTAAGTTGGCTTAGATCGTGGCTTATCGCTTTCGCAATCGTATTTGCATGTTCGTTTTTCTTGCCAAGTGTAGTACGTAAATCACTAAACAAAATTATAACCATAAAAGAATAATAATCCGAATTTAACAGAAGGACGTGACGTAAGATGAATATCATTCAACTTTCAAAATCAATCTATAAATATGAGTTTCCAGCTGGTAGTGTACTCAAAGATGCAGTAAGAATAAATGTTTGGTTAGTATTAAAAGGAACAGATGTCTACATTATTGATACTGGCTTTGCTGAAATGACAGAGGAGCTTGTAAAATATATAACAGCTTTAGGAACTCCGAAAGCCTTATTTGTAACTCATGGCCATCGAGATCACATACTTGGTGTTCATCAACTTGCCCATATGTTTGATATCCCAGCATATGCTCATCCCTTAGAGATAGAAAAAATCGAAAATGCAATGGCACCTTATCCAACATCAGAGGACAAAATGTCTGGGATGTTTAAAGAATTAACAGATGAAATCGTGAAAGAAGCTGGACTTCAATCTTTTGTAACGCCAGGTCATTCTCCTGGCCATACTATTTTTTATCACATGGAAGAGCAAGTTTTAATGGTAGGAGATTTATTTACAACAACAGATAAACAATTGCTACCACCTATCGTGAGATTTACTCCTGATATGACAGAAAGTATTGATAGTGGAGCGATTTTAGATGAAATAAAACCTAATTTAATTTCATCTTCTCATGGAGAAGACTTACTATACAATGAAGAGCTTTATTCTCAACTAGCTTACTTTTTTAGAGCTGAATAATTAAGTGAACTGCTTGTTATGAACAGAGCAGATGAAGTAAATCCGAATGAAAGAGTGCTAATAAAATGGAAGTAGTTATCTATGATAGCCTAGGTCATCAATTGCATAATGGAGATACGGTTATTTTGACGAAGGATTTAAAATTAAAAGGCACTAAATTTATTTTAAAAAGAGGATTTAAGTTAAAAAAAATTACAGTTAGAGATGATGTCTTTTGTATAGTAGCTCGTACAAAAGAACATGGGATAATTGAATTGAAAAACGAATCTGTTAAGCTTTTAAAATAGAAAAAACAGTAGGAGCCTGGGACATAACTAAAAAAGTTATGTTTCAGGCTCTTAGTAACCGAATAAACGGTGGGCTCAGAAGCAACTCCTTCGAAAATAAGCCGAAATTGCTGTAAAACATAACAAGGTACGAGTTGATGTTGCACAGTACCTACTTGGTCACAAAAATTTGAAGAGCAATTTTCGTAAGTTCTTCTTATTTCTCGGAGTTAAACACTTCTGCCCCAACTTCTACTGTTGTCTATAATAAATTTATTGTAAATAATTAAACATATTAGTTGACTGATACTTGCTCTAATGTATTAATATCATTACATAAGAACGGGACATGTTTTCAAATATGTATATTTAGTGTTCTTAATTTAGATTGTTGATTTGGAGGTAATATTTTGGGTAAGTGGAAAAAATTTAGTATGATAGTGATTTGTTCAATTGTTATGTGTATGACATTATTTACTCTACTATCCTACTCAACTGCTACAGGTATGTATATTTTTGAGTTACCTTATCCCGATCTTTTATTAGCTAATGATGTTGTAGCTACTCTCGTTATTTGGTTTAACGCATGTATGTTCTTATTCTTTTTAATTATGGTATTTGTAATAACATGTTATCCTAAAAAAATGACCAAATTAAAATTTAAAAAAAATGGTGGAGTACTATTAATTGATCGTAAGGGAATTAAAGGATTTATTCTTTCTAGTTTAAAAGAAGAAAAAGTTATCAAAGATCCTTCTATTCACATTAAGATGACAAAGAAAAAAATACATGTTGCTATAAAAGGGAAAATAGGGGTAACGTCCGAAATATATGGCCGCATAAAAGAATGGGAGTATGAGATGGAAGAACAGATCAAGATGCTAGTTGGCAGTGAGGTTGGAATAAGAACGAAGGTTATACTAAAAGCTTATGCCGATGAAGACGCTCGAAGAGTGGGCTAGAAAGAGAGTGAGAGGATGAAAGAATTATTGAAATCGAATCAAAGTGTTTTAATAGGGGGCATTTTAGGTCTGTTATTCGCCACCATTTTCATAGCGATCGGTTTTTTCAAAACAATAGTGATCTTTATATTTACCATTTTAGGTAGCTATGGCGGATATTATGTGAAAAAGAGTGGTTTATTGGATGGATTTCTTTCTAAAAAGAGAAATTAATTATAAATAGTATTAATCAGGAGGACAATTATGGATAACAAAGCTGGAAAAAAAGTAAGCGAAGTAAAAGAAATTAAAGGTGAATTAACATTTGAAGACAAAGTAGTTCAGAAAATAATTGGAATAGCGTTAGAAACAATTGATGGTCTACTAACAGTGGATGGTGGTTTTTTCTCAAATGTAGCGAATAAATTAGTGAATCGAGAAGACGTGACCAATGGAATTGATGTTGAAGTTGGTAAGTCGCAAGTAGCGGTTGACTTAAATGTTGTGGCCGAATATGGGAAAGACATTGCATCATTATATGACAAAATCAAAGAAGTTGTTTCTCGTGAAGTAGAAAAAATGACTTCGTTACATGTTGTAGAAGTAAATGTAACGGTGGTTGATGTGAAAACCAAAGAACAGCATGAAGAGGATTCAACTACTGTACAAGATCGTTTATCCGAAGCGACAGGTTCTTTGGGCGAATTCACCTCTGAGCAAACCGATAAAGTAAAAAATGCGGTTAGTAATGGTACAAACAAAGTGAAGGAAGCAACTGACTCAAGAGTAAAATAATAAGCAAATGAGCTTTATCTAAAATGAAAATAGACTTAAAATTGACTATCTTTTATTTTAGATAAAGCAACGCTTAATTGAAAATAACTATTTAAATAAGAAGAAAAGAGTTGTTTCAATGGAATTAGCTACTATATTTTTAAAATTGTTAATAGGCTATGCCTCGATTATTGTCTATTTCCATATGGTTGGGCGATCAGCTATGGCTCCTGCTACAGCTTCAGATCAAGTACAAAATTTCTTTTTAGGTGGTATGGCGGGCGCAGTAATTCTAAATTTTTCAATTAGCCCGATTCAGTTTTTGATCATATTAGCCATATGGTTTGCGATTATTGCATCGGTAAATTTTTTGAAATTAAGAATTCCTGTACTTAGAAGCTTGATAGAAGGGGATTCAATTGAATTGTTTTCGGAAAATAGGCCGAATAAAAAAGCTTTTCTTAAAGCAAAACTATCAGCTGGAGACTTTATCACACTATTTAGAAACCAGGGAGTAACCAGTATAGACAATTTGCAAAATGTACGAATTGAAGCGAATGGTCAATTATCCATTTCTGAAAAGAAAGAAGATTCATTTAATAAATATTTAATTGTAGATGGAATGATAAATGCTACTGAGCTAGTTGAAATAAAAAAAAGTAACGAGTGGTTAGAAGCATTCGTTGGAAGTAAAGGACTAAAAGTAGAAGAAATTTTTATTCTAGAATATAATACGAAAACTGCCAATATCATTTATGTAAAACAACCAGTGTAAGTTAAAGAAGACTTAATGATTGTCTAGCGTAGGTTAAGGACTCTATTTTCCCCAGATATATATAATAGAAAGACAGTTAGATTAAAGACCACACTTCTGATGCTTATTAAAAATGTTTCATAAGGCAATACGTTTTATTTTTATAGATAATTTTACTCAAAAATAGGATACCCATTTTTAGGTTTATCCTCTTAATAAAATCATTCATCCCTTCAGGAGACAAAGATGCAATTTCAAAGCGAAAAAAATAAAGAAATAAAATCAATTTTAGAAAATAATATTGTTCAGTATAATAGTAAATTTGTGCCTAGCGTAATTAATAATAAGCCTACAGGTGAGGTATCCTTCATAAATAAAGACGAGCAAGGTGAGATTCAGGCTGGTATCTCCATGAGCTGGTACTGGGGGATTATGCATATAGACTACCTGTGGGTTAAAGAATCACTTAGAGGCAAAAAAGTTGGTGAACAATTATTAAAACTAGCCGAACAAAAAGCAATCTCTTTAGGATGTTCAGTTATTCATTTAGAGACGTACAGTTTTCAAGCGCCAAACTACTATAAAAAGTTTTCTTATAAAGTCTTTGGGACATTAATTGATACGCCAGAAGAGGGAACATCATTATTCTTTTTGAAAAAAAACATATAAGCATTTCTAGTTGCTTACACTAGAAAATAATATCGGCTAAACGCCGATTACATAATTTGAAGGAAGTAACATGAGAGGATATGAACATGAATAATATAGTGTATTACTTATTTAGTTTGATTGTCTTATTTCGGCTAGTAGTTCTTTGTATCTCTAAAAATAATGAAAAAAAGCTACTCTCTAAAGGAGCCGTAGAATATGGAAAAAATATATCTAACTATTTAGCAGTCTTACATACAATATTTTATTTTTCAGCTTTTGTCGAAGGGATGACTAGGCATGTGAAAATGGATTTTATTAGTTACATTGGCATAATGATAGTATCACTTTCATTTGTTGTTTTATTGTATGTAATCAAAAGCTTAGATTATTATTGGACTGTGAAATTAATCGTTGAAGATCAGCATAAAATTAATAATAATTGGGTGTTTAAGACAATCAAGCATCCCAATTATTTTTTTAATATTATTCCCGAACTTATCGGGGTTACACTATTATTTCACGCTTGGAGAACACTTCTGACACTATCCATTCCTTATGGACTTTGTCTATATTTTAGAATCCGAAAAGAAAACGATTTACTTAGTAAAAGGAATCAGTAGACAATCGTGTAATTAAATACGGTAGAGAAAAAAGACTTAAGTAGCTTACCTATCAAGATTCTAATTGCAAAAAAGCTATTTAATTTTCTTGTAAAAAGAATGTATATTTTTTTATTGTCAAAAAAAACGTAAATAAAATATAGTTGAGTTTGATATTTAATATATTATAGAAAATATACAATAAGGAGAACGATATGAAGAAACAAGTATTTTTATCACTAGTTGTTTTATCTATAATATGTATCTTAACTATGTTTATTCAACAAGAAAAAACAGAAGCTTCAATTGAAATAGCTAAAGAAAATGAAACTGGCGAAAGCGAATTGAAAGAAAGTGAAACTGGCGAAAGCGAATTGAAAGAAAGTGAAGCTAGCGAAAGCGAATTGAAAGAAAGTGAAACTAGCGAAAGCGAATTGAAAGAAAGTGAAACTAGCGAAAGCGAATTGAAAGAAAGTGAAACTAGCGAAAGCGAATTGAAAGAGAATGAAACTAGCCAAAACCAATTAGAAGATAATCAAAATAAAACAAAAGTCTATGCAACTGAGCCACCTAGTATACCTTTGACAGGCATTTTCAAAGTTCCTAGTGGGGCAAATAGTTATACGAGTGGCAATAAAGTAACCATTACCGAAAATAAGAAAGATCAGATAGGAAGTATTTTTTCAACTGAAAGTAATATGTTAAATCTTAATACTGATTTCAATGCAGAAATGTTTCTGAGAATAAATGGAGAAGCTGATGGAATGACGTTTATCATGCATAATGATGTCAATGCTGCCAAAAAATTTCAGGCAGTTCCAGGTAAGGGACTCTCTGCCTATTCAGAAACGGGTTATACGACTCCGAGAAAACAAATTAAAAATAGTTTTGTAGTAGAATTCGATACATATTATAACAGTGATGGATATGACAGATCAGTCGATTACAATAGTGGACGCGGGCACATTGCTTATAGCTTTCCAGACTTGAATAGTTCCTATTACCATGGATATTATGACTACATCACTGGTAATATTCATTATGGAGTGCAGTACCCAAAATCAAAAATAGGAAATAATGTTTGGAAGAAGTTCAGTATTAATTGGAAAAAATTTGACAGTAGTAATAATGGAATCCTGACCTATTCTTATGAAGGGTTACCTCCTATTTCTGTCGTTATAAACAAAGAGATATTTGCTACTGATAAAGTATTCTGGGGATTTACTGGTTCTACAGGAGGTTCTACGGAACAAGCGGAAGTGGTTTTTGCAACGGTACCTGGTCTAGTTCATTACGAGAATAATATAAGTATTGCAGATGAAAATGACGAATTATTAGGAGAAAATAGCTACGTTAAAAATGATACGCTATTAAGCGTTAAATACTCTGGCAAGTATGAACAAGCCTATTCAAAACAAAATTTATTAAAACCTACCCTAAAATTCAAACTTAGCGCAGGTCAAAAATATCAAGAGGATTCTTTTACAGTAGGTGGTAAGATAGTAAAACCAATCATTTCTGGGAATACATTAAGTATAGCATTGCCAGATATTACTGGAGAAAACAGTAATTTAGATGTAGCATTTAAGATTAAAACAGAAGGGCTAAAATCCTTTGATAAGCCAACCATCAATAGTAATCTATCTGGAACAAATTATAAACAGACTGATGGAATAACAGCTTCTTATCAGATAGATAGTGAGGCACCGATTGGGCTAGGTAAACTAACAGTAATTGAAAAATACGACACTGGATATTTAACAAATATAGCAGATTACAAGGAGCTTCTAAAGGAGTGGAGCGACGATGTCACAGAGAAAGATAAGGTAGTCGTCAAATTAAAGGAAGATCAAGATATCAAGCAAATAGTGGAGACAGCAGGACCTAAAAATTTAACGTTGACATTAACCGATGAAGCTGGAAATATCAACTATGTAGAGGTGCCTTTATATATCAAAGAAAAAGAGGAACTGGTTTCAAATGACGATACGTATTTAATCAAAGCTGAAAACGTAAAAATTTTTTATAAAGAATATCCAAAAACGAACGAAGAATTAGTGGAGCGAATTTTAACGGATTCAAAAGCAGAGTTGTGGCAAGCAAATGAACAGGGCACGCTTCAAAAAATCGATACTAAATTAATCAGTATTGAGATGGATGGCTTGCCAACACCTGGAAGTATTCCAGAGGCAAGAGACTATGCTGTTAGTCTAAGTTATATATCAGACACATCCACGGTCACATTACCCATAACTATGACAATTGTAGGAGACATAGGAACCGTAAAAGTTGACTTTATTGATGAAGCAGGAGATGCATTACATGAACCGGTTACGTTACAAGGGAACATAAATACAACGATCGATTTGACTGGTGAAGAAAAGGTACAAGAGGCTATTCAAAGTATTTTAAAACAAAATTATGTAATAGATCAAAAGCCAGAGATGGAGAATTCGATTCCAATTAATTTGGAAGAAAATTCAGTAATATACAAATTCAAAGGGAAATTATTTATACAATCTTTTCCAAAGTATTTGAACTTTGGGCAAAAAAACTTAGGAGGTACCTTTATTAAGGTAGAACAAGCCATCTATGATCAGCCACTTATTGTATGGGACAACCGAAAGTATAGAGGAGATTGGAATTTGACAGTTACGTTGATCCAACCCTTGGTAAGTCAAGCTGACCCAACTAAAGAGTTACCATCCGCACTGAAATATAAGGTGAATGAGAAAGAAACGGTTGCTTTGCAGAAAGGTACTGCCCAAACAATCGCTACAAGGAAGCACCGAGAGCAAGGACAATACAATATTAGCCAAGAGTGGGATAAAAATACAACAGGGTTGCAATTGGAAGTATCACCTAACAAGGTAGTACTACCAGGAAAATATCGTGCAACAATTTTGTGGCAGGTAGCTGAAACGCCATAAACGGAGGGCACCAATTATACTAGAGGTGAAATTTAATGGAAAAATTAAAAAAATATAGATTACTCATTCTTGTTTTGCTTGTAACAATTCTGTTTGGTTTTTCAATAAAAAAATCTACAACCATAAGTGCCGATGAAGAAACGTTACCATCATCGTCGGAAAACTTAAGGAATGAGTCTACAGAATATTCAGTAGCAACGGATCAGAATAAAGTTGAGTCTAGTGGGGTTAAGGACGATGCTCAAGTGGAACTTAAAACCGAAGAAGAGGTTTCTAACCATTTCTCATTTTACATGAAGAATAGTGATCAAACGAGAGAGTTCGGTGCAACGGCTATTCCGCAAGTGATCTCAGTGGGTGACACGTTTAATAAAAAACCAGAAGAATTAGTTAAGAATATTGTTCTTCCAGAAGGACATACCGCTACTTTTTCTTACGTAGATGGTAAAATACCATTCATAGACAATACGGCTCCAAGTACTTCTGTGATTCTTAAAATGTATATGACTGATAACGAACAACCAGAAAATAAAGTATTAATCAAAGTACCCTTATATATAATGGCAAAGGGGAGTACCTTAAAAACGGCGGCAGCCCAAGAATTTACTCAAATTAGTATAGATTATGCTGATTATAGTGCTAAAGTGACTACTAAAGAGGATCAAATGAAGTATCTGCATGAAAAAGCAGGAATTGTGATGTGGGAAATTGAAACTGGGAACCCAGTGAAGGCTGAGTATGGCGTAGGTGGAACAGGAAGTACCACACTTCCGAGTGGAAAACCAGCTATACTTAAAGCTTTCAAAGATGTTTTTATACCTTCAAATAGTGATAGACAATCGTTGGAAATTAGGCTTAATTATCACTTCCGTGATAAAGTAAATGTTGTTGAACAAGATCTGTTGAAGGAACTGACATCAGGTTTTATTAATTTACCGTACGGTTCTAAATTAGGAACTATAAAAAATCCTTTAAATAATTCTGAAATGGGTATTCCTTTTCGTGGTGGTCTAGTCGATAATCATTATTCTAACAGCGAGAGCGGATATACTATCAAAGATTCGGAGGGTAGAAGTGTTTATGATTTTTCTTCAACAAATAAATATTATTCATATCTTAATAACAAAAAATTGGATGACATTGTATATTCTCGTTCTGAACGTCAAACATGGAGATATTACTTAAGAAAAGATAATATGTTAAGACAAGTAATGGTTGACCCACAGGCAATGCTTATTTATGTACTAGATGCTAGGCTTATGAAGAACGGTTACTTTACAGAAGAATTATCGATATATAACACAAATTCAATTAAGAATGCTATCAGCGTATACTCAAGTAGTTTGTTAAATTATGATGGGTGGGGTGGAAAAACCTTTCTATTAGGAAATGGTGCGGGGTTTTATCAACAGAAGTATGTTACAAGTCTACGTTTAAATTTTACGTTTAAATTTAAAAATAGTCGTGGACAATTTCTAGGTGAGCAAGATAGATATGTTCTTGGATCAGGAAGAGAGGGTAGCCCTAACTCAAAACCGCCGATTATCGGGAATTTGGAGGTACTAAAGAATTATTTCGGAGATGATTTTTCTAAGACGGGTATTGAAAATTGGACTTACCCTAAGGATACCCTAATTATGAATGGTAATAGTGACTATGTCCAAATTTACCAAATGGGTGCATCCCCCAAGGTTCTAGCATCAGGAGAGAAATTAACTACAAAAATTGAACTTTACGCTGGAACTCCATTGCCGTACATGCTCATGGAAACAACCCCAAAGGAATATAATGTGTATGAGGATTATGAAGAAGACACGAAGTTTGAGTATCTTTTAAGTAATATCCCAGAAATCGGAGATTATGGGACAGTTACTTTCACTTATCCAGATGATACAACTGAACAAGTAGAATACACAGCAGATGAAACGAAGGCTTTTAAAGGGACTTTTGCAGTTCCTAGAGCGACTCTGCCAAAAGTGTTGAATGATATTTCTGGTACAATCAAGAGCTATCAAACAGATATCTTTGCCGAAAATGATCGAATGGGTGTTCCTTCAGAGGAATTTGCTGTACCAATTAATGTTTACAACTTAGGAGCAAAGCCGATTCCTCAGTTGATTCGAAAAGGTAGCATCTTTACAAAAAAACCAGAAGAGTTAATCAAAGATCCAGTGATCTTACCAGGAAATACAGCGGATTATGAATACGAGGGCGAATTGCCAGATACCTCAAAAGTAGGGTTAACAAGCGTTCTAGTTCGAATGACCGATAAGGAAAGACCAGAAAAGACGACTCTAATCAAGGTGCCTGTAGAAGTCACTTCTGGCACACCGCCAACTAGTGGATTGTATCTAGCTGCAAAAGACTACACGGGTGTCGTTCAAGAACTTCAAGGGATTACAGAAGATCAGGTTGCTGAGCTTATTCTAAAAAAATCAGAAGCAGTGGCATGGGATGTTAGCACTGGATCTTCAGAGGATATTACGTTATCTGTTACATCAACTACTTTGAAGCCAAATTCTCCGGTAGGTACTTACAAAGCAAGTATAAAAGCTGTTCAAGGAACCCTGACCAAGACAAAAGAGGTCACGATTACGATTGTGGACAAACAAACAGTCAAAGTAGAATTCTTGGATGAAGAAGGGGAAGCAATGCGTGAACCTATTTCCCTCCTAAGAACCGTTGGAACGACAATCGACTTGACGAAAGAAGAAGAAGTTCAAGCCGCTATCAAAGGAATTAAAAATAATCGTTACCAAATCTATCAAAGACCTGAAAATGAGAGCACGTTAGTAGTACCAAATAAGGATATAACGGTAGCGTATCGATTTGAAGGAACACTGTTTGTGAGTTCGTATCCGACCTTTATGAATTTTGGCGTAAAAGCATTACAGGCGAGTACGCCGTTCATTCGAGTAGAAAAAGCAAGATACAATAAACCACTGACAATCTGGGACAATCGTAAAGGGACAAGTCCTTGGGTTCTAACGGCTACGTTAGAACAAGCCTTAACAAGTTTTGATGACGACAGTAAAATACTGCCTGAAGCTATTCGTTATAAGAAAGATGACTCAACTACTGTTATCCTAAGGCAAGGTAGTGCAGAACCTATTCTAACGAAAAAGAGCAAAGCAGCTGGTGATGTAAGTATAAGCGATGGCTGGGATAAAGGTGATTCAGGCTTACAATTAGAGGTTCCAACAGGAAAAGTATTACAAGCTGGGAAATATTACGCAACGATTTTATGGCAGGTTACAGATACTCCGTAAAAACAATACCAAAAGTGCAGTTTGATCTAAAATATTGATAAATTTAAAGATCTTAAAGAATTCAACAAGGTAATTTAAGTAGAAGAAATTAGGTCGTATAAGATGCTGACTTTTTCTGAATAAAGCTATATTTTTTATTTACCAAAAAGGGCTTGAGTTTAATAGGAAACATGGTAGAAAGTGCTATAAAATAATAATGAATTTAAAATAATGAAATTTCCTTTAAACGTTTATATAGTTCAACTAACTTTTATCTTATGTTGAGGATGTTTATTGAAAGTCACTACTAAAATTCAAAGTAAAATATATTCTTGTCTTAATATTGTTATAAGGTCTAATACTAGTTACAACCTTATAAAGATGATTCAAGTTATATATAATAAATTTTACGGGGGGAAAATAAATGAAATTGAAATTTATGTTATCAACGATGGCTATTATGGCTGCCATCACAACAGGATCAGTTGTAAATACCGCATCTGTTCAAGCACAAACTACGAGTGTGAATGCCAAGCAAGAAAGTTCACCTAATATTAAGGATGCGTATTTAACGAGTTCTAACGTGTTGAGATTTGAATTAACACAACCTCATAAAAATACTGAAACAAATTTTTTGTATTTTATGTATGGTGACTTTTTCATGATTGGGAATGAAGTTGAGAAGAATGGGGAAATCATTGGATTTGATATTGATCTTAATGAATTTGCTAAACGATATCCTTCTAAGACTGATAAAGAGGAAGTAGTAAATACACTACACCTTATGCATTTTAATTTTAACTCAGGAGGATCGCCAAGTACCCGAATCGATATTAAAAATGATTTCGCTACGGAGACATTGATGAATGCTGTCAATCAAAACGCACCTCAAGTTAAAGAAGCGTATTTAGAACACTATAATGTATTAAGAATTGAATTGATGAACCCTTATGAGCCTATCAACTCTGAACTATCATTAGTACATGGTGAAAACACAAAATTAGGTAGTCCAGTGAATAAAGATGGAAAAATTGTAGCTTTCGATATTAATCTTGATGAATTTGCAAAAAGCTTCCCAAACAAAAAAGAGAAGGAAAACGTTTTGAACACATTAAGTCTGCTAGATAGAAGTATTTCTGCACCAAAGGAGACAGAGAAAATCAAGATTGAAAATACATTTGTTACGGATACATTAATGAATGCTGTTGATCAAGGGAAGTTATTAGGTATTGGATATGCATCAAAATTTACTAACATGACTAAATTAGAGGGATACCAAAAGTTTATTACAAGGGATCCGTATGCTGATAATACGTTAAACAAACAAGTAACAACAAAAACTGGTGGAATGGCAGTTAAATATAATAAAAAATATAAAGATGAGTATACATTCTCTTTAACAAATCAAGATGGAGCAGAGGTTGGTTATGTGAGACCCGTTTTAGATATAGATGAGATGGCAATAAGACCAGACACAGATAAATTCTTGAATCAAGAATATACTGTATCAGCAACTTCTGTAGCAACTGGTAAAACAATTAAAATATTTAAATTTACACCATTTAAATTATTTTAATACTTATTCTAAAGAGTATGGTTTTTGATTGTTTTAATTGTAGTTAGTGAAGTGAATTTAAAAAAAGAGCATAAAATAAACTGTGTTAATAGCTAATTCTAGATAAGCTACTAACACAGTTTTTCTCTTATTCAGATAAAATAGTTCTTTGTCAACTAATGTTGGTAAAGAAAATTCAAAGAATTAAATCAATTGTTAGAAATTCTAGAGGGAATTCCCTTTAGAATTTTCTTTTTTTGTTGAAATAGAACTATGTCAAAATACAGATAAATTATAAGCTTAAAATTATACAAGTTGCGAAAACCATAGGTATTTGTCTTTAACACTTTGTTATGCTTATTTAAAATCCCAGTGTCCCACTGAAATTCCAGCACATTTCTGATTTCATTTCGATACTTTTTTAACATTTTAAAGATAGTTTGGTAATAGTTTGGAAAAATAGAATACGCGTTGCTGAGTAACGCATGAAATCTTGAATTATGGTACAAAAAAAGTCTTGATAATAAGTGTAGCCCTTTTTCAACTCGTCATCATAAGCAAGTAATCGATCAACGACCTCTGTTTCGGTCGAGTAAGCGCAGAAAAAAGAATGCCAAAGAAGCTTTTCAAAATCAAGTTTCGACTGATTTTTTAAAGAAGTTTCCAATACTTCTTCAAGTGTCGATATTTTTTCGCCTCTGTATTTCCTTGATGAAAAAATGCGTTCATTCACTTAATGCTGTGTTTTAAAAAGACCCGTCCAATGTGTTGTACGATATGAAAGTGATCAATAATAATCTGAGCCGTTGTAAACAGCTTGTTGACTAGAGAAAAGTAGGGCGCGTACATATCACAAACAATATACTTTACCCTTTTAAGAATAGACAGAGAAAGTCGAGAAAGTAACGCTCTAGAAAAGGGAGTTGACGGTTTTCAACGACATCAATTAACTGCTTTGTTTGACCATCTATCATGATGAAAATCACAGAAGCTGTGACTTGCTTAACTGATTTAAATTCATCAAAACAAAGTACTTCAGATAAAGTGAGACGATTGATTTTTTTGTGTTCATAAAAACATTTTAGGACATGATAAACAGAAGATACGGAGGCCTTTTTTGACGCACAATTTCACTCATGTAAGTGATTTTTCTGAGTCAATCGGCAATGGACAGATTCACTTTGCTTGAAATTGAATAATATTTTTCAACAAGACTTGTTGTAGCAACATCAGAAAGTATAAAGCCACAAATCAGTTCAGTATTGCTGAACAATGACTGGTTATTTGTTGTAGATTGAAAATAAACACTAGGTAAGGATGTTTAAAACCGATTTTTCAAGTAAATAAATTTATCAGATCTTTAGGTTGACAAAAGATATATTCTGTCTTAATATAAAAGAGAAATCGAACGACTACATTTATAGTCGTTCGGGAGGTAGCCGAAAAATAACTAAAGGAGATGGAGAAAATGGAAGCAAAAACATTTGATATAGAAGGAATGACCTGTGCCTCTTGTGCGCAAACAGTAGAAAAAGCCACCGCAAAGCTAACGGGCGTATCAAAAGCCACTGTCAATCTAGCGACAGAAAAGCTAAATGTTGAATACGATGAAAGTAAATTATCAGAAAGGGACATTCAAAAAGCCGTATCCGATGCAGGATACGAAGCATTAAGTAATGTCCAGCAAAGAACATTTGATATAGAAGGAATGACCTGTGCTTCTTGTGCCCAAACAATCGAAAAAGCCACAAGTAAATTAACAGGTGTCACAAAAGCCTCTGTCAACCTAGCGACAGAAAAAATGGTTGTTGATTTTGATCCATCAACAATAAACGTTTCGGATATTACCAAAGCAGTAGCCGATGCAGGCTATGAGGCAATTGAGCAAGTAGATTCTGCAGATACTGTAGACAAAGATCGCGAGAAAAAACAAAAACATATCAAAGAAATGTGGCAACGTTTTTGGCTATCAGCTGTGTTTACAGTTCCACTATTATATGTTGCGATGGGACATATGGTTGGCTTACCATTACCGACATTTCTAGATCCAATGATGCATGCTGAAACTTTTGCAATGGTTCAATTGGTTTTAACGATTCCTGTATTATATTTAGGTAGAAGTTTCTTTACAGTGGGGTTTAAAGCTTTATTTAAAGGACATCCTAATATGGATTCGTTAGTTGCTTTAGGAACTAGTGCAGCAGTAGCGTATAGTTTATATGGAACAGCGATGATTTTTGCTGGTGATCCACAATTCACAATGGCGTTATATTACGAATCAGCTGGCATGATTTTAACACTGATCACATTGGGTAAATATTTTGAAGCTGTTTCAAAAGGAAAAACATCAGAAGCAATCAAAAAATTAATGGGCTTGGCACCAAAAAATGCCCGTGTTTTCCGTAATGGTCAAGAAATGGAAATTCCAGTAGACAGTGTTCAGTTAGATGATACGATCATTGTTCGTCCAGGAGAAAAAATTCCAGTAGATGGCGTTGTGATAGAAGGATCATCCGCAATCGATGAATCGATGTTAACAGGGGAAAGTATGCCAGTTGAGAAAAAAATCGGTGATAATGTTATCGGTGCAAGTATCAACAAAAATGGTAGTTTCCGTTTTAAAGCAACCAAAGTCGGCAAAGATACAGCATTGTCTCAAATCATTAAATTAGTTGAAGATGCGCAAGGCTCAAAAGCACCGATCGCTAAAATGGCGGATAAAATTTCTGGTGTTTTCGTACCAATTGTAATGGTTTTATCTGTCTTGGCTGGTTTGGCTTGGTATTTCTTAGGACAAGAATCATGGGTATTTGCATTGACGATCACGATTTCCGTTTTAGTTATCGCTTGTCCATGTGCGTTAGGCTTAGCGACACCGACAGCGATCATGGTGGGAACCGGAAAAGGCGCTGAAAATGGCGTATTGATCAAAAGTGGAGATGCACTTGAAACGACTCATAAAATCCAAACAATCGTTTTTGATAAAACAGGAACAATTACAGAAGGCAAACCAAAAGTAACAGATATCGTGACAGAAAATGATATGAGTCGTGATGAATTATTAAGACTAGCAGCTTCAGCTGAAAAAGGGTCAGAACATCCTTTAGGTGAAGCAATCGTAAATGGTGCAGAAGAAAAAAATCTAGCTTTTGCCAAAACAGAAGATTTTGCAGCAATTCCAGGTCATGGGATCGAAGTGACGATAGAAGGCAGCCGCTTATTGTTAGGAAACAAAAAACTGATGGATGACCGCGGTATTTCTCTAGGGAATTTAGGAGTTACCTCCGATCAATTAGCAGAGCAAGGAAAAACACCAATGTATATTGCCAAAGACGGTAAGATTGCTGGAATTATCGCAGTAGCAGATACAATCAAACCAAACAGTATCCCAGCAATCAAAAAACTGCATCAAATGGGTATTGAAGTTGCAATGATCACAGGGGATAATAAACGAACAGCTCAAGCGATTGCTAAGCAAGTTGGCATCGACCGTGTGCTAAGTGAAGTTTTACCAGAAGATAAAGCCAATGAAGTGATGAAACTTCAAAAAGAAGGCAAAAAAGTTGCCATGGTTGGAGATGGAATCAACGATGCTCCAGCTTTAGCACAAGCGGATATCGGGATCGCAATTGGTTCTGGTACAGATGTTGCAATGGAATCAGCAGATATCGTCTTGATGCGCAGTGACTTGATGGATGTACCAACAGCAGTAGAATTGAGCAAAGCCACAATCAAAAACATCAAAGAAAACCTATTCTGGGCTTTTGCTTATAATACATTAGGTATTCCGGTAGCGATGGGTGTACTGTATCTATTTGGCGGACCATTGTTGAATCCGATGATCGCAGGGGCTGCAATGAGTTTTAGCTCAGTATCTGTATTGTTGAATGCGTTGAGATTGAAAGGGTTTAAACCATCGGTAGTGAAAAAATAAAAAAGAGATATACGTAAATTGACTTAAATATGTATAAAATCGCCACTATCTTGCCTTAGTCGAGGGAAAGATAGTGGTCTTTTTATTTCTGGATTAAAAGGATTAAAAACTTAATTACCTCTATAATGTAGCGAGTGCTAAAGACATATCTTTATGGCAGCAACTGCTTTTTCAAAGCTTTAGCCATACTCAACATATTTTTTTAGCAACTCGTGTCATACCGTAATAATCAGTATAAATAATTTTTTGAAAGGTGTCTTTTTTTTGATGAATAAAAACAAGTGTTTCATTTATTTTTTCTGTTTTGAATACAGATTTCTTGTTATCTGAATGGAGGTGTTTAAGTTTGAGTTTGTACGGAGCATCGTATAATTTAGGCACGATAAGAAATAAGTCCTCATCTGCGACTATCTCAAAAGAGGAAAAATTTTCTATTTCATAAAGTCCAACAAATTGCTCCAATAAAACAGGAAATGTTGGTTGTATACGAGGTAGTGTGGCATTAAACGAACTATCAAATTTCAATTGACCAATCTCTTTAGTGATGACACTCACGGGGATTAAGTCAAGATTGCTTAAAAAAATAACTGTGAATTCTTCTGTTTCAAACTGTTTAATCGAATTAACAAAACCACTGATATCACCAAAATGCTGTCGGCACAGCTGTCCGTTGATTTTAGTAATATCCCAACCGCAAGCATAGCTTCCCTGATTGATAGTGAACATTAATTTGGTTAAGTCTTTCGAAATGAGTTCATGCCTTCTAAGTGCTTGATCCCAAAGGTATAAATCTTTTGTCGTGGAATAAAGGCCATACGCTCCTAGTGGAAATGAATTGTTCGTTTGAGGAGTATTTATTTCTTTTCCCCAGTAACTATAACTTGAGGCTAAGTTTGAGATGATATCTACTTCATTCATACATCCAGTATTGGTCATATTTAGCGGTGTGAAAATATGTTCTTGTAAAAACTGAGCATATGAACGTCCAGAGACCACCTCGACTATTTTTGTTAAAACTAAATACCCAGAGTTGGAATAAGCAAATTGACTGCCAGGTTCAAATTCTAACGGCAAATTCTTGAATAAATCCAACATATCATCAAGCGTCCAGCTAAGTCGCATCGTTGTTTCCCAAAAATCTTCAAGTGAAGCGAAGTCAGGTATCCCAGAGGTACAAGTCATGCAATGGTAAATAGTTATCTTATCTCCATTTGGACTATTATCTAGGTATGTGTTGATAGAGTCATCAATGGATAAATAGCCTTTCTGGTGTAAAAGCAACACTGCCATGGAGGTAAAAGCTTTTGTCAATGAACCTATTTGATATTTTGTGTCAAAGGTGTTCGCAATATTGAACTCAATAGAAGCCAGTCCAAAACTTTGTTCTAAAAGAATGCCTGTTTTATCAGCAATAAGCAGATTCCCTTGCAAATAACCTTGTTGGTCATAGGTATTTATGTAGCTTTCTAATTTTGCTTTAAAACTCATAGTGTTTCCTCATTTCTCTACTGCGTTTTCCTCTTCAGAAAGCGTAGCAGAAATCTTTTTATGCAGCGTCCACACATCCTGACCTAAATTACTCATAATCGTAATAGTTCGATTCACCGATTGATCATAAGAAGAAATAAATGAAACACCTGGATCTTGCCCTTGCATGTAGGGAAAAGCATGTTCGTTACTTTTAGCAATCCAAAAGCCATAGCCATAATAATCAGATGCTTGCATTGTTTGCATTAATTCGACAGCTTGTTTCGTGATGATTTTTCCGCTAAACAAGGTCTGCCAAAAACGATCAAGATCTTTTAGCGTTGTAAAACACCCTCCAGCACCAGTTCCTTTAGCATCGATACTATAAATATTCGTATAATATTCTGCTGTCTTTTCATCATAGATATAAGCATTCGCTACATTTGCCGGCAGACGATCTAAGGCGAAATAACCAGTTGAATGCATACCTGCTGGTTCAAAAATTACTTGTTTTAAGTAACGGTCAAAATCTTGACCAGTAAGCTCTTCGATGATCATGGCTAAAATGACATAACCTGTATTGTTGTACTGAAATGTTTTGCCAGGAATAGACGTCATTTTTTTATCAATGAATAAAGGCAAAAGATCGCTATTTTTCCGTATTTTATAATTTGGAAAATCTGTCCATAATTCACTGTAGTCGCTGAGGACTTCTTCATCATAATAATCACCGATTCCAGATGTGTGATTCAATAATTGATGGATAGTGACACTAGAATCGATATTCGGTAGTTTCGTTGAAAGAATTTGGTCGATGGGGTGATCGATTCCAATATTCTGTTCTTCAATTAATTTCATGATTGCCACAGCAACGAAGGTTTTTCCGCCAGACGCGGTACCGAAAATAGTATCTACATTGTTCTTTATTTTATTTGGTAAGTCTCGGTAACCATAAGCTTCAACTAATAATGGATCTGAATTGGATCTGATATTGACAAAACCACTGAAATCAGCTGGAATAAGTTGTTTTAAGTTCATGAGCAAAGCTCCTTTAGTTAGAATTTGTCTCTATTATAACAATCTTATCATTAATTGATTGGCTGATGTTCAGTTTTTTTAGCTTTCTAGAAAAATGTTTCGGTATTGAAATGGGCGTTAGGTCTGTGCTACCATGAAAAGGATGTGAAATAAATTATAGTAAATTGAAAGGAAGTGATCAGCGGATGAATACATACAACTTAATATTGATCATGCTCCCGCCGCTTCCCGGAGTTCGATGTTTTTTTTCATAAACTATCTGATTTCACAGATAAGTCTGTGAAACCTTAATTGGAGGAATTTCTTTTGAAAAAAAGCATCGAAACTCGTGTACCATCTTTATTATTATTGATTGTTTTAGTTGGATTTCCACAAATCAGTGAAACAATTTTTACACCATCATTACCAGATATTGCCCATGATTTTCAAGCATCTATGGCAACGGTTCAATTAACTTTGAGTATTTATTTTCTAGCTTTTGCGCTAGGTGTGTTCTTTTGGGGTTGGTTATCTGATTTTATTGGTCGACGCAAAGCTATGTTATATGGATTAGTATTTTATGGCGTTGGTAGCTTTCTTTGTTTTCGTTCGGGCTCGGTTGAAGTACTATTATTTGCTCGATTTATTCAAGCATTTGGGGCAAGTACAGGGTCAGTTGTCACTCAAACGATATTGCGGGAAAGTTATTCCGGTAATCAGCGCCATGCTTTATTTGCACAAATTTCCGCAGCACTTGCGTTTACTCCGGCGATAGGACCTTTGATTGGTGGACTCGTTGATCAATATTTGGGCTTTAGAGCTGTTTTCTTTGTATTAGTCTTGATGAGTGTGTTGGTTTTTTGTTATGCATTTTTACGCTTGCCAGAAACGTTTGAGGTAAGCAAACAAGTACCAGTAAAATTAGTGCCGATCATCAGACGTTTGTTAAGAAGTCCTAAAGTTTTAACTTATGGCTTTTTGATTGGGGCGATCAATGGCGTGCTGTTTAGTTATTATGCAGAAGCACCATTTATCTTCATCGAGCAATTTCATTTATCAACAGCTAGGTATGGTTTTTTAGGGATCGGTGTAGCTGGTGCTTCAATTTTAGGCTCGTTATTATCCAAACGATTATTATCGGTCTATCAGCCAGAAAAAATCATTTTACTCGGAATCAAAACAATGATATTTGGAACCTTTTTTCTGCTGATTACCAGTATGGCAAATAACCTTCCAGAATCGGTACAGTTTTGGCTGATGTTGATAGGGATCTTTATTTTGCTGACTGGAACGGGTATGGCATTACCTAATTGCCTTAGTTTAGCTTTGGTTGATTTTCAGGATGTGATTGGAAGTGCTGGAGCGATTTTTAGTTTAGGGTATTATTTGTTAGTAAGCTTATTCACGTTTGGTATGAGTAAACTGCATAATGGCACATTGCTAGCGATGCCGCTCTATTTTCTAATTATTGGTGTTCTGATGTTTCTTTTAGCACGAAAATTCTTGATCTCAACTAAATAAGTACAATTTGACCAACAAGAACTATCTGCGTAAAAATGCGTGGATAGTTTTTGAGTAAGTGTTTCTTTTGATATCAGAATTGGTGCAGAAACAAGTAAGGAGCGAGTTGGGTGAGAGAGATTTTATTACAAGCAATTGGTTTTTGTTTTGTGATTTTTTTAGGTTACTTGATGAAACGAATTGGCTTATTGAGTAAAGCGGATGGTGGAACACTAGCTATTATTATCGTTAATATTACGTTGCCTGCAACGGTGATTGTTAGTTTAGCCAGTGTGAATGTTTCGGGAACGTTATTTTTCTTATTAGCGATGGGGATTATTTTGAATGTTTTGGTGATTTTGATTGGTGGACAAATAAGTAAAAAACGCTCTACTTTAGAACGGAAATTTCAAATGTACTCAATGTCAGGGTATAATGTCGGAAATTTTAGTTTACCCTTTATTCAAGGCTTTTATCCTTTAGCAGTGCCGTTTCTGTTGATGTTTGATATCGGAAATAGTGTTATGTTAACTGGCGGGACCACCGTGTTAATTGATAAAATAGTTGGTTCTAAAGAAGAAACGACTTTCAAGCAAATTATTTTATCTTTGTTTAAATCCCCACCGTTTACAGCATACATGGTGATGTTAGTACTGAGAACTGTCCAGGTTGGATTGCCAGTTGAGTTGTTAGGGATCTTAGAAATGATTGCTAAAGCAAATGGGTTTTTATCCATGTTCATGCTTGGACTATATCTTGAATTAAGGTTACCGAAAAAGGCGATGCATTTAGTAAAGGAAGTGTTGGCTTGGCGTTATTTGTGTGGAGCGGTTTTTGCGTTGCTGTTTGCTTTTGTGATTCCTTTAGATCCGTTATTGCGAATTGTTTTGGTTGTATTGAGTGTAGCACCAATGCCAACTTTCTCGGTGATCAATAGTGTTAAAGCTGGGATGCCTGAAGAAACAGTTGGCTTTACGTCATCTGCAAGTATTCTGATCAGTTTAGTCTTGATGACGGTCATCATGATGTTGATGGGCTAAAGATAAAAAAGAGTAGGGAGATTTCTCTCCTTACTCTTTTTATGCTAAGATCAGTCGTTCTGCGATATAAAAATCGCCTTCATAAGGTGTATCTTCACCGCCGACTTTTTGATATAAGTCAGCACCTTTACCAGCTAAAACAACAGCATCCTCAGTTTTACTCATAGCTAAAGCTGCTGCGATTGCTTCAGTGCGGTCAGCCACGATTTCAACAGGAATATCTGCAGTAATATAAGATTGGATCTCTTCACAAATCGTGATCGGATCTTCATCAGCTGGATCATCAGTCGTTAATATAGCAACATCAGCCAGTTCAGATAAAACTATCCCAAAATCTTTTCGTCTGGAAATCGCTTTGTTACCTGTACTTCCAATCACAACAAGTAATCGACCGTTAGGATGTTCTGCTTTGACAAAAGTCAAAAGGTTCTTTAAACTATCATAATTGTGTGCATAATCGACATAGATTTTTGCACCATTTTTATTTGTCAATAATTCCATGCGACCAGGAACGGTTGTTTCTTTGATTCCTTGTTGACAATCATTACGAGAAGCACCGACTAAGGCACTGGCTAAAGCCGCACTTAAGGCATTCCCTTTATTGAAGTCACCACCTAAACGTAAGTGATACTCACCAGAAATTGCTAATGAATCAACCGTTGCTTCGATAGAAAAAGCGAGAGAATCGTCTGCTGATGTTTGATAGATATAATCTGTATCGGCTGATGAGCGACTACCATAGACGATGTAAGGAACGTCATGCAATTCTGCTGTTTCTTTCAATAGTTGAAAATGGTCTGATTCGTGATTTAAAATTATTGTTTTAGCATGCTTGATCAGTTGGCGTTTGCAATAAAAATAATCATCAAATGTCGGATGTTCGATTGGACTAATATGATCGGGCGTGATATTTAGAAAAATGCCAACATCAAAAAACAGGCCATACACGCGATTTGTTTTATAGGCTTGGGAGGATACTTCCATAATAAAGTGGGTCATATTATTTTGAACCGCCTCTGCCATCATGCGATAAAGATCAAGAGATTCAGGTGTTGTTAAATGTGATTTAAAAAAAGTCTGGCCATCCAAAGTGGAATTCATGGTGGAGAGCATCGCTGTTTTTTTGTTCGTTGCCTGATCTAAAATAAATTTTGTGAAGTAAGCGGCAGTTGTTTTCCCTTTAGTACCAGTAAAACCAATAAGTTTTAGTTTATTTTGTGGATAGTCATAAAAAGCCATGCTTAAAACGGCCATTGCTTTTTTGATGTCTGTTACGATGATTCCTAATGCTGCTGGGACGTCATAAGGTTGTTCGGCTACATAAACCTCAAGACCAGCCGTAACCGCTTTTTCTAAATAAACAGACTTGAAATTCATTCCCTTACAGAAAAAAAGTGTGTCTGCATCAACAGTACGAGAATCATAAGACAGGGCAGTAAATGGTTTATCCTGAAACGAAGCAGGTAAGTCCAAAGACCAACTGTCTGCTGCAATAAATTCTTTTAAAAGATGTTCTTTAAGTAAACATTCACGGATTTTTTTTAAAGAAATAGTCATCATTATGCCTCCAAGCGGTAGTTAAAACCTGAATGTAAGGTTTTGTGGATAGAAACTTTAGAAATTCATCATACAATTTAAACGGCAAAACTTCAAGACGCTTGCTGATAGATGGAAAAAGTGCTAAGAAAAATTTTAATCAAGGAATGAATTTTTTGTCGTAAGTATTTATTTAAAATAACAAAAAGATGATAGGTATAATTTAGTGAAATAAAAAAATAAATATAAATAACGAGTGATATTTAGTGCTTTGAATGCCTAATATAAAATAAAAAAGAATAGATATAAATTGAGTGTTTATTTGGTTTTTAGATAATTTAAAAATGATCGTCACTATTTTTTTTCAAAATCTGAGAGGAAACTATAAATAAGTTAATTTATTCGAGAAAGTCGTTGCATATACTTGGTTTAACAATTAAAATAAAGAAAGCATGTTCAAAGAAAGATGGAGGAGTTAAATGATAAATCAACCAAATCCTGCTGATCAACCGATCTTGACTAACCAAGAGAAAATGGTTAAAGGGTCTGCTTGGATGACAGCTAGTAATATAATTTCTCGTTTATTGGGTGCGGTCTATATTATCCCATGGTACGCATGGATGGGGAGTCACGCCAATGAAGCGAATAGTTTGTCTTCAATGGGTTACACGGTATATGCGCTCTTTTTATTAATCTCTACAGCAGGAATTCCTGCAGCAATTGCTAAACAAACTTCTTATTACAATTCATTAAATGAATATAAGATCAGCCGCCAACTCTTTTATAAGGCACTTCAGCTGATGGCTATTTTAGGAGCGATTTTTGCGATCGTGATGTATTTGGCTTCTCCTCTTTTAGCACAGTGGTCTGGCGGTGGCGAAGAACTGATTCCAACAATGCGGTCATTAAGTTTAGCCGTACTGATTTTTCCATGTATGAGTGTCGTTCGCGGTTATTTCCAAGGAAACCAAGATATGATGCCTTATGCGTTATCACAAATCGTTGAACAAGTAGCACGTGTTTTCTACATGTTGCTGACAGCATTTATCATCATGAAAGTTTTTGAAGGAAACTATGTTGATGCTGTAACACAATCAACATTAGCAGCATTTGTGGGGATGTTGGCAAGTCTTGTCGTTTTATTTTATTATTTCCATAAACAAAAACCGATGTTTGATTATCTCGCGGCTCATAGTGCGAATGAACATCAAGCCTCAACACGCGATTTGTTAACTGAGACCTTAAAAGAAGCACTTCCTTTCATCATCGTAGGTTCAGGTGTGACTGTGTTTAAATTAGTTGATCAGTTTACATTTTCTAATTTTATGAATACATTTACAACCTATTCAGGAAGTCAATTGCGTACCTTGTTTGCGATCTTTAATGCAAATCCAGACAAACTGACAATGGTCGTGATTGCGTTAGCAACGTCTATCTCAGCTACGGGGTTACCGTTGATCACTGAAGCGATCACTTTGAAGAAATATAGAGATTTATCAAAATTAATCAGCAATAACTTACAGTTATTTATGTTTGTGATGTTGCCAGCGACATTTGGTATGATCGTGTTGGCAAAACCACTTTATACAATGTTTTACGCTCCAGATGCTTTAGGTGTATCCGTCTTGATCCAAGCCTGTTTTGCAGGTTTATTTATGGGATTATACATGCTATCTTCAACGATGTTGATGGGGATGTATGAAAATAAAGCTGCAATCAAATATTTTGGTTTAGGGCTAGCATTAAAATTGATCGTTCAATATCCAAGCGTGCGACTTTTTGAAGTATATGGTCCATTGATTGCTACTATGATTGGTTTCACCCTTTCTTGTGTGTTGATCATGAGAAAAATCAAAAAGGTCAGTCACTTTAACTTTGGCTTGACTTTACGACGTGGTCTATTGATTTTCTTGATTACATTAATCATGATGATCGGGGCAATTATTATGAGACAGTTCTTGTATCTATTTTTAGATCCAACACGTAAATTCCAATCGTTTGTGATCATCATGATCGTAGCCTCGTTTGGCGGAGCGATTTATGGTTATATCACATTAAAACTACGCTTAGCTGATAAATTGCTAGGAGCTAGTGTTGGTAAAATTCGTCGTAAATTGAAAATAAAATAGAATCAAGTAACGAGCGGGGCGTAATGCTCCGCTTTTACTCTATCTAGTTTTAAGAGCTAGCCTATTGGGAGAAAAGCTGAATCAACTCGTTCAGTTTTTAAATGGAGGAGAGAAGTATATGCGTTTAGATAAATTCCTTGCAGAAACAGGTGTTGGCAGCCGAAAAGAAGCCAAACAATTATTGAAAAAAGGGCTAGTAACAGTTAATGGCCAAGTTATCAAGGAGGCTAAAACGCAAGTTGATGAAGTGCAAGATATCATTGTATTTTCTGGTGAAGAATTAACGTATCAAGAATATTACTACTATATGCTACATAAGCCGCAGGGCGTGATTTCAGCAACTGAGGACAAGTGGGACCAAACTGTAGTGGACTTATTAAAAGATGAAGATTATCGGGAAGATTTATTTCCTGTTGGAAGGCTAGATAAGGATACGGAGGGCTTACTATTATTGACAAATGATGGTCAACTAGCACATCAACTGTTATCGCCAAAAAAGCATGTAGATAAAGAATACTTTGCAATTGTTCAAGGGATCGTAACAACTAATGATATTAGACAGTTTACGACAGGATTTGCGCTAACCAACAAGGAGTTGGTCAAACCAAGTGAGCTAATGATTGACTCTGTAAATGAGGAAGAGGAACAATCAGAAATTCGTTTGATTATCCAAGAAGGAAAGTTCCATCAAGTAAAACGCATGTTTGAAGCTGTAGGTAAAAAAGTTATTTATCTGAAACGATTGCGGATGGGGAATTTATGGCTAGATGAAGAACTAGAGCTTGGGGAATATCGAGCGTTGACCGAAAAAGAACTTGATGGATTAAAAATGAATAAATAGACGTTATACAAAATACAAGTGGGCGTGATTGCTGCGTGTTAAAGCAATCACAGTTGCTTGTATTTTCTTTGACTAGTTTGCCAATACAGGTATATACTTCAATTGACTAACTAGTCAATGTTATCTAACTATGCGAGTTAACTCTTCGGAAAAAAGATAAAATCTGATTGTGGCAAAAAACGACACCCTCATATTTTCCTATTTTTCTTTCAGAGTTTGACGAGCCCGCTACGCTTTTATGTTGAGGAGGAATAATAAAATGAATGCTATTGAGCTTAAAGGGTTGACTAAATTATATAAAAAACAAGCAGCCATCGATCAAGTAGACTTATCAGTAGAAAAAGGCGAAATCTACGGTTTTATCGGTCCGAATGGCGCGGGAAAATCTACTACGATCAAAGCGATGCTGAATTTTATTTATCCTGATCAAGGAACGGCTACACTACTTGGTTTGGATAGTATCAAAGATGCAAAAGAAATTCGTAAGCGGACAGGATATGTTTCCAGTGATGTTCGTTTTTATCCTAATATGACAACGTTTGAGATACTTAAATATGTTGCTGAGTTTCACCAATTAAAAAACGGCAAACAGCAAATTGATTATTTTATAGAGTTGTTCGATATTGATGCCAAGAAAAAAATGTCTGAATTGTCATTAGGAAACAAGAAGAAAATCGCAATTACGGCGGGTATTTTACCTAATCCAGAGCTACTGATTCTAGATGAACCGACAAATGGGTTAGATCCACTGATGCAGCATCGTTTATTTGAAGAGCTAGAAAAATACAATCAAAAAGGCATGACGATTTTTTTATCCAGCCATGATTTAAATGAAGTTCAGCAACACGCACATCGGGCCGCTTTTATTCGTGAAGGAAAGATCATCACCGTTCAAGATATTACAAAAGAAAAATCACTTGGCAAAGTCATCACACTGATTGGAGAGCATATTCCTTTATCCTTATTTGAAAAAATCGGAGCAGCGATTTTAAAACACCAAGGCAATGAAACTCGTTTATTTTTTGAAGGCAAGTTACAAGAGATACTGCCATTGCTAGCTGATCCATCGATTCAGGATTTTACGATTACGAATCCAGAATTAGAAGATCAATTTATGGCATTGTATGAGGGAGGAACAGTGAAATGATTACAGCTAAAATTGAAAGCAAAGGGCTTATTAAAGGATTGATTATTTGGACAATCCTGTTTGCAGTAATTATCTTCGGCTTTAGTGCTGTTTATCCTCAAATGCACAGCTCAGCTATGGAAGATCTTTTAGGTGCTAAACTAAATGGCTTGTCTCCTGCGCTCCTAAAAACCTTTAATATTAGTGTGAATGGTCAAGCGAGCTTTTTAGTTGCAACTGGTTTTTTTGCTTACTATTTTCAATATATGTTTTTAGCGGCGTCTATTTATGCGATGATGTTGGGAAGTCAAGCCCTGATCAAAGAAGAGACAGACGGCACCATTGAATTTTTATATGCCCAACCTGTTACCCGTAGAGAAATTGTGACCAGTAAATTTGTAACAAACCTATTTGTTCTTGCTATTTTCTGGTTGATTTCATTTGGTATTTCTGTAGGGTCGACCTTGATTTACCGTCAATCGACTGATTCAGCTGCGACGATAACCAAAGAGCTTGGTAAAATTTTTGTGCAAGAAAGTCTGATCTTATTGTTTTTCTTAACACTGGGCTTTTTTGTTTCAACATTTATAAAGTCAAGTAAACAAAGCACCAGCGTTTCTTTAGGGATTGTATTTGGCTTTTATTTGATCGGGATATTCTCTGATTTAAATGACTCATTTAGTTGGGCTAAAACAATTTCGCCAACACATATGGGGATTCCAAGTAACTTGTTAGATAAAGGATTATCTGGAGGAAATGTGTTATTGCTTAGTATGGTGATACTTTTATTCCTAGGCGGAACATACGCGTTTTACCAACGGAAGGATCTGAAGGTCTAGTGAAAAAAATCAACATCGATCAACTAAAATATGACCGGATTTTAAAGGCGGCGTTAAATCAATTTGCGAAGCACGGTTATCAAAAGGCAAATACAGATGATATAGCGAAAGAGGCCAGGGTTTCTAAGGGCTTGATTTTTCATTATTTTGGTAAAAAACAAGTCTTGTATGAGCGAACGATCAGCGATGTGATTGATTTTTTGATGGAGCAGTCAGACGATTTAGTGACTAAAAAGTATACAGATTTAGTAGAAGTAGTAATCCAATCTACTCAGCATAAAATAAAACTAGAACAAAAATACCCAAATCAAATGCATTTGTTGATTACAGCGTATGCGCAAAAGCAACGTTTACCAGAGGAAGTTCAAGAAAAATTAGCACATTACATGGAGCAAAATAGGGCGATTGCCCAACAGCTTTTGACAGGTATCATCGAACAACTACCAATCAAAAAAGAAGTGGCACAGCAAGATGTTATTCAGTTAGTCTTTGGGGTATTTAACCAGATTACTATGGAAAGTCTTCAGCTTTTAAATGCTCACCCAGAAGTTACTGAGGTCAAACAAATGCAGTTTTTAACAGAACGAGCAGAGCTTTATATGAGAATTTTACAAACAGGATTTATAGAAAATAAAGCAGAGGATAAATGACACTCATTTATCCTCTGCTTTATTATTTGATTGCTCAAATCGTTTCATATACTGCGGCAAATTCTTACTGATTTCGGTCGGTAAGACAACATAATGCTCTTTGCCTAATTCCTCTCCGATCAAACTATGAAGGTAAACCGCTGCGCAAAGAGCCGCTTCTTTATTGGCAAATTGAGCCAGAAAGCCAGTGATTATGCCAGCCAAGCTATCGCCCATGCCGCCAGTTGCCATAGCAGGAGTTCCTAGTGGATTTCTGTATTGTGAATGGCTAGCATAAATTTCTGTTCGATGGCTTTTTAAAACAATAGTGGCTCCTAATGATTTTTGGCAAATCTGGTTGTTTTCAACCGTCTGATCGACAATTTCGAGTCCACTCAGCCGTTGCCACTCCATTTGATGAGGCGTGAATACAACTTGTTTCGGGTAGTTTAAGGAATAGTGCTTTTGAGCAAACAAAGTAATCGCAGACCCGTCGATCACCAACCATTGAGATGACTTTTGTTGTAGCAAGACCTGTTCTAGAATCTGCTGACTATGGGGCTCTAAACCTAAACCCGGTCCAATCAAAATGACATCTGCTGTACGTAGTAGACCAGTAAAATCTTGTGTGAGTCTCCAATCCAGCACCATCGCTTCAGGTAAACGTGCATGAAGAGCGGCATGATTTTTTTCTGCAGTAATGACGGAAGTTAATCCGCAACCTGCTTTGACACACGCTTCTGCACTCATCATGATTGCTCCTCCATACTGTTCATTCCCACCAATCAACACAGAGCGCCCAAAGGTTCCCTTATGAGCATTTTGTGGACGAGGACGAATGACAGCAGTTAAATTTTCTTGTGATAATTCTTTCATCTGGGTACCTTCCTTCAATGATTTACTTTCAGTATAAAACTGTTTTGAATCAAGTGCAAAATATTACGGAAAAACTGTTTCCGCCTTTTTCTTTTAAGTCAGTTAGTGGTATGATGGGAAGGTAGAATAATGAATTGGAGTGACTAAAAAATGACAATTGATTGGCAAAAAGAAGTAGACGCACGTAAAGATGCACTATTAGAAGATTTACAAAATTTATTACGCATCAATAGCGAGCGTGATGATTCTAAAGTAACACCAGATGCACCATTTGGACCTGGTCCTGTAGCAGGCTTAAAACATATGTTAGCGTATGGCGAACGTGATGGTTTCGTTGTGAAAAACGTGGATAACTACGCTGGTCATATCGAATACGGCGAAGGCAATGAAACATTAGGAATTTTCGGACACATGGACGTTGTACCTGCTGGTGATGGCTGGGATACCGATCCTTACGAGCCTGTCATCAAAGATGGTAAAATCTTCGCACGTGGTTCAAGTGATGATAAAGGCCCAAGTATGGCCGCTTATTATGCATTAAGAATTATCAAAGATTTAGGTGTACCATTATCTAAAAAAGTCCGTTTTGTCGTGGGTAGTGACGAAGAAAGCGGCTGGGGTGATATGGATTATTACTTCAAACACGAAGAAAAACCTGATTTTGGTTTCTCGCCAGATGCAGAATTCCCAATTATCAATGGTGAAAAAGGAAACGTAACGATTCGCTTAACTTTCAAAGGCGGAAACGGCGTGGACTATCAATTAATTAACTTTAAATCTGGCTTACGTGAAAATATGGTTCCCGGAACAGCAACGGCAGTTGTAACGGCTGCTTCAGCAGATGATGCAGCCTCTTTAACAGCGTCATTTGAAACATTTATTAAAGAAGAACAAAAAATTTCAGGACATGCAGAACTTTCAGATAAAACCGTTACCTTCCATGTTGTTGGGAAAGGTGCACATGGCGCTAGTCCACAATCAGGAATTAATGCTGCTACATTCTTAGCAACTTTCTTAAATAATTACAGCTTTGCTGAAGGGGCCTATAGCTTCATCAATACATTAGCGGAATTCGTTCACGAAGATTTCTATGGTGAAAAATTAGGTACTGCATTTGAAGATGAAAAAATGGGCAAATTAACAATGAATGCGGGTATTGTGAACTTTGATTCTGCTAACCCAGAAAATAGCTTAGTGACATTAAACTTCCGCTATCCAAAAGGAACATCAGCAGAAGAATTACAAGAAAAAGTGCAAAAAACAGTGGGTGAAAATGTAACGGCCACACAAGGTGGACGCAATCAAGAACCACATTATGTTCCAGCAGATGATCCATTGGTTGAAACGTTATTACAAGTTTACGAAGACCACACTGGTCAAAAAGGCCATGAACAAATCATCGGTGGCGGAACGTACGGACGTTTACTAAAACGTGGTGTGGCATACGGCGCAATGTTCCCAGGCTATACAGATACAATGCACCAAGCCAATGAGTTTATGGCATTAGATGATTTATTCCGTGCGACAGCTATTTATGCGGATGCGATTTATCGTTTAGCGAAATAAGTTTCACCGCATTAATCTAAAAAATTCAGAAAACCTGACAGACAGTTGTCAGGTTTTTTTCTGTACAATAGAAACAAGTCGTTAGAAACAAATAACATTTTCAAGTATACTTATAAACATACTTAAAAATAGTGAAGGTTTTACGAAAGACAGATAAGACATGCATATAAGAAAAATGAGGTGAATAGATGATTAATTTTCAAAACGTATCCAAAAGGTACAATGACCAATTAGTATTAGAAGATTTCGATATCTCAATTGAAGATGGTGAATTTTTTGTATTAGTCGGACCAAGTGGCAGCGGGAAAACCACGACCTTAAAAATGATCAATCGCTTGATCGAACCGACCGATGGGGATATTTATTTTAACGATCAAAGACTGATTGAGTACAATTTAAAAGAACTAAGATTAACGATTGGCTATGTGCTTCAACAAATCGCACTATTTCCCAATCTGACTGTCGCTGAAAACATCGAGTTGATTCCAGAAATGAAACATTGGAGCAAGGCCAAAAGACGGGAAAGAACGGAAGAATTACTAAGAAAAGTTAGTTTACCGCCAGAAGAATACCTTCATCGAAAACCAGCTGAATTATCTGGAGGCGAACAACAACGGATCGGAATCTTACGAGCGATTGCAGCCAAACCAGATATTATTTTAATGGACGAACCGTTTAGTGCCTTAGATCCGATTTCAAGAGGGCAATTACAATTGTTGATCAAAGAGCTGCATAAGGAATTAGCTAGCACCGTTGTTTTTGTAACACATGATATGAATGAGGCTCTACTTTTAGGTGATCGGATTTGTGTGATGAAAGACGGTAAAATCGTTCAAACAGATACGCCGGAAGCCATCAAAAATCATCCAGCCAATGAATTTGTAGCGCAGTTCTTTCAACATGAGCATGCCAATTTGGAAAATTATTGTGCAGAGGATTTAGTAACCGCTGGATTTGTAGAGGATGGACAAGTTGAGAGTGAAACCACTGTGACTGTAGAAACAGATTTACCAACGGTGATTCGTTTGCTTGTAGCAGGAAAAACTGTTGTATTAGTCGATGAAGATGGTCCAATCGGTGAAATCACAGATCGAACGATTCTACGCTTTTTAGAGACAAAGATAGAAGGTGATCAATAATATGGGAAAACTGATTGAAACATTCATTGCCCGTAAAGAAGACTTTATTCAAGCTGTCGTCGAACATATCCAACTATCGTTATTGTCATTATTGATTGCGATTTTTATTGCAATTCCGTTAGCAATTTTACTGACGAATTACAAAAAAGTCGCTGAATTTGTTCTGCAAATTACAGGGATTTTCCAAACGATTCCGTCACTCGCTTTATTAGGGTTATTGATTCCAGTTATTGGGATTGGCAGTCCGCCAGCTATTGTGGCGTTAGTGATTTATGCACTATTTCCAATTTTGCAAAATACCTATACAGGTTTAACTGAAATCGATCCTTCGTTGGAAGAAGCAGCCGAAGCTTTTGGGATGAATAAACGGGAAAAACTTATCAAGTTTGAATTGCAGTTAGCGTTACCTTATATCATTTCAGGGATTCGCACAGCAACCGTTATGATCATTGGAACAGCAACACTAGCGGCTTTGATTGGTGCAGGAGGTCTCGGAACATTTATTTTACTCGGGATCGACCGAAACAATGTGTACCTGATCTTGATTGGAGCCATTTCTTCCGCTGTTTTAGCGGTCTTGTTTAACTTTGGAATCCATTTATTGGAAAAGGCCACAGTGAAACGAATCGTAGCCGCATTTATGGTATTACTTGCTTTATTAGTGGGTTCATTTGTCTATACCCATCAAGAAGCAGAGCAAAAAGAAATCACCGTTGCAGGGAAATTAGGTGCAGAACCAGATATCCTGATCAACATGTATAAAGAATTAATTGAAGCAAATAGCGATATCCACGTAAACTTAAAATCAAACTTCGGGAAAACCAGTTTCCTATTTAATGCACTAAAATCTGGTGAAATCGATGTCTATCCTGAATTTACAGGAACCGTATTGGAAACATTTTTGAAGGACAATAAAAACACATCGAATGATCCAAGAGAAGTGTACGAATACGCGCGAGATCAAATCAAGAAACAAGAAAATATGGATTATCTCGAACCAATGCGTTATCAAAACACCTATGCGGTGGCAGTCAAACGATCATTTGCAGAAGAAAATGGGCTGAAAACAATTGAAGACTTGAAAAAAGTCGAAAGTCAGTTAAAAGCTGGTTTTACACTAGAATTTATCGATCGTGAAGATGGGTATAAAGGATTGCAAAAGTTGTATAACTTGAATTTAGATGTGAAGTCGATGGAACCATCGTTACGCTACCAAGCAATCAATAATGGGGATGTGAATGTAGTAGATGCCTATTCGACTGATAGTGAATTGAAGCAATATGATTTGGTGATTTTAAAAGATAATAAACAGCTATTTCCACCGTATCAAGGTGCGCCATTGCTGAAAGCTGAAACGCTTGAGAAATACCCGGAATTAAAAGAATTATTGCAGCCTTTAGTTGGTAAGATCACGGAAGAAGAAATGAGTGAGATGAATTACCAAGTGAATGTGGAGCAAAAAGATCCAGCGACCGTTGCCCATGATTATTTGGTGGAGCATGGGATGTTGGAAAAATAATGGTTGATAGATGAAAAGGCACGACATAAGAGAGCTATCTATCTCTTATGTTGTGTTTTTTATACTTTATAAGGTATAATAAAAGAGAAAGCAATCGCACTTAAGTGTGACCGCAAAAAAAGCCAGTGCTGATAACACTGACTCTTTAGTTGAGTTTTGACTAAAAGCTCGATAGTTTGTTGCAATGCCACTATCTTACTTTAGCTGAGCAGATAGTGGTCTTTTTTTACCTAAAAATCAAAGTGATCAAGACTTTAATCCCTTCGACAATATAGTAAGCTACAAGCGTAGCTACTATTTTCGAAGCGATATCTTTTAACAAATCTTTCAAGGATCGCTGTTCCTATGCATTAAAGCAGGACAAAAGCGATAAAGACATATCTTTATGGCATCAACTCCTTTTTCAGAGCTTCAGCCGTTATTCAACTATTTATAGTATATCAAAGATTGTGTCGATATTGTATTAAATATTTTACAAAAATCAATATGCTAAGTTGCTTTTCAGAGACTTTGTAAGGTATAATTGAGAGTAAGGTGATTGTTAATTATTACGATTACAAAAAAAGCCAGTGCGGAAACACTGACTCTTTAGTTGATTTTTGACTAAAGCTCGAAAGTGTATAACATCGCCACTATCTTACTTTGGTCGGGCAGATAGTGGTCTTTTTTTACTCAAAAATAGAAGTGACAAAGACTTTAATCACTTCAACAATATAGTAAGCCACAAGCGTGACAACTATTTTCGAAGCGATATCTTTTAACAAATCTTTCAAGGATCGCTTTTCCTAAGCAATAAAGCAGGACAAAAGCGATAAAGACATATCTTTATGGCATCAACTCCTTCTTCAGAGCTTCAGCCGTTATTCAACTAGTTATAGTATAACAAAAATTTAATTGATAGTGTATTAAATATTTTACAAAATAATAACGAGCAAACAGTCAGCCGTGGAGAAGGTTCATCTGATCGAATGCTACAGATTCTGGTAGATAGCATTCTTTCTTACTACATGCATTATTGACTTAGGCAACTTGATTTATCAGTTCGTGCTGATTGTTTTTGGCTCCAAAATGTCAAACGACCGCTTAACATCTTGCGGTGTCGGCTGTTTCCTCGTTACTATCGTGGTTACAATGATCTGTCTATAAAAAAGGCTTGCTCCGTCAAAAGTTAGCACAAAATCGGCAGATCATTATAGCAAAGTAAAGTATGGTGAGAGAAGTCAGATTTGCGGTAACTTTCTCAAAACGATTATTTAAATTTCAAAAAATCGTTGCTCAACCATAAAATAGAACGAAAAAAAACGGTTTCGGACACCTGCCGAAACCGCGCTAAGTACAATTAAGAAGCATTGACCTGTTTTTATCGATAAACTCAGAACATCAGAAAAAACACTAGTAATTTCATGAAATATTGAGTAAAATAAAAACAGTCAATGAAAATTGACTAGGGCAACTTGTACGATCAGTGTGGCTGATTGTATAAGGCTCTGTGGGATGACGACCAATCGTCCTGCAGAGTGCCTTTTTATTTTGTCTAGCTGAACGAGACTCGTTTGGCTAGATTTTTTTTCGTTCTATCTCATTCCATTTTAATTTAAGTGAGGTGGAGAGTCAATGGGGGAATGTAAGTTTGTGTTAAAAATTATTTTTTTCAAATTGGTAATAGAGTGATGTAGAGGAAACTGTCTTCTATAAGATTAGAAATATGCAATAATTTTTTTTGTGAATTGTTTAGAAAATTTTATGGATGAATCTAATAAATTTTTTTAAGTTAAGACAAATTCAAGTAGGAAAATAGCAATAATATAGTCTTTCTTTTTTTATCGAATATGTACATATTCGAACTTGTTATGCTTTACTTAGCTTCAATTTCCGAGTTTATGGATAAAATGTATACACTACCAGTAGATACGACATTATTACTTCAATTAAAATAACTGACTTCAGTATATTTTTTATGTGAAGGACAATAAAATTATTTTTAATAAACTTACAAAATAGCTAGAAAAATGCAAATCTATCAAATCAAAAAGGACGGATACTTTTTTTCATAAACAATTTTACTATGTTGTAAATTTACTATAATACTCCAGTGGATTTGATGATTTTACAGAAGTTATAACTGATATAGCGCTCATCAATCTGAGTGTAGATGAATGCGTACATTTAATGAATATATTTATTAATATCAGGTCGTAAAGGATAAACATTTGAATGACATAGATAAATAGTTAGAAATTTCATTGTATTAGTGTATAATAAGTACTGTCGTGTGGCTAGATTTTTTGTTTGTGATTCGCAAACATTGATAATAATGGTAGGTGGAATGCTGTTTGTCCGCTCTGCTCTCACGCAATCTTTATAAAATTGTAGCGCATAATGAGTAGCCACACGAGTAATTATTGGAGGAGAAAATGAAATTTAATGAGATTAAAACTAGAAATGATCTAGCGAATTTAATAGAAGTTCCTAAAAATAAGTTAACATATGTCTTATATATATTAAAAGTTGATAGTCAGTATACAGATTTTGAAATACCCAAAAAGAGTGGAGGAAAGCGCACAATTAGTTCTCCACGTTCTGATTTAAAATCAATTCAAAGAAGTCTATCTAATAGCTTAGTTGAATACGAAATTGAACTATCAAAAGAAAAGAATAAACGAAAGGTATCGCATGGATTTGAGAAAGAAAGAAGTATAATAACTAATTCGCAGGCCCATAGAAACAAAAGATTCGTATGTAATATGGATATAGAGAATTTTTTTGAAAGCTTTCACTTTGGTAGAATACGTGGTTTTTTTGAAAAAAATAATGATTTTTTGCTTCCTAGAGAAGTTGCTACTGTAATTGCTCAAATTTGTTGTTACAAGGGAAAATTACCTCAAGGGGCGCCTACCTCACCTGTTATTACAAATTTTATTTGTCGAATATTAGATATGCGAATTATTAGTATCGCTCAAAAATATAAGTTAGACTATACAAGATATGCAGATGACCTTACTTTTTCTACTAATGATAAGTTTTTTTTAGTTCAATATGGTAAGTTTGTTGAATCTTTGAAGAAAGAGGTTTGTAATTTTGGATTGGAAATAAATGATAAGAAAACGCGTTTACAATTTAAATCATCTAGACAAGAAGTTACAGGTCTGGTTGTAAATAATCGAGTAAATGTTAAGAGAGAGTTTTATAAGCACACTAGAGCAATGGCTTATAAGCAGTATACAACAGGTGAATTTGAAGTTAACGATGAAAAAGGAAGTCTAAATCAGCTTGAAGGACGCTTTTCTTTTATTAATATGCTAGAAAAAGAGAATAATAAAGGAAAAAATAAATCTTTAGCTGAGCTTTCTAATAGAGAGAAAGATTATAAAAAATTTTTATTTTACAAAAATTTTATAGTGAATAAAAAACCTTTGATTATGACGGAAGGTAAAACTGATATAAGTTATCTAAAAAGTGCATTGAAAAAACATTATAAAGATTATCCTAATCTTATTACAAAAAGTGGAAAAGGATTCCAATTCCATATAACTTTTTTCAATAGGACAAGTAAATTTAAGTACTTTTTTGGTTTGCAAAAAGAAGGTGCAGATACTTTAACTGCTTTTTATCAAAACTATTATTTTGATTCAAAAAAAGATAGGCTTAAGTACCCTAATTATGGTGAATATTTTAAAAATTGTGGATTAGGAATTACTGGAAAGCCAATTATTTATATATTTGATAATGAAATTGAAAGTAGTAAACCTCTAAAAAAATTTATGAATGTTGTTATTTCTGAGAAAATAAAAAATGAAGAGGACTTTGTTAAAGTAATAAAAGATAAATTATATGTTCACGTTGAGGAGAATATATATGTTTTGACAAACCCGCTTATTGGGGAGAAATTAGAGTGTGAAATTGAAGAGTTATTTGAACCTGAAATTTTAAACAAAGAAATAGGAGGGAAAAAATTCTCTCGTGCCTCAAAAATAGATACTAAAAAAGAGTATGGAAAAGAAATATTTTCTGACTATGTAAAGAAAAATTATGAGAATATTGATTTCTCAAAATTTATACCTATGTTGAATAGTCTGAATGAAATATGCATTTTGAAATGATAGCCGATAAGTTATTACATAAAAGTTAGGGTATGATAGAATCAAATATAAAAAGGTGTATAGCAATAATCAGATATCATCTGAAGCTGTTATACATCTTTTTTGACTAATACAACTTTTCTCATAATAAAGTAATTTTTACCAAAAAGAAATGCAAATTCCTCCAACTTTCGCTATAATAAAGAAAATAACCAAAAACAGGAAGTGGAAACATGAAAAAAGCAGACCGACAACGGTTGATCAAGCAACTGATCACAGAAAATGAAATAGAAACCCAAGACGACCTGATTGCACTTCTTGAACAATCTGGCGTCAAAGCAACCCAAGCAACTGTTTCAAGAGATGTACGTGAAATGAGTATCGTTAAAACCCACGGCTCAGATGGTCGAGTGAAGTATGCTTTATTCTCTCAACAACAAGCATCTAGCAGTGAGGAAAAACTAAAAGAATCTGTGAAAGATTCAGTGATTCGCATGGAACTGGTTCAATTTATGGTCATCGTCCATACAGATATGGGTGCAGCAGATGTCGTCACTAATTTTTTAGATGAAGTCAGTTATGAAGAAATTGCAGGAACGGTCGCAGGTGTTGATACAATCATTATTATTGCTCGTTCGGAAGATGACGCAATCGCCATCGTTGAACGTTTTGAAGCAATGATGGATTAAAATAGAACCAATCAAAAAATGAAGGGAGATTTGGTTACATGGATTTGAAAGCGTTACAAAACGGGTCAGATATAAGAGGAATAGCAGTAGAGCATGAGGAAAAAATAGCGAACTTAACACCAGCGCAAGTCGGGAAAATTGCAGTCGGAATGGTTCATTGGCTTCGTGATGAAAAAAACTTAGCTGAAAAACATCAATCGGGACAATTGAAAATCGGTATCGGTCATGATAGCCGGATTTCAGCAGATAGTTTGAAACAAGCCTTGATCGATAGCTTTGTTGAGCAAAATGTCGAAGTCTTAGACTTTGGTTTAGCGACAACGCCAGCTATGTTTATGGCTACGCAATTTCCGCAATATGATTGTGATGCCGCAATTATGATCACAGCTAGTCATTTGCCGTATTATTTTAATGGATTGAAGCTGTTCACTAAATCTGGTGGTGCAGAAAAAGCGGATATTGCTTATATCTTAGAACACGCTGACAAACCTGCACTTGTAGCAAAAGGCTCAGTAACCAAATACTCGATTTTAGACGATTACTCTGCTGATTTAACCGATAAAATTCGTAAGGGCATGAAAACAATAGAAGAAAAACCACTAGCAGGTTTTCATATTATAGTCGATGCTGGTAATGGTGCGGGCGGTTTCTTTGCGGAAAAAGTCTTAGCAAAACTTGGCGCAGACATTACAGGTTCACAATTTTTAGAACCTGACGGTATGTTCCCTAATCATATTCCTAATCCAGATAATAAAGAAGCAATGGCAAGTATCCAACAAGCTGTTTTGAAAAATAAGGCTGATTTAGGAGTGATTTTTGATACGGATGTGGATCGCTCAGCAGTGGTAGATGCATCAGGCGAAGTCATCAACCGAAATAATTTGATTGCCGTTTTAGCGACGATTGTCTTGGCTGAGAATCCTGGTAGCAGTATTGTGACAAACTCACCAACTTCAAGCCATCTGAAAGAGTTTATCGAGTCAAAAGGCGGCAAACAAGTGCGCTATATTTCTGGTTACCGCAATGTAATCAACAAAATGATTGAACTCAATGATGAGGGAATCGATACTCAATTAGCGATAGAAACAAGTGGACACGCAGCCTTTAAAGAAAACTATTATTTAGATGATGGGGCGTATGTTATTGCTAAAATTCTGATGCTGTTACCTACATTAAAAAAAGAAGGCTCAACGCTTGGTGATTTGATCAGTTCATTGAAACAACCAGCAGAAACCCAAGAATTACGTTTTGAAATCCTAGCAGGAAATGTCCATGATTATGGTGAACAAGTAATTCGAGATTTAAGTGGTTTTGTCGGGAGTCAAAGAGGCATGAAAGTCGATCCTGAAAACCATGAAGGCATTCGAGTGAATGTTTATGATGAATATGGCAGTGGTTGGTTTTTACTAAGAATGAGTTTGCATGAACCATTGTTAGTTTTACAAGTTGAAAATGATCAAGCTGGAATGAATCAAAAGGTTTTAGAAGAATTAGGTGCGTTTTTCAAAGGATATGATCGATTAGATGTAAGTAAAATGTGTTAAATGTTGAAAATAAGGGAAGCTATTCGAATATTGGGTATAAACTAAAGCAAAGTGATCATCACTTTGCTTTTTTAGTATCTAAAATCTGTATTTTAATGAATTCTCTAGCAAAGTCGGTTTTGTTCATTTAAATGTGAAAAAATAATTATAAAAAAATTAGTTATAATTATTTTTAGTATTTTTTATAAAAATTAATAAAATGTAATAAAAAAATAATTAAATATACATAAAACTGTGAAGAAAGGTTAATTTATATGATATATTTAAAAGGATAATACATTATCAAAATGAGTGAAGAGGAAGTGGAAGTCAAAATGAAAAAATGGAAAAGTTATTTATTATTAGGGATGTTGAGTGTGGGAATCACTTTGGTAACAGCAACTGATGTTTCTGCAGCACCAGCAAACTCACAGATCAATGTTTACAAACAGCCTTCAGGCCAAGAGTTTGAAGCACAACTTGTAGGGGATGAATATCTAAATTACACTATTGCTAATGGAACTGGTGATTTAGTCAATATGGGGCAAGATGGCTACTGGTATTATAGTATGTTGGATGAACAAACCAAAACAGCAACGGCATCTAAAAGTAAATATTTGCTTGATGAAAAACCTAGTGACTCTTTGACTATTAAAGATATAAACAAACTTGAACGGAGAGAACCTGAGGAAAGTAAAGTTAGAACGCTTCGCTCTGAGACTAAATGGAATAAAGAACAAAATGTGTTAGTTGTTCTTGTTGAATTTGATGATGCTAAATTAACGTATTCTGAAACTGATTGGGAAAATAGGATTTTCTCTCAAACCAGCAAAAGTCTAGCTTCCTATTATAAAGAAGCAACCAAAGATACAATAAATATTGTTCCAGCAAAAGAGAAACATGGGAAACAAGATGGTGTCGTACGAGTAAAATTAAATCAGAATCATCCTAATGGAGGAAGTAATTCAAGCTTAAATTTGCCTAGCTTGAAAAGTGCATTAGAAAGTATTCAAGATTTGGTTGATCTGTCGGAATACGATACAAATAGAAACGGTATCATTGAGCAAAATGAACTTCATATTATGGGGATATTTGCAGGATATGAAGCCTCTTCTTCGGATTTGGCACCAAGTGTTTGGGGGCATAAGTGGAGCTTTCAAGGTCAGGAGATAGGTTCACCAGTTGTAAATGGAAAAAGGTTACAAAATTATACATTATTTGGTGAACGAATGCTTAAGAAGAAAGGTTCTGTAGTTCAGCATGAGTATCAATCTGAACTAGGAATCGTAGCGCATGAATTCGGGCATGATTTAGGCTTGCCAGATCTTTACAATTCAGAGCAAAAAATAATTGAACAAGATGGCAAATATGTCAGCGTTTCTGATGGAGATGGTCTAGGAGCTTACAGTTTAATGGCTAGTGGTTCTTGGAACTATCTTGAAGGAGAAAATAGTGGAGCAACGCCAGGATTGCTGGATGCTTACAGCAAAGTCTCTTTAGGGATTGTGACGCCTACGATTATTGATAAAACAACGACAGTTTCCGTGAATCATATCAGTGAGGCAGGATTTAATCTTTTCCGCGTTAACACATCAGATCCACAAGAATACTTTTTGGTTGAAAATCGTCAACTAACGGGCTATGATGCTTCATTGCAAAGTGTGAGATATTCCGCTGAACACGGTTACAAAAAGATTGTTGCCTCAGGTGGTATCGCCATTTATCATGTAAATGAAAAGCATCGCCGTAATTTCTCCTCAGAAAAACAATTAGTGACTTTAAAGGAAGCTGATGAAGGTGTTTTAGGGTACTCAAAGCTTAAACAAGCGCGTTATTATACGACTAATAATTATGATGGTTTTTATTATAAAGGGATGGGGGGACATGACAAGCCGCAGCAAACGACCTTAACTAAACAAACCACACCATCTACCGCAATCTCAACAGGGAGTTATCCAGATTTTGAAATCCAAGTAAGTTCAGAAGCATCACCTGCTATGAGTGTAACGTTTAAAGGGAACCCAATAGCTGTTTCCAGTGTTTTAGTCGATCCAGTAGAAGCTGCAGTAACTGTTGGTCAAACAAAACAATTAACATCTAAGATCATGCCAGAAAATGCCGATAATAAGAATGTTACGTGGACTAGTTCAAATAATGCCATTGCGACTGTTTCAGCAACAGGAGTAGTTACAGCAAAAACAGCAGGAACCACTAAAATTACTGTTACAACAGAGGATGGTAAGAAGGCTGCTGTTAGTACAATTACTGTAAAGACACCAGTAGTTGCTGTTTCTGGAGTTAGTGTTAGTCCAGCAAGTAAAGAACTAGAAATCAACGGAACACAACAACTGTCAGAAACAATAGCACCGAGCAATGCAACGAATAAAAAAGTAAGCTGGAATAGCTCAAATAGCAATATTGCAACTGTTTCATCTAGTGGATTAGTAACAGCAAAGGCAGTTGGTACAGCAGTTATCAAAGTTATCACAGAAGACGGTAATAAAACAGCAGCAGCAACGATTACTGTTCGCGATAACAAAACAGGCGCCAACTTTGATGATGCATTATCAATGAATCTCAACGAGCTTTATGCACTTACAATCAAAGAAACAAAAGAAAAATATTACGCCTTCAAACCGAGTACCACAGGAGACTATGGCTTTGTCAGTGAAGGGAAATTAGATTGGTCGGCTTATTTATACGATGAAACAAAAACGCAAATTGGTTATAATGACGATGGCAACGGCAGCTACCAATTC